>Ga0207675_100003759_pt1 | contig 14787 bp, 15 predicted proteins | sample KBSSwiS42_FD_184305 | JGI IMG/M metagenome (GOLD analysis project Ga0207675, IMG submission 184305) | Switchgrass rhizosphere microbial communities from Kellogg Biological Station, Michigan, USA - KBS Switchgrass S4-2 (SPAdes) (version 2) | ecosystem: Host-associated > Plants > Roots >... | reverse complement strand
CCGCAAGCGAGACCGGCCTTGGTGCCGCGGTCGGCACCAAGCTCAACCTGCCGATGCTGCCGGGTGCGACCGACGCGGATTTTGTCACCGCCTGGGCAAGCATCGAGGAATATCTGCGCAGGACCCGCCCGGAGTTCATCCTGCTCCAGTGCGGGGCAGACAGCCTCGACGGCGATCCGATTACCCACATGGCGTTCAGCGAAGAGGCGCATGCCCGGGCGGCGGCGTCGGTCTGCCGGATAGCCGACGAGCTGGGCCATGGTCGCGTCCTTGGGATGGGCGGCGGCGGGTACAACCGCCGCAACCTGGCCCGAGCCTGGACCCGTGTGGTGGAAGGCTTCGTCGCAAGCTGACTGCGCGCGACGCGGAGGGACCAGGGCGACCATCGGCTACAATTGCCGCCCCCCGACCGTGGAGTGGTGATGTTTCCCGCCAGCCAGACTATCGCCGGGTTCGACCCCGAACTCGCGGCGGCGCTCGACCACGAGCGGACGCGCCAGGAAGAGCATATCGAGCTGATCGCCTCCGAGAACTACGCGAGCCGTCGCGTCCTCGAGGCGCAGGGCTCGGTGCTCACGAACAAGTATGCGGAGGGTTACCCCGGCAAGCGCTACTACGGCGGCTGCGAATTCGTCGACATCGCCGAACAGCTCGCCATCGACCGCGCCAAGAAGCTTTTCGGCGCCGACTACGCCAACGTGCAGCCACATTCCGGCTCGCAGGCGAATGCCGCCGCCTATCTCGCGCTCGTCAAGCCGGGCGACACCATCCTCGGCATGAGCCTCGATCACGGAGGGCACCTGACGCACGGCGCGAAGGTGAATTTCTCGGGCAAGCTCTTCAACGCGGTGCAGTACGGTCTCGATCCCGCGACCGGCGAGATCGACTACGCGCAGGTGGAACGCCTGGCTCAGGAGCATCGGCCGAAGATGGTCATCGCGGGATTTTCCGCTTACTCGCGCGTCGTCGACTGGCCGCGGTTCCGTGCGATTGCGGACTCGGTCGGCGCCTACCTGCTGGTGGACATGGCGCACGTTGCCGGGCTCGTGGCCACCGGTCTGTATCCGAATCCCGTGCCACACGCCCACGTCGTCACGACCACGACGCACAAGACGCTGCGCGGACCGCGCGGCGGCCTGATCCTCGCGCGCGCGAACGATGAGATCACCAAGAAGCTCAATTCACTCATCTTCCCCGGCACGCAGGGCGGGCCGCTGATGCATGTGATCGCCGCCAAGGCGGTCGCGCTCAAGGAGGCGCTCGAGCCCGGGTTCACCAGCTACCAGAAGCAGGTCCTGGCCAACGCCCGGGCGATGGTCGAGGTGCTGATCGAGCGCGGTCACCGCATCGTTTCCGGCGGGACGGACAATCATCTTTTCCTGCTGGACCTGATCGGTAAGGAGGTCACAGGCAAGGACGCCGACGCCGCTCTCGGCCGCGTCCACATCACTGTCAACAAGAACGCCGTGCCGAACGATCCGCGCCCGCCCTTCGTCACGAGCGGCCTTCGGATCGGCACACCCGCCGTGACCACGCGGGGTTTCGGGGAGAGCGAGGTACGGGAGCTTGCGCACTGGATCGCCGATGTGCTGGCCGATGTCGGCGACGAGGCGGTCCTGGAGCGCACGCGTCGACGGGCCGTCGATCTCTGCCGGCGGTATCCCGTCTACGCCTGATTCCCGATCATGTATTGCCCCTTCTGCAGCAAGGGCGAGACCAAGGTGATCGACTCGCGCCTGTCAGGCGAGGGGCTGCAGGTTCGCCGCCGGCGCGAATGCCTGGACTGCGGCGAGCGCTTTACGACCTTCGAATCCGCCGAGCTCGTCATGCCGCGGGTGATCAAGAGCGACGCGAACCGCGAGCCGTTCGACGAATCGAAGCTCCGCGCCGGAATGCTCAAGGCGCTCGAGAAGCGCCCAGTGGCGAGCGATGCGGTCGACGCCGCGGTGGCGCACGTCTGCCACAAGCTCCGCACGCTCGGCGAGCGCGAGGTTCCGGCCCGGCTGATCGGCGAGCTGGTGATGGACGAGCTGCACCGCCTCGACGAGGTGGCGTTCGTGCGGTTCGCGTCCGTTTATCGCAGCTTCCAGGACGTCGAGGCCTTCCGCGAGGAAATCGAGCGGCTGCGGCAGCGGCGCCCGCAGAGCGCAGAGGATCTGCAGCTCGCTCTCTGGTCGGGCGACCCGTCGCGCTCGCGGGAGTAGTGCGTGTCGCAGGCGGAGGATCGGTCGTATATGACGCGGGCCCTCGAGCTGGCGCGTCTCGGAATCTATTCGACACCACCGAACCCGGCCGTGGGCTGCGTGCTGGTGCGCGACGGGCGCGTCATAGGCGAGGGTCATCATCGTCGCACCGGCGGCCCGCACGCGGAGGTGCACGCGATCGAGGCAGCCGGCGAGGTGGCCCGTGGTGCGACCGCGTACGTGAATCTCGAGCCCTGCTCGCACTTCGGTCGCACACCGCCGTGCACGCGGGCGCTGCTCGCGGCCGGCGTGACGCGCGTTGTGTGCGCGCTGCGTGATCCCGACCCGCGAGTCGCCGGTGGCGGTCTCGAGGAACTCACGCGTGCCGGCGTCGCGGTCGAGAGCGGGTTGCTGGCCAGCGACGCCGCCGAGCTCAACCGCGGCTTCCTGCGACGGATGTCGAGCGGCCGCCCCTGGGTGACGCTCAAGATCGGAGCGAGTCTCGATGGGCGTACTGCTCTCGCCGACGGCGTCAGCCGCTGGATCACGGGCGAGGCCGCGCGCGCCGACGTGCAGCGGCTGCGCGCGCGCGCGTCGGCTGTAGTCACCGGAATAGGCACGGTGCTCGCCGACAATCCCAAGCTTACCGTGCGCGATCCCGGACTCGAGCTGCTCGGGCGTCGACCACTGCGCGTCGTGCTCGATTCGCGTCTGCGTATCCCGGTTACCGCGCGCGTGCTCGACGAGTCCGCACCTGCGATCGTTTTTACGACGCAGGCGGCTCCAGACACCAGTGCGTTCGGGGAGCGCAGTATCCGCATCGAGACACTGCCAGGGCGCGACGGCCGCATCGACCTCGCAGCGCTGCTCGACCGGCTGGGCGCTCTCGAGTGCAACGAGATACTCGTCGAGGCGGGACCTGCGCTCGCGGGAGCATTTCTCGAAGACCGCCGGGTCGACGAGTTCGTGCTCTACGTCGCGCCCTGCGTGCTCGGAGATGCAGCTCGACCGATGTTCCGTCTCCCGCCCCTCGAGCGCATGACGGATCGATACGATTTCCGGGTACACGATGCGGACCGCATCGGCGATGACTTGCGTGTCGTGCTTCGGCCGCAGGGAGCAGGGCACTGATGTTCACGGGGATCGTCATGGCGGTCGGCCGGTTGCGCGAAGCCGAGCGACTGGGCGGCGACACGCGCCTCGTGATCGACACGGGCCGACTCTCGCTCGTCGGCGCCGCCATCGGCGACAGCATCGCGGTCAACGGCGTATGTCTGACCGTGACGCGACTCGAGGAGGCAACGTTCGTCGCCGACGTGTCGCGCGAAACGCTCGGGTTGACGACACTCGGAGAGCTGCGCGTCGGGACGCCGCTCAATCTCGAGACCGCGCTGCGCGCCGGCGATCCGCTCGGCGGTCACTACGTGAGCGGTCACATCGACGGTGTGGCGTGCGTGATCGCGCGAGCAGACGACGCCCGCTCGGTGCGCATCGAGTTCGAGCTTCCGCCGGGCCTCGAGCACTATGTCGCGCGCAAGGGTTCGATCTGTATCGACGGCGTAAGCCTTACGGTCAACGAAATCGGCGGGCGCCGGGTTGGCGTAAATCTCGTGCCGCATACGCTGGCGGTGACCAACGCGGGGGACTGGCGCGTGGGGGCGAGGGTCAACTGCGAAGTCGACATGATCGCCCGCTACCTGGAGCGGCTTGCGAGTCCCGCTGACCGCCCCTGATAGACTTTTCATTCCTGGCTCCGAGGGGCGGCCAACTTTATGAATAACTATAAGCAATATCAGTCGCGTACGATATGAATCGAATGGGGAACCTGAATACAATAGACGAGTTGCTCGAGGACATCCGGCGGGGCCGGATGGTGATCGTCATGGACGACGAGGACCGCGAGAACGAGGGCGACCTGGTGATGGCCGCGGAGTGCGTGCGCCCGGAAGACGTCAACTTCATGGCGCGCTACGGGCGGGGACTGATCTGCCTGACGCTGACTCGCGACCGGTGCCGGCAGCTGCGTCTGCCCCTGATGGTGAGCGAGACGGATCTCGACAGGCGCACGAATTTCACCGTTTCCATCGAGGCGGCGGAAGGCGTTACGACCGGCATCTCCGCCTACGACCGCGCGCACACGATCCGAACGGCAGTGCGTTTCGACGCACGCGCGGAGGATCTGCGGCAGCCGGGTCACATTTTTCCGCTGATGGCGCAACCGGGCGGGGTGCTGAGTCGCGCCGGTCATACAGAGGCCGGGTGCGATCTCGCGCGCCTCGCCGGTCTGTTGCCGTCCGCCGTCATCGTCGAGATCCTGAACGACGATGGCTCGATGGCAAGACGTCCCGATCTCGAGAAGTTCGCGCAGAAGCACGGGGTCCGAATCGGCACGATTGCCGACCTGATCCGTTACCGGCTCGAGAAAGAGCGCTCGGTCGAGCGGATCGCCGAGCGCGAAGTAGACACCGACTTCGGGCGGTTCCGGCTCTATTGCTACGAGGATCATGTCAACGGTACGGTGCACCTGGCGCTCGCCCGTGGCCGGATCGACGGGCCGCAGGCGCCGCTGGTCCGCGTCCACATCGAGGACACAGTCCGCGACCTGGTCGGTGCCCGCGAGCCCGGGCACAGCTGGACGCTGCGCAGCGCGATGCAACGTATCTCCGACGACGGTGACGGCGTAGTGGTGCTGCTGCGGCCATTCGAGAGCCCGCTCGAGATCGCAGAGGCGGTGCGCGGTACGAACGGCGGGGGTGCGGCGGAGCAGAGTGTGCCCGGCGCGCGCGTGCTGCGGACCTACGGCATCGGCGCGCAGATCCTGCGCGACCTCGGGTTGTCACGGATGCGAGTTCTCTCCGCGCCGCTGCAGATGCAGGGACTGTCGGCGTTCGGGCTCGAGGTCATCGAATACGTGGATGACGCGAACTAGAGGATCCGAATGGACAACATCAAAGTCACCCAGGGCGATCTGCTGGCGCGCGACCTGCGCTTTGCGCTGGTCGCTGCGCGCTTCAACGACAGCATCGTCGAGAACCTGGTGCGCGGCGCCATCGACGCGCTGCTGCGGCACGGGGCGAGCGAGAAGCAGATCGAGCTCATCCGGGTACCCGGCGCGTTCGACCTCCCACTGATCGTTCGGCGCGCCGCAGCGAGCCGTCGTTTCGACGCGGTGATCGCGCTCGGCGCGGTCATTCGCGGAGCCACGCCGCACTTCGATCTCGTGGCGGGGCAGTGCGCGGCCGGTCTCGCGCGCGCCTCCGAGGAAACCGGTGTCCCGGTAGCATTCGGTGTCCTCACCACCGACACCATCGAACAGGCCGTCGAACGCTCCGGCACCAAGGCCGGCAACAAGGGTGTCGATGCGGCGCTGGCCGCGCTCGAGCTCGCCAACCTGCTGCGACGGATGGACGTCTGAGGATGCGCCCGCGCGCCGACCGTTCAGCGCGCGCGCGCAGCCTGTCGCGAAAGCTCGCGATGCAGGCGCTCTATCAGTGGCAGCTCGCCGGCCAGAGCGCGTCCGAGCTGCACAGACAGTTCGCCGCCGAAGAGGGCTACGGTGATGCCGAGGAGGAATACTTCACGGGCCTGGTCGATGGGGTTACCACCTCGGTCGCGACGCTGGATACGCGACTGCAGGCGCTCATCGACCGGCCGCTTGGCCAGCTCGACCCGGTCGAGCGAGCGGTGCTCTGGATCGGCCTGTTCGAGCTGCTGCATCGACCTGACGTGCCCTACCGCGTCGTAATCAACGAGAGCGTGGAGCTCGCCAAGCGCTTCGGCGCCACCGACGGGCACAAGTTCGTCAACGCCGTGCTTGACCGTGCTGCGCGCGAGCTGCGCTCTGCAGAACAGGCAGCCGCGAACGGCGGCCGTGCCTGAGCGGTGCCGGCCATGGCGCTCGGCGAATTCGAGCTCATCGCGCGATACTTTTCCCGGCCTGTTGCGCGGCGCGACGTACTGGTCGGTGTCGGCGACGACGCTGCTTTGCTCGAGGTTCCCGCGGGCCAGGCGCTCGCGGCAGCGACCGATACGCTGGTCGAGGGGCGGCACTTCCTTCCCGACGCGCCGCCCGAATCGGTTGGTCACCAGGCCCTCGCCGTCAACCTGAGCGACCTCGCGGCGATGGGTGCGGAGCCGGCCTGGGCGCTGCTCGCCTTGTCGCTGCCGGAGCCCGACACCCACTGGCTCGAGGGTTTTGCGCGCGGATTTCACGCGCTCGCGGACCGCGCAGGCCTCACGCTGGTTGGCGGCGACACCGTGCGCGGTCCGCGCGTCGTAACCGTGCAGGTGCTCGGGTTTGTGCCCGCCGGGCTCGCGTTGCGCCGCGACGGCGCGCGCCCGGGCGACGTCCTGTATGCATCGGGGTCGCTCGGCGACGCGGCCGCGGGTCTAAAGCTGTTGCGCGACGGCCGGCGAGCGGATACCGATTCGTCGCTGGTGAGGCGGTACCGGTTCGCCGAACCAAGGCTTGCGCTCGGCATGGCGCTGCGCGGTGTTGCGAGCGCAGCGATTGACGTTTCGGACGGGTTGCTGGGCGACCTCGGCAAGCTGTGCGACGCGAGCGGGGTCGGCGCGATTCTGGAGCTCGAGCAGTTGCCTCTGTCGCGGGCGCTGCTCGCGAGTTTCGACGCCACGCAGGCGGAGCGGTTCGCACTCGGCGGCGGCGACGATTACGAGCTCGCATTCGCGGTTCCGCGGGCAGCGGTGTCGGAAATGGAGACTTCGCTCGCCACCATTGGCAGGATCACGCGTATCGGCGAGATCGTCACCGGTCACGGCGTGCGATGTCAGCGTGCCGGCCAGACGGTGGAGCCAGAGATCGCCGGATATGACCACTTCGGCTGAGGGCGGAACACCGCGTCCGTCGAGTCAGGCGCTGCGCGATCCGGTGCAGCTGCTTGCTCTCGGCTTTGGATCCGGCCTCGTGCCACGCGCGCCCGGTACTGCAGGTTCGCTGGTCGGGCTCGCGGCTGCGATCCTCGCCGCGCAGTGGGGCGCATGGGTCGCTGTGGCGATCACGACAGTCGTCGTCGTGGCGGGTGTGTGGATCTGCGGCGAGGGCGCGCGTCGGCTGGGCGTGCACGATCATCCGGCCATCGTGTGGGACGAAATCGCGGGGATGATGATCGCGATGCTCGCGGCGCCGCCGGGCTGGGGGTGGACGGCGCTTGCGTTCGCGCTGTTCCGTGCGTTCGACATAATCAAACCCTGGCCGATACGCGAGATCGATCACGCAATGGGCGGTGGAGCGGGAATTATGCTCGACGACGTCATGGCCGGGATTCTGGCCGCGCTCGTCCTGTTGCTGGTCCGCTCCATAACGTGAATCAACCACAACCACAGCACGCTCACGCCGACGTCGAAACCGCACCGATGCTCTCCGGCCCGATCTCGACGCCGGAACGCATAGGCAAGTATTACGTCGTGCATGAGGCCGGGCGTGGCAGCTCGGGCACCGTCTATCTCTCGCACGATCCGTTCTACGGACGTGACGTTGCGATCAAGCTGTACCACACGAGCACCGGCGACGACGCCGAAAGCCGCAATGCGCGCCGCATGTTCATGGGCGAAGCGCACATGATCGGCAAGCTGCAGCACCCGAACATCGTGCCGATCTACGACGCAGGCGAGGAGAACGGGCGCCGCTACGTCGTTACCGAGCACATCCACGGCGCGCGGACGTTGTCCGCGTACTGCCGTCCCGGCAGCCTGCTGCCGGTCGACCAGGTCGTGGGCATCGTCTACAAGTGCGCCAAGGCGCTGCACTACGCGCACACACGCGGCGTGGTTCATCGCGACATCAAGCCGTCCAACATCCTGCTGACCCAGGACGGCGACGTGCGCATCGTCGACTTCGGCATTGCGCTGGTCGCGGATTCGGACGTCTCGTTGCTGGAAGGCGTGGCCGGGAGCCCCGCCTACATGTCGCCCGAGCAGGTCCAGGGTCGCGAACTCGGCCCGCGCTCGGATCTCTACTCGCTGGGCGCGGTCATGTACGAGATGCTCGCCGGGCAGCGGCCATTCCGCGCCGGCGCGCTCGGCAAGTTGCTCAAGGAAGTCGTGCATGGCAGCGCCGAGCCGCTGCGCGATCTGCGGCCCGAGCTGCCCGAGGACCTCGCCGAGCTCGTGCATCGTGTGCTCGAAAAGGATCCCGAACGGCGGTACCGTAACGGCGCCGAGCTTGCCGCGGACCTGACGCGCATCCATCAGAAGCTGCGCGCCAGCCAGACCCAGATCGACGAGCAGGAGCGCTTCGCGGTGCTGCGCAAGCTCCGCTTCTTCCACGATTTCTCCCACGCCGAGATCCGCGAGGTAATGCGCGCGGCCGCGTGGCTTGATTGTCAGCCCGGGGAGCCGGTGCTGCGTCCGGGTGACACCGACGACCGTTTCTATGTCGTCGTTTCCGGCCGCGTGCGGGTAGGCCGCGCCGGCCGCGTCGTCGGCCGCATAGAGACCGGAGGCTGCTTCGGCGAGGCAACCTTTGCCGAAGGGTCGCGCCGGGACGCCGTGATCGAGGCCGAGGAGCAGGTGCAGCTTCTCAAGGTCACGGCCACCCTGCTCGAACAGGCGTCGATCTCCTGCCAGCTGCGCTTCCACAAGGTGTTCCTCAAGGAACTGATCGGCCGGCTGCAGCGGGCCGAACCGGCGACGCGCGGCAACTGACGCCGCTCCGCGGGTTCAGCTGCAGGCCGCTTCCGCGAGCGCTGCCCAAAGCATCTCGACGTGCCGGCGCTCGGTCGTCTCCGAGCCGATGCTCGCGCGGATGATCTGCATTCCTTTCAGCGTCGACGGCGTCAGATAGGCTTTCCCGCCCTCGTTGATCCGCCGCGCAATCTCGAGATTGTGTGCCGCGAGCGCGGACTCGTCGTCCGCGATAGCGAGCGGGGCGTGGCGAAAACACACTGTCTGCAGCGGCACGGGCGCGACCCGCACCCAGCCCGCGGTCGCGTCGATCTGCTCCTTGAGCCAGCGCGCGTTCTCGAGGTCCCGCCGGAGTCGTGCCCGTAGTCCGTCGACACCGATGTCGAGCAACAGGAACAATAGCTTGATCGCCCGGAAGCGTCGCCCGAGCTGGATATGCCAGTCGCGGAAATTCTTCACGGCACCGTCCTGGGCCGTCCTGAGGTAGCTCGGGTTCGTGCTCATGACCCGCACCAGATGCCCGGGGTCGCGAACGTAATAGGCACTGAAATCGAACCCGACTCCCATCCACTTGTGCGGGTTGAGGACCACGCTGTCGGCGCGCTCCACGCCCGCCCACATCCACCGGCACTCCGGCAGCACCATCGCCGTGCCCGCCATCGCCGCGTCGACATGCAGCCACGCGTCGTGCTGCTCGGCCAGCGCCGCGATCCCCGCCAGCGGGTCGATCGCCGTCGTGCCCGTCGTACCGATCGCCGCCACGATCGCCGCTGGACGGCGCCCGGCCGCCCGGTCGGCCTCGATCGCCCGCCGAAGCTGCAGGAGGTCGAGCGCGTGCTCGGCGTCGGTGGCGATGAGCCGCAGGTTCGACCGGCCGAAGCCCGCCAGGAGCGCTGCCTTCTCGATCGAGCTGTGCCCCTGCTCGGAGGCGTACACGATGAGCGGGGGAGCGCCTGCTTGCAGGCCCGCGTCTTGCTGGCTGAACCCCGACGCCTTCTCGCGCGCGCAAAGGAGCGCGCAGAGCGTCGCGGTGCTCGCGGTGTCGTGGATGACGCCCGACCAGGCGGGCGAGAGCCCCACCATCTGGCGGAGCCAGTCCATTACTACCTCCTCGATCTCGGTCGCGGCGGGCGACGTCTGCCAGCTCATCCCCTGCACGCCGAGCCCGGATGCGAGGATGTCCGCGAGGACCGACGCGTACGCCGTGTTCGAGGGGAAGTAGGCAAAGAAGGCCGGATGATTCCAGTGCGTGATCCCGCGGAGGACGTCGCTCTCCAGCGATGCGAGCGCCTTGGGGAGGTGCCCACCGTCCGCCGGCGGTGAAACCGGGAACCGGGACCTGATCTCGCCTGGACGCGCCGGGCTCATGACTGGGCGGTCCTCGATACGCTCGCGGTACTCGGCCACCCAGTCGACGAGCTGATGCCCCAGACGGCGGAATTCGTCGGCGTTCATTGCAAGGCAAGTGTCGCAGAAACCTGACCGGAGAATGATTGCTGTAGGCTCGTCGCGTGTCGATTCGCGCGACAAGGCTGGCGTGCCTCATTGCCACGATGGTCACGGGCGTGTGTGGCTGCGGTACGCTGCCCGATGGCCGCATCTGGGGTGAGGAGGCGACCTGGCGGCCCGGCTCGGCGCGCCTCAAGTCCGCGGCCGCCGCTGCCGTCACCGACCCCTGGGTATGGGCGCCGCTGGCCGGCGCGGCCCTGTTCCAGATCGACGACTGGGACCGACACGTTTCGGATTGGGCACGCGAACATACGCCCGTTTTCGGCTCGGAAGCGGATGCGGATGAGTGGAGCGACGACCTGCGCGATGTGTCGGTACTTGCGAACTGGGCAACGATGATCGCGACACCCGGTGGCAGCGATCCGCAGCGCTGGATTCTCGCCAAGACCCGCGGAGCACTTGTCGATGCAGCCGCCGTTGCATCGACCGTCGCGATTACCCGCGGGATCAAGACGACCGTCGAACGCCAACGTCCAAACGGCGTCGACAGCGAGAGTTTCCCTTCGGGTCACACGTCGAGCGCGGCTGTGCACACGCGCCTGGCGTCGCGCAACTTGCGCTGGATCGCAATGCGTGTGCCCGTGCGCCGGACGCTCGATGTCGGCCTGACGGCGCTTACGATTGGTACGTCCTGGGCGCGCATCGAAGCGGGCGCCCACTTTCCGTCGGACACCCTGTTCTCCGTCGCGCTCGGAAACTTCATCGCGTCGTTCGTCAACGACGCGTTTCTCGGTGCCGGTCCCGCAGACACGCTCGGGCTGCAGCCGCTGTCCGACGGCGCAGTGCTCACTTGGCAGGTCGGGTTTTGAGCGCGAACACGCCGCGCCTGTACCTGGTCTGGCTCATCCACTAGTATCCCGCCCGGTCCGGCCCGCGTTCAGCGGGCCGGTTGACAAGCAGGGGGCCGCTGCGTGGTTCCCGGGGGGAGCCGCACAATGAGTCTGTTCCGAAGAAAGCCGATCGAGACCGACCTTGCCAAGGACACCGGGCTCAAACGCGTACTGACCGCGTTCGACCTGACGTTGCTCGGAGTCGGCGCGATCATCGGCGCCGGCATCTTTGTCCTCACCGGTCGGGCGGCCGCCGTCGAGGCCGGCCCTGCCATCACGCTTGCCTTCGTCGTCGCCGGCATCGCATGCACCTGTGCGGCGCTCGCGTACGCCGAGCTCGCGTCGACCGTCGGCGGCTGCGGTTCCGCGTACGCGTACGGCTACGCGGGGCTTGGTGAATTCCCCGCCTGGATCATCGCCTGCCTGCTGATCCTCGAGTACACGGTCGCGATCTCGACCGTCGCGGTCGGATGGTCGGGGTACTTCAACGCTGGCCTGCTGGGGTTGTTCGGCGTCGGCTTGCCCACCGATTTGCTGCACGGTCCCGGCGAGGGGGGCCTCGTCAACCTGCCGGCGCTTGCGATCGTCGCGCTGCTCGGCGTACTGCTCGCCACCGGGGCGAAGGTGTCGGCGCAGTTCAACGCAATAATGGTTTTCGTCAAGGTCGGTGCAATCCTGCTGTTCCTGTTCGCGGCGTTCGGCCACATCGATGCGGCGAACTGGGTACCGTACATTCCTGAGCGCGTCGTCGGCAGCGACGGCGTCGGGCATTTCGGCGTGGTCGGCATCTTCACGGCCGCGTCGCTGGTGTTCTTCGCCTATATCGGCTTCGACGCGGTCTCGACCGCTGCCGAGGAGTGTCGAAACCCCCAGCGCGACCTGCCAATCGGCATCATTGCTTCGCTCGCCGTCTGCACCGTGTTCTACATGCTGGTATCAGCCGTGTTGACCGGTATCGTCCCCTACACGGAGCTCAATACCGCCTCGCCCGTCGCGACCGCGTTGCTCAAGATCGGCAGGGATTCCATCGCCGGCTGGATCTCGCTTGGCGCCATCGCGGGGCTCACGACCGTGATGCTGGTGCTCTACTACGCAATTACGCGGATCCTCTTCGCCGTTTCTCGCGACGGTCTGCTGCCGCCGTTCTTCTCGCATATCTCCGCACGGACAAGGAGCCCGATCCGCGTCATCGTCCTGATCGGAGTAATCATGTGCGCGCTCGCCGGCTTCCTGCCGCTCAACCGGCTCGCCGAGCTTACGAACATCGGCACACTTGGCGCCTTCGTCGTGGTGTGTGCCGGTGTGCTGGTGATCCGCCGGACGCACCCCCACTTGAAGCGGGGCTTCCGCACGCCAGGCGGCCCGGTCATACCGGTCCTCGGTATGGTGTTCTGCGCGACGCTGATGACCTTCCTGAGCGCCCACACGTGGTTCTATTTCTGCGTCGTGCTGGTCATCGCGGTGCTGGTCTACTTCCTGTATTCGCGCAATCACAGCATGCTGGCGGCGGCGACGAGCTGAGGCATCGGCTGCGCATGGCATCTCGACGCGAGGTCGACGGTGTCTACGATGGGGGCTGAGCTCGACGGCCAGACGGCGCTGGTGACGGGTGGCGGTCGCGGACTCGGCCGCGCGATCGCGCTGCATCTCGCCCGCGCGGGCGCGGGGATCGGTCTCGTGGCGCGTACGCGAAGCCAGCTCGACGAATCGGCTGCGATGATCGACTCCGAGGGCGGTCGCGCGCTTGCAATCGTCGCCGACGTGACCGAGCGAAGCGCAGTCGAGGCGGGCGTCGCAGAGGTGGAACGCAAGCTCGGGCCCGTCTCGATACTGGTCAACAACGCTGGCCTGGCGCGGCCCTACGGCCCGGTGGGTCACGTCGACCCCGATGACTGGTGGCGGTCTCATGCGATTCACGTCCGCGGCGCTCTGCTCTTCATGAGTGCGGTGCTGCCCGGAATGCGTGCGCGTCGCGCGGGTCGCATCATCAACATCGCCTCGAAAGGCGGGATCGTCGTCGCACCGAATCTGTCCTCCTATTGTGTCGCCAAGGCAACGGTGATCCGCCTGACGGAGCACGTGGACGCGGAGGCAATGGCCGATGGCGTACGGGCCTTTGTCGTGCAGCCGGGCACCATCGCCACCGACATGGGGAGGGAGTCGCTCAGTAACCCGGAGGCCCGCCGGTGGGTTCCGTTTCTGCTGAGCGACCTCGAGCGTGTGATCGATCGCGATCCTGCCAACGATCTCGCGCGGCTCGGCGCGCAGATCGTCTCGCTGGCAGCCGGGCACCATGACAGCCTGGCAGGCAGGTATCTCGACCTCGAGGAGCTCGCGGTCGGGTGAAACCGGACGTTCGCGCTCAGGCGCCGGCAGAGTCCTTGTCGCGCTCGATCAGCGCATACGCCGAGTGGTTGTGGATCGACTCGAAGTTCTCTGCCTCGACCACATAGGCGCGAACGCGCTCCTCGCGCTCCAGCCGGCCGGCCACATCGCGCACTATGTCCTCCACGAACTTCGGGTTGTCGTAGGCGCGCTCGGTGACATGCTTCTCGTCCGGGCGCTTCAGGATCCCGAACACCTCGCAGGAGGCTTCCTGTTCGGCGATGTCGATCAGCTCTTCGATCCACAGGTGCGCACTCGCCCGCGCCGTGATCGTGATGTGCGAGCGCTGGTTGTGCGCGCCACGCTCGGAGATGTCCTTGGAGCAGGGGCACAGACTGGTGACCGGAACCACGACCCGCACCCAGGCGTCGATCTGTCCATCGTGGATCTCGCCGACCAGGCGCGCGGAGTAGTTCATCAGGCTCTGCACACCGGAGACGGGCGCCGACTTGAGCACGAAGTAGGGGAAATCCATCTCGATGTGGCCCGAAGTGGCATCGAGCCGCTGCGTCATCTCGCCCAGCATCTGCCGGAACGACTCGACCGAGACCTCCCGCTCGTGCGCGTGCAGCACTTCGACGAAGCGCGACATGTGCGTGCCCTTGAAGTCGTGCGGCAGCGCCACGTACATGTTGAAGCTCGCGATTGTGTGCTGGTCGCTTCCCGTCCGGTCGCGGACCCGCACCGGGTGAAATATGTCCTTGATGCCGACCTTGTTGATCGGCATGCGGCGGGAGTCCGGACGGCCCTGGACGTCCGCGATCGTGACCGCGGCCGGGCGGGGCTTCTTGTCTGAATTGAAATCGTTCATCAGCCCGCCGAACTCGCGGCCGCGGCGATGACTCGGGTGGGTTGCCGGCTGCGCCAGAATGCGGCGATCGAGCTTTCGAGACTCGCGGCGTCGAGACCCGCCATCTCGAGGCAGTCCTCGCGGGTGCCGTGCTCGACGAACCCGTCGGGAAGCCCGACATTGCGTGCGGGCAGCGTGAGGCCCGCGGCTGCAAGGGCTTCGTTCACCGCGCTGCCCGCGCCGCCCGCGACGACATTCTCCTCGACGGTCACCACCGCCAGATGCGTGGCCGCCAGCCGCCGGAGAAGCTCGACGTCGAGCGGTTTGACGAACCGCATGTTGACCAGAGTCGCGTCGAGCCGTTCGGCAATCGATACGCAGGGCGCGACCATCGTGCCGAAGGCGAGTAGCAGCAGCCCGCTTCGTCCCTCGCGGCGCAGCTCGGCAC
>Ga0207675_100003754_pt1 | contig 14797 bp, 14 predicted proteins | sample KBSSwiS42_FD_184305 | JGI IMG/M metagenome (GOLD analysis project Ga0207675, IMG submission 184305) | Switchgrass rhizosphere microbial communities from Kellogg Biological Station, Michigan, USA - KBS Switchgrass S4-2 (SPAdes) (version 2) | ecosystem: Host-associated > Plants > Roots >... | reverse complement strand
GTAAACATGCTAAAGGCTAAAAGCTAATAGCTAAAAGCTTAAAACAAAAATGGAAAATAATACATCCTTACAGCAGCAACTTCTCGAAGCAGGTGTTCATTTTGGTCATTTGCGTAAGAAGTGGAATCCAAAAATGCTTCCTTACATTTTTGCTGAAAAGAAAGGTATTCACATCATTGATCTTAATAAAACTACTGAGTGCTTACAGGAAACTGCAGCTGTGTTAAAGCAGGTTGCACGCAGTGGAAAGAAAATTCTTTTTGTTGGCACAAAGAAGCAAGCGAAAGATATCGTGACTGAATGTGCTCAGAAAGTAAACATGCCTTATGTAACTGAACGTTGGTTGGGTGGAATGCTTACCAACTTTAATACAGTTCGTAAGAGTGTAAAGAAAATGCAGAGCATTGAGAAAATGTTGGGCGATGGTTCTTTCGATAGCATTACAAAGAAAGAACGTTTAACGCTTAGCCGCGATAAAGACAAAATGGAAAAAGTATTGGGTGGTATCGCACAACTTAGCCGTATCCCTGCTGCTTTGTTCATTGTCGATATCGGCCATGAGCATATCGCATTAGCAGAAGCAAAACGTTTAGGTGTTTCTACATTCGGAGTTGTTGATACAAACTGCGATCCTAATAAAGTCGATTATGCAATTCCTGCTAATGATGATGCAACAAAATCAATTGCGATCATTACTCAATATATCACTGCTGCAATAGCTGAAGGTTTGGCAGAACGCCAGGCTGCAAAAGATGAAGAATCAGATGACGCATCACTTTCTGATGAGAACCAAAAGAAAGCTGCAAGAATGGAAGCTGAAGCACAAGCTGAAGCTGGTGGCGGTGGTAACAGGCCAAGAGGTGGTGGTCAACCAAGACGTCGTACGCCAAGCAGCCCAAAGAGAACGAGCAACAGGTAAACCCCCTGTCCCCCTAAAGGGGAGACTTAGTTCGAAGAATCATTCCATGATTCGTTAGTTCTTTAAATGAAATTGAAGATTGTGATATCGGCTTCGTTGCTACTATTTAGCTTTTGTTGCGTCGCACTCTTCAACGCTTTGTTTTTTAATGAGCAATAATCGAAAACAATTTTAAACTCCCTTAAGCCCCTTTAGGGGTTTGGGGTAAATATTATTACAATGAGTACAGTAACAATAAGTGCACAGGATATAAATAAACTTCGCCAGATGACTGGTGCAGGTATGATGGATTGCCGTAAAGCTTTAACAGAAACAAACGGCGATTTTGAAGCAGCTATTGATTGGTTAAGAAAGCAAGGTCAGAAAGTAGCCGCTAAAAGAGGTGATCGTGAAGCAAAAGAAGGTGTTGTTATCGCTAAAACAACTGATGACCATAAAACAGGTATCGTCGTTTGTGTAAGCTGCGAAACAGATTTCGTTTCTAAGAATGCAGACTTTGTTGCATTTGCACAAAGCATTGCAGATGCGGCTATCGGGCACAATGTAAAAAGTCTTGAAGAGTTGATGAATGCAAAAGCTCCTCATGCTACGGTAGCTGAGTTAGTAAATGATAAATTGGCTGCAATTGGTGAAAAGATCGGAGTTACAAAATTTGAAAGAATAGACGCTGATTATGTTGCTTCATATATTCATGGCGCATATAGGATCGGTGTATTGGTAGGATTGAATAAAGATGCTGCTGAAGTAGGTAAAGATGTTGCTATGCAAATCGCAGCATTGAATCCTGTTGCAGTTGATGCAGCTTCAGTTCCTGCCGATGTGATAGCCCGTGAAAAATCGATCATTGTTGAATTGATGAAGCAAGATCCTAAGATGGCTGGTAAGCCAGATGAAATGCTTGCTAAAATTGCTGAAGGTAAAATGGGAGCATTTTTTAAAGAACAAACTCTTACAGCGCAGGCATTCGTAAAAGATGGCAGCAAAACAGTTGCTGATTATCTGAAAGAAAATGGCGATGTGAAAGTGACAGAATTTAAAAGAGTGGCTTTAGGATAATAATATTCTATAAATTATTTTAAGGGAGTCATTCGACTCCCTTTTTTATTTTTATACAATGGAAAATATTGATGAGCTTTTTGAAGCAAATAAAAATCTCTGGAACCAGCGAACTGTTGTTCACAAAGATTCTGCGTTTTATGACCTTGCAGGTTTTAAAGCCGGCGCAAATGTTCTTACTCCAATTGAATTAAATGAAATTGGTGACATAATGGTAAATCACTATTGCATCTGCAATGTCATTTTGGAATGGATACTTTGAAAGCCAGAAGGAATTTTTTATATGGCAGAATTTCATCCCGTGGCTTGGATGTTTGATGAAGAGTTCAGGCATATAAAATATTATTACGATACCCGTGAAGTGATCGTTACAGAAAACGAAGGAACATATACCGATCGCAATGCCGATATAAAAGGAAAAGAATATAGCTGGAACCATAGCATCAGTGAAGTGCTGAATGCATTGATAAATGCAGGATTGAAAATTGAATTCTTTAATGAACACATGTACTCACCTTATCCTTGTTTCAGAAATGTAGTTGAAACAGAAAAAAGAAAATGGCATATCAAAGGAATAGAATGGAAGATACCGATGGTGTATTCTTTGAAAGCAAAGAAAAGATAATAAATGCAAAGCCCCGGAAGACTCCGGAGCTTTTTGATATGTCTAATGCTTAGGTACTTGTTATTTGACTATAAATATCTTTCTCATCTCAACATTATTTCCTGTAGTGATTCTAAGGAAATAAGTTCCGGCTGGCATTAGATTTCCGGTCTCATCTTTTGCATTCCACTTTACATCATGATATCCTTCCAACATTCTTTCATTGGTAATCGTTTTTACTAATCTTCCTCTTGCATCAAATATCTTAGCCGATACATTTTGAACTTCTTCTAATTCAAATCTCATTGTATTTGAGTTAATGAATGAAATAGAAAATGACTTATTCACAGATGGCTTATCAATTAAAAAGCCACAGATTTGACCACAACCAAATGGGATTGGGCGAATAAAGCAATTGCAACCACCAGGAGGGGGTTTCTTTTTGCCTTTGCTGGTTTGTGCATTTACCTGTAATGCTAAGACAGAAAATATCATGAGTGCCATGATGAAAACAAAAAACTTTTTTAAAGATTGCTTTTTCATTTTAGCTTATTATAAGATGGAAAATTTTTTTGTATCGGATTTACCGTTTGTGACAACTTGCAAAATATAAATGCCCGCACTTACAGTATTTCCTTGTTCATCTTTTCTGTTCCATTCAATTTGATGTTCTCTTTGTGAGATCCTGCCGTTGACAAGTGTTTTTATCAACTTTCCTGTTGCATCATAAATTTTTATGGAAGCAATTGGAGGATATTCTAATTCCAGATTGACTATTGATTGCTGGCTTGTTGTATTATCGCCAATAATTTTGCCATTGCCATTATGATAACAATTGCAAACTCTTTGGCCCGTCCAGGGATCCCTATAACAAATAAGTTTATAACCTGGAGGACAAGGGTTATTTTTCTGTGCATTTGCTAATTGAGGTAATGAAGAAAACATCATTATTGCAATGGTGAAAGCGGTCAGCTTTTTTAAGAATTGCTTTTTCATTTTGTTTGGTTTTAATGATGATTTATTTAATAATTAATATTTTTTATTTTCTTAATGATTCTCAGCGATTATTCTTAATAATAGATTTTCCATATTGTACCTATTTCTTTGCTAAGAAAATATTATGAGCTTCGGAATACTTTGAAACATCGCCAAGGATTACTTGGTTCCCGTTCTTCCAGTATACTGCAATCCAATCATTAGCTCCTGCTGTCTTTTCTTCATAACCTGCCACGTAAACATCATTTCCTGAAACAGCGATGGATGTTGCATAGGCATCTTTTGTACCGTCGGACAGTTTTACAGGGTTACCATTTTTCCAATATTTGGCAACAGTTCTGTAACGTGTCCCGTTATAAGTTTGGAATGGTTCGCCATCCGGTTGAGTTCCGGCGACATAGACATCGCCTTCCGCTACAAAAATGGATTTTGCTGTACCACTAATGGGAACAGGGTTTCCGTTTTTCCAGTACCGTGCCTCCAATGCCCCGCAAGCATACACATCCTGTCCCGCTACAAAAATGGAATATGCATCATCTGCCAAACTAGAAGCATAACTGCCTTTGATAAGGTAGATCTCATTGCCATTTTTCCAATACACAGCGGATATGGCAAATGCAACTCCTAGATTAGGGTAAGGTGAGATCATTCTAGTTATTTCCTCTCCTCCAGCTATATAAATATCAGAACCGGAAATAAAGATGGAGTTGGCGCCACTTGATTTTGAAGAAATGGGGTAGTTATCCCAATAAACTTCTGAACGTGTATTCTCGGGGAGATATGTGGGATTGCTGTTCTTCCAATACACTGCATGAGGTCCTATGCCTCCTGCTACATACACATCATTTCCAGAAACAGCAATGGATGTTGCGTTGCCATCGCCAAGAGTGACAGCATTTCCATTTTTCCAGTATACCGCATTTCCATCAATGCTTCCACATACATAGATATCGTGTCCAGAAACAAAAATGGAAGATGCGGCTGCATCAGTCGTACCATCTGTGAGTTCTATTGCCTGCCCGTTTTTCCAGTATTTCGCTACATAGCCAGATCCCTTTTCTTCAAGTCCTGCCACATAAACATCTACTTCGGTACTCACAACTTCATGAGATATTTCCTTTTGACAGGAACAAAAACTTAACACTAGTACTATAAGTAGAAGATTCTTTTTCATATGACTTATTTTATTACTAAAACCCTTTTGGTGTCCTTAAAATCGCCTGCTTCTATTCTTAATAAATAAATACCGGATGATATTGATTTTTCATTTACAGCATTTATACCCCATTTTATTAAATGATTGCCTGCCTGCATTTCTTCATTGGCAAGTGTTGATATTAATCTTCCATTCAGATCAAAAACATTCAATGAAACTTTTGTTGACTGCGCAAGTGAAAATGAAATGGTAGTTGCACTTGAAAATGGATTGGGATAAGCTGAAAACTTATAAGTATTGGTTTCAATTATACTGTTAGCAGGTGAAGCTTTTGTTATAATATTATTATCACAATTATGAAACTTTGCAAGCCAAATATCAGGACTTCCAGAACCGCCTGCAAAATCAACATCTGTTGAAGCGCTGGAGCAAAGTATGATTAAGTCCTCATTACTGATTTGAACACCAGTTTTGGCGTAATCACTTTTTGTGCCACCAAGAAAACTTGACCATTTTTTATTTCCATTGACATCCACGGCAAGAATAAATGCATCCCAGGTAACATCATTAGCTGATCCGGTACTACCTAAGGAGATCACACCGCCATCAGAAGTTGAAAAAATCCCGAAACAAGATGTACCCAAGGGAGATCCTAAAAAAGTTTTGCTCCAAATAATATCCCCTGATTGTGGATTTATTTTAAGGAGCCACATTGCGAATGCTCCTGTACCGTTCACATCGCCATCTGTTGAATTACTAGACTGTCCAAGAACAATATTTCCGTCTGAAGTACGGGCTATTGCATTACAATAATCATAACCCTTACCACCATAAACTTTTTTCCAGATAATGTTTCCTGTACTACTGATCTTTACTACCCATGTATCATAAGAACCACCGGCATGGCTGCCCACCTGTTGATTGCTGCTTAATGTGGCTCCGGCAAAAGTATAAGTGCCATCAGTATTCCTGACTATGCCTCTTGATTCTTCAAACTTGCTGCCGCCATAATTTGATTGCCACGCAATCGTTCCTGTTAATGACAGTTTAACTATCCAAACATCATAATTTCCAAACCAGGATGTAATATCGCCATCACGGGAGTTAGTTGTGCCGGTAATGATATATCCAGTAGCTTCGGCAGTAATCGAAAGGAAAACGTCATTGTCACTGCCGCCATAGCATTTTTGCCATTGCAATATTCCTGTACCACTTATTTTTACAACCCATGCATCTTCATCACCTCCATGATTACCGCTTACATCTCCATCATTTGATGAAGTGTGACCGGCCGCAATAAAGCCACCATCATCAGTTTGGGTGATCGTATTAAAAAAATCTTCTCCGCTTCCTCCGTAAATATGCCGCCATACGATATTGCCATCTACATCATATTTGGATACATATGCATCGTTTCCATGCCCTGCGGGGACTCCAAACGCCGGGTAATTTGAATTGGTTTTGCCACAAACAATATATCCGTTTGATACAGCAATTACTTTGCCTTCGCTTTCACCGTCATCATTATTGCCGCCTGCATCTGTTATCCATTTCAAACAGGATTGGGCTTGAGAGGTGAAGATTGTACCAGGGATAAGAATAAATAATAACAGCAGTTGTTTGAGTATCTTTTTCATTATAGTTCGATTTAAGTTTGGTTGCCTTCAGGAAAATGATTGCTCACTATGCTTACTCTTTTAGAAACTTCACTTTACTCAAAATATTCTGCGCTACTTTTTCACCTAACCACCTGCCTTTATCACATGATGCCTGGTAATGGATACCTGCAAAAACTCTTGAGTCTGCCATCTCTTTACTCATTTCAAAAAATGAATTATAACTGCGTGCAGGCAAGCCTAAGTAATCATATGTATGTAACGTAAATTGAAAATTATCGCCAAGCACATCTGTCAGCATTGCTGCGACAGCTGTTCCAAATACTGCATGTGCTGATGGAAACTCCGGATGACCTGGTGTATTGAATTGCGCATTCCATGATCCATGCTGCATTACATTTCTGATATAGTTAATAGGGCGAACCAAATTATATGTGTACTTATTTACAAAACAAATTAAAATGGCATCATGAGCACCTATGCCAGCTTTCGCATAAGAAAGGGCTGCTATATCAAGTGTAGTTTCCGCTTTAGTTAGTACCTGTGCAAGTATTGCAACAAAATGACCGCCGCCTGGATAACCGGGAGCATCACGATGATAAATTGCCATTGCAGTTTGCGCAGGTGTAAGATTCTGCGATTTATCATACACATCTTTTACCATTGCATAAAAAGGTGATGACGGATCTGTAGAATATGCTGGCGGCGGTTCCAATGCAGTGCCATTTGTGACATCAGGAACCATCAGGCGTCGCTGACTAGCATAAGGATTGGCGGCTTGTGGATTGTTTGGCGGTGTTGTATTCAAAGTAGTTCCCGGTCCAACAGACTGCACCCAAAAAGCAGGGCCTACGAAGTTTGGAGTAGGAACATAAGGCGGATTTACATTTGCTGATCCATCAACAGCGGCCCATGCAAAAACTCTTGTTGCTACTTCTTTGCCAAATGCAATAGAACGTTGCAGAGTTGCGGCATCTACTTCATTGGCATAAATTGCTTTCAACTCATTCTCAAGATTATCAATATTGGTTTTGTTTACAGCAGACGTTGTAGGAAAAAGTCTTCTATTCATCTCTGCTAACGCAGCATTTGCACTTGCTGCCCAATGATATGCTTTGCCTGGTTCTGTCGAAGGCATTGCAGGAAAATCATTCAACTGATTGGTTAATGTTTGATAAGCAGGCATTCCCGGTACAACTGATTCATAAGTGGCAATACCACAATAAGCCAAGGCCCGTTCGGCGGCTTGTGAACCGGTGCCGGCTGCCAATGGAACCCGAAGCATATCAAGCTGCATATTGAGCCAGCGAATAACTACATCGGAAGAAAATTCTTTTGTTTGGTTCAGATGTCCGTGCCCATTATTATTGTTTGCAGCAGTTGCAATTTCTTCGTTAGGTGATGTTTGTTTCGTTTCTTTCTGGCAAGAAACGATGATAAGAAAACAAAAACTTAATGTAAGCAGCCATCTTGCTTTTAAATAACTGGTTAAAAGTTTCATATTGAAAATTTTTATGGTTAAAAAATGAAATGCTAAGTGATTTTAAAAATAGTTAGTAGAAACACTTTTTGCCAGTAGCGCTGAGTGGTTGACGGAATCGGCAAGTAATTAGCAAAGCGAGGTTAAGCCGGGAGGTAATAATACGAGGATGTGATAATAAGCTATAAAGCAAAAGGATTATTCAAATAATCTCATCAGTGCATCTTTACGGCTACGGGAGACATTTACTGTAGTACCATCGCTCATAATAAGATAGCCTCCTTCACCACGAACGTATTTATTTACTTCATTCAAATTGACCATGTATGAATGATGCACACGTATGAACGATAAAAAATCTGTAAGTTGTTCTTCTATTTCCTTCAATGTTCTGCAGGCTACAATTCTTTTTTTATTTTTTAAAAAGAGATGGGTGTAATTATCATCGGCTTCACAATAAATTATTTCTTCAACCGGGAGCAATTCAAAACCATCAGAAGTAGGGATAGCAACCCTTGTAAACTTGACCCCCCGATTTTGTACCTGGTCTATCAGCATGCGAAATTGATCGGGTGAAGGATGTACTTTCTGTGTTTGTACTTTCTGAATGGCTGTTATGAGTTCTTTTGGATCTATTGGTTTTAGCAAATAATCCAATGCACTAAAACGAATGGCTTTAATTGCATATTGATCATAACTCGTAGTGAAAATGACAGAGAAAGGAATTTGTTTGAACTGTTCCAGCAATTCAAATCCATTCATTACTGGCATTTCAATATCAAGAAAAACAAGATCTGGTTTGAATTTCTCTATTGCTTCCAATCCTTTTTTTGCAGACATACATTTATCCATTACTTCCACTTCAGGACAATAATCTGCCAGCAGTATGCTTAACGTATCAATACAATGCACTTCATCGTCTATTATAATTGCTTTAATCATAAATAACAGGCAATTTAATTACTACCTCAGTACCTGCTGCGCTGCCATCTGCATTTACCAGGTCATTAATAGTAACCGGTGAAGTAAGTGTTTTAGGATTTTGTACAATGGCGATACGATGTGCTGTAATACGCAGCCCCATTGATTTATGTTTCGTTGCAGACTTACTGGCCATCGCTGCTGCTTTTTCACGACCAATACCATTGTCTGTTATCCTGAAATACAGGTGATCAGTTTCTTCTGATACTTCAACATCTAATTGACCTTTTTCTTCTTTATGCATTAACCCATGCCATATCGCATTTTCCACATAGGGTTGTAAGATAAGAGGAGGGACCTGCAATGCTGATATATCCATTTCCGTTGGAACAGATATTTTATAATTAAAATGATAATTAAATCGCAATGCTTCAAGGTCAAGATATAATTCAAGTGATTCAAGTTCACTTTCCAAAGTAATTAATGAAGCCTGCGAATTTTGCAGGATCATCCGAACCAGTTTTGAAAATTTGGTAAGGTATTCAGAAGCTTGTGCACGGTTGTTTTGTAAAATAAAACGATTGATAGAATTAAGTGAATTAAAAATAAAATGAGGATTCATTTGTGCACGAAGAGCCTGCATTTCGAGTTCTGTTCCTTTTTGTTTTAGTTCTGCCACCTCCTTTTCTTTTTCTGATCGTTCCAGCTGCGATTTAAATTTTTGTTTGAAACGCCAGCGAATTATGGCATAGAAAAGAGCTCCAATTACAACAACTACTGTTATTAGGAACCACCATGTTTTCCACCATGGCGGATAAATTACAACAACAATAGAAGCTGGTGTGTCATTCCATACGCCATCCATATTAGCAGCTTTTACATAAAATGTATACGTACCCGGGGACAGGTTTGTATAGTTTGCATATCTCGAACTACCTGCCATTATCCAGTTATTATCGTATCCTTCAAGTTTATATTTATAAGTGTTGAGTAAAGAATTTTCGAATTGTATCCCTGTAAAATAAAATGTTATCCTGTTCTGATCATGCTTAAGTTTGATTTGTTGCTGATCACTCACCAGCATTGTATCTATTTTGTTTTTTGAATTAATATGAGCAAAACTTATGGATTCAAGATTGATCATTGGCACAATAGGGTTGGGTTTCATGTCTTGCGGGGAAAAATGAAAAAAGCCAAATCTGCATCCTATAAAAAATTCTCCTTTATTATCAACAAAAGGGGGATATGTAAAATTGCTGGGAAGCCCTTGCAAACTTGTATAATTTGTAATTGAATAAGTTTTAGGATCGAGTCTTGATATCCCTTGCCCGGAACCGATCCACAAATTACCTTCTTTGTCATTTTTCAACCAGTTAAGAATACCAGATAATAAGCCGTTTTTTTCGCTGAATGTTTTTACGCCGGTTCCTTTGGCAGGATCAAACAGGGTAAGTCCAAGAAAATATGAGCTAAGCCATAATCTGCCGCTATCAGCATCTTCAATTCCATCTATATTAGCAAGGCCAGCCGATTCATCAAAATAAGAAGTGAAAGTGCCCTTCTCTTTATTCAGAAGATTTAACCCACCAAGATTTGTACTTACCCAAAGCCTGCCTTGTTTGTCTTCATGAATTGAAGCAACATTTGCATCATCTAAAGCAGTTCCGGTATATTTAACCTTAGAATTATGGATGTAGGGATAACAAGTGAAGTTTTGTTTTTCTTTATTATAACGACAAAGACCTCCTTCTCCTGTCCCGACCCAAATAACACTATCGTGATCCTCATATAAGCAGGTTACAGAATTATTACTTAATGATGTACTATCATTTTCTCTGTGCTGAAAACTTTTTACCGAACCAGTTGTAGGATCATATTTAATAAGCTGATCACCGTGATAGCGAAACCAAAGTAAACCATCTTTACCTAGCAGAATTTTCGAAACTATAACATTGTCTTTTACTGGGTCATTAAACAATTTGATCTTTGTAAATCCTTTAGCAAGATCATATTTTACCAATCCTTTTGATGTAGTTAACCAATAGATCCCATTTTTTGCGTGTGCAAATGAATGAGTAAATCCACCGGGATACCCGATAGGATCTTTTGCATCATACATAAAAGATGTAAATCTTGAACGCATTCGATTGATCCGTTCAATACCCCAATCCCCGAATGCAAGCCATATATTTCCTGATTTGTCTGCAAAAATCTGTTCAATATAATTTGATGCAAGGCCATTGGCTTTGTCAGGCTCTGCATAATAACTTGCAAATATTTTTTTTTCAGGATCAAAATACGTCAGCCCCTGGGCCTGTCCTCTGCATGTTATCCAAAAATTGCCATCCATATCTTCCTTTATATGATCGTATGATGCCGGTTTACCATTTCCGTCGCTGAAAGAGTTGAAAATATTTTTATTCCGGTCAAAAAATATAAGGCTGTTGTTTGTTCCGATCCAAAAACGTTTTTTACTGTCTTCATAAAAACCGGAAGTGACATTATTTGGAAGACTGTTTGGATTGGAATTGTCGTGTTTATAGAAAGTTGCTTTATCCTTTGCGATATCATAACGTATAATGCCTTCGGGTGTAAATGTTTGAGCTGATACTAAACCAGCTGACATATAAAGTATACCTGGTTCTGAAGGAGGTTCATAAAGATTGAAGAATACATTTTTTTTGGAAGTATCCGGAGAAACCAAATAACCATCGAATTTATTTGCGGTATAGTTATAAGTAAATATCCCGTTTTCAGTTGCTATCCATACTCTTCCTTCTTTGTCTGAACAAATACCTGAAATATTATCTGATGGAATGTCAGCTTTTTCCTTAGAACTCATTTTAAAAGAAAAAAAATTTCCAGTTTTTACATCAAACCTTTGTAGCAAATACCCAGGATTTGCGGGATTATCTATTCTAAGCCAAAGACTGTTTTGTCCATCTTCAAAGATGTTAGTGATAAATGAAAAAATACCAGTCTTTATAGAAGGAGGTTTGATAATAAGGAAGCTATCAGTCTGAGCATTATAACGTAACAAATAGTTGCCTACAGTACCTGCCCAAACAATTCCTTTGCTATCAATAAAAACAGAACCTATGTTGTTAACAGCAGTGTTATTCTCGGAAAGCTCCTGCTTGTAAACCTTAATATGATACCCATCATAACGCATCAATCCTTTTTGTGTGCCACACCACATATATCCGTTCTTATCCTGGCATATATCAATAGCATAATTCTCAGGCATTCCATTCTCTACCATTAAATGATCGAAGCTTAGAGATGGCAACTGAGCTTTTGTCGCACCTGTTATAAAAAGCAACAAGAAAAAAAATATATTTCTCATAAAAGTCTATACAAAAGGAAGACGGTTCTCTTAAAGCATTTCATAAATATAAGTTATGAAAAAGCTATCAGAATCGGGGATTCAATATCAAAACTACCTTAAGAATTATCTAATGACAGCATGACTGAGTGATTTACTTATTGAACTGGTAGTTGACAGAAGCTGAAGGTTTGCTGAACAGAGAACTAAATGTTTAACGGAGCGTCGCAACGGAAGTTCAATAAAAGCACCTATGTTGGACTCAAATAAAAATCATCCAAAAAATCGGCTTTCCCTATCTTCGCATCGCAACTAAAAATTAAGTCTGGCACATGGTTCCAAAGTACAAACGCATCCTCCTGAAGCTCTCCGGTGAATCTTTGATGGGTAATAAAAATTTCGGTTTTGATAATGATGTGATAGCTCAATATGCTGCGGATATCAAGCAGCTTACTGAGATCGGCGTGGAAGTAGCGATCGTTATTGGAGGTGGCAACATTTATCGTGGAATGAATGAAGCAGAAACAGGAATTGAAAGAGCACATGGCGATTATATGGGAATGCTGGCAACTGTGATCAATGGTATGGCGTTGCAGGCAGGATTGGAAAAGATCGGAGTGTTCACAAGATTATTGAGTGCAATTAAAATGGAACAGATCGCAGAGCCTTATATCCGTCGTCGTGCTATTCGCCATTTAGAAAAAGGTCGTGTGGTGATCTTTGGCGCCGGTACGGGTAATCCATATTTTACAACGGATACTGCGGGTTCGCTTCGTGCTATTGAGATCAATGCAAGTGTGATCCTAAAAGGAACAAGAGTGGATGGTATTTATACGGCTGACCCTGAGAAAGATCCAAGTGCTACCAAGTTCAATAAGATAACGTTTGCTGAATGTATCAGTAAGAATCTGCGGGTAATGGATATGACCGCATTTACCCTTTGTATGGAAAATAATTTGCCGATCGTTGTTTTTGATATGAATAGGCCGGGCAATCTTCGTCGTGTAGTGACAGGTGAGAAGGTGGGCACTTTGGTTACAGGTTAGTAATTCTTCTATTTCTTCTGCATGTTTGTGAAAAACTATACCAATTAAAACTGGTGAAATTTTATTAGTTTTCATTATCATTTCTATATGTTGCTTAGTATAAGTTTATCCATATTTGAGATCACTATTCTTTTTATCAGCGCAATAGTTGTTGGCTTTGTTATCAATTTATTTTTTTCCAGTCGTAAAAGCAATAAGAAAGAAGAAACAGAAACCAAGAAATCAGTAAGCAGCGGCATTGATGAATGGAAAATAAGATACCTCAAGGAAGCAGAAATAAAAGATAAAGAGATCAATGATCTTAAAAACAGGCTACACGATTCCAATGAAGATAAACGCATTCATGAAATAGAAATCGAAGAATTAAAAAGCCAGGTAAGAAGACTAAATCTTGATGTACAAGAATCGAAGACAGAGAAACCCGCAGTACAAACTAGAACTGATTATTACGAGCAATTAAGACAAGCACAACAAAGTTTATTGGACCATAACGCCAAGATCAGCCAGCTGCTTGAACAAGTAGATGTGATAAAAGAAACAGAAGAAAAGAGCCAGGAAATATTAAGAAGCAATGAAGAATTAAGTATGCAGATAAAAGATCTGCGTTATATGCTTGGAGAAAAAGAAGATGAGATAAACCAGATAAAACAAAAGGAGCATCTGACAAAAGAAATGACGGCGATGCTCGATAATGCTTATGGTGAATTCAATTTGTTGCAAACCAAAATTCAAAAACTGGAGTCGCAAATATCTTCATCAAAAATGGTGAATATAGAGTATGAGGATCTGAAAGAAGGCTATTATAAGGTTGTTCGTGAGTTGGATGAACAGAAGAACAAGACCAATCATTATTTACAAGAGAGCCAGGCTTTGCAGATCGAACTTGAGAAAGTGCAGGACAAGCTAAGTGAATCCAACCAACAACGTCAGCAACTGCAAAAGAAAGTGGCTTATTTAGAAGAACTGAATAATGATCTGCATCAAATGACTGAAGCAAATAAAAAACTGGAAACCCAGATAAAACGATTGGGAGAATTAGAGAGTAGATTGAATATTGTAGCAGAAGAAAGAGACAGGTTGAAAGAAAGACAAGACACTGGTCCGTAGAATGACCAAAATCATAAGTAAAAATCCCGCTTTGCGGGATTTTTTTATTGATGCAAGTTTAACTTTGTCATATGAACAAAAGTATTGCTGATATAAGAAGAGATTATTCTCACAAAAGTTTGTCAGAAAAAGAGGCAGATGCAAATGCTATTAAACAATTTGAAAAATGGTGGAATGAAGCGGTTGATTCAAAGATCGATGAAGTAAATGCCATGACGTTGGCAACAGCTTCTATTGATGGATTGCCGTCTGCAAGAATTGTTTTGTTGAAAGAATTTAATGAGAAAGGATTTGTTTTCTTTACTAATTATGAAAGCTATAAAGCTCAACAGTTAGCTGAAAATCCAAAAGCATGTCTTGTGTTCTTCTGGAAAGAATTGGAAAGACAAGTGCGAATAACAGGGTTGATACAAAAGATCAACAGCGCAGATAGCGATACATATTTTCATTCAAGACCTGAATCAAGTCGCATTGGCGCATGGGCATCGCCACAAAGCCGTGTGATCGAAAGTCGGCACTGGCTTGATGAAAAATTTAATGAGCTGGTAAATAAGATGGAAGGAACTGATAT
>Ga0207675_100003751_pt1 | contig 14800 bp, 8 predicted proteins | sample KBSSwiS42_FD_184305 | JGI IMG/M metagenome (GOLD analysis project Ga0207675, IMG submission 184305) | Switchgrass rhizosphere microbial communities from Kellogg Biological Station, Michigan, USA - KBS Switchgrass S4-2 (SPAdes) (version 2) | ecosystem: Host-associated > Plants > Roots >... | reverse complement strand
ATCCGCAGCAGCTGCTCCCACATCACCCGCAGCCTGATCTCCGGCCCGAACGCCTTGCGCGCGCGCAGCGCCGAGGTCGCTATCTCGAGATAGGCCCATAGCGGCAGCGCCCAGGCGAACAGTGCGATGCCGGTCGCCAGCTTGTCGCGATCGTCGGCCGCGACATTGACATGCTGCGCGATCCACTGCGCCCCCAGGCTCGCGCCCAGCGCGATCAGCAGGCATGGGAGAACCCCCATCAGCAAAGCCTGGCGCAGCGCGGTCGCGCGCGCGCGATCGTCGCTCGCTTGCGGGATGACCCGCTGGAGCGCGCTGGTCATGCCGAGGTCGAAGATATTCTCGATCAGGTTCACCGCCGACCAGAGGACCATGTAGAGCCCGTAGGTCGGCAGACCGAACAGCCAGACATAAAGCGGCTGCGACAATATCTCGATCACCCCGCCGGCGCGCGCCAGCAGCGCCGTCCCCGCACCCTTCGCCACCTGGCGCGACCCCGGCGGCGGGCCAGGCGATGGGGAGGGCGGCTCGTCGGGCGGGAGGGCGGAGGCCATTGTGGCGCTTGTACGCCTTCGAGGCGACGGTTCAAGATAGTGCTCTGTCATCGTCGCGGGCGCCCAATTCTCCGCACAGCGGCGCGGAAGTTCGGCGGGAGCGGACCCTAAGCGACCGATCTTTTAACCAAATTTTGGGGTCTGACGCTTAGACGTCAGCGGGTTGGATCACAAAGGAAGCTTATGTCGCGCGAGGATGGTAAGTCGGCCGGACTAAGCTATGGACGTCACTTCCTTGCTCCGCTGGTCGGAATAGTTGCGGGCTTGGCCGGATGCCTCCTTGCAGGGCTGCTTTGGCTGACCCACTCGCAGAATGAGATGCAGCGGTTCCAAGAGCACCATCTCGTGAAATCCGCTATCAACGCTCGCATCGCGACCCTTGAAAAAAACCTCGGCGATTACGGGGTGTGGGACGACGCCGTACAAAATCTGGTGATTTCGCTGAACAGATCGTGGGCCAAGGACAATATTGCGCCCTATCTGTATGAAATTCAGGGTTATGAATATGTGTTCGTCCTGGACGGCGGCGACCGCACGATATTGGCGGGCGAACGCGAGCATGGTGCATCGCTCGACGCCCGAGCCTTTCTCGGCGCACCCTTTCGGGACGCGCTCGCCGCCCTGCGGAAACGGCAGGTCGGTACCGATCAGCGCCTTGCCGGTCTGACGAGTATCGACGGCAGGCCCGCGATCTTTGGTATCGCGGCCATCATTCCGAGCACTGCCAAGCTCAAGCTACCGCCGGGGCCATCTTCCTATGTCGTTTTCGTCAAGCTTATCGACAGCGGATTTTTGAAGGCTGTTGCAGCCGATTACAACATTACCGGGCTGAAGCTGGCCGCACACGGCGAGACCGACGGTGTTACCTTGTCGACCCGCGACGGGGAAGCCGTCGGTTCCCTCGTCTGGCGATTTGGCGCGATGGGCTCGGATCTCCGCGATCGGATATTCCCCGCGGTCGGCGCAATTCTCCTGATCGCGGCGTTTGTAAGCTGGGTTGTGCTGCGCCGAAGCAGGCAGGCGATCCTTGCTGTCGCGACGGCGAGCGCCAAGGAGGCGCACGAAGCGGCGGCGGCGCGCGCCGCACTCGCCGATCTCACTCGCGTGAAGGAGCAATTGCTGAAGGAAGAGTATCGCGCGCGCGCAGAACTCGAGGAAAGCGTTCTGGCCGTTCAGGCCGAGAATGATCGCCTCAATGCCGAAGCGGCCGCTCAGCGAAAGGCATTGCTGGGCGAACTCGGCATGACCTTTGAGCGCTCCGTTCTCGATCTGACAAAGTCGGTTTTGGCTTCTGTCACCGAATTGGGGCGTTCGGCCCGGTCATTGAACGGGATCGCCCAGGATACAATACGCAAAGCCGGCGAAGTGGCCGCGAGCGTCGACGCCGCCAGCTCGGGCGTGTTGTCCGCCGCTGGCGAAACCAGAGAGCTGGCGTCCTCTCTCACCGAAATCGCCGAGAAGGTTGAAGGCCAGACCGAGCTGTCCCTCGCGGCGGAGATCAGTTCCAGGCGCGGCGATGCTGTTGTCAACGCGCTGTCTGAAGCAGCGAACCGGATCGAGGACATTATCGGTTCGATCCAGCAGATTGCCCGGCAAACCAATCTGCTTGCGATCAACGCCACCATCGAGTCGGCACGCGCGGGTGAAGCAGGACGCGGCTTTGCCGTAGTTGCGCAAGAGGTGAAGCAGCTTGCCAGTCAAACCACCCGCGCCGCCGGAGATGTCGCTTCGCTGGTCAGCGACGTGCAGGCGCGTGTCGGGGATGTCGTGGCCGCGTTCCGTGACATTGCCGATGCTCTGGGAGGTGTGCTGACCATCTCCGACGGTATCGCCGGATCGCTCGAACGTCAGCGCTCGGCGACGAACGTCATCGGCCTTCACGCAGCCGAGGTCGTGGATGGAACAGAGCATATGCGGCGCGATATCGGTTTCGTCGTGGCAGCGGTCAACGATGCAGGTGCGCTCACCGAACGGGTGGATGCTTCATCCACGATCCTGGCGCAACGCGCGGACGAACTGAAGCAGGCCGCGACCACCTTCGTCGAACGGCTTCGCGTGGCGTGACGCGGATCGGCCCCGCCTCCGCAATCCTTCCACCTCAGGCCGTTTCCGACGCACCACAATACGCTTGTGATATTGTTCGGTGACCCGCGAAGGAATTCTGTGCCCGTCAACAGACCGAAGCCCAAAATAAAACCTGTTGAGCATATTGACGCATGATCATCTGAAGCTGTCTTCGGGGCGGGCCGCGCTCGCGCCCGCCGCGCCGGGGATCGTCGCGTTGAGGATCAGCGGCGGCGCGTCGGCGAAAGGCCGGGCGGCGGCGGTTCAAGATAACGAGGCCACAGTGAACAGTCCATCCGGTGGCCGGCTCTCCCAGACCGCCGATGTACGACGTGATGCCGCGCCGCCCTCTCTTTGACAGGGTCTTGAGGAGGCCATAAGACCCAGGAGATGGCGGCAGGTATCGAACCGATGCGCTGGATCGATGCTGGCGAGTTCACGATGGGCTCGTTGGCCTTTTACCCGGAAGAAGCGCCGCTTGCCCGCGTCCGGGTCGAAGGGTTCTGGATCGACACGCACCCGGTGACCAACCGCCAGTTCGCCGAGTTCGTGGCCGCCACCGGCCATGTGACCGCGGCGGAGATCGCGCCGGATCCGAAGCACTATCCGGGCCTGCTCCCTGGCATGGACCAGCCCGGCTCGCTGGTCTTTCGCAAGAGCCCCGTGCCGGTCGGAACCGACGACCCCTTGCGCTGGTGGGAATTGTGCTTTGGGGCCGACTGGCGCCATCCCTACGGGCCGGAAACCACCCTGGAGGGGCTGGACGACCATCCGGTGGTTCATGTCAGCTGGGGCGACGCGATGGCCTATGCGAAGTGGGCCGGCAAGGACCTGCCGACCGAGGCGGAATGGGAGTTTGCCGCGCGCGGCGGGCTCGAGGGCAAGGAATTTGCCTGGGGCGACGAGTTGGCGCCGGGTGGAGCGATCATGGCGAATTACTGGCAGGGGCTGTTTCCCTTCGCCAATACGCTGGAAGACGGCTGGGAACGCACCTCGCCCGTCGGCAGCTTCGAGCCTAACGGCTACGGGCTGTTCGACATGATCGGCAATATCTGGGAATGGACCCGGGACTGGTGGCAGGAAAATCGCCCGAAGGGACGCGACTGCTGCGTGGTCAGGAACCCGCGCGGCGGCACGCTCAAGGGTAGCCTGGACCGGAACGAGCCGCAGGTCCGCATCGGCCGCAAGGTGATGAAGGGCGGCTCGCACCTGTGCGCGGCGAATTACTGCCAGCGTTACCGGCCCGCCGCCCGCCATCCGGAGCCGGTCGACACCTCGACCAGCCACGTCGGCTTCCGCTGCGTCCGACGACATTGAGCCGGCCGATCTGGGCCGGGTGCATGGTCCAGCACAGCAGGCGGCGCCTAGCCGAATTCGTTACGGATGCCACGCCAGAGCGCGGCGAGGAGACGTGGCCACCAACCCATGGATGGCGGGATCTTGGCCATCAAAAGCTCCACTGTCGTCCTTAGTGCATAGGAGGTATTGAGATGGGCCCCATGTCCAAGGAAACGGTCAACTCAGTGGGCCAGACGAACGGATAAGGATCTCCGTCCAATGTCGTCCCGGTCTCACGCCCGATGACGGCTGGCTCGTTGCCGAATTTGAATGTGTAGAGGCTCGGCACCTTGCTGCTGGCGACCGTCGCTCCATCAATGACCATGGTGAAGGTTCCAGAGGGGCCGCCCTGGTCGCGTCGTGCAGTCACGGCTACTCGATGCCGCCCCGGCGACAGAGCTGACGGGGCCACTAGCCGGGTTATCAATTCCGGCATGTCCCCGCGTCGGTAAACGAACTGGGGAATGCCGTTCCGCATCAGCAGGCCCCATCCCTGAAACCAGCCGCCCTGGGTAACGAGCGTGCCGGATGCATCCGTGGGGGGGACAACCAGGTCGGCGGTAATCGTCCAGTCCCTGTTCAGCAGAGACGGGAACGTTCCCTCACCATAGACCCACGATCCGGGATGGAAGATGTAGCGGCCAGGCACATTACCATATTCGGGCCGGTTATAGGAAAATAGCCGCTCCACGCCGGCAGACCGCTGCTCCAGATGATTGCGTCGAGCTTCGTCGGCATACATGGCTCGCAGTCGGACAGCGACGTCGGGATGTTGCGCCGCCACATCGGTTGTCTGAGTCGGATCGCGTAAAAGGTCGTACAAGAGCCACGGCTGATCGGGTGCGGCTGCCAGGTGCCCCGCCTGATTATTTGGGGCCATACGCGTCGCCAGGAGCCAGCCATTGTCGTAGATGGCCGAGTTTCCCATCATTTCGAAATATTGGCGCGTGTGCAATGTGGGCGCGCTGGCGCTGGCAAATGTCGGCAACATGCTTTGGCCATCAAATGGCATCTGCGCCACGCCGTCGACTTCCGCAGGAGGCGCTATCCCGATGGCCTCGTACAGCGTAGGCGCGATATCGGTCAGGTAGGTAAATTGCCGCCGAACTCCCCGTTGCGGAATCTTTGCCGGCCAACTGACCACCAGACCGTTGGTTGTACCGCCCAGGCGTGAGGCGACAGCCTTGTAATAGGGCCAAGGCGTGTTGAGTGCGACTGCCCAGCCCGCGGGCGCGACCGGATAGGAAGCCGGTCCGCCTATGTCGTCAATATGTTGCTCTGCCCAAGCGAGTTCGCGATCCGGGCTTGTCCGCCCCAGATAGTTGACTGCTCCGTTTTGCCCACCCTCGGGAGAGGCTCCATTGTCGCCCTGAATGAACAAGATAAGAGTATTTGAAAGCTCCTTATTCTGTTCCAAATGGTCAAGCAGGCGCCCGAATTGGTCGTCGAAGCAGGCCAGTGCCGCCGCATAGGCTTCCATATACCGAGCATATACGCGCTGCTGCGCCGGTGAGAGGCTGGCCCATGCCGGCACCCCCGGTGGACGAGGGGGCAACGCCGCATCGCGCGGTATCAGCCCGAGACGCTTTTGTCGTGCAAAGGTCTCGGCGGCGTAAACATCCCAGCCCTCAGAGAATTTGCCGCGGAATTTTTCGAGCCAGGCGCGAGGGGCCTGCAATGGAGCATGGGCTGTGCCCGGAGCTATATAAATCAGGAAGGGGCGATTACTCCCGGTCGTGTGCTGCATATCGAACCAGGAAATGGTGTGATTGATGAGATCCCGATCGAGGAAATATCCGGGGTCGGTAGGCGTCGGCACCGGCTGGGTGTTCTCAAACAGGTCGGGCCGAAATTGGTCGGTCATGCCTCCGTGGAAGCCATAGAAATAGCCGAAGCCAAGGCCGTTGCCCCATTGGGTAAACGGACCAAGTGGACCGTTTTCCCACGACGGCACGTTATGGTTTTTTCCGAAGAACGCCGTATTGTAGCCATTCCGACTGAGAACTTGCGCGATAGTGGCCGCGCTGCGGGGCAGAACCGAAGTATAACCCGGTTCACCTGTAGCCATGTCGGGCACATGCCCCGCTCCGACCGCGTGGTGATTGCGACCAGTGAGCAAAGCGGCACGCGACGGCGAACATAAGGCAGTCGTGTGGAAGTTGGCATAACGGAGTCCGTTTTGCGCGACTCGATCGAGGTTGGGGGTGGGGATCGCTCCACCGAAGGTGCTGCTGGCGCCGAAACCAACATCGTCGGTCATCACGATCAGCACATTCGGTGCGTTCGCAGGCGCTTCGGCGCGGGGTGGAAACCCCTGCCTTCCCGCGGGGGTATCTGTAACGACCGCCTGCTGCGGCGCTCCAAAGCCGGCGCCAGCCGAACAGAGCAGAATTGCAACCGAGCAATGCAACGCGCCGCGAAATGATTTGGTGATCCTGGCGGCTGATGGGAAACAGTACGCGAGGGGACTGATCACCTGAATTCTCCCAATTTCCTGCGTAAGGAAGATTTTTTGAAATATTTTGCGTATTTATATGGGCAATATGATGGCTGGAACACCGGTGCAACTGGATCTTGAAGCTATGCATTCCGCCGAGGCGGAGGTCTGCTTGCTGGTCCGCCAAGGTCGTTCGCCCTCTCCGGCTGCGACCGCCGTTGCATCAGAAATCGAGGCGATAATCGGAGCGTTGGAAACTCCGAGGGATTGAGCCATGTAGGCCAAATCGGTCGTGCGGCTTCGGCTTTCTTTCTCGGTAGGCGCAAGCGTTTTGCCGCCTATTTGCCCAATTCAGCTCGTCAATAATATCAGACAAGTGCAATTTGATATTTGAGATCGGTGGTTTTGCCGTGTTACTCGGATTTCGGAAGGTCTTTGCGGCCCAACCGGTCCCTTTCGCCGAAGCAGTCCTATATGTCTTCGGTGCGGGGCTCGCCGGGCGTTCTGGTGCCAGGCGGCTCATCAATAGGCGCTGTCAAGGTGGGAGATGATGATGGTGGATCGGCCGAAGGGTCAACGGCCGAAGTGTCAAAGGGTGGTGCTTCGGCAACGGCCGCGCGGTCCCCTGGATCCGGCGGACCTGGCTATTGAAGAATATAGCGTGCCGGAAATCCAGGACGGCGAATTTCTGGTTCGGAATCTTTTCCTGTCGGTAGATCCGATGAACCGGCTGCATATCGACGGCAGCGCCTTGGGCGGGGCGGTGCCCTTGCTGCCCTTGGGAGCGACTATCCCCGGCGCGGCGGTTGGCGAAATTGTCGCAAGCAAGCACCCCGATTTTGCTGTCGGTGAGGTGGTTGAAGGCCGTTTTGGCTGGCAGCATTATGGCGTTTCTCGCGGCGATGGCGTGCGGCGGGTAAACCCTGCGCTCGGCGGCCCGGAAAATGCGCTCGGTGTTGGCGGATTGCCCGGCTTTACGGCGTTTATCGGCCTTCATTCTGTCGGCGGAGTCAAGCCGGGGCAGACCGTGTTGGTGAGTGGCGCGGCCGGAGCCGTCGGGTCGGTCGTCGGTGCGCTCGTAAAGGCAAGGGGCGGGAGGGCAGTTGCCATCGCGAGCGGCGAAAAGCGGGACTATCTGATGCGGGACATCGGCTATGACGCAGTCGTTGATCGCAAATCTCCCGATTTCCCTGAGCAGCTTCGCAACGCGTTGCCCGATGGTGCGGACGTCTATTTCGACAATGTGGGCGGCCCGATGCTCGCGAAGATCGTGCCGTTGATGGCGCGCGGCGGAACGATACTTATCTGCGGCCTGATGGCCCTTTATGAGCCGGATGAGACGGCCGCTGTCGTAGACCATCTGCCCCCTGTCTTATGGGCTGTTATGGGCAAAAGCCTGCGCATTCAGGGCTTCGGCCATGTTGGCAACGAACATCTGCGTCCGGTTTTCGAGGCCGAGATGGCCGATCTTCTTGGTCGTGGCGCTCTAAAGGTGCCATTGCAGGTGCGGGATGGTATCGAACAAGTTCCACAGGCGATGTGGGGACTTTTCAATCAAAGCGTTCCCGGAAAGGTCGTGATCCGCGTAGGTGAACGAAGCCAAGACGCGAGTTCTGCGCAAATATAATTTCGGAAAGGCTGTCAATGTCGAGCGCGCCCAATATCGTCAATCTGCCTGGCTGGCCGACCAGAATCCTTATCGATGGACATCTGGTTTCCGGCGAGGGCGAACCAATCCGGGTGATCAATCCTTCCTCGGGAGGGCTGACCGCGGAATTTCCCGGCGCGTCGCTTGATCAATTCGGTCAGGCGATCACTGCCGCTCGTCGCGCCTTCGACAGCGGCATTTGGGCCGGCAAGCGGCCCGACGAACGGGTTGCGATTCTGCGTCAGTTTCACGCCCTGCTCGCCGAGCGTGTCGGCGAACTGAAAGACCTTGTTATCACCGAAACCGGCGTTCCCGTAAATTCGCCCTCGCTCGCTTTCCAGGTTGACGCTCCGCTCGGCCAGGTGCCGCCGATGCTCGACCTGTACCTGCGACTGCCCGACATCGAAGAAAATCCGCTGACGCTTGAGGAACGCGTAAGTCCTTTGGGTGGATTGTTGCAGAGCATCCGGCGCTATGTTCCTGTCGGTGTGGTCGCGGCGATTTCGGCCTATAACTTTCCGGTCTATATTGGCTTGTGGAAAATTTTCCCGGCGCTTGCGGCGGGGAACAGCGTCATCCTGCGGCCGAGCCCGCTAACCCCTCTCTCCACGCTTTGGATCGGCAAGATCGCGGCTGAGGCAGGCTTGCCCGATGGCGTGTTGAACATACTCGCCGAGGCTGGCTCCCAGGGTGCCGAGTTGATGACCACCGATGAAGCCGTCGACTTGGTGACCTTCACCGGTTCGTCCGGCGTCGGCAAAAAGGTCGCGCAACAGGCTGCCGCAACGCTCAAGCGCGTACATCTCGAACTCGGCGGCAAATCGGCCCAGATTTATCTGCCGGATCGCGTCGATCAGGCGGGACAGGCGGCTTTGGGTGTCTGCATCTCGCATGCCGGACAGGGCTGCGTGCTCGGCACGCGTGTCTTCGTGCCGGAGGCGGATAAACCGAAGGTGCTCGAAGCCATGAAGGCCAGCCTTCAGACGTTGAAAATCGGCGATTCCCGCGACGAGCAGACGTTGCTTGGTCCGGTTATCTCCGAGGCACAAGTGCAGCGCTGCGAAAATTATGTCAGGCTGGCTGTCGAGGCAGGCGCCACGGTCGTCACCGGCGGCAAGCGGGTTGACCGGCCGGGTTTCTATTTCGAGCCGACGGTGCTTGACGTCGCCGACAACGGCAACCCGGCGGCACGAGACGAGATTTTCGGTCCGGTCATTTGCGTCATCGGTTATCGCGATATCGATCACGCGATTGCCATGGCAAATGATACGCGCTTCGGTCTTTCGGGTTATGTCCATGGCAAGGATGCACGCCAGGCATTGGCCGTCGCCAGGCAGATGCGGACCGGCACCATCAACGTAAACGCTTTTCTGAACAGCGCGAACGCCTCTTCCGGTGGGCACAAGGAGAGCGGTTTGGGACGTGAGCGCGGGATTGAAGGCATTCGCGCCTTTCAGGAAATCCAATGCATGAATCTCGGTACCGCAAGCTGAAGCACTGACAGCGCGACGCCGCGCAGGCGCGTCGGTATCCGTTACGGGAACGCAAGGGCTCGAGTTGATTTCAGGGCAGATGGAAGCAGCTGCCGACTACATATCGGCTGACTTGCGTTGGTTTCTATGCCGATCCGGCGGAGCCGCCTGGACGGAACCTTCGACACCGTAAAATACATCAAGGCGCGATGACTGGTGTCACCACGCCTTGATGCAGCATTACCGAATTTGAACGTCCGGGCGAGCGCGCGGTCCGATCAATTTCCGGTTGAACGGATCAGAATTTGACCCCGACCGTCGCACCGAAGGTACGGGGCTCGCGCGGGATCACGCGGGTCGCTTCGAGACCCGTGATCACGAGCGCATTGACGGTATCGCGCGAGTCGCCAAGGTTCTTGCCCCAGACGGCGATGTCGAGCTTGCCGTCCATCAGGGTCACGCCAGCGCGCGCATTGATCAGCCAGTGCGCCTTGTCGTTTGCCGATGCCAGAAAGCCATCCACGTCAGCTTGCGTGATCGGACCGACCGACGTCCGTTTGCCGCCGCTGGCCGCGTCGACAATAGCGCCGGTTGCGTCCTTGTAGTAACCGACCGGGAACACATAATTCTGCGACTGGTAGGCGAAGTCGCCACGCACGTAGAGCTTCGCGCTCCCATACTCGCCCGACCACGACGGCGAGATAGTCACCGTCCACTTCGGCACATAGGCAATCGCCTCCCGGCTTCGGTCGAAACCATTGAAATCTACGAATTTCTTATACTTGGGATCGGTGTAGGCGGCCGTCCCGTCAAGACGGAAGCCACCGGGCAGCAGTGCACTGACGTCGGCCTCGACACCATAGATTTCCAGCGATGCGGCGTTGGAGATGACCGTGCTCGTCGTCGTGCCGACAACGACGGTCGAGTTGCGCTGCACGTCCTTCACAAGCGTATAATAGCCAGCAAGATTCACGCGCAGACGGCGGTCCAGAAACTCGCTCTTGAGGCCAGCTTCATAGCTGTAGGCCTGTTCAGGTTTAAACGAGTTCAACGACGGTGGCACGGCCGAGATGCCGCGCAACACCTGGCCACCCGAACGATAGCCCTTCGCCGTCTTGGCATAGACCATGATGTCGTCGCTGACCTTGTAGTCGACCGAGGCGGTATAAGAAACCGACTTGAAGGTCGCCGAACGGCCCAGCGGGCAGGTCGCCAGCTGACAGATGAACGTCGGCGCGCTGGTGTCTATGCTGCCAATCCCGGTACCGTTGACGGAGGAGATAGCCTTGGTGTCCGACGAATAGCGAAGGCCGCCTGTGAGCGACAGCTTCTCTGTAGCGTGCACGGTTGCCTGGCCAAAGATGCCACGCCCGATGTTCTTGATCCCGCCATTGAAGATTGTGGTCTTGCGCGTACCGAAAGGCGGCGCGAGAAATTGGCCCAGGAAGGTGAACGTGCTGCTCGCGCCATGATCGTAGCCCGTTTCGCGGAAGTAGAATCCGCCGCCGGCGAAATCGACCAGATCATTGAAGGCCGATCCCGTCGCCGTAACTTCGGCGGTCCACTGCTTGATCTTGAGGTCGCTGACGAGGCTGTCGAGAACGCGGGCCGCAAAGCCGTCCTGATCGGCACCCAGGTTGTTCGAATGGACCTGGCGGAACGCACCAACCGCCTTGATGGCGCCGAACGAAGTGTCATAGGTTGCCGTGGCGCTGTAGGTTTCCGTGTTGGTGGTAATCTCGTTGACCTGGCTCACCGCACGGTTGCGGCCGCCTGCGGGGGTGGTGGCCAACAAGTTGGCAAGATAGGCATTACCTGCTGCCACGCACGCCGGGAGGGCCGCAGTACACGCTGCCGGGCCGACCTGTTCAAGGCCCGCTTCAAGCGACGGACGGCCGAACGGCACGAAATAACCGAGCACGCCCGGCTCGGGGTGGTCCTTGGCATGGAACTTTTCGCCCGACAGCAGAATGCGGAAGTTTTCGGTTGGTTGGATCAGGATTTTACCGCGAAGCAAATAATCGTTCATGTCCGCCATTTCACGACCGGAAATCACATCGCGCACATACCCGTCACGCTTGTTGCCCGAATAGACGAGGCGAACGGCAAGCGTGTCGTTCACCAGCGGCGCATTGAGCACGGCCGTCAGCGCCTGGTAGTTGTAATTGCCATATGTACCGGACAACGAACCCGAAAGACCGTCGGAGAAGCTCGGATCGTTGGTTTCGATCAGGATGGCGCCGCCCGAAGTGTTTCGGCCGAACAGGGTGCCCTGCGGCCCCTTGAGTGCCTGGAAGCTGCGCACGTCGACCAGCGACGCATTCATGCCGTAGGCACGACCCCAGTAAACGCCATCGACATAGGTGCCGACCGACGGATCGATTGTGCCCGAGACGTCGGTCTGCACCTGGCCGCGCATCTGGATAAGTACGGCCGAGTTGTTGATCTGCGCCGGCGAAAACTTGAGGCCTGGGGTCAACAGCGCGACTTCCGGAAGCGCACGGACGCTCTGCTGTTTCAGCGCTTCGCCGCTGTAGGCGGTGACGGAGACAGGAACGTTCTGGACATTTTCACTGACACGGCGAGCCGTGACGACGATGTCGCCAAGACCCTGATCGGCTTTATCCTCCGCGGCCTGAGCCGCCACGCTTTGCGCCATCGCCGGTGCTGCTCCGAGGCCCAGGGCCAACGCAACGACGGACACGCGTCCAAAATTGTTTAGATAGTGCAATGTACTCCCCCTTTATCCCTGATAACCGGCGTTTTGACCAACCGCCGCTATTTGACGCTTTAGTCAGTAACTGAACATTCGTCAACGGGACTGTCTGGCAGACGATCGACGAACTGAGCGTGCTCGGCGCGCCGGTGATGGCGGCACCGGCCGTGTTGCTATTATAGCCGACCGCCACCTTCGCGCCGTCGCGGGCAGCGCCTGCACCGTCGCCCGCCCGATATTGCTGGCGCCGCCGGTGACGATCGCGACCATGTCCTTGAACCGACCCATATCAAACCTCTCCCGATTATCTGAGCATAGGGACCCACTTGGCGGCCTCTGATCGGGAATCACCTGGGGAGTTGAGGAGAGGGGCGCGCCGCGCAAGGCGGGGTTTCGATGGCAGGCCGATGGATTGTGGAGGAGGGATGCGGGAAGCGGACGCCCCAAGCGCGCGCTCGTGCGCTCGCCGACGGCGGCGACGGGGCCGATTGCCGACTGGCAGGTTTTGGTACCCGGTTTAGGGAAAGTTGACGATTTGTACCCCGACGAGAGCGGCACCTTCCGACCACAATCTGGACCTTCCGCCTATCGGCGGCGAATGGCAGGTTCGAAAAAAACATGCCGTTCAAGCTGGTTTGAAGCGGACGGTCAGCATGCGCCGCCATAACGGACGTCGGCCGCCGCCTTTGCGCTGCCCGAAAGCAGATCTTTCAAAACAGAAAATCCAATGTCTCGATAGGCTTGCGCGGTCGTTGATGCCGACGCTCAGACTGCCTGGCGTCGGAAGCAGCTGGTGGAATGATCGTTGACGATGCCGACGGCCTGCATCCAGGCGTAAACGATCGTCGGCCCGACGAACTTAAAGCCGCACTGTTTCATCTCCTTCGAGATTTTCTCCGATAGCGGCGAGCGGGCGATCCATTCGCGGCCACTGCCCTTGATCGGCTTGCCATCGGTAAACGACCAGCAGAAGTCGACGAAGCTCTCGCCGCGCTCGGCCATGTCACAATAGATTTGCGCTCCTGCAATCGTCGCCCGGATCTTTGCCTGAGCGCGGATGATCCCGGGATCAGCCATCAACCGTGCCACGTCATCTTCGCCAAAGCTGGCGACTTTCGCTGGATCGAATCCGGCGAAGGCTTTGCGGAACGCCTCGCGCTTCCTGAGGACGATGATCCAGGCGAGCCCGGCTTGAAAACCTTCGAGCATCAGCATTTCCCACAGCATGCGCGGGTCATGTTGGGGGATGCCCCACTCTTGGTCATGGTACGCGGCCATCAAGGCGTCGCCTTCCGCCCAGGCACATCGCGAATGCTCTCTCGTCATCACTTTGTCCCCGTGCATCGGACCGTCAGAAATTGCGCCGGTATGGCATGTGTACTTCGCGGCTGAAACCGGACGCCACTTCGCAGGGAAGCTTATCCGCCTCGGAGTTCGGGTTCACCCGCCACCAAGTTCGACGGTCGCAAGCCAGCGCCAATTTGAGCCGCGCAGGTCTCGCCGGACTGGCAGATCGGAGGCCGGCAAGTGGTGGCTGGCACCATATCAGGCCGTCGGCACCGTACCGCCATCGATCACATATTCAGTGCCGGTGATGGTGCTGGCCCGGTCGGACGCGAGGAAAGCGATCAGGCTGGCAACCTCCTCCGGCTTCGAAGGCCGACCAATCGGGATGCCACCGAGAGAATCCATGATCATCCGCTTGCCCTGTTCGACGTCTCCACCATGCTCCGATGCCAGCCGCACCGCCAGGTCCACGGAAGCCTCGGTCTCTATCCAGCCGGGTGACACGCGTACAACGCGCACGCCTTTGGGTGAAACTTCCTTTGAGAGGCTCTTGCTGTAGGTCGATAGCGCCGCCTTGGCAGCCGCGTAGGCGGTAGTCGCCTCCGGCAGGGGCAGCGCACGCTGGATGGAAGTGACATGGATCACGACGCCGTTGCCGCGCTCCGCCATCTCTGGAACGAGTTCCCGATCGAGGCGCACCGCCGGCATGAGGTTGAGATCGAGTTCATTGCGCCATTGCGCATCATCGAGCGCGGCAAATCCGCCGGCAGGCGACGACGAGCCGCCCAGCATATGGACGATGATGTCCACGCCGCCCAGGCGCTCACGCATGGCTTCGGCTAGGAGGGCGCAGCCGTCAGAGCGCGTTAGATCGGCGGCGACGAACTGCGACGCGGCCAGCGTGTCGGGCTTCGTCCGCGCGGTGGTCAGGACACGGGCGCCGAGTTCCTCGAACAATGCCACGGTGGCAGCTCCTGCGCCGCGGGTGCCCGAAGTGATCAGCGCGCGCTTACCTTCGAGAGTGATGAACGGCGTCATGGTATCACCTCCAGCTCTGCGATCTTCTCACCGTCGAGAGCGAAGAAGTAGCGCAGGTCCGTTGGGCTGCCGGGAAAGTCGCCGACGAGATGGCTGGTGACGACAGTCCGGCCACCTTTGTCAGCAATCGAAATCGGCTCGACTGTGTAGGTGTATTTCGCCGAGGACTCATCTTTCCACCGACGGATCGCATCGCGACCGGTGTAGGTGTTGCCCTCGTCCTTGATGGTAGCCGCTTGGGTGAAGCAC
>Ga0207675_100003745_pt1 | contig 14815 bp, 17 predicted proteins | sample KBSSwiS42_FD_184305 | JGI IMG/M metagenome (GOLD analysis project Ga0207675, IMG submission 184305) | Switchgrass rhizosphere microbial communities from Kellogg Biological Station, Michigan, USA - KBS Switchgrass S4-2 (SPAdes) (version 2) | ecosystem: Host-associated > Plants > Roots >... | reverse complement strand
TTTGGGCGAAAGTGCGCGCAGCACGCGCACCTGGTCGCAGGTTCCCCAACTGGTGCGGTTGCCTTCGATGAGCCGATCCACCTGAGCGCCCAGGCGGTTGACCCAATCGAACAGCGAAAGTGGAGTGGGCATTTACCCCGAATGATACCGTCTCTGCGGGCCCGGGAAGTGATTCGAAAGGCCTCGTGGCAGAGCTCGCGCCCGCGGGCCTGGGCGAGGCCTTCTCACGTTTCCAATCATCCTACGCGTTTCGATTGTGTCAGATTATCGAAGGCCTCGCGAGTGTGCGAGGCCTAGCCACATTTCAAAAACATGATCGCTTCGATTGTGGCACGGATTTCGAAAGGCCACCTGAAGCGGAAGGAGGGCTGGTTTTTGACTAGAAAACCCAGGAGTCCAGTGCCGCGTCCGGTGGCCTAACGTTCTGCATGTTCGCTGGACCGGCCCGCACAAGTCAACGACGCGATGCGGAAGGCCTCGCGGACCGGTCGGTTGGCGGCGAGGCCTGGGCAGAAACTACCAGTTGGTTCTTACGTTACAGATTGTGCCACAGCAGGCAGCAGCTCCAGTGGCGACCCCCTCATGCGGTCGGTTGCTCGCGCGCGAATGGTTTCTTTGCAACCCCCTCATGCTCGACGCACGGCCATCCTCTGACCGCACGAAGCAAAGAAACTATCGATGGCAACCGACCCACAGAGTAGGGAACCCTTTCGACTTGATCGGGATCCTCAGCCCGACGGAACCGAACTAAGCGGGAGGCTCCAAGAAATTGTATCGCAAAAAAGGGAAAACGCAATGTCACCGGCCTCATTTAACATCAAACTCGCAGGAAACCTCCAGATTAAAGCGGCCGCTTTTAGTCCGCAGCAGCTCGTCGCGCTCGCCGGCGTCGCCATCCACTCGCTCCGGGACCGTTGCGCGAGGGCTTCAAACGTATTCGACGCGCCCGCGAAACCATACTCGACAAAAGGGCCGATTTATATTCCGATTTCCGGACGCGGCACGATAACCAGGAAACTGTCGACCGCAGTCCAGCGTGGAATGGTCGGGGAAATTGTCAGCGCGACGAAGACCAGCGCGACGCTGCGCCGCAACAAGACCACGCTGGGCGGCCGCGAGGTGTTCACCTCGAAGGACCTGGGCGCCATGAAAAAGGCCGGCGTGATCATCGGCAAAAAAGGATCGAACGCAGCCATCCGCGACACCGGCCGCTCGCTTCGGTTCGAGAACTACGCCGCCTACAAGACCGCCCTCGGCAAGTCCGGCCTGCGCGATCTCGAGTTATCCGGCCGCATGCTGAACGCGATCGCCATCGTGAATGTGACGCCGACGTCGGTCACCGTGGGCTTCACCCGCGAAGAGGAGCACAAGAAGGCGCAGGGCAACCAGGCGCGCGATCCGTGGTTCGGTATGTCGCCGCTCGACCGCGAGAAGATCCTCGCCGAGGCAAAGAGCTTCTTGGCCCCGCCGACCGCGACCAAGGTGGCGTGAAGCAAAAAGGGCGCATACTTGGGCAAGATGCTGTTCGCGTGCTGGGGCTGGATGGCTGGAGTAGCTGTCGGCGTAGTCGTGTCGGGGGCGTGCGTCGTTACGTTTGCGCCGGTGTGCGCAGTGCTGGTTGTGGTGAACGCGCTGCGCGGCGAGCCGCTTCAGTAAAAATGGACCCGCTAACCGCCGCCATGCAACTCGCGACCGCTATCGTGGCGCTCTCCACGAAGATTTGGGACGCCACACCAGCGCCGCTCAGGGAGAAGGAAGCCGCTAACTGGGCCAAGTTCGCGCTCAACATCGGCGATTTCATCCTGGACATTCAAGCGAAGATCAACGCGGGAGTGAAGATCAACGCGGGAGTGAAGTGATTACCATGGGGCCCCGACTACTCCACTGATGACCTATACACTCGCTGGCCTCGCTACAACTCTGGTCGGATCGATCGGCCCTGACGACACCCTACTGCGCTTCGCGGCAGGCTGCCCGCTTCCTTCAACGCCGATGTCGGTAATCCAAATCGGTACAGAGCTCCTGCTGGTCCGAAGCCGCTCGGGCGAGCTGGCCGCCGTGTCCCGCGCGCATAATGGCACGGTTCCGGATGCGCACACGGACGGCGATGCCGTCGAGCTGATGCAGATCGTCGCGCCGCCACGCGAGGTTCTATTCGCCGGCAGCGATCAGGACGCTGCGCCAGGCTTCACCGTCGACCCGCTTACCGGCGAAGTGTCTATGGACTCGGCCTATGTCGCCGGCGCCGTGACGGCCGGATCCGTGCAGGCCGGATCCGCCAGGATTCTCGACGTGCTATCGGGCGACAAGCTGACGGTCACCCGCAACGCCGCGCCGCTCGACGCCGACCTGGCTGCCGGCCAGGCGATCCTTTGGTTCGACCCGACAGACGGAGCGTCGGCGCTGATGATCAAAGCCAAGCAAGCGGACGGCTCGGTCAAGACGGCTGCGATCGCGCTGGCCTGAATCGTGGCGCACCTCTATCACTCGACCTGTTTCCGTTCGCGCTGGTGGCGGCTGGTCCGCTGGTGGAGGGGCGAGCCCGGTATGCCCCGTTTCGTTTACGTGACCGAGCGGAGCCCGAGTAGGGTTTGGCAGGGCCTGCGCGCCAGGCTGTGCTCCGAGGTGTCGGTGGTGGAGGCCGACGCCGTCATGCAGACGCAGACGTTTCGCTGCAACTCGTGTGGCGACACCATCCACGTAGACACGGATTGGGTCGATTCGAAGGGCGGCTTCATCGGGAGCGTCTTTACCGTGAATCCGTACCGGGCAACGGCGGGACCGCTGGGCCAGGGACCGGAAGGCGCGGACTGAATTCTCCGCAGTCTGCGATCGGGTGCGGGCACTCAATCCGGCAGCGCGGGCGCGGCGGGTGGAGCGTCATATCCGGCGCGGCCAAGCAAAACAACACGGTGTCCGTCCCAGGATAGTCGGGTTCGTGTCTGCAGTCGCTCTGGCGCGGCCGAGGCAACGTACCGGGCAACGGCGGGACCGGCTGGCGAGTGAGGAACGCGTATCTCGCCGGGCTCAACCCGTAGATCAGCGGCGTGCGGATCTCCCGCCATAGGACGAGACGCGCGCGCCAAACCTGCAACCGTCGCCGCACGGATTCGGCGATAGCTCTCCAGCGACCCATCCGAAACAAGCGGCGGTTCGTCCGATAGTCCTCGATAATACGCATGGGAAATTGCCTGCAGCTCACGCTGTGTATAGCCGAGCCCGGCGCCGCCGAAGGTCCAGCCCGAAATATACCAGTCGGCCTCGCCGGCGCAAACTGACATGGGCTCGCAAATGCCGATCCGGAGGACCTTCGGCCGGATCGCCGGCCACACCATGGAGAACGCCATCTCGTGGAAGGCCAGGGCGAACGGTACGGGCGCGCGGCCTGTGGGCCACACCAGCGCGCGGTCGGCGATCGCAGCAGTAGAGGCGCCGGCCAGGAACCCCCACAGCAACTCTCGCAGCAACTCTCGACGAGTACTCTTCATAGAATCGGTTTCGGAAAGAACCGGAGCGCGATCCACTCCGCGGCGAGGGGGGCAGACGCCGTAGACCGCGCTCGAAGTCGGAGACGCCTACCGCTCCACAACACCGGCCAGATGTCGTGTGCTCCTAATGGCAGGCGCCCGGTCAAAGCCCGTTCGTCTCTTGGCTATACTTCCGCAATTCTCCTTTCTGTGGCGAAGTGAACAACCAACTCCCCTAAAGCTTCTCACGGCCCCCCGCGACTCGTGTGGGTGAATGCCTGAACCAAATACACCGGGGCAACCCGGCACGGGCCAACCAGGTGGCACGCCTCCAATTCCTGGCACGGATGACACCGAGAACAAGTACCTCAGCAAAGAGGAGTTCGGCCGAACCGCGGCCGTTATTTCGGGGCTGCAAAAGACCCTGAAAGAACTCCCTGGTCAGTTGTTGACGCTGGATCGACTCGCCGAAGTTGGGCTGCTGGAGAAAGTCGACGTGGATGGTGTTCCCACCTTCCGCCCGAAAAGCTCACAGGCGCCAAAGCCCGAAGGCGAGAAGAAACGGACCGACGATGACCCGCTCATGCAGCGCGTGAAAACGCTGGAGGGACAGCTAGCCCAAAAGACCAAAGCGGAAGAGGAAACCAAAACGCAGCTCGCCGAAAGCGAGAAGCGCACGGCCCTGACCGCCGCGCTCACCAAGGCTGGCGCCGTCAACGCCGATCGCGATTACGTGCATTTGAGCTCGAAAGTCGTCAAGGGTGAAAAAGGATTTGGGGGAAGGGGCGAGGACAAGTACGGCACCGAAATCGATCTAACCATCGACGAGGTCGCCGAGGCTTTCCTGACCGCCAACCCCGAATTGAAGAAGGCTACAGCGCAGCCAGGCAGCGGCACTCCTACCGGAGGCACAGCAGGTTTCAACGGCGCAGGCACTGGAAAAGTCATTGCCAAATCGCAGTGGTCCGACACGAACTGGTTCATGGCGAACCGGGCGAAATTTCATTCCGGCGAATACGTGCGAGGGCAGTAACAGCGAACGGCCCAGTAGTCCCCGCCTGGCGGATCCAACCGCCCGGCGAACAGGAGAACTACCGTGGCTGCCAACGACCTCATCAACGTTTATGATCCGACCTTCTGGGCGCAGGAAACGCTCGCCCAGCTCTTCCCGCAATTGAAAATGGCGGGCCTGGTCTACCGGGACTTCGAGCATATCGTCGCCGAGCGCGGCGATACGATCAACACCCGCATGCCGAACCGCTTTACGGCAAAGGACGCCGATCCGGACGTCTTCTTCAGCAACAAGCCGAAGGCCGATAACGTTCAAATCAAGCTGGACAAGTGGAAAGAGCTTGTATTTGAAATCGGCGACAAAGAAGCCTCGCTCTCGATGAAGGACCTGACTGCCGAGTTTATGCAGCCGGCCGCCTTCGCCATCGCCGAAGCCGTCGAGGACGCGGTCCTCGCCCTCGGCAACGACCTGCCCTACACCGTAGGCGCAGCCGGTGTCACGCCCGCGACCGTCGCGGCCCTCGGCACCGACATCAAAGAGAAGTTCGACACGATGCAGATTCCGGACGGCGACCGCCAGGTCGTGCTCGGACCCGCTGCCGTGAACAAGTTCAACCAGGTCTTCTACCAGGACTATGTTTCTGGTTCGGCCGACCAGCAGACCGAAGGAACTCTGCGCCGGAAATTCGGCTTGAACTACACCGACTCCAACAAGCTCGGTAGCCACACCAACGGAACCGCCACTGTCGGCGGAACCCCGCAGTTCAACGCCGGCGTTGCCGCCAACGTCGAACCCCTCGGCGGCGTGCCGCTCACCTCCACCGTCGCGCTCAAGCTGCTCGGCGTCGCCGCAGGCACCATTTTGCCGGGCGATGTCTTCACGGTCGCCCACGCCTCCGGTGTCGCCAGCTACACCGTCGTAACCGGTGGCGTCGCCGCCGGCGGCATCCTCGCCGGTATCGTCATCAGCCCCGGCCTGCGCGCGGCTGTTCTCACCAGCGACCCGATCGTGTTTGTCGCCTCCCACGCGTTCAACCTCGCTTTTCACAAGCAGGCCTTCGCGCTGGTCACCCGCCCCCTCAAAGTGCCGTCCGCGCCCGGCGCGTCCGTCGCCGTCGCCAATTTCAACGGCATCGGACTCCGCGCAGCGACGTGGTACGAGCCGAAAGACCTTCGGTCCTACGTGCGCCTCGATTTGCTGTATGGGGTGAAAACGCTGGATATCCGTAAGGCGTTTAGAGTCCTAGGCTAACCGGCCTCGGCTCTTCCAACTTGGGTAACGAGCCGCGCCCGCGGCGGCTCGGACCCCCAAGTGGTTAGGCAAGTACTTTATTGCTCCCCCCAAATGAGCAAAGCCAGCGACGGCCTGATCACCGCGAACCTGGATCTTCCCCGGATATTGGCGGGGCGATTGACGCGCCGGATGGGCCTGCCCCACGGGAATCTGCTCTTTGAGGAGCTGCGCGGCAGCGGCTTCGTGGGCCTGGTGAAAGCCTCGCACGCCTATGACGGCCGCGCGTCGACGACGTTCCGCACCTTCGCCCAGTACCGAATCAATGGCGCGATGCTCGACTATCTCCGCTCCATCGACACGCTGAGCCGAAACGAACGCCGCAGCGGAACCGTCTGCGACCGGGAACTTGTCACGCTGGACGGCCTCGACCTCAAGCGGTCCGTGCGCGCCACGGCCGAGCAGGTCCTCGCCAGCGTCCAGGCTCACCAGCTCCTCGACAAGCTCAACACGCTCGACCCGCGCTTTGCTCCGATCACCCGCATGCGATTCCTCGAGGATCTCAACCTGAGCGAGATCGGCGCGATCTATCACCTGACCGAACACGGCGTGTCGCAAATCCTCAAGCGAGCGCTTCTGAACATGCGGCTGTTCTAAAGTCCCCCAGCCCCCCCCTCAAGTAGTTTGCCCGCCCCCTCGACTGGCTCTCTGTAGAACTTTCGTGTCTTTAATTTCCTTACTTCAAAAGGCCGGCCTCATACCCCGGCCTTCCAAGACACGAAAAAGGAGAGCTTGATTGCAGTTGCTGGCTGGATACGTGTGGATGCACCCGCCCCAGGATCTGGAGCCGGTGCAGGTCCGCGAAACCGAAGTAACGCTGCTGCAGCCGCGCGGCTGGATGCTCTGCGGGCCGCCGCCGGCTCAGGTATCGGCCGAAATCTTTTCTGCTCTGTTGCCGTGCGCGTCGTCGATCGGCTATCCGTGCGGCTGCAAGCTATCGGGCCCCGGAGATCTCCCGGCATACTGCCCGACGCACGGCATCCCCCCGCCGGTATCCGACTTCCCTGCCCCGGCCCCGCCTGAGGCCACACAGCCCCCGCAACAGGCCGTTGGTCTGTCGCGGACCAGGCCCACCAAAGGAGACAAATGATGCTCTTTACCGTCGCATTCGCCCTGGTCGTAGTCTGCGCGTTCGTCGCGCTGATCGACCATTTCCGCCCGCCCAACCCCGCTGGTGTTCAACCGAACCCCGGCTTCTGGCTGTGCATGGGCTTTCTCATCTGCGCTTCGCTTTTCGTGTTTGGAGGCAAACTTTGACCCGACGATTCGCAACGCCAGTCACGCTGGCCCTTCTTGTTGTCCTCGCGCTCGTATCTGTCCAGCCCGCTCAGGCTGGCTTTTTCTCTTTATGCCATTTGTGGGGCAACTGCCCGCCGAAGGACGCGCCGCCGGACTTCGTTCCCACGTTCGAAAAAGACGTGATGCTGCTCAGCCCGTTCCATCCGCCGTCGCCGCGGAACCGCTGGTATTTCGCGACCCAGGAGACGGCTGACAAAACCTGCGAGCTGCTGAAGTCGGACGGCTGCCAGAAAACCATCGAGCAGCCCTGCAGCTCCGGGGGCGGCGGTACCGGCCCGAATGTGTGCACCGCGCCCGAGCGAATGCTGGTCTTCGCCGACATCATTCTCAACGCCGGACTCTACGCGAGTATCTGGGAGCGCAACCCCGACAGCTACTCGCCAGGCTGGCCCATCAAGCTCGCGCGCATGCAGCTCAAAGCGGATCGAGCGGTGCTCGCCGCCGAGCCCAGACGCTTCAGTCTTCACGGCATCGCCCCGGTCCGGAACCAATGACGAACAAGGAGCGGATCGATAGGCGCGAGGAGCGGAGCCGCGCGCGGCGCGAGCACAAAGAGCTGATGGCTGAGAGGGCCGCCAAGCACGAGCGGTGGATGATCCGGCACCAGCAGCAACAGCTACTTGCCGTGCGGAAGTGGGAGCACGAGCTACTCCTCTTCAAGGCCCTACTTTGCGACCAGCTCCTGGATGCGCTTGCGCTTGCCAACACTAACGAGGCATACCAGCCCGGCGAGGTGGCCCGCTTTCTGAGCTTGCGGGACTACTTGGCAGAGGGCCAGGCACTCGTGGATGAACGCAACGCTGAACTCATTGCGACATTTCCTCAGCTTGGCGACACGAAAACGACAGGTCTAAATCCCGACCCTTCAGAGAGTTGTACGGATAGCCCTGCTGTCAACGTAGACGCGAAAAATAAAACTCCCGCCAGGACTAAAACAAAATGAGCGCCTGGGATTCCGCCACACTGACCGACGACGCCGCGCTGACGGAGTACGAGTCCAGCTTCCCGGAGGCCCCGAAAAAGATTAAGGGCGAAGGCGGCAAGACCGCGTACGACGGAAAGCGCGAGCTGGCCAAGGCCAAGATCGGCCGTTGGCTGGTCCGGCGCGGCTTCGAGCTGAGCGGCCTGACGAGCCCGGCGCAATTCGCCACGGCCGCCACGCTCCTGGAGCTGAGCCTCACCTACCGCGACATGGCCAAGCGCAACGACGCGGTGTCGGGCCAGAAGGCCGAATACTACGAGGCCGAATACATCGAGGAAATCGAAGGCCTCAGCTTCGCCTACGATGCCCCGGCCACAACGAGCCAGCCGTTCGTCCGCGGCACGGCGACCCTCTGGAGGAGCTGATGCCAGCAGCCATCGCCATCAAAACCGTAGTCGACGCCGTCGTCGCGCAGTTTCTCGATATGGACGCGCTGGCCACGCGCTTTGGCGACTCGATCACAGCCTATAACAACGACACCCCGCAGACCAGGAACCGCGCCGAGGCCACCGTCGAGCTGCTGGAGCCGGCCATGCTGGTCGCCTGCGTCGGCGCCGGTATGTCGACCCGCGGCGGCTTGCCCTGCTGGCGTTACAACCTCGTCGCCATCGTGCGCCTCGAAGCCACCGGCGACTACCAGACACTGTTTTCCGAAATCGTGGACGGCATTCCCGCGTCCGGCGCGGGCCTCCGCTGGCTCGACGATTCTCCGATACCCGACGACCTGGAGCCTCCCGACCAGGTCGCTTACAACGAGCGCCACGATGCAACGGGCGTGGAGTACTGGGAGCTCAGTTTTTCTTTGACCGCCACTGGCGGGTGACACCGGACCTATAAGGAGGCCCTTCAATGTCGGCGAACATTCGCGAAACGCAACTCGGCTTTTCGAAGCTCAAACAGGCGGATCTCACTACACCGCCCGTCGCATCTGACCTGTTCCATATGACCAAGCTGAACGCATCGTTGAATGCGGTCCGGCTGCGCACTGAAAACGATGCGGACGAAATCGGCAAGGACAATGAGTTTGCCGACAATCAGTATGTCACCGCCTGGGACATCAACGGCTCCATCGAGAAATACATCAGCTCCGAGTTCGCCGCGTTCCTGTTCGCCTTCGGCCTCGGCGTGCCGATAGTCACCAACCCGGTCGCGTTGACGTACCGGCACACGGCCGTTCCGCAGAATCCAATCGCGGGCGGAATCGAGCTGCCCTTCCTGTCGGTGGTGGAGCAGATCCGGCCCGGCGCCGGCGTCGTCACTGATCGCATGGCCGTGGGCTGCGTTCTCGAAGATTTCGCCATCTCGCTCAACAGCGGGCCCGGCCGCCAGTCCGCGAAAGCAACCTGCTCGTTCATCGGCTCGGGAATTCTGATCGAGCCGTCTGTGATCGTCCTGCCGGCGAAAACCCCCGAGCACCTGCTGCCCGGCGCGGGCGCGTCCATCGTCATCAACGGCGAGGACTACGTCGCTGCGAAATCCATCGTGTCGATGGACTTCATGGTCAAGAACAATATCCGCGGCGACACCGGCTTTTTCCCCGGGTCGGGTTTTCAGATCGTCGGCGATCCGACTTCCGGCGCGGTCCGCGGCCGCATGGAATGGGGCAACCGCCAGATCTCGTTTAAGTTTGTCGCCCGCTTCATGAACGGCTCGACCGAGCTAACCAAGCTGAAGGCGCAGACCGAAGGCTCTGCCACTTTCGGCCTGACCGGCGCCATCATCACCGGCGCGACCCGGCACAACCTGCTGGTCACCATGCCTCGGGTGCGGTTCGCCGACGTCGTGATCCAGGACGCGGCCGGCATCGTGACGGTGGGCGTTGACTGCACCGCCATGAATCCGACCGATGGCGTTACGCCGATCGTCACCGCGTACGCGACCAACGCCATTCCGGTCGTTGGCTAGGTTTTGCCCGAAGGCCAAGGGGTCGCTACAAGGCCCCCCTTGGCCCGCGGTCGTCAGCCTTCCAACTGACTCGACAAGGAGCTTAACACCTTATGAGCGAAACGGCACTACTCGCGCCTCCGGTCGCCGCGGCCCCGCCGGCCGCGAAGGACAAAGACAAACCAAAGGCCACCACATTTAACTGCGACGGGCAGATCGAGATCCTGCTTAAGCGGGAAAACAAGACCTGCATGGTCCGCTTCCCTTCCGACGACGAGCTGGAGACTCGCCAGCGCGGCATCCGCACGATCATTCACAAGCAGGGCCCCGACGCGACGGTCACGCGCGTCGAGGGAGTGGATGAAGCGAACGACGAGCTGCTCGGCCGGATCCGCCAGGACACCGGCGGCGCAGAATTCGAGCCGGCCGAGGCCAGCCTGGTCATCGAGCGTGTCGTGCGCGCCGAGGCAGACGAGGCCACGCGCGAGGGTGAAGCCTACGCCATCCCGATCAAGGTAATGGGCGGGGTCCTCACTACTCACCGGCTGCGCATCCCGAAGGAATCGGAGATCCGCGCTTACCGAAAGGCCGCCTACTGCTTTGTCGACAAGCGCCACGGCAAGCAGCAGCTAAAAATGTTCCTCGGCGCGATCGGGGATTTCTACGACAAGCTGGCCAAGGAGCAGACGGTCGCGGAAGGATACGACGAAGGCACGCCCATTCCGGTGTGTCACAAAGTCGCGGCCGTGACCGAGCTGGTTCACATCATGGACGCCGAAGGCGAAGAGGAGGATCCCGCCGAAAATTTCCTGTAGCGGTGTGGCCAGAAGAACCGGGGCTGCGGTTCCTGTATTACTGGCTACTCCGTGAAGACGACATTTGTCCTGGCGCCAGTCGCTGCCCTTACGCGCCGGACTCCGATACGCGCTGCGCTGAATGCGCCGGCGCGCAACTCGAAAGGGCGCTGAACACGTCGGCCGGCGTCGCCCTGAAGGCGGCGCTGGATTTAGACTTTGCCCTGAGCAAAAACATTCAGGTTTCGCTCGGGGAGATCACCTGCGAAGAGTTCCGGCTGCTCAAAATGATTCAGTTCGAGCGCAACCGGCGGCAGAAGGAAGAAGGAGGAGGATCGTAGACCGTGCCTGACGAAGGGAAGCTGCAGCTCATCATCGAGCAGAATGATACCCAGGCCCTCGCCTCGTCCGCGCGCGTCAACGCGAGCTTTAAGGACATCGCCAAAACGGGCGCTGAAGCCGGCGCCGTCGTCGCCAAAGGTATCGACTCGATGACGGCCAGCATGCTCAAGGCAGCCCCCGCCGCCAACGCTGTTTCCAAGGCCCTCGCCGACCAGGTCTCCGCTGCCAAGTCCGGCCAGCAGATCATTGACGACTTTTTTAAGATTGAAGCGGAAGGCGCAGGCAAAGCCGAAGCGCGCGTCCGGTCCGCGACGGCCGCTCTGGAAGCCAACGCCCGAGCGGCGTCCGTCGCCGGCAAACTCGACGCGGCCAATGACCCTGCAAAAGCGTTCGCTGCCTTCGACAAGATGAAGCGCGAGCTGGCCGAGATGGAGCGGAAAAAGGCCGACTCCGGAATCGACAAGTTAATTGCGCGCGACCGGGGCGCCCAGCTTTCCGGCTCCGATCGCATCAACCAGCAGCGTGTCGGAGCCCTCGCAGATCTCGGCAAAACCGAAGCGCAGGTAAAACGCATCAATCTTCACTTCGACGAAATGGTCACCAAGGCCGGCAACTCCGCGATCGCTGACAACGTGCGGAACTTCATCACCAGCCCAATGTTCGCCGCCGGCAACATGGCCGCGAAGCTGGTCGGTGGAATGGGCGCGGCGGGCCTGGCGGTCGCAGGCGTCGTGCTTGGCTTCGGGCTTCTCACTATGGGCATGATGCACGCCGCCAACGCGACGGCCGCCTGGTCGCTCGAAATAACGCAGCTTGCCGCCCGTACCGGACTCGGGGCCGATCAGGTGCAGGTCCTGCGCCGCGCCGCAAATGACGCTGGTGTCGACGTCGGCGCCCTGGCCTCCGGAACCAGAAAGCTCACCGAGGCCCTGAGTGAAGAAGGCGAGGAAACCAGCAAGACAAATCACGCCTTGAAGCAGCTCGGCATCAGCGGCCGGGACTCGTTGACCGGATACGTGGATATGGACCGCATCATTCCACAGATCCTGAGCAGCCTGGGCAAAATGTCGAACCAGACCGACGCCCTCGCGCTCGGCACAGCCTTGCTGGGCAAGGGATACCGGGAGCTGGCTCCGTTGGCGCGGGAGTGGGACAAGCTGAGCGAAGGCGCGCGACAGAACGCTCTCATTCTGACGAAGGAACAGCGCGAAGGAAACGACGTCTACCGCCAGCAGATCAACGCCCTCGGCGACGCCTGGGACAATCTGAAATCCAAATGGATCGAGCAGCCGTCCGTGATGATCCTCAGTTGGGCGCTGAGACAGGTGGACAGCGGGGACGACCAAAAGAAGCTGGAGAAACGGCTGGTCGACACCGGCTGGGCATACGGGTCGAGCGCGGAAGGCCGCGCACAGTTCAAGGCGGAACGGGACAAGGCGAACGCCATCACGGTCGACAGAGTCCTGGCAGAGGCAGAGGAGCGCGCCGGCTGGCAGCGCCAGCAGGACGACCAGGTCAAGCAACTGGCAAAGGTCGCAGACTTCGCCGAAACAAAGAAGCGGCTGAACGACAAGATCAAAAATCTAGCGGTTGACCGGCAGCACGGCCGAGATGCTGCGATCCGGTTCGGGCCCGGTACCAGCGACGCCGGCCGCGCCGAGGCGGCAGAGAAGTACAAGGCTGCCATCCGCGACACAGAAGTAGCCAAAGCAGAGCTCGAATCCGCCAACTACCAAGAGCACGCGGCGAAGGCCGGCGCGATCGCCAACCGCCGCGCCAACCAAATTCTGCTCGATGCCAAACAGGCAGAGGCCGGCGGCGCGCGCGCCCTCGAAATCAAGCGCGACAAGCAGGTGGAAAGCTTTAAGGTCTTCGGCGAGCGCGGGAATCTGTTAGGCCAGGCGAGCCCACAGCAGCGCGTCGCCATCGAGAAGGGCCACCAGGTCGAACTCGAAACGCTTGCGCGCAAACACACTGAGCACCTGGCTGAAGCCCGGCTGCAGCTCGACGGCAAAATCCAAGCGTCGGCGATGACCCGGATCAAAGAAGTGGAGGCCGCTGAAATTTCCGGCCTCGACGGACTGCTCACGCGCGAGCTGATCACCCGCCGCGAACTCGAGACTCAGAAGTTCGCCATCCGGAAAACAGCCATCGAAGAATCGCTGCGCCTGGAGCTCGACGGCATTGAACGCTCGCGGGTCGCCGAACAGAACAAGCTGCAAGCGGTATTCAAGACCGATTTCCCCCTCAAGAACAAGGATCGCGTCGCTGCGACAGAACGCCTTGTCGCCGGCCAGGCCAACGCCGACGAATCGGCGCGCATCGCCGTAGAGCGGGCCAAGGACGCCAGCGCCGCGACACTCGGCGGCGCACACCAGGCCGACCGCAATGCGCAGGACGCCGCCAATAAGAAATCCGCCGAGGATATACGGGACTACCGAGAATCAACCGACCGCGAGGCTTCTGCCCAGCAGCTCCACGCGATCGACGCCGCGCGAGACGCACAGCTTCAAAACCTGGAACTCGTCGTCGCGCGGTCCCTGGCGCAGGCACTCCGACTCGAAGAAGCGAAGCTCGGTATCCAGGTCGAATATATCCGCGCTGCGCAGGCTGCTCGCGACGAAGCGCACCAGAAAGAGTACGACATCGAAGTCCGGCGCATCAAGGCAACGGGCGCCGCTTCGAACGCCGACCAGGTCGAAACCGACAAGCTCCTTGCCGCGGCGCGCGATCGCAACCAGCAAGAGAACACCAACTCTGCGATCAATGCGAACGAGGACGTGGCCAAGGCCACGCGTGGAGCAGAAGGAACCGCGACCCGGCTAGTCCGCGATCACACCCAACGCGTGTTCGAGGACATCAAGAGCCAGGCCGGCGGCGTGTTCGACGAGCTAGTCGCCAAAAACAAATCGTTCGCGGAGATCCTGGCGAACACTCTCAAGACGGCGCTGCTCACCGTCCTGAAGGACGTCGTTACAACCGAAATCGCGCGGACGTTCACCAAGGTAGTAACCGGGGAGGATTCCGGCCCGCGCCGTGGATCCAAAGGCTCGGGCGGGTTATTCGACACCGTCCTGAACGGCGGATCCTCTGCAGCACAGGCTGCGGCCCCTGGGACTGTGGAGGCCCCGGCTGGCTCCAGGTTCGTGGCCAACGCCCTCGGACGCGGACGCCGGCCCGCAGGCCGGCCTACCGCTACCGTGAAGAACCTCGGCGGCGGCCACGATGAAATCACCGGCGGAAGCGGCGGCTCTGTTTCTCAGGGGGGGATTCCGATGTCCGTCCTTTCAGCCCTCATGCCCGGCCGGATGGATATGTCCCAGGCTGGCGGCGAGCCGGGCAGCGACGCCGCGCCCGCGCCCGGCGCTATGCCGAGTATGTACTTCGGTCCAGGCATCCCTTCCGACGCAGTTTCGGAAGCAGTACCGGATCTCCCCGGCAGCGGCCCTGCCGAGGCTGCGGGTTCCGACCCTTCTTCGTGGGCTCTCGACGCCGGCGGCGCGCACAAGTCGTTTTTATCTTCCGTCCTCAGCGGCGGCATGGCCAGCGTCCAGGCGATGTTCGGTGGCGGCGGAATCCCCGGCGTGGGCGGTGGCGGTGAGAGCGGCGGCGAGGGCGGCGGCGGCGAGAGTGGCGGCGGGAAAAAAGGTATCGGTGGCCTGCTCGGGAAACTCACAGGCGGCGGTGGCGGGCTGAAAGGGATGTTCGGCAAGCTGAAGGATTTCACCGGCCAGGGAACCACGCC
>Ga0207675_100003743_pt1 | contig 14817 bp, 14 predicted proteins | sample KBSSwiS42_FD_184305 | JGI IMG/M metagenome (GOLD analysis project Ga0207675, IMG submission 184305) | Switchgrass rhizosphere microbial communities from Kellogg Biological Station, Michigan, USA - KBS Switchgrass S4-2 (SPAdes) (version 2) | ecosystem: Host-associated > Plants > Roots >... | reverse complement strand
GAACCTGGGCGCGCCCGACTGCCCGGTGCCGCTCTCCGGCTACACCTGGCACGCGACGCGGCCGCCGGTCGTGGTCGATCTGTGGGAAGCGCCGCTACCCGAGACCGGTGGCGCGTACTCGACCATCGCCCCATTTCCACGCTTCGCTCGTCCCAGGTGCTCCAGGCTGGCGATGGTTCGAATAGGTATCGAGCACCCATGCAAAGAAGCGCCGGTTCTTGTGTCTTTCGCGCAACGCGCAGAGCGCTGCCGGGAAGGCCGCTGTCATCTCGGCGTCCGATCGGCCAGGGGCACAGTAGGGCGACAGCAGCGCGCAGGCCGCGAGATCGGCCCTCGAAAATGAGTCTGCCACCAGGAACTGCCGATCCTTCAGCGCAGCGTCCAGCTTCTCCAGGGCGGCCAGCAAGCGTTCCTCGGATTGCCTGGCCGATTCGGCGTGTATGTTCATCCCCTTCAGCATTGCCGCGCGAACCTGAGGGAAGATGAACGCAAACAGTGGCTTGCCGTACCAGGGCGCGCCGTCGAGCAGGAACCGCACGGCCCGATCGCGATCGGGAAGTGCGTGGTAGTAAAACCAGAGCCTGAGCGGCACGCCAATCTCTTCGTCGAGGTGCTCTTCCCACTTCACAGCCTCTTTTGCATCGTCAGGATTCTGCGGTGTCAGCGGGCGATGCGGAAACCTCTGGTCGAGGAAGGTGATGATCGCTGCGGAATCCTGGATGACGGTGTCGTCATCGACAAGAATCGGCACGCTCGTCTTGGGTGCCCATCTGCGCGCGGTCTTCCTGTGTGGGCCGGGCAAGAGGTTCTTGCGTATGTAGGGAACTCCCTTGTAGTCCAGGGCCCAGCGTGCCTTCTCGCAGAAGTGCGAGAACTGAAACTGGTAGAGCGTGATCATGGAACACCCCTGCGCCGCGGAAGACGCCGCGCGCGTGCTGCTGGTCATCGGCAGCGCGGTCAGGATGGCGCTCGAATGCCTCTGCAGTCCTTCAACAGTTCCATTGATTTTCTGAATTCGAGCAGCCGTCGCTTCGCGATCAATCCTGAGTGTCGCGGGGTGGGCAAGAGTAAGGGCGCTCGTGTTTTCATGAGCCGCTCGGACCCGCGCGAGCGCTTGGATTCGTGCTCGTGGCCAGCGGCCTCGTCGTGCTGCTCGGGTTTGAGCGCAAGATTAACAAAATCCCAAGATACTCCGAAGGCCGCGCGCAGCCGTTCAGCCGCATATTTGGTGGGACATGAATCGAGCAATACTCTTCCTCGCTGGCGCCGTGGTTTTCGAGGTGCTCTGGGCCGTGATGCTCAAGGTCGCTGGCGGCTTTGCACGGCCGTGGGCCACCGCCGTGATGGGTGTGGCTTACGTGCTCAGCCTGCTATTTCTCAATCTCGCCTGTAGGAGCCTCGACCTGTCCGTGGCGTACGCGGTGTGGACGGGAGCCGGCGCGACATTGGTCGCGCTGATCGGTGTGGTGGTATTTCACGAAGCCCTGAGCCTGGAACGAGCCATAGGTTTCGTGCTCGTAATTGCGGGCGTGGTCGTTTTGATTGCGCTCGAGCCACGCGCCGCGTCCGCCGGGAGCTTTTGGTGAGTAGCAGGCTTGGACCGTGATCTGGTGGGACGATGACGCCGCCCGGGCCGTCGCGTCTCACTGCGCTGCTACCGGTGTGCTGCCCGGCAGGTCACACTGCGCCGGAAATGACGTCGGCTTCCAGCTGAAATGAATGCGCTTCTCGGACGCCGAGAGTGCATCGTGCACGCGCCTGAACTCGCGCTGATCGTGGACGTGCACATTGAGCCGCAACGCAGAATCTGTCCTCTGAATGGCCGCGACGGCAGTGGCGCACAGATGCAATGACGGGGCCACGCTCTCCGCATCCACCAGCAGGCCGAGTCGCCACGGGCGCTTTTCGCGCAACCCGCGGAGGCCGGGCGCCGATACAGCGCTCTCTCGTTGCAGCACCGGTTCGACTAGAGTGCCATTGCGTTGGGCATGCGCCTTGCTTCTGCGCCGGACGTGGCGCCTCTCGACGCCCAGCCACGGAGTTTGCCTTCGATGTCTCCATCTCACCTGCCCTTTTCCCGCTTCCCCTGTTTGCTGATCCTCGCCAGCGCCGTGCTGGCTTGCACCAGTGACGGCAATACCGATCCGGACCCTGGCACCGGGCCCGGTGGCGCCGAGCTCGGCGGCGGTGGCACGCAACAGGCAGGAAATTGCACCGAGAACGCCCTGTTCGCTCCCCAGTCCTATGGTGAGGATGGCAACGACATGATCCGCCGCGTCGAGCTCAGGCCCGGCGGCGGCTTGCTGCTCAGCACCTGGCAGGAGCTCTACGAGCTACCGGAAGGGAGCAGCACACCGGTGAAGCTCATGGATCGACCGGAGAGCTCCCTGCCGCTCGGTGGCACCTTTTGGCCAACGGACGATGCGCTATTGATGCCTGGGGCGAGCTCGGTTGCTGCAATCATCACGGCCGCCAACCCCGGGGGTACGACGGAGATCATTCCCGTATTGTTTTCCGCACCCCACGGGGGCGGTGCTGCCACGCTGAAAGTCAGCGCTCCAGCGCCCCCCGAAGACCTCGTCTTCTACGAGATCCACGGCGTGCGCGTGGTGGGAGACGACGTGTTCTGGATCGACGCGAGGGTAGAGCGCGAGAGCTTTGGCACGGGCGCCCCGCTCGACCGCACTTACCGCGCACGGCGGACGAGCTGGCGTACGCCGGCTGCGGCACCCACCGAGCTCTACACGAGTGAACGCCAGCTGGACGTGCCCATCGTCGCCAACGGCATCGCCTTCATCGACGAGGACAACAATGATCGGGCGGACGGCGGCAGCGTTCAACGCATGATCCACCTGGACGACGGCAGCATCGACGCAGTGAGCGCCAACGAGCGCTTTGGCGGCAAGGTCGTGGCCGCCGACGACGAGTCGCTGCTCGTGTTCCATGACGATTTTTCGGATCTGGAGACCTACGGTCTCTTCCGAGTCGCGCCGAACGGTTCAGAGCCTCAGCGCTTGATACAGATTTACCTGGACCTGGGCCGCCTCGGCCAGGAATTTCGCAGTCGAGACGGCGTCTGGGGGTATACCGACTTCGATTCGGACACGAGCGTGCAAGGGGTCTACGCCTATGAGCCCGGCTCCGCCCCGCGACGCGTGGGGTGCATTTCCGGCAGGGGGACCACCGTGCACGACGTCCTCGTCGGCGACGATGAGCTATTCGTTTCCGTTTACTACGGCGCCGGCCGGGCCACGATCCTGCGTTACCCGCTCTGAGATAGAGTCCGAGCCATTGGGCCCGATCATCGTGCGCTCCGCCACGAGCGACTGCGTCACGATGGGATCGGCCCCCGGCGCGGGCCACAACGTGGCCACCACATCCCAGGGCCCCACCTGCGTCGCGAGCTCGCTCTGCTCCGGACCTGCCTCAGACATCCGTGCTGCGGCGGAAGCGCTGCCCGGGGGCGTTCGCTGCGGCACGCTCGCCGGTTGGGCTGGGGCGCAAGCGGCAACCAGGAGCAGGCTCCAAAAGCCTGCGGCACGCCGGCGAGTCGCGATGGGCACCCCCCGTCGCAGGCTCGTGTCCGTCATGTCTTGCCGCTCTGTGCGACCCGTTCGGTCGCGAGCCGGGGGAGATCTTGGTTTCCCTCCGCCCAGGCCCGCGCCAAGGTCATGGCCGCGATGCGCCAGGCGCCCTCGTGTCTCTCGAAGCTGAACTCATAGCACCCACCGGCAAGCCAGAGGTCGTTTCCGGCGAGCGCTGGCTCCTTGATGAAATGCCAGGCGACGACGGAGGCGGAAGCTCGTGCGGTCTGATCCGTCACCAGGATCGTGGGCGAGCCGATAACGTGTGTCGTGCGTGTGAAACCTGGCAGGAGGCGACGCCAGTTGGCGACGAGCTGCTCGCGCTTCAAGCACTCCCGTTCGCCGCCAAAGAGCGACGTCCAGTCAGCTTGGACCTCCGGAGCGAACAGCTCCAGGAGATCATCCCAACGCCGTGCATCGACATGCACCGCTAGTGCGCCGATGCGTCCTCGGATTTGGTCTTGATCATCCATTGTCGCGTCCTTCATGACGGGTTCCGGCGCTGCTCGGCGCTCGCGCCGAACTCGCCAAATACATCTTGAACCAGTCGTCGATGATGCTAATGGCTCGATCGACCTGTTCGGGCCGGTCGTAGAAGTCGGTCTGTTCGCCGTCGCCCCACTCGAGCCGCTTCGGGCCTGTCCAGTGCTGATACACGCGTTGCGCATTGTCGGGCAGGGCGCAGCCCGGACCATGGACCATCACGCTGGGAAGGTTGTTCGAGGCTGCGATCGACAGCCCGTCGAACGTCAGCCAATGCGCCCAGGTCATCGGCGCCATTTCATTCTTCCAGGGGGCGATCGCGCCGCGGGCCGAGTTGGCGTAGTAATCGAGCTCGAAATGCATGCCGGCATGCTCATCGCCCGGTCTGTAAGCGGCCGCATGCGAGCGCGGCTCCGAGCGCAGGAACGCCGCAGTATCCTGCCGGGCGGCACCGATACGTTGGGCCACACCCGAGGCGCCGCCATAAAAGGGGGCGATGGTCTCGGCGTCGTGATACCAGCCGGCAACGCTGGCGAAAGCGGCAATCCTCGAGCCCCGTGCGATCGCGTGCTGTGCGTATTGCGCGCTGGCGCAGATGGCGACATGGCCGATGCGCCCTGGCTCGATGAAACTCAGAGTAGAGAGAAAGTCGGCCGCGGCGGAGAGATCCTGGATCTTACGCGCCGGCATTTCCGCCTGGCGGGGTTCGCCCCCGCTTTCGCCGAAGCCGGCAAAATCGAAGACGAATGCGACGTAGCCGAGGGCAGCCAGCCGGCGCGCATAGAGCAGCGCCATCTGCTCTTTCACCGTCAGCCACGAGCCGGTGACCATGACGCCGATCCCCCTGCCCTTGTCGGCCGCGTCGCGCACGATCAGGCCCGACAGCAGCGCGCTGCCACTTGGAAAGATCATCGGTGTTTCAGCAGTCATCTTGCTTCTCCGCTCTGGCGATTCATCTGACCCGGTGATCAGCGCATTCCCCGTTCGAGTGATTTCGTCATTCGCCGCCTTCTCGTGGATCTGGCGCTGCCGCCCACCCTACTCTCGTCCCGAGCCGTCGCCGGGTCTTGAACGAAAGTGCGGCCTGGGTTCGCTCGGTGGTCCTACGGTGCCCGCGCGCCGCGCATAGGCCCCTGGGGTCAAGCCCACGACCCTCTTGAACACACGGCTCATATGCGCCTGATCGGCGAACCCGAGCTCCTGCGAGACCTCAGCCAGCTCGGCGCCGCGGGCGAGCCGTTGTCGGGCGCGTTCGACGCGCAGGCGCAGGAGGTAGGCGTGCGGGGTCACCCCGAAATCGCGCTTGAAGCAGCGCAACAGGGTAAAGCGGCTGATTCCGAGATCGCTCGCCAACCCGCGCAGCGAAGGCGGGTCGGTGATCGATGCTTCCATCGCCTCGCGGACTCGGGTCGACATGCGGCGAGGCGCTGACTGGCGAAGCTCGTCGGCAGCGAGTAGGCCCGCACCCTCGATCGCGAGCACCAGCTCGATCGCGAGTTCCTGAACCCGCTGATCCGAGGCACCCGCTCGAAGTGAGCGCGCCAGATGGACGATATTGGGTAGCGCCGCGGCGCCACGGGCGGCAAACGCCATCGGCGCGCCGCGCGGAATCCCGGTGGGCAGCAGCGCAGGTGCCAGGTCGATCGAGAGGAAGCCCACTTGACCCGTCGCTGCGACCGACCAGATGCAGCCGGGCGGTCGCACGCAGATCGCGTTCTCTGGATACACGAGGGCGCGCCCGTCGGCCCGGAGCGCGTGCGCGGGCCCGACCTTCACGCACACACCGAGCCCCTCCGTGACGCGGTCCGGGAAGCACCGGTTTGCAGTTCCAGCTTCGACGACCTCGACGAGGCCGTCGAGGGCACGGTCAATGCGTGATCGGTCGAGGGCTAGCGACGGGGCCATGCGCGGATTGTGGACCAAGGTCCCGGCGATGTGAACGCGTCGGAGGTGATCCGCTCCTGCGAGCACGACGAGGGCACAGGCAAAGGCGAACCGCCGAGTGCGGTCACGTCCTCCCCCTGCTGCTCACGACCAGGTGTTGAGGTCCGTGATCACGCCGCGCGAGACGAGCTGGATGTACAGGTCCGTGAACGCCACCCAGAACAGGCTCAGCCACGCGAACAGCATGTGGCGGCCGTTGAACCAGGAGGAGGCCTGGAAGGTGCCGTAGCGCACGCTCGCCTTGCCGTCGCAGGTGAAGCAATCCTTGCGACCTGCAATCAGGTGCCGCCAGGAGTGGCAGCCAAAGGTGTAGCCCGAGAGCAGCGTGGCATTGATCAGCATCACCACGGTGCCGACACCGATGCCGAATTGCCCGTGCTTGAAGAACGCGCCGAGCCCCTCGTACCAGAGGCACACGAGCAGCAGCAACGCGCCGTAGAGCGTGTAGCGGTGCAGATTTTGAAACAGCAAGACGCGCGTCTCGCCACCGTACGAGCGCGCGTGCCCGCGCACTGCGCAGCCGGGCGGCGAGGAGGCGAAGGCGCGGTAGTAGGCCTTGCGGTAGTAGTAGCAGGTGGCGCGGAACGCGATCGCCAGGCCCGGCAGAAAGAACGCCGGGGACTGCGGCAAGAAAGACGGCCACCAGGCGGGAAACGCTCCAAACCAGGCGTGCTCTACCGGTACCGAACCGGGATAGCCCGCCGCCGGCGTGAACACGGACGGAGCCACGGCCGGGCTGATGTAGGGGTCGAACCAGACGTACGTCGCCTGCATGGCGCGCACGGTGAGGTAGCCGAAGAACAGGATCAATCCGGCGGCCGTCGCCAGAGGGCCGATCCACCAGGTATCGTTGCGCGTCGTGCTAGCGAAGGTGTTCGGGTGCCCGCCGAGCTGGATTGGTTGCGCCATCGGGCTCACCTTTTAGTGTCGGTAGCTCGCGTCTTTCAAGCCCCGATATCGAAGCGCACGCCCTGAGCGAGCGGCAGAGCACCCGAATAATTCACCGTGCTGGTCACGCGGCGCATATATGCCTTCCAGGAGTCGGAGCCCGATTCGCGACCCCCACCGCTGTCTTTTTCGCCGCCGAACGCGCCCCCAATCTCTGCTCCGCTCGGCCCCACGTTGACGTTGACGATGCCGCAGTCGCTGCCCGCCGCCGAGCAGAACTGCTCGGCCTCGCGCACGTCGTTGCTGAAGATGGCCGAGGCCAGGCCCTGCGCCACGGCGTTCTGGATGGCCACCGCTTCCGAGAGCTCGCGGTAGCGCATCAGGTACAGGATGGGCGCGAACGTTTCCTGTTCGACCACGGCCGCGCCCGGCTGAATTTCCACCAGTGCCGGACGCACATAGAAGCCTCCGCCCGGCACGCCCGCCGTCACGCGCTGGCCACCCGTCACGCGGCCGCCCTGGGCGCTCGCCTGGCGCAATGCGGCCTGCATCTGCTCGTAGGCGGCCTGGTCGATCAGCGGCCCCACCAGCACGCCGTCCGTCGTCGGGTCGCCCACGCGCAGGCCGGCGTAAATTGCGCTCAGCCGCTCGACGAAGGCGGTCGCCACCGATTCGTGCAACAGCAAGCGGCGCAGCGTCGTGCAGCGCTGCCCCGCGGTGCCCGCCGCGGAAAACACGACGGCGCGCAGCGCCAGCTCCAGGTCGGCGCTGGGCGTGACGATGGCGGCGTTATTCCCGCCGAGCTCGAGCAGCGAGCGGCCGAGGCGCCGCGCCACCGCTGCCGCCACGGCGCGCCCCATGGTGGTGGAGCCCGTGGCCGAAATCAGGGGAAGCTCGCGGCTCTCTGCCAACGCCTGGCCGACCTCGCTGCCGCCGATCAAGAGCCCGAGCAGACCCGGGGGGCAGGCCGGAAACTCGGCGCACACGCGCGCCGCGAGCGCATGGCAGGCGAGCGCGCACAGGGGCGTCTTTTCCGAGGGCTTCCACACCACCGGATCGCCGCAGACCAGCGCCAGCGCCGCATTCCAGGCCCAGACGGCCACGGGGAAGTTGAAGGCGCTGATCACGCCGACGGGGCCGAGTGGGTGCCAGTACTCCGCCAGCCGGTGCCCGGGGCGCTCGCTCGCGATGGTGAGGCCGTACAGCTGACGGCTCAAGCCCAGCGCGAACTCGCAGATGTCGATCATCTCCTGCACTTCGCCCAGAGCCTCGGAGCGGATCTTGCCGGCTTCCCAGGAGACCAGCGTCGCCAGGTCCTCTTTGCGCTCGCGCAGGACCTCGCCGAGACGGCGCACCACGCGCCCGCGCTCCGGAGCCGGTACGCTGCGCCAGGCAACGAACGCAGCGCTCGCCCCAGCGAACACGCGCTGCGCGTCCAGCGCGCTGGCCGCGGGGAAGCGCGCCAAGAGCTGCCCGTCGATGGGCGAGGTCTTGAGCAGCTCCGCGGCGCTGCCGCGAGAAAACTCGAGCCCCAGCGCGACGCTACAGAAGGGCTCGCTGACCCCGCAGCGAGCGAGCGCGCCCAGGGCTGTCTTGGTCACGGCCGCGCTCGTCACGGCCGCGCCGGTCGCAGCCGCGGTCATGAGAGCCCCGCCGAGAAGCTGGGCAGTGACGCGGGTTCCTGCGTGGAGCCGTAGACGCGGCCGAAGCGGTTGCTCAAGAACTCGCTCAGGCTCACCTGCTCCTGACAGGCAAAGCCGCGCGTGATCAGCCGGCCCTGGTAGTGCAGGTCGACCATGGTGCAGACGCCCGCCGCGGTCGTGATCTGGATGGCGCTCCAGTCGTGGTCGATCAACGTGGCGTTGTAGATCTTGCGCGCGTCACTCACCTGCACCAGCTGCCCAGCGCGCCAGCCCGACACGGTGCAGAAGATCACGACCACGTCCTGAAAGGTGATGGGAATGGCTCGCTCGAGCAGCTCCTTGAACAGCTTGCGCTGATCGCCGAGGTGCAGCTCGTTCACCAGAAACCAGGCGTAGTCCCGGTGGCCCTGGTAGCGGATGGTCTTGTAGTTGAGCTCGCTCACCTTGCCGTCGAGCGTCTCGCACAGGGTGCCGAGCCCGCCCGAGGTGTTGAAGGCCTCGTAGCGGATGCCGTCGATCGAGAACTGCTCGAGGCCCTCGAGCGGCAAGACCTCGATGCGTTTGCCACGGTGGATCGCCTCGCACGGGTTGCAGTACTCGTTGATCAGACCGTCCGTGGACCAGGTCAGGTTGTACTTGAGCGCGTTGGTCGGAAACTGCGGCAACGCGCCCACGCGCATGAACACCCGCTCCAGCTTGTCGAAGCCACGCGTCAGATCCTGCGCCGCCACCGACACGAAGCCGGGTGCCAGCCCGCACTGCGGCATGAACACCTGCCCGGGCCTCGAGGCTCGAGAGATCTCGCGTATCTGTCGGGTGGTGGCCACGTCTTCGGTGAGGTCGAAGTAGCTCGCTCCCGCCTGCAGCGCGGCCTCGGCCACCACCGGGTTGTGGTGGTAGCTGAGCGCCGAGATCACGCTGTCACAACCGACCAGGGCGCGCGCGAGCTCCTTCGGGTCGGTCGCGTCGCTGCGCAGCAGCTCGAGCTTGCCGTCGTCTAGCGCGCGGGCCGAGGTCTGGCCCAGGCTGCGCAAAGAGCCTTCGTCGATATCCATCACCCGCACTGCATAGTCGCCCGTGCTCGCCAGCCAGGGGGCCACCATGCGCCCGATCTTTCCACTCCCGAGCAGCAAAATCCGATGCATCGTCGTGTTCTCCGGGGCAGCGACCGAGCGCGGCAGCCCGCGCCGCCATCGAGCACCTGCCTCGAATAGATACGACCGGATTTCTGGAAAAGGTAGGGGCGAGACCTACCGAGCCGCGCCCAAGCCGGCTCGACGGCGGCGCCGCTCTCGTCGTGGGCTCAGCGCAAGGCCTGGGCCGGCGGCGGCGCCGGCGACACGGGCGCCGGCTTTGCTGTCGGCGTGGGCCGCGGGGCAATCTCGACGAAATCACGCCCGAGCAGATGGCCGTATTGGTCCTCTACCTCGACGCGCACAATCCAGGGCCCCTCGCCGCTCTGCGGCGGGACCTCGCTGGCGTAGGTGTCGCCCCGCTGGCTCCAGCTCACGGGCAGCTCGTCGATACCGAGTAGAACGCGAAAGCGCGGCACGATCCAGGGGGGCGGGCTACCCGCGGTCGGCCCCTCGATCTTCACCTCGACGCGCACGCTGTCGCCCGGCCAGCGCGCGAACTTGGGCCCCACAGAGACGCTGGTCTTGACCTTTTGCGGCAAGACGCGCGCGCTCACCATGCGCGTGTCGCCGACCTGGCGCATGTGCAGGTTCATGGCCTCGCCCGAAGGCAGCACAATCTCTTCCGGTAGCGGATGCCAGTCGTGCTGGCCCTTCATGAGCAGGCCGTCGGCGTAGGTCAGATGCACGCGCCGATCGTAGCCTGCGATGATGTTGCCCTGGGCGTCCACATAGCCGCCATCACTGCTGCGCACACCCATCACGCTGAAGGGCTCGGCTCGGGAAAATTGCCCGTTGATGCCGAAGCGATCGATCGCCTGCACGGACAGATCGTAGCGTCCCGGCTCGAGCCGGGACGAAGATGCGAGCGTCGCAGTCGTGGTCTCGACATTGCTCACGAGTCGGCGCTCGGGCTCGAGCTGCTGGATGCTGACCCGATAGCCCAGCGCGCCAGGCACGGGGTCCCAGCTCACGCCCGCGAGCGTGGCGCCCTGGGCGAAGGCCCCGAACAAGTTGTTCTCCAGGTGCACCGTCGGCGCGGGCAAGATGCTGCTCTCCGCCTCCGACTGCTGCGACAGGCTGTGCACCTTGCCCGGTGCGAGCGGAGAGAACTTCCAGCTCTTCACCGCCCAGCCCACCGTTCCGTCGAGGTTGACGATGCTCACCTGCTCGCGCTTGGCTACCAGGTGCATGCGCCCGCCGCGCACGAAGCTGGTCACGGCGAGCGGCGCCGTCACCATCACGGCCAGGTCCGGATCCGAGCTCTGCACATCCATGCGGCCGCTCGCCAGCGCCACCAGGTGCGTGAGCGTGCGGCCCCGATTGCCGAGCCAGAGGCGCGTCTGCTTGTGCACCAGATAGAGTTTGGTGCCGGGCTCGAGCCGCAGGCTGGCGCCCTTGGCGAGCCGCACGGTGGCCCCCTCGGCTGCGGCCACCACGCCGTCGCTCTGCGGGTCGAGCCGCCCGGCCACGACCTGAAAGCTCTGGGCGCGGCCGCGCGTGCTCAGAGCGAGCACCCACACACACATCCAAGCCGACAGCCAGTAACGCCGAGCTCGCATCGGGGTACTCCCTGAAACGGACCCGCACCGGGCGAGCTTGAGTCTCCGAACGAGAGCCGTTAGACCCGCTCTCCTAAATGAACCAGTGCTCGCCCGGGGTCAGCGCCGAAGCCTCCGCACCGACTCCGTCGAAAGCCGGGCAAAGGCGCGAAGAGCACACGTTTCATGGCAATCTGAACAGTACGCGCCACGGTTGGTTAAGACTGACACCGGCCTACTCCGTGCGCCTCGTTCAGGCACTACTCGGGTCGCGCGCCGGTGCCGAGCCGCCGTTCCTCGACCCGTTTTGCGGCACCGGCACGACCTTGCTCTCCTGCACGGAGCAGCGCTTCGACTGCGACACCGCCGATATCAACCCGTTCCTCTTGTGGCTGGCCCGCAGCAAGGTGGCCAGCTACTCGCAGAGCCAGCGCGACGAGGCGCGCAGCGCTCTGGGTCGCATGCGGCGCGCGGCGCTGCGCACTCGCACGAGCCTCGCCTGGGCGCCGCCCATTCACCGTATCGAACGCTGGTGGAGCGCGCCGGCGCTGGCGGCATTGAGTCAGAGCTTTGCCGTGCTCGGAGCGCTCGCCGAGACTGCCTCGCGGCCGGCGCTGAACCTGCTGCGGGTTGCCTTCTGCCGCGCGCTGATCGAGAGCTCGCGCGCGCACTTCGGCCATCAGTCCATGTCCTTCGCGCCCGGCGACTCCGCGGGCCCGCCTGCGCTCGATGCGGACCCGACGCGCGAACGTGCCGCCGTCGCTGACGCGCTCGAGGCGGCGCTCGAGCGCGTGCTGGGCAGCGCCGAGCACGCGCTGCCCGCGACCCGGCGCCGGCTGTTTCTGGCCGACGCGCGCCGCCTGCACGAGAAGCTGCCCGCTGCGCACTACGGCTCTGTGATCACGTCGCCCCCCTACGCCAATCGCATGAGCTACATCCGCGAGCTGCGCCCGTACATGTACTGGCTCGGCTACTTGCAGGACCGCTCGCGCGCCGGCGTGCTCGACTGGAGCGCCATCGGTGGCACCTGGGGCAGCGCCACCAGCAACCTGTCGAGCTGGGTGCCCGAGCCCGGCGTGCCCGATCTGGGCGCCGACACCCAGGCGCGCCTGCGCGCCATCGACGAGCGCAGCCCGCTCCTGTCGAGCTACGTGCGCAAGTACTTCCACGACATGTTCCGCCACTTCGCTTCGCTCGCGCAGGTACTGCGCCCGGGCGGCAGCGCGTTCTTCGTGGTGGGCAACTCCAAGTTCTATGACGTGGTCGTGCCGGTGGAACAGGTGCTGGCACGCCAGTTCGAGCAAGCCGGCTTCCGCGACGTCAGCGTCGAGACGTTGCGCAAGCGCAGTAGCAAGAAGGAGTTGTTCGAATATTTGATCAGCGCTCGGCGGCGCTGAGGGGTCGAGGGGCCAAGGGGTCCAGGGGGTCCAGGGGTCCAGGGGGTCCAGGAGCTCGGGAGCGGATCAGCGGGCTCGGCGTCGAGCGGCGCTGCGCGACGCCAGGAGAGCCCGCTGCGCGTACCGTTATGCTGGGCCGAACCGTGGTGGTTCTTCCTCGACCCCTCGACCCCTCGACCCCTCGACCCTCGACCCCTCGACCCCTCGACCCCTATCTCGCGCGCGTCTGCAGCACCTGAACGTCGGCTGCCGCGCGGCGCTCCAGGTCGCCATGCAAGGCGATGAAGCGCTCTTCCAGGAGCTCGCGCTCATCGGCGCGGAGCGAGCCGGGGTGACGCTGCTCCCAGCTCTGGGCGTATTCCAGCCAGTGCAGCGCGCCGTCGAGATCGCCGAGCCGCAGCAGCGTGGCTCCGCGGTACAGGCCATACTCGGCGTGCTCGTCGGGCTCAGCGTCCGTCAGCCGGGATTCGGTCTGTTCCAGCACCTGCGCCGCCTCGATGTAGCGGCCCTGCGAGTACAGATCGCTGCCGCGGCTGACATAGAAGGTACAGCCGAACAGTGACAGCGCGAGCAGCGTTGGGGCCAGAAATGGCGCCGCTGGACTGAGCTTCATTGCTGATCAGCCTAGCGCCTCCGTCCCATCTGGGCCAGCGAGCGATCGGCGCCGCCGTGCCACTACCGGGCGGCGGCACGGCATTTCTGCCGCCTGCATGTCACGGCGAGTGCGACTTTCTACCACTCAGCCCCCGCTCGCACTCGCCAGATCGCGCTCGGCCCGACGCGCACGCGAGCGTGCTCGACATCCAGAGCAGCAGGGCGAAGGTGGCCAGCTTCTGCACGCCGGGCTGGGCGAGCGTTTCGGGTCCGCCGCCGTAAGCGACGTACACATAGAGCAGCGCGTTGCCGGCTGCGAGCGTGAGAGCCGCCATGCCCGAGAGCCGCCGCAGACTCCAGCGCGACTCCTCGCTCAGTCGACCAGCGCTGCTCAGGGCCGCACACAGCATGCCGAGACCGCCGCCGACGAGCGCGACCACGCCGTGCAGGATCGGGTGCGCGTCGGAAGGCAGCAGCACCATGCCGAGCAAGGCCAGGGTCGAGACCCTGCCGAGCCTGCACACCAGAGCTCGCTGCGCCGAAGCCAAGAGCGAGCTCGCCACGGGCCAGAACCACCAGAGCGCCAAGGCGAGCGCGCCAAAGGCGCCGCTCGCCACGCGCCGAGCAGCGCCGTTGTCGGCGCCGTTGATGGCCTGGCTGCGCACCAGATCACACCAGAAGTTGCGCCAGAGCGAGAACCCCGCGCCCTGCCGATCCGTCCAGCTGCCGCCGGGGTAGAGCCACGCCGCGATCGCCAGCGCCACCACGAAGACCGCGAGCGCGGTCCAGCTGAGCCGTGCGGCGCGCGCGAGCGCGCTATTGCTCCAGGCCGAGGATGCGCTGTTCACCGGCATACACGTTGAAGCGCTCGTCGCGTGCGAAGCCCACGAGCGTGAGGCCGCTGCGTCGGGCCGCGGCCACGGCGAGCGAGCTCGGTGCCGATACGCTGACCAGCATGGCGATGCGCGCGACCGCCGCCTTCTGCACCAGCTCGAAACTCGCTCGCCCGCTCACCACCAGGGCCATTCCGCTCGCGGGCAGCCGGCGATCCAGCGCCGCGCGGCCCACCACCTTGTCGACTGCGTTGTGCCGCCCCACGTCCTCGCGCAGCACATACAGCGCTCCCGAGGCATCCCAGAGCGCGGCGGCATGCACCCCGCCGCTGGCGGCGAAGTTCGCCTGACGCGGCGACAGCTCGCACGTGAGCTGGCGGATCCAGGAGCTGGCGAAGCGCGCTTCGTCGTGCACCTGGCCCACTCGCGCGAACAGGTCGTCGATGCTGCGCCGCCCGCACACCCCGCACGCGGAGGTCACCAGCGTGGCGCGCCGCATGGGGCCGGTTGGCTCCCATTCGATCACATGCCCCGGCGCAGAGGTCACGTCGATCACGTTGCCGGACTCGCCGGGGCGGCCACAGTGAGCGATACCACCGACCTCGTCCACGGAGCGCACGATGCCCTCGGCGAGCAGGAAGCCGAGCACGAGCTCCGCGTCATGACCCGGTGTGCGCATGGTGATGGCGACGGGCTCGCCCGCGATGCGGATCTCCAGCGGCTCCTCGATCGCGACCGCGTCCTCGAGGGTGGCTCGGATGTCTCCCGAGTAGCGCA
>Ga0207675_100003741_pt1 | contig 14824 bp, 11 predicted proteins | sample KBSSwiS42_FD_184305 | JGI IMG/M metagenome (GOLD analysis project Ga0207675, IMG submission 184305) | Switchgrass rhizosphere microbial communities from Kellogg Biological Station, Michigan, USA - KBS Switchgrass S4-2 (SPAdes) (version 2) | ecosystem: Host-associated > Plants > Roots >... | reverse complement strand
CTCACGGCTACGCGGCCCGACTATTCCTTTCGAGTGTCGCTCGGCGCGTAGGCGCTGATCTGGCAGCCACGGAAGGCTAGCGGAACAGCTGCGACGACGCCTGGCGCGCAGACGCCAGTGATCAGCCCAGCACGTTTCCGTCGTCTTCGGGCTCCATGCCGCAGCAAACAATCATGCCGAACCAGCCGAACTCTGCCAGCCGCGCGCGTGACACAGACAGCGCAACTCGCGCGCGAACAGGTACACAGAGCGTGGTGCCGCCAGCATCGCGCGGTGTCGGTACGACGGCCAATCTCCCCGACTGCTCGCAGAAGCGCGGCCTCGAGAAATCGGAATGCGAGCGGCGCGATACCGTGCGTGACGATCTGCCGGCCGGCGTGACGACCACGCAGCAGCCCAAGCCGCCGCAGTAAGGCGATCTATTTCGTTGTTTCGCTGAGAGCGTAGGCAATGATGTGGCCGCCGAGCGGATCCGGCGGCGACTTGTCGTCCGACTCCGCCATGCCGAAGCGCGACGCCCCCGGAACGGTCAGCACGACGATCTGACGTTTGGTCTTTGGCGAGAGATAACTCATCGGCGTCGCTTGTGCAGGTGAGGGCAGGTAGTCGCGCCACAGCTCGTCGCCCGTCTTCAGATCGAACGCACGGAAGTAGCGGTCCATGCCGCCGCCGAAGAAGATCAAGCCGCCATGCGTGACGATCGAGCCCGCAGCGAGCGGCACGCCCATCGGCAGGCGCAAACCGATCTTGTGGCCCCACGGGCCGCTTTCGTTGGTCGTGCCGAGACGCTTGTTCCAGAGCACCTGTCGTGTCTGCAGGTCGACGACAGCGATGCGTCCGTACGGCGGCCGCATGCACGGCACTTGCAGCGGCGACATGAACATCTTGATGTCGGCGGCGTAGGGCGTGCCGAGCTGCAAGTAGCGCTTCACGTCCTTCGGCACCTGCGCGCGCGGAATCAGCGCGAGGCGGCTGCCCATGATCAGCGGCGTCGCGACCAGCAGCTGATTGTCTTCGTCGACCGCAACGCCGCCCCAGTTGAAGCCGCCGGCGTTACCGGGAAACACGAACGTGCCTTCCACCGACGGCGGCGTGAAGTGACCCTCGTAACGCATCTTGCGGAACTCGCGGCGGCACCACATCTGGTCGAACGGCGTGAGGCCCCACATGTCGGCTTCGCTGACGTCGGGTCGGAAGCGCGGCATGCCGGTCGAGAACGGCTGCGTCTTCGAGAGCCACTCGTATTGCACGGGGTCCTGCGGTACGGGTTGCTCTTCGACATCGGCGAGCGGCGTGCCGGTGCGTCGATCGAGCAGGAACAGCTCGCCGCGTTTCGTCGGCTGCACCAGCGCAGGCACGCTGCTGCCATCGGGTTGCGGCAGGTCGACGAGTGTCGGCTGCGACGGAACATCGTAGTCCCACACGTCGTGGTGCACGGTCTGGAAACTCCAGCGCACGGAGCCGTCAGTGACATCGAGGGCGACGACCGAGCTCGCATATTTTTCGGACGCATCCGAGCGATGCGCGCCGAAGAAATCAGGCGTGCTGTTGCCGGTCGGTGCGTAGACTAGGCCGAGCGCGTCGTCGTAGCTCATCAGCGTCCACACGTTCGGCGTGCCGCGCGTGTACTGCTCGCCTTCGCCAGGCTCGGTGTTGATACCGGGCCGGCCCATGTCCCACGCCCAGGTGAATTTGCCGGTGATAGCGTCGTAGGCGCGGATCACGCCCGACGGCTCGCCGACTTCGAAGTTGTCCGCGACGCGCGTGCCGACGACTGCGAGATTGCGTGCGATCAGCGGCGGCGTCGTGACCAGATAGATGTTCGGCTTCGCTGCGCCGATGCCTTTCATCAGGTCGACTTCGCCGTTGACACCGAAGTTCTGGCAGCGCGCACCGGTCGTTGCATCCAATGCCAGCAGATGCGCGTCCGTCGTGCCCATGATGATGCGCGACGGACAGTCACCGTTGTAACCGTCCGGCGCGTGGTAATAACTCACGCCGCGACACGTACCGTTGAAGCCGACGGGCGCAATCTTCATCTGCGGATCGAATTCCCAGCGCTTCGCGCCGGTTTCGGCATCGAGCGCGACGACGACGTTCATCGCCGTGCACACGTACAGCAGATCGCCGATCTGCAGCGGCGTCGCTTTGAACTGGCCGGTGCGGCCCGTGCGGTAGTGCCAGATCTCCTTCAGGCCACTGACGTTCGATGCGTTGATCTGATCGAGTCGCGAGTAGCGCGTGCCATGCGGCGTGTTGCCGTAGTTGTGCCATTCGCCTGACACATTCTCCGGCGCTGCTTTTTCTTTCGCGACATTGCGCGAGGTCAGTTCATGAGCGGTGTTGCGTGAGCCGACGATGAAGATCGCAACGACAGCCAGCGCGCTCGCGGCGGCAATCGACTGGCTTCGCGAGCTGCCAAGCAACTTCGGTGTCTGCTGCGGCGGATAGAGTCCGCGACGCGCGAACGGCGTCAGCAACCACGCACCGAGCAGCGCCAGCAACCACAATCTCGGCGCGAGCGCCCACAGATCGGTGCCGACTTCATACAGCGACCACGCCAGCGTCACTGCGAGCAGCGCGCCGAAAATATGCGAGCCGAGCTTGTTGCCGCGCCAGAGAAGAATCCCGGATGCCAGCAGCGCGACACCCGCCAGCGCGTAGTAGAGAGAGCCGCCGACAGCGGCGAGAGGTATGCCGCCGTAGAGATACGCGATCGCCACGAGCAGGACGACCGCGGCGAAGATGCGAGGCGGACGAGGCATTACTTCCCCTTCGGGCGGAATGCGAGCAGTACGTTGCCCGGCGCCTGGCTGAACTGGCCGTAGCCCGAGCCGACGAACAGCATACCTGCGCCGGCGAAAACCGAATGGCTCTCGATGCTGCCGCCCTTGCCTTCAACGCCGTTCAGCGTCGGGAAGTCACGCAGCGTGTCGTATTGCCAGACGATATCGCCGCTCGCGGCGGCGTAGATATAGAGACGGCCATCGACGGCGCCCGCGACGACGGACTTGTCGATGACTAGCGGCGAAGCGGAGAGGCCGTAACGCTCGCCACACAGCGCAAAGCGCTCCTGACGTCCATTCGCGCAATCCGGCTGCACGGGTTTACTCCACAGGACCTTGCCGGTTTCGATCGCGACTGCGTTCATCGCGGGTTGCGGCACATAGCCAGCGACCGGCAGCGCGGGATCGTTGATCGGCGCGAAGACGCGCTCGTCGTCGATCGCCAGTCCCCAGTGAATGCCGCCGAGCGGCGTGCCCATGCCGAACGTGTGCCGCCACAGCACTTTGCCTTGCGCGTCGGGATCGAGGCCCCAGAGATCGCCGGACTTCTGGCCCGCGATCAGGATGTCGTGGCCATTGCGACGCTTGCCGATCACGACGCCGGCGCCGAAGTCGTAATCCTTCAGCACGCTGTCGTCGGGGCTCGGGCAGTTCGGGTTGGACTTCGACTGATCGAACTGACAGCCGAGATGCCACACGTCGCGCGCCAGCGCCTGGAAGCTCCACTTCAACTCGCCCGTCGCGAGATCGAGTGCGAGCACGGCGTCGCTCGTGTTGGTTGCAGGCAGCGAAGTTGCCTGGCCGGTGCCGGAGTAGACGAGCCCGCGTTTGATGTCGACCGACGGCGTCGACCAGATCGGCGCGCCGGACGGGCCGCGCTGCTTCACGCCCGTGGAGCTGACTTTGCCGGTGTACTTCGCGTCTTCCATCGTGTGTGCGGTCCACAGCTTGTGACCGTCGGTCGCGTCGAGCGCGACGACTGCGCCGTGACCTTCGCAGCATTCGTATTTCGGATCGGCGCCGCGGCCGACGCCGGAAGAGGAGATCGGCACGATGATGCGGTTGCCGACGAGCACCGGCGCGCCGGTGATGCCGCCAAAGGTGTCGTGACGCGCTTCGGCTTTCCAGATCTGCGTTCCGGTTTTCGCATCGACAGTGTGGACGTTGCCGCGCGCGTCGCCGAAGACCAGCGCCATCTGGCCGGTCCCGCCGAGCTCGCCATACGACAGCGACGAACGCAGCGGCACGCCGGCGTCGTAGGCCCACTTCACGCACGCGCTGCGCGTGTCGAGCGCGAGGACTTTGCCGGTCGGCGTCGGCGAATAGAACATCGTCGTGCCGATGATCGCGGCGGAGCTGCGCAGTCCCGCGGTTTTCGGAAATGCGATCGCCCACGCGAGCTCGAGGTTGCCGAGATCCTTGCTGCTGAGTCCTGCTTGTTGCGCGGTCAAGCGACGGCTGTTGCGCGGGTCGGTGCCGTACATCGACATCGCGATCGGCTGATTGAGATCGACGGAGCGCTGGTCGGGCTTGCACATCATGGCTGCGACCCAGTCGCCGGCGGTATCGGCCGCGGCGAGATAACCGATGAGTTGCTCGAACTGCTCGCGCGGTACGGCAGATCCCTGCTGCCGCATGATTCCTTCGGTGAGCGTGAAACGCAGCGTTTGCGCGCTCATCTGCTGGAGTGCCGAGAGCGCAGGCGCGCGCGTCGCCGGCATGTTGTGGCACGCCGCGCAGTATTGTTCGTAGACGGCTTTGCCGGGGTGATCGGCGCTGGCTGCCGCGGCAGCCGCGAGAATGATCGTGGACGCAAAAGCGAGCATGGGCGACGCACACCTCTCTTGTTTTCTGGTCGAAAGCGGCCGAGGCCCTTTCGACAGCGTCCGTCAAAAGGCGTGACTTTTGCCGGACTCGTGAATGTGTGCGCTTGGTTTACCGCAACCGTCGCGGCGGCGACGTCAAGAAGCGTCAGCCGCGATCTCTTGCTCGATCGCTCGCTCCAGTTCTGCGGCGCGCGCCTGGCCGACGTGCATTTCGCCGATCGCGGTGGCGGCGATGCGGCCATGCTTGTCGATCACGTAAAACGCCGGCCAGTACTCGTTGTCCAGCGCCTTCCAATAAGAGTAGTCGCCGTCGACCATCACCGGGTTGGTGATCTTCTGCTCGGCGACGGCGGCACGCACGTTGGCGGTCGAGCGCTCTTCGGGCAACTCCGGCGTGTGCACGCTGACGATCACGAAGTCCTTGTCGGCGTAGCGCTGCTGAACGGCGTGCAGCCACGGCTGAGTGTTGCGGCAGTTGCTGCACTCGAAGGCCCAGAACTCGACCAGCACGACCTTGCCGCGCAGCTGGCCCAGCTGCAGCGGCTTGGAGTTCAGCCATTCAGTCTGGCTGGAGTGCGTGAACTCGGGGGCCTGCGGCGCGGCCTGCGCCGTCGCGGCCAGCATGAGCGCGGTCAGAACGCCCAGGACGGGAATTTTCATGGGCAGGGATGCTGACAGAGTTGCGGCCGGCTGGAAATCTCGTGCTCGAGGCCACAGATAGCGGAGCCTGATCGGCTTAAGGTTCCGCCGTAGTGAGCGTCAGGTCCACGCAAGTTATGCTTCGCGGCCATACGCTTACCCCCTCCATGAGACTCATGAAGCAGTTCGTTTTGCCGTTTGCCGTGTCAGCCCTGCTGGGCACCGGAGTCACCCACGCGCAGGACGCCACCGAGCAGGAGGGAAAAAATCGCCTGCGCCTGCACTGGTCCAAGTCCTCCGAGACCGACTTCGTGACCGTCGTCGTCGGCGACTACATCCAATCGCCCGAGAACAACTACCTGATCGGCGCCACCTATGGCCACGACCTGAGCGACACGCTGTTCGGCCTGCCGTTTCCGATGACCTGGCACGTCGGCGTGCAGTGGTTCAACGAGCAGGGCTACCAGCCCGACGCGCTGGGCCTCACCGGCTTCGTGAAGGCGAACTACCTGATGCGGGTGCCGTGGACGCAGAAGCACATCGCGCTCGGGCTCGGCGAGGGTCTGAGCTACGTCGATCGCATTCCGGAGAGCGAGCAGCGGGACTTCGCCAAGAAGGGCCCGGACATCCATTCCGAGAAGCTGATGAACTACCTGGAGTGGACCGTCGACCTGCCGCTGCGCCAGTTCGACTCGCTCGCGCCGCTGTTCAGCGGTGGCATCGAGGACATGTCGGTCGGCTTCATCGTCTGGCACCGCTCCAGCGTCTTCGGCGTCTTCGCCGAAACCAAGGGCGGCGTGAACTTCATGGGCTTCGGCGTCGAAGCCCGGTTCTGATCGTTCAAACGGCGCAGACCGAAGCTTTCCCCGCACTTGCGCGGTTCGAGCCCCGACCTGCGCCGCCACCGCCGGTTCAGGGTATGGCCTTGCTCGCAGTGTTCGACGCGGTGCTCTCCGCGCCGGTGCTCGAGTAAGCCCGTACACTGAAGTACCAAGTTCCGGTCGCAAGGTTCTCTACGACGTAGCGCATCGTGCCGGCATTCGCGACCTGGATGGTCTTGTTCAGCGAGCCGGCACTGGTGCCGTAGAGGATCCGGTAGCCCGCGAGGTTGCTCAGCGTCGAGCCGTCCGTGTTCTGCGTCGGCGGCGTCCAGCTCAGCGTCGCGGAGCCAGTGGTCGTCGTCGTCGACACCACGATCGCGAACGCCGGCAGCGAAGCCGTCAGGCTGCCGTCGCTCACCTTGATCCCGATGTTCGAATACGTGCCGGTCTGCGCGCTGCTCGGCGTACCGGACAGCTTGCCGGTCGTCGTGCTGAACGTCGCCCAGGCGGGTTTGTTGGTGATGCTGAACGCGAGCGTCTTGCCCTCGGGGTCCTTCGCCGTCGGCGTGAACGCGTAGGTGCTGCCAGCCTTCACCGAGGTCGGCGGCGTGCCGGAGATCGTCGGCGGCTGGTTGGTCGTGCCCGAGCCGCTCACGGTGATCGAGAATGCGGGCAGCGCGGCGGTCAACGCGCCGTCGCTCACCTTGATGACGATGTTCGAATACGTGCCGACGGACGCCTTGGTCGCCGTATTCGAGAGCTTGCCGGTCGTAGTAGAGAACGCCAGCCAGCTCGGCTTGTTCTGGATCGAGAACGTGAGAGTGTCGCCGTCGGCGTCGCTCGCCGCCGGCTTGAAGTAGTAGTACGTGCCCGTCGCAACGGCAGTGGTCGGCGTGCCACTGATCTTCGGCGCGGCGGCGAAAGCGCTGAGCGGCGCGAGCAATACGGCGAACAGCGAAAGAGCGAAGGCGATTGTCGGCACGCGCGCAAAACGCGCGCGCGCATTCGTGGTCGAGAAGGGCATGCGGGTCCCCATTAGAGTCATTACTACGCGGCGTCGCACGCGACGCAGCTCGCACCCGCACACCGAAAATTCCGTACCGCCTGACTCGTTCCTGGTCGGCCATCGCATGCATGAGGCTTGTCGATGCGACGGACTGCTTGCGTTGTGAGGCGCGCGCAGTTAACAGAAGCTTTTGCACGCGCGCAAAATGTCTGCACGGTCAGACACTGTCGCAGTCGAACGCCAGAAAAAATTCCTACAGCGCCCGAGACAACCGGCGTTCAGGGGTTCTCTGTAGAGAATTGTCGGTTTTTCGTGCGTGTGAGGCCTGTCGCGTGGTGCATTCATCGACGACGCGGCCCGCCGCCGGCATACTCGCGCGGCGATCACAGTAAAGAACAACCGCGATTGCTTAGCCGGTCCAAGGGGAGCTTCACATGAGTTCATTCCGCTCGCTGGCGAGCGTGCGCGCTCGCGCGCTCAGCCGCGCGCTGTTCTGGTGTGCGTTGCTCGTCAGCGCCGCGATCGTCGCCGCCGCGCCGGTCGACGACAAGCGCATCAAGGCCGCCGGCGAAGACGACGCGGACTGGCTGACTCATGGCCGCACCTACGATGAACAGCGCTTCAGCCCGCTCGCGAAGATCGACCAGAGCAACGTCAAGGACCTGAAGCTCGCGTGGTACTTCGATCTCGACACCAAGCGCGGCCAGGAGGCGACGCCGCTGGTCGTGGACGGGACGATGTACGTGACTTCGGCCTGGAGCAAAGTGTTCGCGCTCGACGCGCGCACCGGCAAAGAGAAGTGGCGTTTCGACCCGCAGGTCGCGGGCGACAAGGCGATCGACGCGTGCTGCGACGTGGTCAATCGCGGCGTCGCCGCCTGGGGTCGCAGCGTCTTCGTCGGCACGCTCGACGGCCGCCTCATCGCACTCGACATGCACAGCGGCAAGCCGTTGTGGTCGGTGCAGACCACCGATCCGAAGAAGCGCTACACGATCACGGGCGCGCCGCGCGTCATCAAGGGCAAAGTGATCATCGGCAACGGCGGCGCCGAAATGGGCGTGCGCGGCTACGTGTCTGCGTACGACGCGATCACCGGCAAGATGCTCTGGCGCTTCTACACCGTGCCCGGCAACCCGGCGGACGGCTTCGAGAATCCGTTGCTGGAGCGCGCTGCCAAGACCTGGAACGGCCAATGGTGGAAGTACGGCGGCGGCGGCACTGTCTGGGACGGCATGGCCTACGATCCGCAACTCGACATTCTCTATCTCGGCGTCGGCAACGGCAGCCCCTGGAACCATCGCATCCGCTCCAACGCCGAAGGCGACAACCTGTTCCTGTCGTCGATCCTCGCGCTCAAGCCCGATACCGGCGAGTACGTGTGGCACTACCAGAGCACGCCGGCGGAGTCGTGGGACTACACGGCCACGCAGCCGCTGATGCTTGCGGACCTGACGATCGACGGCAAGCCGCGCCAGGTCGTGATGCAGGCGCCGAAGAACGGCTTCTTCTACGTGCTCGATCGCGTCACCGGCGAGTTCATCTCGGCGAAGAACTACGTCAACGTCACCTGGACGACCGGTCTCGATCCGAAGACCGGCCGGCCCGAAATGATTCCGGAAGCGCGCTACCTGCGCGAGCCGGCGATGGTCGCGCCCGGTCCGGTCGGCGCGCACAACTGGTATCCGATGTCGTATAGCCCGCTCACCGGGCTCGTGTACTTCGCGGCGCTCGAGTCCGCGAGCTACTACAAGCACGACGATAAGTTCGAGTTCCGCGATCGCACCTGGAACACGGGCTTGTCGACCACTCGCGATCCCGCCAACGAGAAGACCGTTGCCGATGCCGCGAAGAGCAGCCACGGCGCATTCCTGATCGCGTGGGATCCGGTGAAGCAGCAGGAAGCGTGGCGAGTTGCCTATCAGCGCGCGGGCAACGGCGGCACGCTCTCCACCGGCGGCAAGCTCGTGTTCCAAGGATCGGTCGACGGCAATCTCAACGCATTTGCCGCGGACACCGGCAACAAGCTCTGGTCGTACGACGCACAGAACGCAATCATGGGCGGGCCGATCACGTTCCAGCTCGACGGCGAGCAGTACATCGCAACGCTCGCAGGCCTCGGCGGTGTCGCCATGGGTGGCGCGCTGGCCGGCGGCGGACAGCAACGCAGCGAGTACGGTCGCGTAGTCGCGTTCAAGATCGGCGGCACAGCCGAGCTGCCGGCGTTGCTGCCGACGGTGTCGCGCGTGATTCCGGATCTGCGGCGCGCGAATGCAACGGGCGACGCCGAAGCAGGCCAGCGCAACTACGATCGCGTCTGCGCCGCGTGCCACGGCGCGAGCGTTCGCAGCGTCACCTCAGTGCCGGACTTGCGCTACTCGCCGGCGATTGCCGATGCAGCGATGTTCAAGTCGATCGTCATCGACGGCGAGCGCGCGCAGAAAGGAATGGTGGGATTTGCTTCCGTGCTCACCCCCGCCGACGCGGAGGCCGTGCGCGCGTATCTCGTGCACATGGCGTTGGCGTCGGCAGAGGCGAGGTGAGAGGTCAGAAGCGATACATCGCGCCGACGGACAGCATGTTGGCATCGCCGTTATCGACGTCGATCGCTTCGTACTCCGCGCGCATTTCCCATTGCGGGCCGAGGCTCAGCGCTGCGCCGATGCCGTAGGTCAGGTCGGTCTCGCTCTGACTGTCGGAGGCGCTGCCCAGGCCGAAAATCGTGACGTGCCCGTCCAGGTCATACGACGCGAAGCCGAGCTTGCCGAACAGCGAGAAGGTTTCGGAGACCGGCACGCGGCCCACCACCGAAGCATTCAAGCCCGACACGCCGACGTCGAAGCTGGCGTCGCCGATGAACGGATCGCTGAAGCTGCCGCTGGCTTCGCCGAGATCGAAGTAGCCGAGCTCGACGGCGAGATTCTTGTTGAACGCGTAGCCGCCGAAGATCTTGAAGCCGGTATCGCTGTCGTCGAGATCGATGCCGGAGTCTTCGAAGCTGTCGTCGCTGAGCTTGGTCGTGCCGATGCTCGCGCCCGCATAAAAGCCGGGTTGCACGTCAGCGTGGGCAGCCATCGCTGCGGTGAGCGCGAGCGTTGCGAATGCAGTCAAGCCAAGACGCTTATCCATTGGAAGGTTCTCCTTGCCGAATTGAATCCCCAGGTGGTCTACGGCGACTGATTATCCGCACGCTGCTGTAACGGCTCCTGAACGAACGAGGCGAGAGTCAGGCCCCCGCCTGGCTCTCGCCTCTTTGATTTCTTTTCTTGTAGTGGCGCGACTTAGAAGCGGAACAATCCGCTGACCGAGATCATGCTGGCATCGCCGTCCACGTTCAGCGCTTCGTACTCGAGCCGCGCTTCAAAGTTTCCCCCGAAACTCATAGCGCCGCCGATGCCGTAGATCATGTCCGAGTCGCTGTCGCTCGCCGAGCCGCTGCCGAAGCCAGCGACGTTGAACTTCGCCTTGACGTCATAGGACGCGAAGCCGAGCTTGCCGTACACCGCGAACATGTCGTTGATCGGCAGCCGGCCAACGGCCGCCGCACTCAGGCCGGTCACGCCGACGCTGACGCTGTCGCCACCGTCCGAAGCACTGGCCTCGCCGAAATCGAAGTAGCTGACTTCGACGCCCCAGTTCTCGTTGAAGGTGTAACCGCCGAAGATCTTGAAGCCCGTGTCGCTGTCATCGACGCCGGGACCGCTGAAGTTATCGTCGCCAACCTTCGTGGTGCCGATGCCGGCGCCGGCGTAGAAGCCGGGCTGGGTGTCGGCCTGCGCGGCCATCGAAGCCGCCAGAGCGAGGGCTGCAATCACAGTCATTCCAAGACGCTTATGCATTGGGTGGCTCTCCTTTCACTTAACGCCAGGTGCGTTACGGGGCGGATTATGCTCGCGCTGTTCCAACGGCTCCTGAACGACCCAGCAAAACCCATTGCCAAATCAGTAGAATTGAGAGGCCCATCACACTCAGCGTTGAATGCACAACATCGGAGTCGACATGCTGCGCCTTACTGCCTTTGCCGCTGGTCTCGTGCTCGCCTGCAGCGCCTTCGCGCAGAGCCCGGCGCCGACACGCTACGCGGTGCTGATTATGGAAAAACCCGCGGGCTCGCAGACGACCACGGTCGCCGCGGACGGCACGCGAAGTCTGAGTTACGAGTTCAACGATCGCGGTCGCGGTCCGCAACTCACTGCGCGCGTGCGGCTCGACGATGCCGGCGTGCCCGCGTCGTTCGAGATGGATGGCGTCGACTACCTCAAGGCGCCCGTATCCGAGCATTTCAATTTCGCCAATGGCGTGGCGAGCTGGAAGAACAGCGCCGAAGCGGGTGAGCAGAAGCTCACCGATCGCGCGTTCTATCTCAGCACGCAGGGTCTGCCGGAAGAGCTGGGCTGGCTGGCGCACGCACTGCTGAAAGCGCCGGGGCAACGCATGGCGTTGCTACCTGCAGGTGAAGCGAGCATCAAACGCGCGGACGAGCTGAACGTCGGCGACGGCGCGAACAAGCGGCACGTGACCGCGTATCTGATCGAAGGGCTGGGCTTCTCGCCGACCACTGTGTGGCTGAACGACGATGAGAGCTTCTTCGCCTCGGTCGACCGCTTTTACTCCGTCGTGCGCGCGGGCTTCGAGTCGAGTGTGCCGAAGCTGCTGGAGAAGCAGGAAGCAGCGGAGAGTGCGCGCACTGTGGAGCTCGCGCGCACGCTGACACGCAAGCCATTGCAGCCGGTCGCGATCACGAACGCCAACGTCTTCGATGCCGCGACGGGTCAATCGATGCCGGGCAGCACCGTGCTGATCGAGGGCAATCGTATTCGTGCCGTCGGCAAAGACGGCAGCGTGACGATCCCGGCACACGCGTCGCGTGTCGACGCGGGCGGCAAGGCCCTGCTGCCAGGTCTATGGGACATGCATGTTCACATGGGGCCGAACGACGGCCTGTTGCACATGGCTGCCGGCGTCACTTCGGTGCGCGACCTTGCCAACGACAACGACGCCTTGATGCAGATGAAGCGTGACATCGACAACGGCAAGGCGATCGGGCCGCGCATCACCATGCGCGGCTTCATGGACGGCCGCGGTCCGTACACCGGGCCGACCAAGGTGTTCGTCGACACTGAAGCCGAGGCGCGCAGTGCGATCGACAACTACGCCAAGCTCGGCTACGACGGCATCAAGGTTTACAGCTCGATCAAGCCGGAGCTGGTGCCGACGATCGTGAAGCTCGCCCACGCGAAGGGGCTGCGGGTCAGCGGCCACGTGCCGGCGTTCATGACCGCGCAGCAGTTCGTGGAGGCGGGCGTCGATGAGATCCAGCACATCAACATGCTGTTCCTGAATTTCTGGTTCGACCAGGTGAAGGACACGCGCACGCCGGCGCGCTTCACCGCCGTCGCCGAGCGCGCCGCGAAGCTGGATCTGAATTCGCCGCCCGTGCTGTCGTTCATCCGGCTGCTGAAGGATCGCAATATCGTCATCGATCCGACGTTGACGGCATTCGAAGGCATGTTCGTCGATCGGCCGGGCAAGGTGTCGGTGAGCTTTGCGGCAATCGCCGATCGACTGCCGCCGCAGGTCCGTCGCGGGTTGCTGGGCGGTGGCCTGCCGGTGCCGGAAGGCAAGGACGCGCTCTATCGCGAATCGCAGCTTGCGACGCTGAAGATGACGAAGCTGCTGTACGACTCGGGAATCACCATCGTCGCCGGCACGGATGACCTGGCGGGATTCACGCTGCATCGGGAGCTGGAGTTGTACGTGAAGGCGGGCATCCCTGCACCGGAAGTCCTGCGCATCGCGACGATCGGCGCAGCGCGCGTCGCGCGCAAGGACCAGGAGCTCGGTTCGATCACGCTCGGCAAACTTGCCGACATGGTGTTGGTGAACGGCGACCCTGCGAAGAACATCAGCGACGTGCGGAATACAGCGCTCGTGATCAAGGACGGCGCCTTCTACGAGCCGGCGGCGCTCTACAAGGCCCTTGGTGTGAAACCCTAGCAATCGTAGGACTACGCGCACTCGGAACTGTGCTCCTCGGCGACTCGTTTCTTCTGTAGCGAGTCGTTAGAGGAGCTTGTAAATGTTCTCGAAGAGATTCGGATTGATGATCGCGTCATGTGCCGCGGCGCTGAGCTTCGCGGGCTGCGTGACGACACACGGAAACCTGACGAGCTCGGCCGACAGGCTGGAGCGCAGCGCGGTCGAACTGCAACGGGATGCGCGCGATGACGGTAGCAGTGGCTACTATCGCGACGCCCAAGCATTCGTAAACGAAACGCACGACTTCCGTCGCACGCTCGACGATCGGCGCGCGGATCGCAACGACCTTCAGGACGCGTGGCGTGATCTGTCAGGTCGCTATCACACGTTACGCGATGAGGTGGAGCGCTCGCACGATCGCAACGCCGAGCTCGACTTCAAACCTGTGACCGAAGCGTATCTCGACGTCGAGCGCGAAATGCGCCGCGTCGGCGACCATGATCGCTACGCTCGGGACTAAGTCAGACTTACAAACGCAGTAGGTGCCGGAGAGAACTCATCACGTTCTCTCCGGCATTTTTATATTCGTCTTCCCTGCGCTTCTTACACGCCGTTTTTTGCCGTTATTCCGCAGTCAAAGTGCGCGGATGTTTTCGTCACACGGCTGGGAGTATAAGCACTGCTCCTCATCACGCGGGAGAAGGCCATGAAATACGGAGAAGAGTGGAAGGGGCGTAGCGAGGAACAGAAGTCGGATCAGGATCCGTCGGCACCGAATCTCGATCGCCGTTCCTTTCTGCAAGCTGGCGCATTGGCTGCCGGGGGTGCGGCTCTCGCACCGCTCGCTGCCAATGCACAGTCCGACGATGCAAGCGCGCAGGATTTCGGCGCGCTCAGCGGCGATCACGACGACATCGCACACTCGAGCATCGCGCGGTTGCAAGCACTGATGTCGTCGCATCGACTGAGCGCGCAGGAGCTGCTCGATATTTATCTGCGCAGAGTTCAGCTGATCGACAAAGGACTCGATCTGCGTGCATTCATTCAATTGAATCCCGATGCGCGCCGCATCGCTGCGCAGCTCGATCAGGAGCGACGGCGTCAGGGACCGCGCGGGCCGCTGCATGGCATTCCGATTCTGCTGAAGGACAACATCGACACCGGCGATCGACAGCAGACGACTGCTGGTTCGCTTGCGCTCGCGGGCGCGCCTGCGCTTCAGGATGCAACTGTCACGAAGCGGCTGAGAGATGCGGGCGCGGTGATCATCGGTAAAGCGAATCTCAGCGAGTGGGCGAACTTCCGCGGCAACCAGAGCTCGAGCGGCTGGAGCGGCGTCGGACGTCAGTGTCGCAATCCGCACATTCTCGATCGCAATCCCTGCGGTTCGAGCTCCGGGTCAGGCGCGGCGACTGCAGCAGCACTCACTGCCGCTGCGCTCGCTACGGAAACCGACGGCTCGATCGTGTGCCCGGCAGGACAGAACGGCGTCGCCGGCATCAAGCCGACGGTTGGCTTGACGAGCCGCGCGGGCGTCGTGCCGATCTCGCATACGCAGGACACCGTCGGCGCGCACGGCCGCTCGCTTGCTGATGCGGCCGCTGTGCTCGGCGCGCTCACGGGTCCCGACTCGCGCGATCCGCAAACGGCAGCGAGCGCGGGGCACTTCTTCCGCAACTACACGCAGTTCATCAATCCAAACGGCCTGCGCGGTACACGCATCGGCGTGGGCCGGCAGTTCCTGGGCGTGACGCCGGAGACCGATGCGAT
>Ga0207675_100003740_pt1 | contig 14826 bp, 5 predicted proteins | sample KBSSwiS42_FD_184305 | JGI IMG/M metagenome (GOLD analysis project Ga0207675, IMG submission 184305) | Switchgrass rhizosphere microbial communities from Kellogg Biological Station, Michigan, USA - KBS Switchgrass S4-2 (SPAdes) (version 2) | ecosystem: Host-associated > Plants > Roots >... | reverse complement strand
ACCTGCATGGCGCGCAACGAAAGTCGATCCGATGGATGCATTACGTTGTGAGTAAGTCCCACGATTGTGAGGAGAGCGTATGAGCACACTACTAGCTGACCTTCGGTTTGGAGTGCGAATGCTGTTGAAGAGTCCGGTGGTGACGATCGTCGCCACGATCGCGCTGGCGCTCGGCATTGGCGCTAACACAGCGATCTTCAGCGTTGTGAACGCAGTACTGTTGCGACCGTTGCCGTTTCCGAATCCGGATTCGCTGTTCGTCTTGACTGAGAGCGATACGCAACGCGGCTATTTGTACGGCGCGCACTCCTATCCCAACGCTTTCGATGTGCGCTCGCAGAACACAACGTTCGAACACATAGCAATTTATCGCACCAGCAATTTCATCATGACTCGGCGCGGTGAGCCCACGCGTTTGCAAGGCGCAGTCGTGACTGCCGATCTCTTTCCTTTACTCGGCGTCGCGCCGTTGATGGGCCGTACTTTCCTGCCTGATGAAGACAAACCATCTTCTACCGGGCGTGTTGTCATCCTCAGCGAGCAGCTCTTCAAGCAGCGTTTCAATGGCGACGCCTCGATCATCAATCAGCCGATCACGCTCGATGACACGAGCTTCACAGTCATTGGCGTAATGCCGGCGTCGTTTGAGTTTCCGATTCAGAACCAACCGGTTGAACTATGGACCACCATCGCCGTTGACGCTTCCGGAAAGTCTCCCGTCACTGCCAACCGCGCCGCGCACTTCCTGCACGTAATCGGGCGGCTCAAACCCGGCGTTACGCCGGAACAGGCACAGAGCGATCTCACTGCGATCGGTGCGCGTCTTGAACAACAGTATCCGGATACAAATACGCACAAGAGCGTGCGACTATGGTCTGCGTTGTGGTTCTTGGTCGGCGACGTACAGCCGGCATTGCTGATCTTGTTGGGCGCGGTTGCGTGTGTGCTTTTGATTGCGTGCGCGAATGTGGCGAACCTGCTGTTGGCACGCGCAACGAGCCGTCACAAAGAGATGGCGATTCGCGCGGCTTTGGGAGCGAGCCGCATCCGCGTAATTCGCCAACTGCTGACGGAGAGCATTCTGCTTTCGCTCCTCGGCGCCGCTGTCGGGTTGTTGCTCGCAGTATGGTGGTCCGATCTCCTGATCGCGCTAGGCAAGGAAGATATTCCGCGTGCAGTGCATGTCGGAATCGACTGGCGCGTGCTTGGGTTTACTTTCGGCGTGTCGATCCTGACCGGACTGGTCTTCGGACTGGTCCCTGCCTTTCATTCTTCAAAAACGGAACTCGTCGAATCGTTGAAAGAAGGTGGACGCGGCACGAGCGAAGGCGCGCGTCGTAACCGTGTGCGCAACGTTCTTGCTGTCAGCGAACTCGCGATTGCGGCGATCCTGCTCGTCGCGGCCGGTCTGTTGATCCAGAGTTTGTGGCGTCTACAAAATGTGAACAGCGGCCTTGAGCCGGACAATGTGTTGACGTTCACCGTCGGACTGCCGGATAAGCGATACAACAGCGATCAGCGAGGCCGGTTCTTCGGCGATTTGAACACACGGCTGGAATCTTTACCCGGCGTCCAGTCAGCCAGCTCGATCCTGCCACTGCCGCTGAGCGGTGAAGTTTGGACGATCTCGTTTCAGATCGAAGGACGCCCAGTCGCGCAAAAGGATGAACCAGTTGAAAACATCTTCTTCACGGGTTTTGGATATTTCCGCACCATGGGAATTCCGGTGATCAAAGGCCGCGACTTCGATACTCGGGACCAACACGGTTCTCCGGCGGTGATGATCGTGAGTCAGGAATTTGCGCGCAAGTATTTTCCGAACGAGGAGCCGATCGGCAAACGCATACGTCCCGGCATTTCGACATACGAAGACGAAGACCCGACTCTTCGCGAGATTATAGGCGTTGTCGGCGACCTCAGAAACCATCGCCTGAACACAGAACCGACACCGGCTTACTACCTTCCGCAAACACAGGTGCCACTTGGGCAGATGACGATGGTGGTCAAGACCATGAACGAGCGGCCCAGTTTGATTTCGGGTGTGACGAAAGAGGTTGCGGCGATGGATCCCGATCTAGCGGTGTTTGGCGTGAAGACGATGGACGAGTACCTCGCGGCGTCCGTTGCCGCGCCGCGTTTCAACACGACACTGCTTTCGATTTTTGCGGGTGTGGCGTTGGTGCTGACGCTCGTCGGGTTGTACGGCGTGATGAGTTATTCCGTGGCCCAACGGACCAACGAGATCGGAATTCGCCTCGCGCTGGGCGCGCAGTCGCGCGACGTGCTGCTGATGATCGTCAAGCAGGGATCGATGTTGATTGTGTTGGGACTCGGAATCGGATTGTTGGGAGCATATGCGTTGACGCGAGTGATCGCGAGTCTGTTGTTCGGCGTGACTGCGAAGGATCCGTTGACGTTCATGGCCGCGGCAGTGTTGTTGGCGATCGTAGCGCTGCTGGCTTGCTACATACCTGCATGGCGCGCAACGAAAGTCGATCCGATGGACGCATTACGTTGTGAGTAAGAAGCCTGACAAGAATGTTCTTCTGCGCGGCAAAGTGCTCCAGGGGAGCACCATGTTTATAGATCGGCACTTTTCAATGCTCTGCGCTCCAGAGGAGCGCAATGTGCTTTGGCCGTTCGACTTACATCCCGCTCCTACAGAGCGGGTAAACCGACATTCAGGGAGCTATAAACATTTTGCTTCTCCGAAGCAAGGACGTGGCTGCAACCCTAAAGACACTTTTTGTGCAAAGTTGTGAGTGAGTCCACCTGGTAAGGAGAGCGTATGAGCACACTACTAGCTGACCTTCGGTTTGGAGTGCGAATGCTGTTGAAGAGTCCGGTGGTGACAATTGTCGCCATCGTCGCGTTGATGCTCGGAATAGGCGCAAACACCGCGATCTTCAGTGTGGTCAACGCAGTGCTCTTGCGCAGCTTTCCTTACGCGGATCCCGAGAAGCTGGTGCTGGTTTGGGAGAAGCGGCAGGGCGGGCGAACAGATCAGAACGTCATCAACCTCGCGAACTTCTCTGACTGGAAAGAGCAGAACCAGGTCTTCAGCGATATGGCCATGTTCTTCGATCGCAGTTTCAACATCACCAGCGACGGCGAACCCGAAGAGGTTCCGGGGCAGATTGGAACGGTGAATTTGTTTTCGGTGCTTGGGACGACGCCGATGCTGGGCCGAATGTTTGTCGAAGAGGATGCTCGCGACAACGAGTCGCACGTGGTGATCATCAGCTATGGACTCTGGCAACGACGCTTCGGCGGCGACAAACAGATCGTCGGACACGAGATCACTCTCAACAATCGCGCTAACACGATCGTCGGTGTCATGCCCGCCGGTTTTGGCTGGCACATTCAAAAGGGAACGGAAGCAAGCAAGTCTGCTGACATCTGGGTGCCGTTTGAAATCTCAAACGACTTGCGTGCACGTCACGGCCGCTTTGCCTCGGCCGTTGCTCGTTTGAAACCGGGCGTGTCGATCGAACAGGCGAAAAGCGAGATGGACACGATTGGCGCCCGGCTGGCCCAACAGTATCCGGACTTCAATTCGACGTGGGGCGTCAATGTTGTTCCGTTGCGAGTTCAGTTTACCGGTCAAATTCGACGACCACTCCTGATCGTGTTAGGCGCGGTCGGGTTTGTCCTCCTGATCGCGTGTGCAAACGTTGCGAATTTACTTTTGGCGCGCGCGAGCTCACGGCGAAAAGAGATCGCGGTGCGCGCTGGATTGGGCGCAAGTCGCTGGCGCATCGCGCGACAGTTACTCACCGAAAGCATTTTGCTGTCGTTAATCGGCGGCGCGCTTGGTGTTCTTGTGGCGTGGTGGGGAACGAAAGCGTTGGCCGCGTTGAGTCCACCGGCCTTAATAGACCTGCAGAGCGTCCGCGTCAATATTCCCGTGCTCGGGTTCACGCTCTTGTTGTCACTGCTGACGGGCATAGTGTTTGGGCTCGCGCCGGCGCTGGAGGCCACGCGATTTGATCTTCAAGGCGCGTTGAAAGAAGGTGGAAAGAATATCGGCGGCAGTGCCGGCAGCTCTCATCTGCGAAATCTCTTCGTCGTTACGCAGGTGGCGCTCGCGCTGGTCCTGCTAGTCGGCGCGGGTCTGCTCGTCAAGAGCCTTAACCGTCTACAGTCAGTCGAAACAGGATTCAACTCGCAGAACCTTCTGACTGTGCGACTTAGTCTGCCGTTGCTGAAGTACGACACAGAGCAAAAGCGCATCGACTTCTACCAGCAGGCGATGAACCAGATGCGATCGTTGCCCGGCGTCGTTTCTGTCGGCGCGATCAACTCACCTCCATTCACCGGACTTTATCCAGGAACAAGCGTTGAGGTCGTGGGCGCTCCGGCGTTGCCGCCCGAACAGGAGTTGAAGACCGGCGTCTGCGTTACCGACGCTAATTACTTTCAAACGATGCAGATTCCGTTGAAGCTAGGCCGGCTGTACACGCAGCAGGAAACAACGGAAATGCGTCACGTCGTCGTGGTGAATGAGACGTTTGTACAGAAGAACCTGAACGGGGAGAACCCGATCGGCAAACGTCTCGTCATCTACATGAAACCGCAAAACGATCCCACGGAGATCATCGGTGTGGTTGCCGATCACAAACATCTCGGACTCGATGTTCCGGTGGAACCAATGGTCTATTGGCCGCATGCAGAACTCGTCTATCCGGGAATGACATTGATGTTGCGCACCGGCAACGACCCGGCGGTGGTTGCGCCGGCCGCGCGTGGAGTCATTCGAGCTCTCGATCCGCAACAGCCCATCGGCGAGATCAACACGATGGAGAATTTGCTTTCTGTTTCCGTCGCGAGGGCGCGATTCAGTGCTTCGTTGTTGACGGTGTTTTCAATTCTCGCGCTGGTGATGGCGGCTGTTGGAATCTACGGTGTCGTTTCGTATTCAGTGTTGCAACGCACGCACGAAATCGGCGTTCGCGTTGCGCTCGGCGCGCAGCATTTTGATGTGCTGAAACTGGTTTTGACGAAGGGCATTGTGCTCGGCGCCGTTGGAGTTGCTGTTGGTCTGGCCGCGTCATTTGCGCTGACACGCTTGATGGCGACGTTGTTGTTTGAAGTAACGGCCACGGACAAGACGACGTTTGCAGTCGTGTCGGTCGGTTTGTTTTTGATCACGCTGCTGGCGTGTTACGTGCCGGCGCGGCGCGCAACAAAGGTGGATCCGTTGAAAGCGCTGAGGTACGAGTGAGGAGAAGAGGATGTTTCACGACATACGATACGGACTGCGGATACTTCTTCGAAAACCCGGCTTAACTTTCGTGGCCGTGCTCTCACTGGCGCTCGGCATCGGCGCGAACACGGCGATCTTCAGCTTGCTCGATGCGGTGCTGATCAAATCACTGCCGGTGCACGAGCCTGATAAGCTGGTGCTCTTTGGCAACGCGCGCAGCTCGGGCGTAACTAACGACTTTCCCGGTGAGAGCACGGACCTGTTTTCCTACCCGTTCTATCGCCGAATTCAGCAACGCAGCGACATTTTTTCAGGGGTCACTGGCGTTGAGAGCTTTGACTGGCCCGTACACGGGTTCGTCAATGCGAATGGGTCGACTGGCGACATCGAGCGGATGCAAGTGCAACTTGTTTCCGGGACGTACTTCACCGTCCTCGGCGTGAACGCCGGTCTCGGGCGCGTCTTAACTGATGCGGATGACCAGAATGCGGGAGCTCATCCGGTTGCCGTGGCGAGTTATGCATGGTGGCAACAGCGGCTCGGCGGCGATCCGTCTGCGATCGGCAAAACGATCACCATCGACAGCACTGCGTACACGATCGTCGGCGTTGCGCCAAAGGATTTCTTCGGCACGACCGTCGGTTCGGCGCCTGACATTTGGTTGCCGCTCGCGATGGAGAAGCAGATGCCGCCTTTTCACTTCGGCATTCGCGAGAAAGACGAAGTACAAAGCCTGTATCTCGTTGGCCGGTTAAAAGACGGCGTGACCGCGGACCAGGCGAGCGCGGTTGTCAATCTCGTCTTTAGACAGGCATTGGAAGCGCGGGCCGGGGCACAACCCAGCGCTGAAAGAGTCAAAGATATTCAAAACGCTAAGGTTGAGCTCACGCCGGCGAGTCGCGGGCTTTCCACACTGCGCGAACAGTTTTCGTTGTCACTGAAAGTATTGATGGCGGTGGTTGGGCTCGTGTTGCTGATTGCGAGTGCCAACGTCGCTAACTTGCTGTTGGCCCACGGCGCGGCACGTTCGCGTGAATTTGCCGTGCGCATGGCTGTGGGCGCCGGACGCATGCGCCTGCTCAGACAGTTGTTAACTGAGAGCGCGTTGCTCGCGTTGGCTGGAGGTATTGCCGGCATAGCTCTGTCGTGGTGGGGCAGCCGTTTGTTGTTATTGATGGCGTCAGGTGGACCAGAGGCACTTCCGGTGAACGTCACACCAAATCTGCGCGTCCTCGGGTTCACGATCGGCGTTTCGGTTCTGTGCGCCCTTGTGTTCGGAACTGTTCCCGCGTTTCGCGCTTCCAGGACACAACCAAACAGCTTTCTGAAGAGTGGAAAGAGCACTTCTATCAGTCCGCTGCGAAATCCACTCGGCAAAGCGTTCGTCGTGGGCCAGGTGGCGCTGTCGCTGTTGTTGTTGGTCGCGGCGGGTCTGTTCGTGCGCACCTTGATCAATCTCCAGAGCATTCCGAGCGGCTTCAATGAAGAAAACGTGCTGTTGTTGCAGGTAGATACTTCGGCTACCGGTTACGACGGTGACAATCCGCAAGTGCCGATTCTATTGCGCGACGTCGAGGAGAAGGCGCGGGCCATTCCCGGTGTGCAGGCGGCCGCATTTGCTTTTACGGTCTTCAATCAGGGGTTTTGGACCAGCCCGGTTTATACGCGTGATTGGCAGCCATCCGAAGGTCAGAGCAACTTCGCGAGACACAACATCGTCGGTCCAGACTTTTTCACCGCGATGGGAATTCCGCTGGTGCTCGGCAGGAGTTTTGGTCCACAGGACACAGATAAATCGCAAAAGGTCGCGATTATCAGCGAGTCGATGGTCCAAAAATTCTTCCCCAACGGATCGCCACTCGGTAAACACTTTGGTCTTAAGGGCCAGGAGTCGAGCGAGCAGATTGAAGTTATCGGCGTAGTGAAGGATGCAAAGTACGGAACTTTGCAGGAACAGTTCAAGCCGATGGCGTTCTACCCACACTCGCAGCGGCCTGACGTGCTCGGCAATCTCATCGTGCGTTTTTCTGGATCCTCAGGTGCGGTTGTGCCGCAGATTCGGCACACGCTGAAAGGGGTCAATCGCAACCTGTCAATTGACGACGTGGTTAGCCTCTCGGATCACATCGGGCGTTCGCTCGTGCAGCAGAAACTAGTCGCAAAGCTTGCAACTTTTTTCGGGTTGCTGGCGTTGCTGCTCGCATCGATCGGGCTTTACGGGGTGATGTCGTACGGCGTCGCGCGCCGCACGAACGAGATCGGCATTCGCATGGCGCTCGGTGCGCAGAGTCGTCGCGTGCTCTGGTTCGTTTTACGTGAAGCATTGATCCTGGTGCTGATCGGACTCGTCGTTGGCGTATTGGGGTCGTTGGCACTCACGCGAACGGCTAGGACGTTGTTGTATGAACTTAAGCCTAACGATCCGCTGACGATCACGCTCGCTACGTTGCTATTGGCGGTTGTCGCCGTGTTGGCCGGTTATCTTCCGGCGCGTCGCGCGTCGCGTGTCGATCCGATGGTTGCCTTGAGAGAGGAATAAGGTGCAGGACGTAATCAAAGACGTGCGTTACGCGCTACGTGTTTTGGCGCGGAAGCCGATGTTCACTGCCGTAGCCGTGATTACGCTCGCGCTGGGAATTGGCGCAACCACTGCGATCTTCAGCGTCGTTTACGGCGTGCTGCTGCGTCCATTGAATTACCCCGAACCGGAACAGTTAGTGGTGCTGCGTGAGTCGAATCCGTCGAAGCAGCCCGACGCGCAGATCGCGCCGGGGAATTTTTTGGAGTGGCAACGGCAGAACACGGTGTTCTCTGATCTCGCGGCCTATCGCAACGTTTCCTACAACTTGACCGCTGATGGTGATCCTGAACGTCTGCTTGCGGCGCGCGTGTCGGCAGGGCTTTTCAAGATGCTGAGTGTGCAGCCGCTGCTCGGGCGAGCGTTTTCGGCGGAGGAAGATCAACCGGGTCGTGAGAAGGTCGTGATCGTCAGCGAAGGACTCTGGCAACGACGCTTTGGGTCGGATCCGAACATCGTAGGCAGGTCCCTGAAGCTCAGTGGCGAAGACTTCACTGTTGTTGGCGTCCTCTCGAATGAGTTTCGCCTGCCGGACCAGAGAAAGCGGGAGCTATGGACTCCGATCGCGTTCACCGAAACCGAAACGAGGTTGCATCATGCGCGCTACATCGAGGCTATAGCACGGCTGAAACCTGGCGTCAGTCTCGCACAAGCCGACGCCGAGATGACCGCTATTGCAGGCCGGCTCGCGCAAGCAAACGCGGCGACAAATCAGGGCTGGACCGTCAAGTTAGCTCGGGTACTCGATTTCACGGTCGGAGACGCACGAAAGATCCTCTGGATACTCTTCGCCGCTGTCGGCATTGTTCTTTTAATTGCCTGCTCGAATGTATCGAGTCTGCTGCTCGCGCGCGCGGCCACTCGGCAAAAAGAGATTGCGATTCGCGTGGCAATTGGCGCCGGACGCGTGCGCATCGCGCGACAGCTCGCCACGGAGAGCCTGGTGCTGGCGCTGCTCGGCGCACTCGCTGCCTGGCCCATCGCCGTTTGGGGACTTCAGGCACTGCTCGCGATCGCTCCTGCCGACTTGCCACGACTCGCGGAGGTTACGATCGACAAGCGTGCGTTGCTTTTTACGCTCGGCGTAACTCTGTTGACGGCGCTGCTCGTCGGTCTGGTCCCAATGCTTCAACTGGCGAAGACTGATGTCAACCACGCTTTGAAACAGGGCGGCGATCGAGCCTTCGGAAGAGGGCATATTGGCAATTTGTTGATCGCTGCTGAAGTGGCGTTGGCGCTCGTATTGTTAATCGGCGGCACGCTCTTGCTTCGTTCGATCTGGAACGCCTATCAAGTCGACCCCGGATTCGACGAACACAACGCACTGGCGGTGACGTTGCAAGTGTCTGAAAAGAAATACGCGAACAAACAACAGATCGCGTCTTTCAGTCAGCAACTGATCCATGACGTTTCTACTCTGCCGGGTGTTCGCGCAACGGGAATCGCGAGGATTTTGCCAATCGTTCATGACCTTTCGATCGGTTACTACCTCGAGGGGCAGCCACGCGAATCTGACGAGAACCTGCCCATTACAAATTATTCCGCCGTCTCGCCTGATTATTTCAACGCGATGGGCATTCCGCTCATAGCCGGACGCGCATTCACCGAGCGCGATGCGCAGGAGTCGCCGCGAGTGGCAATAGTCAGCGCGCAAATGGCCCAGGAGGCCTTTGGCGGCGCGAATCCGATTGGCAAACGAGTCAATGTCGCGACCGGACCAGAGAGTTTTCGCGAAATCGTCGGCGTCGTTGGCGATGTGATGCAGAAGGGATTCGCGGACCGAATCCGGCCGCACGTCTATGAACCTTTTGCGCAGGCGCCCACGCCTTTCATGACGCTCGTTGTGCGCACGTCAAGCGATCCGTCAGCGCTCGTGCCGGCGATTCGCGAAAAGGTGCTCGCGTTGGACCACGAGTTGCCGCTCCAACGCGTGACGACGCTCGACCAATTCATTCCCGATTCAATCAGAACACCGCGTTTCGCTTCGCGTTTGATGGCGGCATTTGCGGGCATCGCGCTTGTGCTGGCAATCGCCGGCATTTACGGAGTCGTTTCGTATTCGGTGGCCCAGCGCACGCGAGACCTCGGTATTCGCGTGGCGCTGGGCGCGCAGGTCACCGATGTTATGACGCTGGTGCTCAAACAGGGAATGAGGTTCGTGCTGGCCGGTGAAGCGATCGGATTGGCGGCAGCGTATTCACTGTCAGAGTACATCCGGGTTGCGCTTTACGGCGTGACGCCCACCGATACGTTGACGTTTATTACGGTGGGAGTTGGCTTGTTTCTTGTTGCGCTCGCCGCCTGCTACGTGCCCGCGCGTCGCGCATCGCGTGTCGATCCGATGGTGGCGTTGAGAGAGGAATGAGTTTGGTTTGGCTCCGCGCAAGGAGGTTGGTTTTGGCTCTGCCAACTGATGTGAGGCAAGGCTTCGCCTTGCCGCCAGCGTTTTGAAAAAGGAACTCGGGCTATGCCCCTCGTTCGGCCTTTGGTCCAAGGGCAGAGCCCGGACCAGGGGCAAAGCCCCACTCCTTTATGTCTGGCTTACGGCGAGGCGTAGCCTCGCCTCACACCGGGCGGCGGAGCCGCGAGACGGAGAGAGAGCGCGCGACTGAGGGCCGGCGGAGCCGCAAGGCAGTAAACGTTTTTGAGGGAAGAAGTCATGTTGAAAGACATTCGCTATGCGATTCGGGGTCTGGCGAAGCGGCCGGGCTTTGTGGCTGTGGCGGTTATTACGTTGGCGCTGGGCATTGGTGCGAACACCGCGATCTTCAGTCTCGTGAATACTGTGCTGTTGCGTTCGCTTCCGGTGGACCGTCCACATGAGATCGTGTCCGTTGCCGTCCGCGGCAAAGACGACTCGATGTCGGCGTTTTCGTATCCAAACTATCGCGACTTTCGCGATCGCAACGAAGCGCTGGCCGGTTTACTGGTCTATCGTTTTGTGCCTTTGAGCCTGAGCCGCCAGGGAACCAACGAACGCGTTTGGGGTTTCGAAGTCTCGGGCAATTACTTCGACGTGCTCGGCGTGAAAGCGATTAAGGGACGCACGTTTTTCCCCGAAGAAGACAAAACTCCACTCGCGAATCCCGTCGCAGTTCTCAGTTTCGACTCGTGGCAACGCCGCTTCGGCGGCGATCCTGATCTCGTCGGCAAGGACATCCTGCTTAACAATCATCAGTTCAGAGTCATCGGTATCGCGCCCGAAGGTTTTAAGGGAACTGAACTGGTCTACACGCCGGAGATCTGGTTGACGGCGTCGATGATCGAATGGGTCGAGCCCGGATCAAACTGGCTCGAAAAGCGCAACAACAAGAACTTCTTTGCTATCGGGCGTCTCAAACCTGGTGTCGATGCACGCAAGGCTGAAGCCTCGCTGAACCTGCTGGCGCTGCAACTCGCAAAAGAGTATCCCGATTCAAATGAAGGACAATCGATCAGGATCGTTCCGCCAGGTTTTATTCTGCCCGACTTGCGTGGCGCGGTTGTCAGTTTTACGTGGGTGCTGATGGCGGCAGTTGCATTGGTCCTGCTTGTCACGTGCACGAACCTCGCGGGTTTGATGCTCGCCCGCGCGACCGATCGGCGTCGCGAAATTGCGATCCGTCTCGCAATGGGCGCAGACCGGTTTCGTCTGATCCGGCAACTGCTCACCGAAAGCGTGTTGCTCTCGGTCATTGGTGGCGTCGCAGGTGTGTTGCTGGCGATTTGGATTATCGACGTGTTGCTGGCGTTCAAACCGCCAATAGATTTTCCGTTGGCGATGGATGTGGGAATCGACTGGCGCGTGTTGTTGTTCTCGTTACTAGTTTCGTTGGCGGCAGGCGCAGTGTTTGGTCTAGCGCCGGCGCTGCAAGCGACGCGACCCGGACTTTCCCAGGCGTTAAGAGAAACTTCCGCTCAAGGCGGCGCGAGCCGGACGCGTCTGCGCAGTGTGCTGGTAGTCGCGCAGATCTCAATTTCGTTAGTGGTCCTGATCGCAGCGGGTCTCGTCGTCCGCACGTTGCAGCAACTGCAAACGATGAATCCCGGCTTCAACACGCAGAACGCGTTGACGATGTCGTTCGATCTTGGTTTGCAGGATTATGACGAGCAACGAGGGCAACAGTTTTACCGGCAACTCACGCAGCGTGTGGAATCATTGCCCGGAGTGACGTCAGCCACTGTGTCGAGCTACATCCCTCTGAGTCTCAACTACAACGGGACCCATGTGTTCGTTGAGGGTCAACCCGCAGAGCGCGGCGAGAACGCGCCCATGGCGATGACCGCGTGTGTCGGGCCGCGCTATTTCGAAACTCTGGGTACCCCATTCATTCAGGGACGCGAGTTTACCAACCAGGATCTGGAGAAGAGTGAACCGGTCGTGATTGTGAATGAGACACTTGTGCGCCAATTAATGACGAGTGTCAGTTCGAGCAGTGAAGCAGTAGGAAAGCGGATTTCGACTCACAGTCCCACTGGTCCATTCATGCGCATCGTCGGTGTGGCCGGCGACGGTAAGTACTTCAACATTGCCGAAGATCCGCGGCCGTTCATTTGGACGGCGATGGCCCAGGATTACTCGTCTAACGGAATCCTGACGGTACGGACCAACGGCAATCCGGAAGCATTCGTTGCCGCAGTGCGAAAAGAAGTGCAGACACTCGATCCAAACCTGCCGCTCTTCGACGTCAAGACTCTCACCGAGCACATGCGACTAGCACTGTTTCCGGCGCGAATCGCGGCGACAGTACTGGGCGTTTTCGGCCTCGTGGCTTTGCTACTTTCGGCGATCGGCATTTATGGCGTCACGTCGTACGCGGTCGCGCAACGCACACACGAGATCGGCATTCGTCTCGCACTCGGCGCGCAGTTGTCTGACGTGCTGAAACTGGTGCTGAGCTACGGCTTGAAACTCACGATCATTGGCGCCGCGATTGGCCTTATAGGCGCCTATTTGGCGACACGCGCAATTACAAGTGTGCTTTACGGGGTCAGCGCTACAGATCCGCTGACGTTTGTCGTCGTGTCGGTTTTGCTGGTTGGTGTGGCGCTGATCGCGTGTTACGTGCCGTCGCGTCGCGCCACGAGAGTCGATCCGTTAATTGCCCTGAGGAGCGAGTAACCATGCTAAAAGATCTTAGCTATGCCATCCGCACTCTCTTGAAGCGTCCCGGCTTTCTGCTGATCGCAGTGTCAACTCTTGCGCTCGGCATTGGCGCGACGACCGCTATGTTCACGATCGTCAACTCAGTTCTGCTGCGGCCGATGCACTTTCCGGAACCCGAACGCATCGCGATATTCGAGGGCATCAATCCGCCGATTGGAATTAAGCAGAGCAACATGTCAGTGCCCGACACGGTCGACTGGCAACATCAGAGTCAGTCGTTCGAACAGATTGCGGGGTTCATTACGTGGGGCGCGATTCTGGCGACCGGCGATGAGAGCGAACGCGTGCACGCCGCGGGCGTCTCGCCTGAGTTCTTCCCGCTCTTTCGCGTCAAACCGCTCAGCGGTCGCACCATCCAGCCCAGCGACTTTCAAGCCGAAAGTGCTCCCGTGACGGTGATTAGTTATGCGGTGTGGCAACGACGTTTCGGCGGAGCTGCTGACGTGGTAGATCGCAAAATCACGTTGAGCGGCGTGACCAACACGATCGTCGGCGTCATGCCCGCTGGTTTCGGCTTTCCGGCCGATACAGAGGTGTGGACGGCATATCCGCTGGATACAAGTGAGGTGCGTGACAACCGTTACCTCAGCGTCGTCAGCCGTTTGAAACCCGGTGTGTCTATCGCGCAGGCCCAGACGGAGATGCAGACGATCAGCCAACGGCTCGAGCAAAGCTATCCGGAAACGAATAGAGGTTGGGGTGTTCAAGTAACGGAGCTGCGTGAACGGTTAGTTGGTCAACTGCGAACTTCGCTGTTGATGTTGTTTGGCGCTGTCGCTTTCGTCTTGCTGATCGCGTGCGCCAACGTAGCCAACCTGTTACTCGCGCGCGCCGCGTATCGTCAAAGAGAGATCGCAGTGCGCACGGCACTTGGGGCGAGTCGCTTGCGAATCGTGCGGCAACTGTTGACTGAGAGTGTGCTGCTCTCGTTTGTGAGTGGCGCTGTCGGACTCGCGTTGAGTGTCTGGTTAATTAAGCTGCTGATCGCGATCAGCCCGCCGGACAGTCCACGTTTTGACGAGATCTCGATCAACTGGCAAGTCTTCGCTTTCACTTTCGGTGTGACGATTGTTGCGGGTCTGTTGTTTGGCCTCGTGCCTGCTCTGCAAACGTCGCGGTTGAGCCTCAACGACACGCTGAAGGAGAGTGGCCGAAGTGGAGCGCCGGGCAGCGGCAGAAATCGCGTCGGCGGGATGCTGATCGTGTCAGAGGTCGCGCTGTCGTTTGTTCTGCTTGCCGGCGCGGGTTTGCTGATCAAGAGTTTTCTGCATCTGCGCGAGATCAATCCCGGATTCAACCCGAACAATGTTCTTACGGTGCGAATAAGCTTGCCGCCCGGGAAGTATAAGCAAGGTGAACCGAAGGCGCAGATCTACAAGCAATTGACGGAACAAGTAAAAAGCGTTCCGGGTGTGCAGACCGCGGGTGCGACTTTGAGTCTGCCGTTGGGTGCCGACGACTTCAATCTCGGGCGTGGCGTGCTGCTTGAAGGACGTCCCGCGCGTAGTGAAGAACAAAGCGTTGCGATGTATACGCCTGTGACGCCCGATTACTTTCGCGCTCTCGAGATTCCGTTAAAAGCGGGACGCACTTTTACGGACCAGGACAACCTGGATTCGACCAAGGTCGTGATCGTCAACGAGACGATGGCCCGGCAACAATGGCCGGGTGAGAGTCCGATCGGACGGCGGTTCAGCATCTGGCGTGATGAGAATTTCTTACGCGAGGTCGTAGGAGTGGTTGGCGATGTGAAGCAGGTTTCTCTTGCCGTGAATCAACCGGACGCGGTGTACATCCCAACTACTCAATCTTGGGATGTCGAGGTCACGCAATCGTTGATCGTCCGAGCGGTGAATGCGGCGGGATTGACCTCCGTGATTAAAAAAGCGATTTGGT
>Ga0207675_100003739_pt1 | contig 14830 bp, 14 predicted proteins | sample KBSSwiS42_FD_184305 | JGI IMG/M metagenome (GOLD analysis project Ga0207675, IMG submission 184305) | Switchgrass rhizosphere microbial communities from Kellogg Biological Station, Michigan, USA - KBS Switchgrass S4-2 (SPAdes) (version 2) | ecosystem: Host-associated > Plants > Roots >... | reverse complement strand
GCACGGCCAGGTCGGAGAGTTATCACGCTCTACGGACGCTCGCCAGAAACGGCCCAATTCAGCAGGCTCCTAGCGACTCATCCGCCGGTATCAGCCGGTGATGTTGGTCAGGGTTTCCCGCATCCGCTGCATCAGCGGATCGCCCGCCGGCAGGGTCTGCTGGCCACGCGCGATGATGTCGTTGAGCAAGGTAATCGCGTCACCCAGCCGCCCGGTGGCGTAATACCCTCGGGCCAGCTCCGCCCGGCAGGCCAGGGTGCTGGCGTGATTAGCGCCGATGGTGCGCTCGTAGCCCGCGCAGGTCTCCTCGTAGAGCTGCAGCGCCGTACCCATCCGCCCGGCGGAGAAGTTCGCCGCGGCCAGGCTGCCGCGGACCTGGAGGGTGTCCGGGTGATCCGGGCCGAGCACGCCTTCGGTGTTCGCGAGGACCTGCTTGTACTGGGCGATGGCGTTCTTGGCCTGGCCGCTCGCCAGGTAGGCGGCGGCCAGCCCGAGGCTGGCTGACGCGGCACCGGGATGCTGGCTGCCCTGGATGCGTTCGCGGTCGGCCAGCGCGTGCCGGTACGAGCGGACGGCCTCGGCGGTCTGGCCCGCGGCCAGGGCCGCGGCCGCGTACTCCTCCCGCGCGGCGAGGGTGTCGAAATGGTCGGCGCCGCGGACCAGTTCGCTGCCGGCCAGCGCCTCCTCCAGGAGGGGGACGGCGTCCCCGGGCCGGCCGGTAGCCACCAGAGCGCGACCGAGCGCGACCTTAGCCGCGATGGCGCCCGGGTGATCGGGTCCGAGCTTGTCGGCCCGGCCGTCGAGGACCCGCTGGAACGCCGGGACGGCCTCGGTCGCCTGCCCGGCGGTCATCAGCGCCTCGCCCAGGCAGCCGGTGACCACGAGCGTTTCCAGAGCGCCCGGACCGAGGATCCGCTCGCTGTCCGCGGCGAGCTCGCGCCAGTAGGCGACGGCCGGGCCGGTCAGCCGCGCGCTGTCCATGCTCTGCCCGGCCAGCATCAGCAGGGGGTGGCAGCGGGCCTCGGTCCACAGCATGTCCCCGGCGGCCTGGCGCAGGCTGACGGCACAGGCGCGCAGGTCGGCGGCCAGCCGCGACCGCGGCTCGTCCCGGGGCCACACCTCGAGCAGCGCGTCCGCGGCGGCCCGGGCCGCCCGGTCGTAGAGGTCAGCGGGGACCGCCGCGCGGATAACCGCCTGGATCATCGGGCCGATCCGGACCGTCGGCGAAGTCCCGGACGGGTCGACCGTCAGCAGCCCCGCCTGCCGGAGGCTTCCGATCGCGTTCCAGGTCCGCTGCGGGTCGGCCGCCTGTGCTCCGGGATCCCGGTCGGCGCCGTCCCCGGCGAGGTACTCGCCGGCCGCCGCCGTGGTGAACACGGCGCCCGGTATCCCGTGCCCGTCGAGCAGCGCGGCCAGCGTCACCAGCGACCTGATGCTCACGCCCGGCGACAGGTGTTCGGCGTACTCGGCCGAGAACGTCCAGGTGACCGCGGCGGCCGACGGCTCGGCCCGGCCCGCCTCCGCCAGCTGCTTCTGCCGCTGCACGAAGTGCTGCCGGTAATCGCGGCAGGTCATGCCCGAGCCGGCGATCACCGCGCTCGCCTGGGCGAGCGCGAGCGGCTCGCAGCCGAGGTCCCGCACCAGGTCGATCGCCCCGCTGCGCTGCTCCGGGTCCGTGCCGAGGCGACCGGACAGGTAGCCCATCGCCTCCCTGGTGCTGAAGGCCGGCACCGTCAGCGTCAGCGCCCGGCGCCCGGCGGATAGGGCCTCCGGATTGGCCGTCGTGATCAGCAGCCTGCCCGCGGGGCCGGACGGCCAGAGCCCCCGCAGGTCCGTCGCGTCGCGCAGGTCGTCGAGCACGACCAGCCACGGCCGGGCGGTCTTGCTGAGCCAGTCGGTGAACCGGGCTGCCACCGACTCGGCGTCGCCCGCGTCGCCCGCGCCCACCGCCGTGGCCGCGGCTCCGAAGCCGGACAGCACCGACGCCCGGCTGCTGGCCACCACCCAGGTCAGCACGTCGACTCCGGGGGAGCGCCAGAGCGACTCGGCGAAGAAGCGGGCGAGCTGGGTCTTACCGCTCGACGCCCGCCAGTCCTGCGCCGACGCCGCCGCCTGGTCCGGCACCAGGACCACCGTGACCCCGGGAACCAGAGCGGTCTCCAGATCCGGCACCGTATCGGGCCTGGCCGTGAAACCCTCGGCCAGCGGAGGTACCGGACCCGACCAAACCGGCCATCTAGACGCCTGGCCCGGGCCGGCAGTCTGCCCGGTAGGCCGCACTGGGCCATCCGCCGACACCCGGAACCTCCTGATATGCGCACGTGGTGCAGTACTAACGATACGGCCAGCAGGCTCCCGTGCGCCGGAAGATCGAAATTACAGATCGTGGTCAGCCGGTAATGTCGAAGTTGGCGAGCACCTTAAGCGGGCGCAACCGGACCACCAGCTCGCCGGGCACCCCGTTGCGCTGGCCGAAATGCCCGGCCCGTTCGGCACCCATGTACCGCGCCGCGATCGCAGTGGCGGTGCGGAGCAGCTCGGCCGGGTCTTCCGACAGCTCAGCCTGGCCTTGGACCTGGACGAACGCGTACGGCGGTGCCTCCAGATCGACGCACACGCTGACCCGCGGGTCGCGGGCCAGGGCGCGGCCCTTCGCCGTCTGGCTGTTCGTGTTGAACACCAGGCTGTCATCCTCGACGATGAACCAGACCGGCGCGACCAGCGGGCGCCCGTCGGCGGCCAGGAAGGCCAGCTTGCCGGTCCGGGTACCGTGCGCGAGGAAGTCCCTGACCCGGGGATCGCCGAACGACGCCACGCTAGCCGCCGATCGCGTTGCGCAGGCCGAACACCCGCCGCTCCCGCCGCAGCGCCGAGGCCACCACCCGGTCCCGCCATGGCGTGCTGACGGCCGCCCGGAACCCGGGGTCCTCCAGGACCTCCGGGCCGGCCAGCTCGTGCACGGACAGGAAGCTTCCCGGTTCCAGGTCTCCGGGCCCGTCCAGCGCGCGGGTGAGCCGGAACCTGCGGATCCGCCGCCAGCCCGGCACCTGCAGCAGCATCGGGATGTGTTCCTCGGTGTACCACGCGGCCAGGTCGTTCTCGCTGCCCTCGGGCACCGACATGGCCACGGCCAGGATCACCGGGGCGGGATCAGGGTTCCGGCCGACCGGCGACCCGTCGTCGCTGATCTGCTCGTAGACCCGGCGGTCCAGGGTGGCCAGCCCGGCGCCGACGGCCTTGTCCCGGTCGCTCGCGTTCGCGCCGAGCGCCTTGTAATCCGGGCTCTCGATGACGTCCGGGCGGTCCAGCTCGTACAGGGCGAGCCACGGCGGCTTCAGCTCATCCAGGGCACGGTACCGGTAGGCGGGCCCGATCCCGGGCACGGTCAGCCGGGCCGGGCCGTGCTCGTGGTCGTACCAGTCGTGGAACTCCGTCTCGTCGACGGTTCCCGGGTCGGTATAGACGTAGAACAGCCCTGCGGTCATAGCGCGATCGTATGTCAGGCCACCCCGGACAAGCCGAAGGCCCCGCGACGGCGGACCGCCGCGGGGCCTTCACCCACCCACTTAGTCGGTGGGCGCCGCCATCGGGTTGACCCCGGCCAGGTCCTCCCGCTTGACCCGGATCGCGACCACCGTGATGATCAGCGCGAGCAGCGCGATCCCGGCCGAGACCAGGTAACCCTTGGAGAAGCCGACCGAGTACGCGTGGGCGGTGATGGCCTTCTGCGCCGCGGCCTGCTGGGCCACCGACAGGTGCACGGCCGCGTGCTTGGCCGCCGCGGCCGCCGCGGCCGCCTGCGAGTGGATGCTGTTCGCCACCGCGCTCCAGGCCACCGTGCCGAGGATCGCGAGCCCGATCGCCCCGCCGACCTGCTGGCCGGTGTTCAGCAGCGACGACGCCACGCCCGTGTCGTTGTTGGCCACCTTGGCCAGCGCGACCAGCGAGAGCGGCACGAAGGTCAGCCCCATGCCGAGTGCGGTCACCAGCATCGGCCCGAGCAGCCCGGAGGCGTAGTGGCTGTTCTCGGTGATCCGGGACAGCCAGAACATCCCGCCGGTGGCGATAGCGGTGCCGGCCAGCAGCAGCGGCCGGGCGCCGATCCGGCTGACCAGTTGCGAAGCGATCCCGGATGCCACCATGACCATGGTGATCATCGGCAGGTAGGCGATGCCGGTCTTCAGCGCGCTGTATCCCCAGACGCTCTGCACGAAGATGGTGAGGAAGAAGAACATGCCGAACAGCGCGGTGCCCACGCACAGCATGATCAGGTAAGCCCCGGTCCGGTTGCGGTCACGCAGCACCCGCATCGGGACCAGCGCATGCTTGCTGCGGACCTCGATGAACCCGAACGCCACCAGCAGCACGACCGAGGCCACCAGCGACACGATCACCTTGGTGTCACCCCAGTGCGATACACCGTTCGGGCTGGTCGCGGCGCTCGATAGCCCGTAGACCAGCGAGGCGAGACCCAGCGAGCCGGTAATCGCGCCCGGCAGGTCGAAGGCGCCGCGGCGCCGCTCCGACTCGGGTAGCACCCGGGTCGCGAAAAACGCGACCAGCAGGCCGATCGGCACGTTCACCCAGAACACCCAGCGCCAGTCGAGGTACTGGACCAGCAGGCCGCCCGCGATCAGGCCGACCGCGCCGCCGGCCACGCTCATCGCGGCGTACACGCCCATCGCCCGGTTGCGCGGTTGCCCCTCGGGGAAGGTGACCGCGATCAGCGAGAGCGCGGTGGGTGCGGCGAACGCGCCGCCGACGCCCTGCAAGACCCGCGCGCCGAGCAGCCAGGCCTGGTCGGTGGCGAACCCGCCGAGCAGCGAGGCCAGCGAGAACAGCAAGATGCCGAAGATGAAGATCCGGCGGCGCCCCAGTAGGTCGCCGGACCGGCCGCCGAGCAGCAGCAGCCCGCCGAACGCCAGCGCGTACGCGTTGACGACCCACTCCAGGTTGCTGCCGGAGAAGCCGAGTGCGGTCTGGATGTGCGGCAGGGCGACGTTGACGATGGTCGCGTCGAGCACGACCATGAGCTGGGCCGTCGCGATGACGGCGAGGGCCAGGCCGAGTCGGCGCGGGGGGCCCGCGGACGCGGCGGCGCTGGACGCCGCCGCGTTACTGACCACCCGGGTTTGCCCGGTGTCTGGTGAAGTGGCGGACAAGACTAATCTCCCTAGACTGAGGGCGTAGTGAACCAACGCCGTGACCCGGCTGGCGCCGGAGGTCACGCGCTGCACTTCGCCGCTAAAGCTTTTTGGTCCGAACGGACCGAGGTTCCCGTTCCCCGTTACTGTCTTTTCTTCCCCGTGTGGTCGTCGTCCTCGGCGTGACGACCCTGCGGTTCTCCTCTCATCGCATCTGACGAGATAGAAGCCGCGACTGTGACAGCATCACCTCCCGCCGCGCGATCGGAGCATCTTCCGCATCAGCCCGAGCAGGCACCGGCGCTCGCCGGTGTCGAGCGCAGTACACCACGGCGCCTGGGACAGGATCTCGCGGTACAGCCGCTCCCTGACGGCCTCGCCCTCGGGGGTGAGCACGATGTTCTTGCTCCGCCGGTCCCGTAGCGAGGGTTCCCGCCGGGCCAGCCCGTGCTTCTCCAGGGCGTCCGCGATCGAGGTGACGAACGAAGGGTCACAGGCCATCCGCTGGCCGAGTTCCTTCATCGTCATCGGGGCATCGAGCTTGAGCAGCGCGATCGCGTCGCTGCCGTTCATCCCGAACTCGGTCGCGATGCGCTGCCCGAGCTCGTGGAAGTGCTTGAAGAGCTCGGGAAGGGTATCGCTGATCTGCTGGTTGAGCTGATCATCGGTCAGCGGCTCGGCGTGCGCGACAGGCTCAGCGTCCAGCACCGCTGTCTCGAGTACTGTCCCCGGGCGCTCATCCATGTCGCTCACCTCCACCCGCATCTGCTAGCCGACTACCTGAGTAGCTCAATCATTGAGCAACTCAACTATATTTCCGCTCGCTGGTGCAAAGCAAGTCATTTACGGGCAGAATCTCCCCGGCTCACCCCGCACAACTGTTAGCGGCCTCGCGGCGTCTTTATTCCCAGGGCGCCCATACTGAGAGGGCCGGGCGAAGGAAGGCTCGCGATGGCGGAAGACCAGGGGCGGCGTGCGTTCCTGCGGCTCGCGGCGGCAGCGGGAGGAGCCGGGCTGCTCGCATCGTGCAGCCCGGACAGCCAGACCAGCGCCACGGGCGCCGGAGCCAGCCGGACCGCGAGCGCGGCTGGGACAACCCCAGGCGGCGCGACCTCGGGCGCCGGGGCCGCCGCCCCGACGGCCACGCCGTCACCGTCCCCGGCCGACTGGACCGCGCTCGGCCGCGACCTGTCCGGGCCGCTGGTCCGCCCGGGCGAATCCGCCTACACCGTGTCCAAGCGGCTGTTCGACCCGCGGTTCGACTCGCTGCACCCGGCCGGGATCGCCTACTGCCGCAACCCGCACGACGTGGCGACCTGCCTCGCCTTCGTCCGCAAGTTCGGGCTCCCGGTCGCCGCCCGGTGCGGTGGGCACAGCTACGCGGGCTGGTCCTCGACCAGCGGCCTGATCATCGACGTGACCCGGATGTCCGGGGTGAACGTGAGCGGCAGCACCGCCACCGTCGGCGCGGGGACCAGGCTGATCGACTTCTACAACGGCCTGGCCGCGCACGGCCGCGGGGTGCCGGGCGGGTCCTGCCCGACGGTCGGCATCGCGGGCCTCACCCTGGGCGGCGGCATCGGGGTGGTGTCCCGTGCTTACGGGGTGACCAGCGACAACGTGCAGTCGCTGCAGATCGTCACGGCCGACGGCCAGGTCAGGACGTGCAACTCCAGCCAGAACTCCGACCTGTACTGGGCCTGCCGTGGCGGGGGCGGAGGCAACTTCGGCGTGGTCACCTCGTTCACCTTCCGCACCCACCAGGTCGGCCAGATCGTCCTGTTCTTCCTGTCCTGGCCGTGGTCGCAGGCCGCCCGGGTGATCTCCGCCTGGCAGTCCTGGGCGCCGCACGCCCCGGACGCGCTCTGGTCCAACGTGCACCTGGCCGCGACCACGGGCGGCTCCGTCCCGTCCATCCAGGTGGGCGGCACCTACCTGGGCAGCATCGGCGCCGCTACCGCCCAGCTGGAGAAGCTGTACGCCGCGGCGGGCTCGCATCCGTCGTCGCCGTTCATGGAAACCACGTCCTGGCTGCACGCGATGCTGGTCGAGGCGGGCTGCGCCAGCCTGACCGTGGACCAGTGCCACCTGCCCACCCAGAACCCGGCCGGGAAGCTCGCCCGCGCCTCGGAGTACGCCAAGTCCGATTTCTTCACCAAGCCGCTGAACAGCCACGGGATCGGGACCCTGCTGGCCGGCGTGGAGAAGTTCCAGCGGGCGGGCGGCGCGCCGGGCGCGTCCGGCGGCATCGCCTTCGACGCGCTCGGCGGCGCGGTCAACCGGGTCGCCGCGGGCGCCACCGCGTTCGTGCACCGCGACGCGCTCTTCGACGCCCAGTACACCACCACCTGGCCGATCGGCGCGGCGGCCGCCGCGGTGGCCCGCCAGCACGCCTGGCAGCAGTCCTTCTGGCAGTCGATGCGCCCCTTCGCCAGCGGCCAGGCCTACCAGAACTACGTCGACCCGGCGCTGGCCAACTGGCGGCAGGCTTACTACGGTGCCAACCTCGCCCGGCTGACCCAGGTCAAGGCGAAGTACGATCCCAATCGCGTGTTCAGCTTCCCGCAGGCGATCTAGGCACCAGGGCGGCACGGTGCGGTCCGGGAAGCGGGCATGATTGTATCTCCGCAATTGTTGACATCTGTTCCCGTATGCTAGCCAGCCCACCGATGTAGGTTGCGATGACAAGTAACGCTGAACTTGAGACCACGGCCTCTCCCGACCGCGACGACCAGGTCCAGGTCCTGCTCGTCGAGGACGACGACGGCGACGCCGTGCTCGTCGGCGAGCTGCTCCGCGAGGTCGGAGCCGCGGTTGTCGTCCGGCGCGCACGCTCCCTGGTCCAGGCCAAGAACCTGGTATCCGGCGCGGCTTGCGTGCTGCTCGACCTCGGCCTGCCGGACTCCCAGGGGCTCAACGGGCTGAGGCAGCTGCTGCAGCTGGAGCCGGAGGCGGCCATCGTCGTCCTGACCGGCGAGTCGAGCGAGCACCTGGGGGAGCTGGCGGTCCGGGCCGGCGCCCAGGATTACCTGGTCAAGGGCGAGGTCGCCGGGCACATGCTGAACCGGGTCATCCGGTACGCGGTCGAGCGGCGCCGCGCGGAGGAGGCTCAGCGGGCTCTGCACGTAGCGCAGATCCGGGCCCAGGAGAACGCCCGGCTGGAGCGGGGCCTGCTGCCGTCGCCGCTGCTGACGGACACGCGGCTGAGCGTGTCGGCGCGCTGCCTGCCCGGCGGCCAGCACCATCTGCTCGGCGGGGACTTCTACGACGTCGTCGAGACCTCGGACGGCTGGGTGCACGCCCTCATCGGCGACGTGTGCGGCCGCGGCCCGGCCGAGGCCGCGCTCGGCGTCTGCCTGCGGGTGGCGTGGCGCGCCATGGTGCTGGCCGGCCGGCCCGCCGAGGAGATCCTGGCCACGCTGAGCGAGCTGCTCGAGCATGAGCGGCAGGACGACACCATGTTCGCCACGCTGTGCATGATCTCGGTGCACCCGGACCGGACCAGCGGCTGGATACGGATGGCCGGGCACCTGCCGCCGCTGCTGGTCACGCGGTACGGCGTGGCCGAGCTTCCCACCCGTCCGGCCGCGCCGCTCGGCCTGTCCGAGGTGCGCGACTGGCCGGGCATCCCGATCCGGCTCGACGGCAGCTGGTCGATTCTGCTCTACACCGACGGGCTTATCGAGGGCCGGATAGGGAAGGGGTCAGAGCGGCTCGGCAGCGAAGGCCTGATGGACCTGATCAGGGACGCCCTCGGCGGCCCCGGCCAGCCCGGGGAGGAGCTGCTCGACCAGGTGATCGATCGTGTCCGCGAGCTCAACGGAGGTGACCTGGACGACGACCTGGCCGTCCTGGCCCTCGGTTTCTCGTCCTCGGCCGGACCATGACAGACCTGAACGCCGACATCCGTCAGCCCCCGGCGGACTCGCCGTCGGCCGGGCCTCCCGGTGCGCGCGATACCCGCGGCGCCCGGCGCGCCCGGGCTGACCGGGCGGCGGCCACGGCCGCGGCGGAGAAGCGCTGGCCGCTCAGCCGGATCATCGGCGTCGCCCTGCTGATCCTGCTGCTGTTCTCGGTGGCCGCGATGGTGGCGGGCGGCCTCGCCCTGCTCGGCCTGCACGACAACCGCGAGCGGGTGGTCGGCACGATCGACCCGGCCCGGCTCCAGGTCCAGCGGCTCGACACCGCGCTGGTCGACCAGGAGACCGGCGTGCGCGGCTACGCGCTGAGCGGCCAGAAGGACTTCCTGGCCCCGTACAACCAGGGCATGACCGAGGAGAGGAACGCGATCAGGGCCCTGCAGGCCGTCATCGGGCAGCTGCCGCCGTCCGCCGCGGCCGACCTGAAGAGCGTGACCGCGCAGGCCCGTTTCTGGCGCACGCACTACGCCCAGCCGACCATCGACCGAGTCAGCCAGGCCGGAAAGCCCGTGGTCACCCCGGACATCCTGAACGGCAAGGCGGATTTCGACGCGCTCCGGGCCAGGGTAGACACGCTGCAAGCCCACATCTCGGGCACCCGGACCCAGGCCGTGGCGGCCCTGAACGACTCCGCCGCCGTACTGGACGGCATCTTCATCGCGGTCGCGGTCGGCCTCGCGGCCATCGTGGTCCTGCTCGCGGTCGGCCTGCGGGCGACCGCGATCAGGCCGCTGCACCGGCTCGCCGCCGAGGCCCGGCGGGTGGCCGACGGCGACTTCGAGCACGAGGTCACCCTGAGCGGCCCGCGGGAAGTGACCAACCTGGCCGCGGACGTGAACAGCATGCGCGAGCGCATCTTGCAGGAGCTCGGCGCGACGCGGGACGCGAACACCGTCCTGCAGGCGCACACCGAGGAACTGGAACGCTCGAACTCCGAGCTCGAGCAGTTCGCCTACATCGCCTCGCACGACCTGCAGGAGCCGCTGCGCAAGGTGGCGAGCTTCACCCAGCTGCTGCAGCGCCGCTACGCGGGCCAGCTGGACGCCCGGGCCGACCAGTACATCGAGTTCGCCGTCGACGGTGCCAAGCGGATGCAGGCGCTGATCAACGACCTGCTCCAGTACAGCAGGGTGGGCCGGTCCGCGCGCGAGCCCTCCCTGGTGTCCAGTGACGCCGCGCTGGCCCAGGCCAGGAACAACCTGGCTGCCGCGATGGAGGAGACCGGTGCCACCGTGGAGACCGGGCACCTGCCGCTGGTGCTGGCCGAGCTGCCGCTGCTCACCGCGGTCTTCCAGAACCTGCTCAGCAACTCGCTGAAGTTCAGCGGCGGCAAGCCGCCGCGCATCGTGATCACCTGCAACAGGGACGAGCCGTTCTGGCTGTTCTCCTTCAGCGACAACGGCATCGGGATCGAGCCCGAGTACGCCGAACGGATCTTCGTGATCTTCCAGCGCCTGCACGAGCGGACCGCCTACCCGGGTACCGGCATCGGCCTGGCCATGACCAGGAAGATCGTCGAGTACTTTGGCGGGCGGATCTGGCTGGACACGAGCTACACCGAAGGCTCGCGGTTCCTGTTCACGCTGCCCATGCCCACCGAGACGATGAACGAGTCCCTCGAGGACGAGACCCCCGACCAACAGACTCCCGACGACGAGATCCCCAAGGAAGCCGATGACTGAGCTCGAAGACCCGAGAGTAATCGACGTGCTGCTGGTGGAGGACGACGAGGGCGATGTCCTCATGACCAGGGAGGCCTTCGAGTATTACAAGATCCAGAACCGGCTGCACGTGGTGGGCGACGGCGAGCAGGCCCTGCAGTTCCTGCGCCGGACCGGCCCGTACGCCGACGCGCCGCGCCCCGGGCTCATCCTGCTCGACGTCAACCTGCCCCGGCGCGGCGGCATGGAGGTCCTCGCGGAGCTGAAGCAGGACGACGAGCTGCTGATGATCCCGGTCATCATGCTGACCACCTCGCAGGCCGAAGAGGACATCGTGCGCAGCTACTCGCTGCACGCCAACGCGTTCATCAGCAAGCCCGTCGACTTCGAGCACTTCATCGACGCCATCCGGCAGATCGACACCTTCTTTTTGACCTTGGTTAAGCTGCCTGTCTGAGCCTCACACCGGGATGCTCACCAGGGTCCGGCCGTTCACCACGTCCACGTCGACGCGGGACAGGTCGCTGCGCGGGATGGACGTGCCGCCCCTGATCACCAGGTGAGCAGGATGGCCGGGTACCCCGTCGCCCGGCGCGGTGACCAGCCAGCCCATGACCACCCGCCGCTCCCCGGTCCTGGACACCGCGACCAGCTCGCATTCGGCCGGCCCGTGCACCTTCGACAGGTCCAGGGTGACCTGGGTGCCCCAGGCCTTGGCCACCAGGCCGACGGTCCCGGCCACCCCCGTGCCGGGATCGGTGGCCGAGTGCAGCTGACCGGTCAGCGCCAGCGGTGGCGGCGGGGGAGGGCCGTTCTGGGGTGCGGCCGCGATCCCCACACCGATACCCCCGCCGATCAGCACGATGCCGGCCGCCGCCCCCAGCGCGACCTGCCAGCGCCGGCGTTGCCGCTGCCGCCTGGCCCGGCGGCGCAGCAGCTCGGTGACGTCCCCGCCGCCCGGTTCCCCGCCCGCGCCCGGTTCCCGGCCCGCGACCGGCTCGCCGCCCTCCGCACCGGCCGGCTCGACCCCCGTGAGCTCTACGCCCCTGAGCTCTACGCCTTTGAGCAGGGCCGCCATCGGCGACAGCTCCGCCACCTCGGCGGCGCAGGCCGGGCATCCGGCCAGGTGATCCTCGAACTCCCGCCGGTCCCGCTCCTCGAGCAGGCCCATCGAGTAGGCGCCGACGTCGGTGTGCGCGGTCATGCCGCCACCCCCCGCTCGGCCAGGACCACGCGCAGCGCCTTGAGCGCGTAGTACACGCGCGACTTGACCGTGCCGACCGGGATCCCGAGGGACTGGGCCGCCTCGTTGACGGTGCGGTCGCGCAGGATCGTCTCGTTCAGCACCTCGCGATGGGCCGCCGACAGGGACTGCAGCGCCTCGGCTACCAGCACCTTGCGGAGCAGTTCCTCGGTGGAGTCGGCGGCGGGAGCGTTCTCCAGCATGCCGTCCCCCGTCTCGGCTGGCCGCGCGCTCTTCCGGCGCTTGTCGTCGATGACGATACGCCGGGCCACCGTGGTCAGCCACGGCATCAGTGACGGTTCGGTCAGGTCGAGCTTGCCCGCCTGACGCCAGGCCCGCAGCATGGTCTCCTGCACGACATCCTCGGCTTGCTGCCGGTCCCCGGCGGTCAGCCGCAGCACGTAGGCCATCAGCGGCACCCGGTACTGGCGGTAGAGCTCGGTCACGAGCGCGTCGTCGCCGGCTGTGCGAGATCGCACCGCTACCCGCATCGCGTCGCTCCGTCCGGCCGCCCGCCCCGTCGGTAGGAGATACGTGGCGGCACCGCCCGGAGGTTCAATCGAGGCGGCATTGAACCCTGCCCGCCCCGCGCTGCGTACTCCTGCCCGACACCGGCCGCGCCGTGGGGCGCGGCCAGCGAAACAGGGGAGCATTCATGCGTTTCACCAACAACCTGCGCCGGCGCGCCGTGACGTGGGCCACCGCGGGGCTGGCCGTCACGGCCGTGGCCGGCGCCCTGAGCCTCACCGCGGCGTCCGCGGCCCCGGTGACCAGCGCGCGGCACAGCGGCGCGTTCACCTTCGGCCTGGTGCCGTCGCCCGGCATCAAGTCCTGCCTGCCGCACGCCGGCGGCCGGGTCACCATCATCCCGGGGTCGCAGAACGACACCATGGAGGTCTCGATCTTCGGCATGCCGCGCAACGCCGAGTTTGACCTGTTCGTGATCCAGACGCCGAACAAGCCGTTCGGCGTGTCCTGGTACCAGACCGACGTGAACGCCGACCGGCACGGCGTCGGCCACGCCACCGTGCGCGGCGTCTTCGACGTCGAGACGTTCTCGGTGTCGACGGGCGGGACCACCACGTTCGGGGCGACCCACCAGTACCACCTGGGCCTGTGGTTCAACGACCCCAACGTCCCGTTCCACCTGGGCTGCGAGCCCAACAAGCCGGGTGACAAGCCGATCATGACGCCGTTCAACGGCGAGCAGAACGCTGGCATCCAGGCGCTCAACACCTCCGAGTTCCCTGACAACGCGGGCCCGCTGTCCCACGTGCACCGCTGACCAGACCGGGGGCCGGTCCCGCCGTGGGGGGCGGGACCGGCCTCCGCTGTGCCAGGGTGTGGACGTGAGCCACGACCTCAACCGGCGCCGCGCCGCGTACTGGGACAAGCAGGCCGCCCGGTATGACCGCGCGATGAACTTCTGGGACCGGCACCTGTTCGGGGACAGCCGGCCGTGGGCCTGCGGCCGGGCCGCCGGCGACGTGCTCGAGGTCGCCGTCGGCACCGGCCGCAACCTGTCCTTCTACCCGGACGGCGCCCGGCTCACCGGCGTGGACTGGTCACCAGCCATGCTCGGCATCGCCCGCCAGCGCGCGGCCGCCCTCGGCCGCGATGCCGACCTGCGCCAGGGCGATGCCCAGGCGCTGGACTTCCCGGACGAGTCGTTCGACACCGTGCTGTGCGCGCTCGGCCTGTGCGCCATCCCCGACGACCGGCGCGCGGTCACCGAGATGGCACGGGTCCTGCGCCCGGGCGGCCGCCTCCTGCTCGTCGATCACGTGGCCGCCTCGGCGTCGGCGCTGCGGGGGGTGCAGTGGCTGTACGAGCGGATCACCATCCCGCTCGCGGGCGAGCACTTCCGCCGCCGGCCAGTTGTCTACCTGGCCGAGCTGGGCTTCCTGATCGAGGAATCCGAGCGGTTCACGCTCGGCATCGTCGAGCGCGTCTGCGCCCGCAAGCCCGGATGAGCCCGGTTGTAGGATCTGAGCGCTGTTAGTTGCCCTATGCGAAGGGAATCCGATGTACGACGCGACGCTGGCCGAGACCGTCACCATCCGCGGCGACGGCGGGGACGAGATCGAGGCCTATCTGGCCAGGCCGATGAGCCAGGGCCCGCTGGGCGGCGTGGTGGTGATCCACCACATGCCGGGCTATGACCCGCCGACCAAGGAGATAACGCGCCGGTTCGCCGCGGAAGGCTACAACGCGCTGATGCCGAACCTGTACCACCGTGACGCTCCCGGCGCCAGCCCCGACGACGCCGCCGCGGCCGCCCGGGCCCAGGGCGGCGTGCCCGACCCTCGGCTGATCGGTGACGTGGCCGGCGCGGCGGCGCACCTGCGCGGCTTGACCTCCGCCAACGGCAAGGTCGGCGTCATCGGCTACTGCTCGGGCGGACGGCAGTCGTTCCTCGCTGCCTGCAGCCTGCCGCTGGACGCCGCCGTCGACTGCTACGGCGCGTTCGTCACCGGCGCCCCGCCGGAGGGCATGCCGCTGAAGGTCGGCCCCATCAAGCACCTGACCAAGGACCTGTCCTGCCCGCTCCTCGGCCTGTTCGGCGCGGACGATCAGTATCCCTCACCGGACCAGGTCGACGAATTGGAAGAGGAACTGAAGGCGCAGGGCAAGACCTACGAGTTCCACATGTACGACGGCGCCGGCCACGGGTTCTTCTCGGTGAACCGCACCTCCTACCGCCCCGAAGCCGCCGTCGACGGCTGGGAGAAAATCCTCACCTGGTTCGGCCGTTACCTAGCCTCCTGACTTGTTCGGCCGTTACCTAGCCTCCTGACTTCCACATCAGCCGCTGCATCCCCAGCGCCCCCCACCCGCCCACCTGCCCCATCGCCCCCACCC
>Ga0207675_100003736_pt1 | contig 14832 bp, 10 predicted proteins | sample KBSSwiS42_FD_184305 | JGI IMG/M metagenome (GOLD analysis project Ga0207675, IMG submission 184305) | Switchgrass rhizosphere microbial communities from Kellogg Biological Station, Michigan, USA - KBS Switchgrass S4-2 (SPAdes) (version 2) | ecosystem: Host-associated > Plants > Roots >... | reverse complement strand
CGGCCCCGTGTGCAGGATGTCGCGCGCATAGATCGGCAGCAGCGCCGTCGCGCCGCCGAGCAGCACGGCGAACATGTCGAGCGATATCGCACCGAGCACCGCGGGCTGGCGGCGGATGAAACGAATGCCTTCGAGCACCGACGACAGGCCCGGTGCCGATGCCGGCGCGCGCCGCCGCTCGATGCGGATCAGGAAGATCATCAGCCCGGTCAGCACGAACAGCGCCGTGCTGACGGCATAAACGGTTGCCGGCCCGGCGACATAAATGATGCCGCCGAGCGCCGGCCCGGCGATGATCGCCGTCTGCCCGGCCGACGCGTTCGCCGCGATCGCGCGCGACAGCAGTTGCGGTGGGACGAGCGCGGGGAGCAGCGCCTGCATCGTCGGCATCTGGAACGCGCGCGCAGCCCCGACGACGAATATCAGCGCGAAGATGACGACCTCGCTGATGACGCCGAGCGCGCTTGCGATGCCGAGACCCAGCGCCGCGGCAGCTTCGGCGAGCATGCAAAACTGCAATACGCGGCGGCGATCGAAATGGTCGGCGACATGGCCCGCGACGAGCACGAGGAAGAACGACGGCAGAAATTGCGCGAGGCCGACGAGCCCGAGGTCGAGCGCACGCCCGGTCAGCGTGTAGACCTGCCAGCCGACGGCGACGGCGAGCATCTGGTGGGCGATCATCGCAAATACGCGCGCGAGCCAGAACAGCACGAACGGGCGCTCGCCCATCAGTGTCGGCTCGCGCGGGCTCGCAGGACCAATCGTCGTCATTGCGCGGCACCGGCGTCGATCAGCGCCAATATCACGGGCATCGACAGTGCGGCGATCGCCGTCGTCAGCACGATCGCCGACGCGATCGCGCCCGACAGCACGCCGAACTGCCGCGACATCAGGTAGACGTTCGCGCCGATCGGCAGCGCCGCGAGCATGACGACGGCGGCGGTTTCCAGCGGCGGCAGCACGAGAATGCGCGCGAGGCCGTATACCGCCGCCGGTTGCGCGACGAGCTTCAAGAATGCGATGGCAAAGCTCTGTCGCCACTCGGCACGAATGCCGAATTCCGCAAGGCCCATGCCAAGTGCAATCAGCGACAGCGGTACCGCTGCCTGGCTCACCATCGACATCGTCTGGTCGAGGATGTCCGGCAACGGGAGCCCGAGAAATCCGAATGCGGTGCCGGCCAGGATGCTCGCGACAATGGGATTCGTGATGACGCCGTGGACGGTCTTCAGCAGGCTGCGCGCCGACAAATCGCGGTGACGCTCCCATTCGACCGAGATCGTGACGAGCGTCCACAGCACGAGCGAATTGAACACGACAACCAGCGACACGGCGGGAAGCGCCGCCTCACCGAGCATCACCTTTGCGATCGGGATGCCGAGCAGCACGAGGTTCGAGAAGATGCCACCCATCGCGAATACCGACTGGCCGACACCGTCCATGCGGAACAGTGCAGCACTCGCGATGCGACCGATGACGTAGACCAGCAGGCAACCGCCGAAGAACGCCAGCAGCAGACGCGCATCCACACGCGGCAGCCGCCCGAAGTCGCTCATCAGCCGGAACAGCAGCGTCGGCACGGCAATCGTGAACACGAACCGTGTCAATGCGTCGGAAGCCGTGCGTGGCCAGCCGAAGCGCGACAGCGCATAACCCAGCAGGACGAGCAGGAACAGCGGCGCCGTCAGTCCGGCGACATGCAGCAGCATCGCCAACGCGAGGGCGAGCTCAGCGGCCGCGCGGGCCGATCAGCGCGAGGAACTCGTCGCGTGTTGTCTCGGAATCGCGAAATGTCCCCAACACCGACGACGTCACCATTTCGGAGTTCTGCTTTTCCACGCCGCGCATCATCATGCACAGGTGACGTGCCTCGATCATCACGCCGACGCCGCGCGCGTCGATCGAATCGAATACCGCCTGCGAGATCTGCTCGGTAAGCCGTTCCTGCAGTTGCAACCGGCGGGCGAACATGTCGACGAGCCGGGCGAGCTTGCTTACGCCGAACACGCGGCCCGTCGGGATATAGCCGATGTGGCAGCGTCCGAAGAACGGCAGCATGTGGTGCTCGCAGAGGCTGTACACCTCGATGTTCTTCACGATGACCATGCTGTTGGTCGACTGCGTGAAAATGGCGCCGTTGATCAATGCCGTGACGTCGGTGCGGTAGCCGGAAGTCAGGAATGCCATCGCCTTCGCGACGCGCTCGGGTGTCTTCAGCAATCCTTCGCGTTCGGAGTCTTCGCCCAGCGCCCGCAGGAGTTCACGCGTGAGTTGCTCGATCTTCTGCACGTCGATTGTCATATCGGTGAGGCTTGGCACGCTGCGGGTGCCGGCCGTTGACGGGGGAGGGCAGGAGTATGAGAGATTGCACGGGCTTGCGCCATGTCGCGCGTTTGGCTGCCCCCGCGACCGGCTGTCTTGTAAAAATGCGCATCCCGGTCACCGGCGCCCATTTTGCAGGCACGATGTACGATGAGGTTCATTGCCATCGGCGCCGGGAGCGATCGCCATCGACCCGGCCGGCATCCGGAGCACCGCTGATGAGTCGTCCGGAGGACTGCCTGTGAAGTGCGCGAGCTGCGGCCAGGACAACCCGGGCGGCGCACGCTTTTGCGTTCACTGTGGCACCGAGCAGGTGTCGACGCCCATTGCGGTGGCGGCGGCAGCGAACGCGGTACGGCCTAGAAGCCCGGTGCCGCAGGCAGCCAATGCGCCACAGGCGGCCAACGCGCCGCAGGCAGCCAACGCGCCGCAGGCGGATGCTTCGCGCACGACCGGACGACAACCGCGGGCCGAGCGGCCGCGCGCGACGCGTCATTTCGCGGACGCGTGGGGCCCCGACACCCAAGCTCCGGCATTCCCCGCCGGCAGCGATCCGTTCGAGGTCACGGGCGGCCCGTACACCGGCACGCCGCCGCGGATGTCGGCGCCAACGCCTGCCGCGATCCCCGTTTATGCCGCGCATCCGCGCCGCCTCGGTATCGCCATGCTGCTCGTCGCCCTTTGCGTCATCGTGGCATTGATCGCCTTCGTCGCCTGGAAGACACGCGCGGGCGCGCCGCCGGCGTCGCCTCCTGCCGCGGAAACCAGCGACGATGCAAGCGTGATGTCGGCGTTTCCGCCGGATGCCACGCCGCAACGACCTGCGCCCGCCGGAGCTCCGCCGGCGCGCGGGTCGCCGCAAGCCGCTTCGGGTGGTTCGGGTGTCGATGCCTCACCGACTGGCGCATCCACCGCCGACGGCGTCGCGGCGCATCCACCGGTGGAGATCAAGCCGCTGCCCGCCAAGCCGGCGCGCAAGGCGGCCGTTGCAACGACACCAAAGAGCTCGCCGCCAGCCCCGCCGGTCGTCCAGCCCGGGGTTGCACCGGCACCTGCGCCGCCGCCCGTCGCCGCAGCGCCGCGGAAGGCAGCTCCCGCCGTCGACCGGTGGGTGCTGATGGCCGAAGAGCTGTCGCGCTGCACGCGCGAGGATTTCATTTCGCGCGTCATCTGCGACCAGCGCGTGCGGTTCCGCTATTGCGATGGTTACTGGGGCAAGACGCCACAGTGCCCGGGCAACCCGGTTCCCGAGCGCAGCCAGTGACGTAGTGCTGTCGTTCGCGGCGCCCGGCTGCCCTCGCCTGTCGACGCTAAAACACGTCGCACCCTGCGCGTGACGGCGCATGCCGTAGGTGCATCCCTACAGTCAATTCCGCGCGAAGCCGATGATGCGGATCCCGCGATAGCGTCTACCCTCGATGCATGTCGAGATCGCCACCGACGGTGTGCGGTCCCACGTGACAAAGGGAGAGAACAATGACTCGTATCGTTGCCGGCGTATTCGATGACGGGCAGTCAGCAGCGGCGGCTGCGCACGCGTTGCGCGAAGCGGGTTTCGAAGCCGCGGACCTCGACCAGTTCGCGCTGAATCCGCCGGGCCGTCACAATCGCTTGCCGCTCGGTGGCGACGAGGATGCCGATGCGAAGGCCGAAGGCGGCGACAAGGGTGCGATCACCGGTGCGGCGATCGGCACGGCCGTCGGTGCCGTCGCCGGGTTGGCCGCGATGCCGCTGGTAGGACCGATTGCCGTCGCCGGCGGTGCGGCCGCCGGCGCCTATGCAGGGTCGCTGGCCGGCGCGGTCGAGAAGATGGGCGACGACGAACCGGCGCCCGAACTGCGGCCCGCCGGTGTGATGGTCGCCGTCAATACCGACTCGGACGAGGATCAGGACACCGCCATCAGCCTGTTGCGCAACCGCGGCGCCCAGATGATCGAGCGCGCCGACGGATCGTGGCACAACGGAAAGTGGGTGGATTTCGATCCGGTGCGTCCGCCGGATATCATCGAGTCGAACGTCGCAACGACCCGGCATGGGAACGGAGCGCGGCCATGAAGCGCCTGCTGCGGTCGGACGGCCGGTCGCTTACGCGGCCGCCCACGTTGCGCCACATGCAGGAGGGACGCTGGGGCTATATCCTGGCGTGGCTCGTCGGCGTGCCAGTGCCGATCCTGATTCTCATCTACCTGCTGCGCGGCTGCACTTAGCGGCCGGGGAGGGCCGCGGTCAGCGGAGTCCGGCGGGATTACCCGCGGCCCACGAACGGCATTTTCGTCGCCATCACGGTCATGAACTGCACGTTCGCGATGATGGGCAGGCTTGCCATGTAGACGACGGCGCTGGCGACGTGCGCGACGTCCATCAGCGGCTCGATCGCGATCTCGCCATTGGCTTGCGGCACGCCGGTGGCCATTCGGGCGGCCATTTCGGTTGCCGCGTTGCCGATGTCGATCTGGCCGCACGCGATGTCGTATTTGCGTCCGTCGAGGGACGTCGATTTGGTTAGGCCGGTGATCGCGTGCTTCGTCGCCGTGTAGGGTGCCGAGTTGGGCCGCGGCGCGTGCGCCGAGATAGAGCCGTTGTTGATGATGCGACCGCCGCGGGGCGTTTGCGCTTTCATGATGCGGATCGCGTGCTGGGTGCACAGGAACGCACCCAGCAGATTGGTATTGATCACCGCCTGCAACGTTTCGACCGGCAGGTCTTCGAGCGGCACAGCCGGTGCGCCGGTGCCAGCGTTGTTGAACAGCAGGTCGAGCCGGCCGAGTTTCTGGGCGACGCCATCGAACAGCGCCGATACCGAGGCGGGATTGCCGATGTCAGTGACGATGGGAAGCACGTCGCCGCCGCGGCTGCCTGCGGCGCGCACTGTCGAATCGAGCGCGTCGCCACGGCGTCCCGCAACGGCGACGCGGTAGCCGTTTTCCAGCAGCGCGAGCGCCACTGCCTTGCCGATCCCGCTTCCGGCACCGGTGACAATTGCAACCTTGCGTTGATCGTTCATCGGCCTTGGTTCTCCTGCGACGTCCGGGACACTAGCACAGCCGGGCTGCGCTGCGCTTCGTCGTCCAATCGCTTGGTGCGCTCGTGCCGCTTGCGGCCGCCCGGCGGCGCGAACAGCGTCGGCGGTGCGATCGCGTTGCCTTGCGCGAAGTCGACGCCCACGCTGCGCAGCGCTTCGAGCGTCGCCGCCGTTTCGACGGACTCGGCGATCGTCTGCTTGCCCATCACGCGGCCGATCCGGTGGATCGCCTCGACCATCGCTGCATCGACAGGATCGTGCAGCATGTTGCGCACGAAACTGCCGTCGATCTTGATGTAGTCGACCGGCAGTTGCTTCAGGTAAGTGAACGACGAGACGCCGACGCCGAAATCGTCGAGCGCGAAGCGGCACCCCGGCTCCCGCATCGCACCGATGAATTCAGCAGCTTTCGACAGGCTCGTCACCGCCGTCGTTTCGGTGATCTCGAAGCAGATCGCGCGGTGCGGAATGCGGAAGCGCGCGAAGCTCTCGCGCACGTAGTCGAGAAACTGGTCGTCGCCGATCGATGCGCCCGAAAGGTTGATCGCATAGGTTCCGGAAAGCGCGCTCGCGTCGCCCGCAGCGCGGCGGTCGGCCAGCAGCCGGAACGCCGTGCGGATTACCCAGCGGTCGATCGACGGCATCAGGTGATAGCGCTCGGCCGCCGGGATGAACGTGATCGGCTGGATCAGCTCATCGTTCTCGTCGATCAGCCGCACGAGCAGTTCCTGGTGCAGCACCTCGGTGCCCGTCGAGTGCATCGCGTGCATCGGCTGCGCGTACAGACAGAGCCGGTCCTCGGCCAGCGCGCGATGCAGCCGGTTCACCCACTCCATCTCGCCGCGCCGCAGCGCGACTTCGTCATCCTCGGGGCGATAGACCTGTACGCGATTGCGGCCCTTGTCCTTCGCGAGGTAGCACGCGGCGTCCGCGGCCGACAGCACGCTCGCGAGCGTATGCGGCCCTTCGGCCAAGTTGACGAGACCGATGCTGACGCCGATCGTGAACGAGCGGTTCTTCCATGCGAAGCGGAAATCGACGATCGCCTTGCGCAGCGCCTCGGCGATGCGCAGCGCGGGCGACGGCGGGCAATGCGGCAGCAGCACGCCGAACTCGTCGCCGCCGAGGCGCGCGAGCACGTCGCCTTCGCGCAACCGTGGCCGCAAGAGCGCGCCGACCTGGCGCAGCAATTCGTCTCCGGCAGCGTGGCCGCTCGTGTCGTTGACGACCTTGAACTGGTCGAGATCCAGATACAGCACCGCGTGCTGTCCTTCCTCCGCCTCGCGATGCTCGACGGTCGCGCGCACGCGCTGCTCGAACTCGCGGCGGTTGAGCAGACCCGTCAGCGGATCGTGGCTCGCCAGGTTGGACAGGCGCGCCGCGTACTGGCGCTCGCGACTCATGTCCTGCACGACGAGAACTGCGCCCACGGTGCGCGCCGTGCGATCGCGAATCGGTGCGACGCTGTAGTCGATCGCGATCGATTCGGCGCCCCGGCACAGCAGCACGACGTTGCCTTCGGCTTCGATGGCGCTGGCTTCGCTCAGCGCACGGGCGACCGGATCGGCGATCGGCGCGCCGGTCGCCTCGTCGACGACAGCGAACACTTCGGCGACGGGGCGCTGGTGCGCTTCGGCCAGCGGCCAGCCGGTGAGCCGCTCGGCGACGGGGTTCATGAACTCGATGCGGCCCGCCGTGTCGACGGTGACTACCGCGTCGGCGATGGACGCGAGCGTGACCTGCGCGCGCTCCTTCTCCTCGAACAGCAGCGCTTCCGCCTGGCGGCGCTTGCGGATGTCCGACAGCGAGCCGACGAAGCGCTCTTCGCTCGCGGCAAGCGCGTCCTGCAGGTTGCGGCGCTGCGTGAACAGTCTGCGCAATGTCACGCTTGCAAGGGCGACGACGCTCAAGCTCGCGATCAGCCTGACGACGAGCACCATCAGGCGTGCCGAAGGATCCGCCGGATCGAGCAGGAAGTCCGTGAGCGCGATCGCGACCAGCACGACGACGATGCAGATGAATGGCCAGATCGTTCTGAACAACGACTGCACGGCCGGCTTTCGTTCGCCGCGCCCCGCATTCGTCGCAAGCAGCCGAAGCTCGGACGGATCGTTGATGTCGCGCGCGTCCATGCTCAGCCGCCCGCCGCGTTCGACGCGACGCCCGCCATGTCGCCGAGTCGCGCATCGTGCGTGACCGCGGCATCGGCCATCGCGCTCTTTACCCGTGCCGGTGCCTGCGCGGTCAGCGCGATCCACGAGGGGTGGCGCGCCGCCGATGTCCAGACGGCCCAGTGCAGCGCCGAAAGTGCCGCAGGGTCGGCGATCAGCTGATTCTTGTCGGCGCCCGATAGCACACCCAGACCGTCACGTAGCGCACGCTCGGCGATTGCGGTGCTCTGGAAGTCGCGATTGCCCGCTGTGCCGGTGCGGCCCACCGCCTGCGCGCAGATCAGCGCATTGGTCACGGGGTCGACGATCGCAGTCGCGACATCGGCGGGCTGGGACGCGTGGTGCCAGTAGCGGCGTGTGGCACGGATGACCGGCGGCGGGTGCGATTCCTCGGGAATCAGGAAGTACTTGCGCCGTCGCAATCGGCGCCCGAGACCGATGCGGCTCGTCAGCACCGACAGCGGGATGGACAGGATCAGTGCGCCGACGACGGGCAGCAGCCACCAGAGGTAGGACGGATTCAACCACCAGACGATCGCTGCCCAGAGGACGCCCACGAGCGTATGGGTGCCGTGACGCGCCACCGCGTTCTTCCAGCCGGTTTCGTTGTCGTCGCGCGGCGGCGACTTCCAGCGCACGGCGCGGCCGGCGAGCGCCATCGTCACGAACTGCGTGTGGAACAGCATCCGGATCGGCGCGAGCAGTGCGGAGAACACCATCTCGCAAAAAAGACTCAAGGCGAGGTGCAGCCGCCCGCCGTGCGGTTGGGGGTCGGCCCACGCGATGCGCAGCGCTGCTAGCACCTTCGGCAGGAACAGCAGTGTGGCCGTGGCCGAGAATAGCGTGATCGCCCATTCGGGACGCCACTCGGGCCACAGCGGAAACAGCTGATACGGCTCGACGAAGTACTGGGGCTCGCGCAGCGTGTGGATCGCGAGCAGCACCGTCGACAGGATCAGGAACAGGAACCACAGCGCAGCCGACACGTAAGCCATCACGCCGGTCATGAAGACGGCGCGGTGCGCCGGGTGCAACCCGCGCATCCAGAACAGCCGGAAGTTCATCAGGTTGCCCTGGCACCAGCGGCGGTCGCGCGACAATTCGTCGATGAGGTTGGGCGGCATTTCCTCGTAGCTGCCCGGCAGGTCGTACGCGATCCATACGCCCCAGCCGGCGCGCCGCATCAGCGCAGCTTCGACGAAATCGTGCGACAGGATCTCGCCCGACAGCGCGCCGCGTCCGGGCAGCCGGCCGATCGCGCAATAGCGGATGAACGGTGCGACACGAATGATCGCGTTGTGACCCCAGTAGTGCGATTCGCCGAACTGCCAGAAATGCAGGCCGGCGGTGAACAGAGGTCCGTACACGCCGGTGGCGAACTGCTGGACGCGCGCGTACAACGTGTCGCGACCCGCGGCGCGCGGCGCCGTCTGGACGATGCCCGCGTCCGGATTGGCTTCGGCAATCCGCACGAGGGACGTCAGACAATCGCCGGTCATCACGCTGTCGGCATCGACCACAATCATGTAGCGGTACTTGCGGCCCCAGCGCCGGCAAAAATCGGCGATGTTGCCGCTCTTGCGCTTGATTCGGTGCTGGCGCCAGCGATAGAACACGCGTCCAAAACCATCGACGCTGCGGCACAGCGCGAGCCACGCGTCGAGCTCGGCGACCCGCGTGTCGGCGTTGCCGGTGTCGGAAAGCACGTAGAAGTCGAAGCGATCGAGCGCGCCGGTGCGCCCGAGCGATTCGTACGTGGCGCGCAGGCCGGCGAACACACGCTGGACGTCTTCGTTGCAGATCGGCATCACGACCGCGGTGCGCGCATCCGGCGGAATGTCGATCGCCGCCGTTCCAAGCTGATGGCGGGAGATCGCGTAGCGGTCGTTGCCACGCGCTAGCAGCCAGAAGCCTGCGAGCGCCGTCCAGAAGCCGGCGGAAATCCACGCGAACAGGATCGCGAACAGAATCAGGATTGCAATCTCGATCGGCTCGCGTCCGTGATACGGAAGGATCCGGATCATGTAGTCGGTCGCAATCACCGTCTGGCCGAGGATCAGCGCCGCCAGCACTATCCGTCGCCGCGACGCGCGACCGCGCCAGCGGCCGCCGGGATCGCGCTCTTTCCTGGCCGGCGGGTGCTCGTCGACTCCGATGGATGCATCGCCGGACGGTGGCAATGTGCCGGCGCTGCGCCCGGACGCAGCGCTGCCGAGCCAACCGTGCGGCGCCATCGGGCTTCGCGCGAGCCGCGGCGTCGTCTCCAGCCGCTCGCGGCCCTGCACGTCGTGCGTGACCGGCGGCTGGTGTTCCCCGCCGCCGACGGCGAGTCGCAAGCGTGCACCGATCGTCGCGTGGGCGGCGTTGGCCGCAGTGGCCGCGTGCGAAGCGAGCATCGCGTGCACGCGGGCGAGCGCTCGCGCAACGGTTGCGCCGTGCGCCAACGCGTCGGCGAACAGCAGCGCACGTCGTTCGCCCGACAGCGGCAGGCGCGCGAGATACCGCAGCAGCACGTCCGCGACCGCCGGTACCGCGTTCAATTTACCGGGAGGATGTAGCTCCATGTCTCGGAAAGCGTCGTGGCGCCGTTGCGCAGGAACGCACGCAGCTCACCCGGCTTCTTGTCGTCCTGCCGCTTCATGCGGATCGTGAGCCGCCACCCGCCGGTAACGTCGTTGCGATAGGCGTTGGTCTCGAGGATGTCGAGGTTCTGGTCCGCGCTCACCACGCCCTGCACCGGCGTCTCGGGCGCGAGCTTGCGCAGTGACGGTCCCTCGAAATCGACGATCAGCGAAATGCTGTCGTCGGGCTTGCGCAGATAGCCGTGGCCGCGGCGCGTTTGCGCGACGTAACCGAGCGATGGACGCGTTTCATTGTCCTTCTGCCACAGCATCCGGTATTCGTAGTCGAACGGTTGCTGCGGCGCCGGCGCAGTGTCGGGCGAGAAAAACACGACGATGTTGTCGTTGGTCTCGTCGGGTGTCGGGATTTGCACGAGCTCGATACGCCCCGCGCCCCATTTGCCCTTCGGCTCGATCCAGGCGGACGGGCGCGTCTCGTAGCGCGCCTCCAAGTCTTCGTAGTCGGAAAAGCTGCGATCGCGCTGCTGCAACCCGAAGCCAAGCGGATTGGTGACCGCGAACGATGTCACGAGCAGCCGCTTCGGATTGACGAGCGGACGCCAGATCCACTCGCCGGTGCCGTTCTGGATCGACAGCCCGTCCGAGTCGTGCACTTCGGGGCGGAAATCGTCGATGCCGACGCGATGGTTCTCGCCGAAATAGAACATGCTTGTCAGCGGCGCGAGCCCAAGCTTTGCGACGTTCTGCCGCAAATAGAGTTGCGCGCGCACCTCGATCACCGTGTCCTGTCCAGGCTTCAGCACGAAACGATACGCACCGGTGGCGCGCGGCGAATCGAGCAGCGCATACAGACGCAATTCGCGCGCCTGCGGATCGGGTCGCTCGATCCAGAACTCTGTGAACCGCGGAAACTCTTCGCCGGACATGAGCGCAGTATCGATCGCGAGGCCGCGCGCCGACAGGCCGTAGCGCTGCCCACGGCCGAGCGCACGAAAATAGCTCGCGCCGAGGAACACCAGCACTTCGTCCTTGTACTTTGTCGAATTGATCGAGAAGTGGACGCGAAACCCCGCATAGCCAAGGCCGCTCAGCGCCTTCGGATCGAGCGTGTTGGCGCCGTAGTCGAAGAGCTCCGGGTCGAAGCGAATGTCGTGTACGCCATCGGGCGCGATCTCATGCAGCCGGACCGGATAGTTGTAGTACAGCCCCTGGTGGAAGAACGCCAGCTCGAACGGCAGCTTCGCCGAGCGCCACATCGCGCGATCCGGCTTGAAGCGGATGTCGCGGTACTGGTCGTACGTGAGCTCCTGTAATTCCTTCGGCAAGTTGACATCGGGTTTCTTGTACGACGAGGCAGCGAGTTGCCGTGCGCGCGATCCGACGTCGTCGAAACCGAACGCCGCGCAGGTGGCGGCGAACAGGAACGCGGCGAGCGCGACCGTGAGGCCGCGCAGTGCCGCGAATCCAGCGCGCGTCAGAAGCAGACCCGACCGCCGAAATGGCGACCGAAACCGCCCGCGCATACCGACGGGCCCCAATACGCGTAAGGTCGCGGTCCGTAGTAGTACGGGTAATACGGCACGGCCGGGCTGTAGTACGGTACGTAGGCGGGCGCCGGGTCGACGGCGTAGTAATCCGGTGGCGCGCCGTCCCGATAATCGGGCGGCACGCTTTCGCGATAGTCGGGCGGTACCGGCGGATAAGCGCCGGCGTCAGCAGTCGTTGGCGGCATCGGTGCCGGCCTCGCCGCTGCGATTTGCCGCGCGATCTGCCATTCACGCCACTGCACGAGGCGCGCCGCTTCGTCGGCGGTGATCTCGTTCCGCGCGACGCGCGCGTCCGTTGCGCGACGATAGCCATCCATTTGCGCCGCAAGTTCCTGCGATTGCGGTTGTGTCAGCGACGGCAGCGGCGGCGGTATCGACTGCGCCGATGCAACCGGCGCTGCGATGCAGAGCGCGAGTGCGAATCCCGAAAGTGCAAACAGATGTTTCATTTCAAGCTCCTGGCGTCAAACGCCCGCATTTGTGAGGCAATTCGACCATTTTGCAGCGGGTAGGGTTCGCAGCGTCGCGCAACATGATACATCGCATCGCACGAGGGTTTCGTCGTCGAAAGGATGTCGTCTGGCGACGACGTCCGCGGGCCCGTGTCAGCGGATTGCAAGCGCGCCGCGTTACGGTGGTGCGATGTTTGCGTACCCTGGTTCTGAATGCAAGCGACGGAGGAAACGGATGCACGCAGGTGTACCGATTACAACGGGAGAGCGCATATCCGTGTCGCGCGTAGGAAACCACTCACAGGTCGATGAGGACAACAACGATGACTAGAACCAATGCATTGCCCGCCTGGACGCGCCTCGTTGCGCTCTTCGCAGCATTCTTCGCGGGCACGATCGCGTATGCACAAGCGCCGCAGCCTGAGCCCGACGACCCGCCGGTGCGCGTCGGCCGCATGTCGTTCGCGAACGGCGAGGTGAGCTACGCGCCGGCCGGCAGCGACGAATGGGTGCAGGCGCAGGTGAACCGCCCGATCGTCACCGGCGATCAATTGTGGGCCGACACCAACTCGCGCGCGGAACTATCTGTCGACAACAGTTCGTGGTGGCTCGGCGAGCAGACCAGCGTGACGGTGTCGAACCTCGACGATCGCATTGCGCAGTTCCAGTTGCAGCAGGGCACGCTCGAGTTTCGCGTGCGCCGGTTGCCCGACGGCAACATCGTCGAAGTGGATACGCCCAATCTCGCGTTTACCGTGTCGCGGCCGGGCCAGTATCGCGTCGTCGTCGATCCACAGGATGGTGCCACGACGGTCAGCGTGCGCTCGGGCGGCGCCGATGTTTATGGCGAAGGCGCGTCCTACGCGGTTGCGAGCGGCCAGAGCTACCGTTTCTATGGGACCGACCTGCGCGACAGCGAGCTTGCATCGCTGCCGCCACCCGATGCGTTCGATCGCTTCGTCGCCGAACGCGATCGGCGCTACGAGCGCAACGTGTCGGTGCGTTACGTGTCGCCGGAAGTCGTAGGCTACGAAGATCTCGATACGTACGGCACGTGGAGCGCACAGCCGACGTACGGCAACGTCTGGTTCCCTCGGACGGTCCGCTCCGGCTGGGCGCCGTACCGGGAAGGCCACTGGGCGTGGATCGATCCGTGGGGCTGGACGTGGGTCGACGATGAGCCGTGGGGCTTCGCGCCGTTCCATTACGGACGCTGGGCCTACTTCGATCGCGGCTGGGGCTGGGTGCCGGGTCCGCGAACGATTCGCCCCGTGTATGCGCCGGCGCTCGTCGCCTTCGTCGGCGGATCGGGCTTCAGCATCTCCGTTTCGTCAGGCCCGGCGATCGGCTGGTTTCCGCTCGGACCGCGCGACGTCTATCGGCCGCCGTATCGCGTGAGCAGCAACTACTTCCGCCAGGTCAACGTCAGCAATACGGTGATCAACCAGGTCAACATCACCAACGTCTACAACAACTATCGGACGAACACGAACGTCACGCAGGTCAACTACGCGAACATGCGCGCGCCCAACGCCGTCACGGCGGTGCCGCCGGCTGCGTTCGCACAATCGCAGAACGTGGGCCGCGCCGCGGTCGCGCTGCCGGCAGCGGCAATTGCCGCAGCACAGGTTCAGCCGGTTGCCCGCGTGGCGCCCGCGCGTACCGCGTTCGTAGGTGCCGCACCGGTTGCGCGATCCAAGCCGCCGGCCGCGTCCGTTCAGCGAGCGATGGTCGCACGTGCCGCTCCTCCGCCGGCGCCCGTGCCCGATGCGCAGAGGCTGCAGGCACTGGAAAAGAATCCCGGCCAGCCGTTGTCGCCGCGCGAGTTGCAGCAACTGCGGCAGACAGCGCAGGTCCCGGCTCGCACCGTCAAGGTCGTGGAGCAGGCGAAGCCCGCTGCAACGGCTGCGCCGCCCGCGCGGCCTGCGGGTGAGGGCGCAGCGCGACGCGCGCAGAACGCCGGCGGTGCGCCGGGCGCAACTGGCCCGGGACAACCGGGTACCCCGGGGGCCGCAGCACCCGGGCGGCCCGCGGCACCGGCCGCGGCCGCACAGCCCGCCACTGCACAGCCCGCCGCGAAGGGCGCCGCATCCAATGCCGCGCCGGCCGCCGAGCCCGCACCGGGATCGCCGGCCGCTGTCCAGCGCGACCTGCGCCGCGGATCGCCCAACGCGCCGGGTGCACCGGCCGGCGCGGCAAGCCAGGGTGAACCGGCCACCGCCACGCCACCGGTTGCCCGACCGCCCCAAGCGCGACCTGCGCCGCAAGGCCGGCCCGAGTCGACCCCCGGCGCGGTTACACGGCCGCCCGAAAGCGCTGCGCCGAGTACTCGGCAGCAGCAGCAGGATCGGGCCAACGAGAACCGCGTGACGCCGCCCGCGCAGCCGCCGGCCCAGTCGCAGGGGCAGGGGCAACCGTCCGCGGCGCGGCAACAGCAACTCGATGCGCAGCGGCAGCAGCAGGACGCTCGCCAGCAGCAGCAGCAACAACAGCAACGGCAACAGGCGGACCAGCAACGGCAACAGCAGGAGGCCCGCCAACAGCAGCAACAGCAGCAAAAACAGCAGCAGGCGGAGCAGCAACGCCAGCAGCAGGAGGCTCGCCAACAGCAGCAGCGGCAGCAGGCGGACCAGCAACGGCAGCAGCAGGAGGCTCGCCAGCAGCAGCAACAGCAGCAAAAACAGCAGCAGGCGGAGCAGCAACGGCAGCAGCAGGAAGCCCGTCAGCAGCAGC
>Ga0207675_100003734_pt1 | contig 14833 bp, 3 predicted proteins | sample KBSSwiS42_FD_184305 | JGI IMG/M metagenome (GOLD analysis project Ga0207675, IMG submission 184305) | Switchgrass rhizosphere microbial communities from Kellogg Biological Station, Michigan, USA - KBS Switchgrass S4-2 (SPAdes) (version 2) | ecosystem: Host-associated > Plants > Roots >... | reverse complement strand
CGCCGTTAAAGATCGCCTCAACGAACTAATCAAGGCAAAGGCTTTGCCGCCCGACGTGAAGACGCAAATCGTCGGCGACCAAACAATCTTCATCAAAGCCGCGCTGCATTCGATCAACTTGCACCTGGTCGAAGGCAGTATCCTCGCGGCTATTGTCGTCTTCGTTTTCCTTTGGAGTTTTCGCTCGACTTTCATAGCCGCGATCGCAATTCCGACCTCGATCATCGCTACGTTCGGGTTGATGGGTGCGATGGGTTTCACCCTCAATCAAATCACGATGCTCGCGCTGACGTTGATGGTCGGCATCGTGATCGACGACGCGGTCGTCGTACTGGAAAACATCTTCCGCTTTGTCGAAGAGAAGGGACTCGCGCCGTTTCAAGCTGCGGTCGAGGGCACGCGTGAAATCGGACTGGCGGTGACGGCCACGACGTTGTCCCTGCTCGCCGTGTTCCTGCCGGTTGGTTTCATGGCGGGCATCGTGGGCCGCTTTATGTCTTCGTTCGGCTTCACTGCATCCTTCGCGATTGCCGTGTCATTGCTGGTTTCGTTCACCCTGACGCCGACCCTGGCGGCGCGATTGATCAAACGAAAGGATCACGCGCCGAAAGACAGTGCGCACAAGTCGGAACCCGGCGAGAAGCGTGACTATTCACTCGCCGAATTCAAAGAGAAGTATCAGCAGGCGGGATCGAAAGAATCGCGTTTCTATCGTCCCATCGATCGTGCTTATACAAAGATGCTCGAGTGGTCAATGGGGCATCGCTGGGCGATCGTCGGGCTATCGGTCGTCGTAATCGTCAGCACGATTCCGCTGTTCATGTTCGTCGGCAAAAACTTCCTGCCGATTGACGACCAATCGCAGTTCGAAATCAACGTGCGCGCGCCCGAAGGCTCGACATTGTCGTTTACATCAGGACTGGCTGAGCGGATGGCTGCCGATGTGCGCAAGCTTCCTGGGGTGACTGACACCTTGACGACAATTGGCAGCGGCCAGCAGCAAATCGTCAACGTCGCGAACATTTACGTGAAGATGTCGCCGATCGAAGACCGGAGCGTTTCGCAGCAGGATCTGATGCTGCGCGCCCGCAATGAAATCGTGGCGAAATACCAGAAAGAGTTTCCGAACCAACTGCGCACCAGCGTCAATCCGGTGGCGGCGATTTCCGGGGGCGGATTCCGCAACGCCGACATTCAGTTTGTCATCGGCGGACCGGACCTCGACAAGCTGACGAAGTATTCGAACGACATGTTGGCCAAGTTGAAGAACGTGCCCGACATCGTCGATGCCGATTCGACTTTGATCACCGGCAAGCCTGAGTTGCGCGTCGTTATCGATCGCGCGCGTGCAGGCGATCTGGGCGTGCGCATTGGCGACATCGCGCAATCGTTGAATACGCTGGTCGCGGGCCAGAAGGTCTCGACCTTCAATGCCGGCGTCGATCAATACGACATTCGCGTGCGTGCGGTAGGGCAGTACCGCGCGAATGCCGAAGGTTTGCAGCGCATGATCGTGGCGTCGCAGAAGCTTGGTTGGGTGAGTCTCGACAATCTCGTCCGCGTCGAAGAAGGCACCGGCCCATCTTCAATCGATCGTTACAACCGCCAACGACAAGTGATGTTGACGGCAAACACGAAGCCCGGCGGATCGCAGGCAGCGATCATCGGGAAGCTGCAACAGTTCGCTAAGGAAGAGAACATGGACAGCACGTACTCCACAGCGCTGGCCGGCCGCTCGAAAGAATTGAGCCGCACCGGTGTCTACTTCCTGCTCGCAATCGTCTTGTCGTTTGTTTTCATGTACATGGTTTTGGCAGCGCAATTCGAATCGTTCATCCACCCCATCACAATTTTGCTGACGCTGCCCCTCGCCATTCCGTTCGGGATCGTCTCGCTGCTCGTTACCGGACAAACAGTAAACATCTTTTCCGGTCTCGGTTTGCTGCTTCTGTTCGGCGTGGTGAAGAAGAACGCAATTCTTCAGATAGATCACACCAACGGTTTACGGCGGCAAGGAATGGAGCGCCACGAGGCGATCATCCAGGCGAACCGCGATCGTCTGCGGCCCATTTTGATGACGACGATCGCGCTCGTTGCCGGAATGACGCCGCTGACTATTTCGAGCGGCCCCGGTTCAGGCACGAACCGTTCGATCGGCGTGCTGGTGGTCGGCGGCCAGTCGCTTTGTCTGCTGCTCACGCTGTTGGCGGTGCCGGTGTTTTATTCACTGTTCGACGATCTCGCGCGCAGCCGCGTCTGGGCGCGCATCGGTGCTTTCTTCGCTGGCGTATTTGGACGCGCGCGACGACGCGCGGCCACCGCGACCGCATCTTTATTGGGGAACATGTTCAAGACAATCATCATCGCATTTCTATTTGTTTTATTTGCAGCGCATCGGGGCCTCGCACAGGAACCCGTGGCGTCGCCTACTCCCGATCAGGCGAGTTCGGCACAACAGACGCTGAAGCTGGCGCCGATCGCTTTCGATTTTCGCGCCAACGCAAACAAGCCTCTGCCGTCGCTGATGCGCGTCGGAGTGGATGTCAACAATCAGAAACCGCTCACCTTGCGCGACGCGATGGTGCTGGCTTTGCAGAACAATAAGGACATCGAAGTGGCGCGCGACTATGTGCGGCTGGCCGAGGCTGACTTGCTGACGGCGCACGGCGCTTACGATCCTCGTCTCACGGCGCAGAGTTACTTTGAACGCATCACCACCCCGGCGACGAGTGTTTTGAGCGGTGCGGCGAAGCTGGAAACCAGCGACTTTACCGCGACGTCGCGATTGGAGGGACTGACGCCGAAGTACGGCGGAAATTATCACATCGACTTTGCCTCGATTCGTATGACGAGCAACAGCGCGTTCAATGTGCTCAATCCGCAGTACCCGACCGCGCTGACTTTCACTTTCGCGCAGCCGCTCTTGCGCGGACGTGGTTTCGATCTTCCGCGCCGGCAGATCGAAGTGGCGAAGAAGAATCTATCACTGACGGACGCGCAGTTTCGGCAGCGCGCCATCGAAGTGATCACGAATGTGCAGCGTTCGTACTGGGACCTGGTGTTCACGTTGCGAAATCTGCAAATTCAGCGCGAGTCGCTGACAGATGCCCGCTCGCAACTCGAACACAACCGGCGCATGGTGGCTGAGGGCACGCTCGCGCCTATCGACATCGTGGCGGCACAGACTCAAGTGGCGAATCTCGAGCAAGCGGAGTTCGCCGCGCTCGATGACGTCAATCGCGCCGAGAACAATTTGAAGAACCTGATTGCCGAAGACCAAAAGGCGCCGATTTGGAATGCGTCAGTGATTCCGACGGACGACGTTGACCTGACCGTCCCGCCGGTGATTCTGCCTGACGCGATGAAAGCCGCGCTGGAAAACCGGCCCGAACTGCGCGAGTCAGATCTCGCGCGCGAGATCAATCAACTCGATCAGAAGCTCTATCGCGATTTAACCAAGCCGCAGGTTGACTTGGTCGGCACGTATGGCGTCACCGGTAACGCCGGCACGCGCGTGACGACCGCGAACCCGCTGACGGCGAGTAATGATCAGCTGCGCGCGCGGGTGAACGACTTGTCGACGCTAAATGGTTTGCAGCCGTTGCCGGCTCCGCCGACAACTGCAATTCCACCGACTCTGATCGGCGGCTATCCACAGTCGGTGCAGAATTTGTTTTCGAACGATTTCAATAACTTCCGTGTGGGGGTCACGATTAGTCTGCCCTTGCGCAATAGAACTGCCGAAGGCCAACTCGCGCATTCAGAGATTGAAGGCAATCGCATCGCGACGCAGCGACAGCAACTCGAACAGTTAATTCAGGTCGAAGTGCGTAACGCTTTGCAAACAGTGACGACGTCGGAAGCGCGACTGCGCTCAGCTGCCGTCGCGCGCGAAAATGCTGAACAGCAGTACGAGAGCGAGAAGCGCAAGCTCGACGTCGGCCAGTCGACGGTGTTTCTCGTGCTTGAGCGGCAGACGGCGCTGACCATTGCGCGCGGCAATGAACTGCGCGCCCAGACGGACCTCAACAAAGCCATCGCTGAGTTTCAGCGCGCGACCGGAAACTCGCTCACGGCCAATAACGTGAACGTGACGTCGCACTGAGATTGCCGGACTAATTCCCGCATCCCGTTTTGAGGTAGGAGATGCCCTAGCAATGTTCGTGACTATCCGCGCTTTGGCTTGTCCTTTTCAGAGAATCCCTCGACACCCACGCTCAACTGTGATACAAGGCCGCCCACTGAATCAGCTTTAGTAACACCCTATTCCCCCAATTGAGATTTTCGGCCTCTTTGTGCGGAGGAGGTTAGGTTTTGATTGGTCTTACTCACAGACTGACATCGCTTCGTTGGGGAAGAGTTCCATTTGCTCGTCGCTCGAGACCTGCAAAACAACGGAAAGCGACTGTCCCATCGCCCTACAACTGTCGGTAAGATTCGCCTTTAGTAGACCCTACCCACCAGCGTGACGCTGTTCGCGCGCAAGGTGACATGAGCGACCTGACAAGGAGGTTTGATGCCTGCGAAAAAAGGACGCCAACGCGCCACGGCCAAAACCGCGGCCAAGAAAGCGAGTCGAGCCAGAACCAACCAGCAAACGGGCAGTTCGATCGTCGCACGGGTTCGCATCAATGAACTCAGCGCCGATGCGCTGGCCGCGCCGCCAACGTCGCGAGTGGTTGGTCGCATTGCCGATCTGGGCAAGGTGTGGGCCGGGATTGATCGCTTCAGGGACGAGTTTCGGCTTTCGTTTGTGCGGCCCGACGACTTTCTGGTTTGCGATCTAGTTTTTGAGAACCTGCACCTCGATCCGCAAAAGCGAGACGAACCGGTGCTCGTTCGAAAAGATCCGAATGGCGCGGCCACACTGATCGTTGAGTTTCCGCCGCAGAGTTTTGGTGAAGAGGTGTTTCTGGACGGTACGGGCGACGATGCTCCCAAGGTCAGCGCCACGCGCGATGAATTTCCAGAGCGAGCCCCGCGTGAACAACTCGCCCCGCCCGGTCCGCCCGACCAAGTCGTGCCGGAAGGCATGGTCAGGCGAAAGAACTCGGTCGTAGGCAACGACCCTGAGTCGCTCGAACGCAAACTCCCCTGTCGGATTCGCATGGCCGGTCCCAGCCGCGTCGCTTTCTCGATGCCGGCGGGCGAGCCATCTCTTGCATTGTCAATCGAAGCGATTCTGGATGCGTGCCGACGCTGGCCGATGCGTCTGAGCGTTAACGCCATTGCCGATCCGCCGCGACGGTTTGAGTTTTCGGCTCATGAACATTTGGCCGGCATTATCACCTCCGCAAGTTGGGCGCAAGCCAAAGATACACTGGTGAATGCCGTCGGCGTGCCGCATCAGCGCTCGCTTACTGGCGCCGGTCGGCGCATCGCGCAAAAGGCGATCGAGATCATGCGTTCAAGCAATCGCGACCGCGCGGAGAACGTACTGCGCGAGGCTATGAACGAGGAACTCGACGTTCTTGCAGCTCGGTCTGCGCCGCTACGCGATGCAGGCCGTCGCCGCGTGGCTGCGGCCGCGATTTCAATGGCGGCGACCGAGGCACTCGCAAATTACAAGCTCAACGATCCGATTTTCGATCTGGGTCGCGCGTTTCCATTCCTGCCAATCATTTTTGGTCCGCACGAGCCGGCGAAAAACATCACGGCGCTTGAGCTGCCTTACCGGCTGATTACATCGCCAGTTCCTAATGCAAGCTGGCACCATCCGACGAAGCCCGTCGACCACCATGGCCGCATCGAGCTATGGCATACGCGCTTGACCAGTACGCAGCGCGACATCGGGCCTGATGGGGCGACGAACATTCGCGCCCTGTGGTCCCCGGACTATCACATTCCAGGAATTGTCGGATTGGCTAACGGCAATCTTCCGTTTCGCATGAGCCTCGATCCGCTTGACCGCGAAATGCTGGTGAAGCTGATGTGCGGCTTTGACGAAGAGACCATTACTCATTCGACCTATCGCCCGAAGGCAACGAAAGCGAACCGGCTGTCGCTTTCTTCGCTCGGCGCGTTGCTTGATTCAGAAGGTAACTGGCCGGCGCCCGCGCCAGCCGGTGTCAGCCTCGAGCAGTGGGTGCATCGCGCCACGCACGGGCGCGATCACTATGTGAAGGTCGTCTATCGCGGTTTCCTGAAAGAGTTCGGGCACGCCGCCTCACTGGTTAAAGTCACCGAAAGAAAATTCGAGGACCTTCCCGACAACAGTGGCCGTGTGGCGGTGCTGCGGCAAAAATTCTACATCGTCGTGCGCGAGCACATTCGTCAATACAACGGCGCCGGCGATATACACAAAGGCCGGTGCTTTCCATTCAAGACCGTCGAGATCACCACCTGCACGACACCCACACTCATGGCACCTGACAAGGACGCGTGCAAGCTAACCGGCGGCGAGGCTGCGGGAGTTTATGCCGCGTCCGGAGTTCCGTTTCGCGCGTGCTTCTGGCCGATGATCAATGAACAGAACAACTTCATGTTCCACATTCTGGCCACTGATCTCGCTGGAAAAGTTCACAGCTTCAAGATGCCTCTGCTGTTTGTGGGAATTGAAGCAAATCAAAAACTGGCCCTGATGAAAACGATTATTGAACTCAACAATGAGGAGGCCGCCCCGCGTCGCGTGGCCGCCCTCAACGGTGCTTCGGTCGCGTTTGCTCCCAAACTTTTCGGCGCAAAGGGCGATACCAGTTTCCCGACCCGGAATATGGTTTTCCGCGCCGGTGAGGTCACCGGCATATCTCCGGAAGCGCCGCAATTCTATCCTGAACTCGACGACGCCGAAACCGAAAACGCGGCCATCCAACGCCTGCTTCAGAAGCCGAACGCCACATTCAAAGTTCAGTATCCCGATACTTACCTCAAGCAGGGTTTTGCGGGAACAAACCAGGGTGAAGTCTTCCTCAAGTTGAAAACCGCGCTTCCGTTGGAGTTCGGTGGAAGCGTTAAGAGCGATGCGATCGGCGGCTTGGCAACCCCGAGCATGGAGATTCTTGGACTCTCGAGAATCATGGGACCCGTCGCCTCATCTGGCCCGGGCGCAGACGTGGAGACGAAGCTCGGGAAGATTATTGGAAATAGTTTCGATCCGACCGACTTCTTCAAGGGCGCGTCAATTCTCGGCGGCATCAAGCTCTCGGATATTTTGAGTGTCGTCACGAGCGGCCTCGGCGGCGACAACGTGCCGAAGCTGCTCAGTCGCGAACTTCCCGATCGCGTGGAAGCGAGCTTTGACTGGGTAACTCAGGACTTCAAAGATGACGTGGTCAAGGGACTCTTCGTGCGCGACGCCGGCGGCCAGATTACGAAGTTAACGATGCATGGCGTAGTCAGCGCGCCGATTAAGACACCGAATGCGCCAACGTTCTCAGCCGTCGCTTCGCTGGTTAATTTCAAGATCAATCTGTTTGGATTCGTCACCGTCTGGTTTGACGAGCTGAGCTTCAATGCAAAGACCGGAACCAAACCGGATGTCGCGGTCAAGCTGCATCCGGGCGAGCACATGGTTGAGTTCGGCGGGCCGCTCGAATTCGTTAACACCCTGCGAAACATCATTCCCTCGAACGGATTCAGCGATCCGCCTGGCATCACGGTGACACCGAGCGGCATCAGCGCCAGCTACTCGATCAACGTTCCTTCGCTGGCGGTGGGCATCTTTGCCCTTGAGCACCTTTCGCTGGGCGCGGGGTTCCTTCTGCCATTCGACGCGAAACCGGCGGAAGTTCGTTTCAACTTCAGTGAACGGCAGAGACCCTTCAGTCTGACCGTTTCGTTGCTGGGCGGCGGCGGCTTCTTCGCTATCTGCGTCGGCACCGAAGGCGTGCGCGAGATCGAAGCCGCACTGGAATTCGGCGCGGCACTGTCGATCAATCTGGGTGTCGCCAGCGGCAGCGTCGAAGTCAAAGCCGGCGTTTATTTTCATTGGAAGACGCAATCGGTGGAACTGGCCGGCTACGTGCGGCTGCACGGTGAGTTGTCGGTGCTGGGACTGATTTCGGCCTCACTCACTTTCAATTTGCAGCTCGCTTATCTGAAAGAAGGCGGCCGCTCGGTTGTCTGGGGTGAAGCGACGCTCGAAGTCGAGATCGAAATCCTCTTTCTTAGCTTCAGCGTTTCGGTTAGTTGTCGTCGCGAGTTTGGTGGATCAGACAGCGATCCAAAATTTGCCGAACTCATTACCGACCAAGCCACCTGGGATGAATACTGCGAAGCATTCGCATTGGAGACGTAATGGCCAGACAAACAATTCTCATTACCGCGCTGCCTAACGGATACAGCGACAATAGACGAACGTCACTGCGAATCTCGCTATTGATTTCGCCGCGGTTGGAAAGCGATGACGACACCACGCTAGCGTCGTTTCCGGATTTCATCGATTGGCCGGCGACGATCGCGCAAAGCCGCTTCCAGTTATTTTTCGGAAACAATCCGGCAGTCGAAGTTAATGGAAACAGCACCAGCGGCAGTCGCCGGCTCGACAATCGTTTGGGGCTGCCTGAATCAAAGGCGTGGACTTCGCTCTTTCCCGCAGATACGCCGGTGCAGGGATACGAATTTCGCGATCTGTCATCGAACCACGTGCTCTCGTACGAAACGGATGTCATGGATAAGACAGTGCGGGATCTCTACTCGAGTTTGGCAGCTTCACCGTCGGATCGATTGCCGACACCGACCGAACTGTTAAGCCAGTCTGCCATCAGCACGCTGGGTCAGCTTATTCGTGAGAACGATCGGGCGTTTACCGACAAAAAAGGAATTCGGCAGGTTGAGAATCAATTCAGCGCATTTCGCGACGGTTCGCAATTCAAAGGACGCGACCTGCGGGCGAATCTTGCAAGGTTTGAACTGTTCCACACGCCGTCGGCGAGAGCCAGACACCGAGTGGACAAGCTGCCCCCGGGCGAGACGAAAAGACCGGCCGAGTGGCTGGGCTATGATCAATCACCCATTCCCGCAAAACACGATTTTCAGTCAAACCGCGATTTTCATCGGATGGTCGCCGCAATGAATCAATATCCGGTCGTCCTGCGGAGGTTGGGTTTGGTCGTCGATCTGCTGGTTCCGACCAGCGCTTTCCCGTTAGGAACTGGAGAACTGTCAGCCGAGATGGTGCTCCCGGATCCAAGCACGGTGGAACGCGTCTCTGGCGCGTCGCCAACAACAAACACCCTACTCGACGCGTCGCACTTTCAAACAAACTCACGCCCAATGTCGCCGCAGGATGGCGGTTACAAAATCGTCGATGGGTTGTTGGATCTTGCGGGCGATACTTTCGCGCTGCTGCAGGCCGACGTGGACAGTTCAAGTCTGAAGCTGATGAACCTGGTTCGCTCGCTGATGATGATTAATGACAACGAGCCGAATCGCAGAGACCCGGTGACCCAAATCGAACGCGAGATGGGCGCGCCGTCGCTGCGCAATGCTGGGCTGATGCTGGTGCATAAGCAGCGCGGCAAAGTACTCGAAGATACGTTGGCTCGGCAGAAAGGATTCAACAAAGCCGCCATGGATCGGGCCGATGCCATTAGCAAGAACAAACCCGTTCCAAAACCGCCGTCGATGTTCACTCAGGATTTAATCCGAGGTTACCGGATCGATATCTGGGATGACCACTCCAAGAAATGGCGCTCGCTGTGCGAGCGACAATCGATCTATGACATCGCCGACGGCAAAGTCGTAATCGATCTGCCTCGTGAAGAGGGCACTGTGCGTTTGGCAGCGACCACCGCGGTCGACAAGAGCAACAATGGGGACATCATTTGGTTGCACGAGGCGCTGGTGTCGTGGGCAGGTTGGGGCCTTTGCGCGCCACCGCCCGGCAAAACTATTCATCACCAAAAAATGGGCAAGGACAAAGATGATAAGGACGTCATCGTTCATCAGGATCCCGTGGGCGATGCCGAGCCTGAAGTTCCTCCGGAAATCAACATGACGACGCAGTTCAAATCGGTGAAAGGTTCTCTTCCGCGCCTTCGTTACGGACGCAAATACTGGATCCGCGCACGCGCCGTCGACCTCGCAGGAAACTCTCTCGCGCCCCAACTCAAGGACTTCGGTCCCGAGCAAACCAAAGAACAGGCCGATGGGTACTTTCGCTTCGATCCGATCTCAGCGCCGGCACTGGCGCTAGTGAACCGCGGCCCGGGAGCGACTGAGATGCCTCACGAAGGCGAGTCGATGGAACGGATTGCGATTCGCACGTACAACGACAAGCCATCGCAAAACACAATTCCGTCGACAGAGCGCGCCCGGCGGTACGCCGTGCCAAGCCGCACGACTCAACGCGAAGCCGAGCAGCACGGAATGTTCGATGGGAACAGCGCCGTCGACCCGACCTTCTATTCGCTGCTCGTCAAGCAGGACAATTCGTTGCGCACTGAAACCATTCCGATGGCCGGCCCACTCGAGAAGACTCCGGTGGACACGATGTTTGCCGTCCTTTCCGAAGGCGAAGACTTGCCTTATCTGCCTGATCCACTCGCGGTGAACGTTGCGGCCCGGGTCTTTGATCATCCAACTTTTCCATCAAAGAAAATTATCAACATTCCGTTCTATGACGACACCGAGTGGCCCCAGGCACTGCCTTTCAAAGTTGAAGTTTACGAAGACCCAATTGACGCTCCGCATTACGACGCAGACGCGCGCACGCTGTTCATCTCGCTGCCAAAAGCTGCGCGCGCGACGTTGCGCTTGAGTATCCAACCGGAAGCTCAGGCCCTTGGGTTAATGGGGTTATGGAACTGGCTGAAGAAACCTCAACAACAGCAAATGATTGTCGTCGACGGACAAGCGATGACGCTGGAGACGTTCGCCCTCAACGGACAGCATTGGATGATCACGCCGTGGCGAAATGTCGAACTGGTCCACGCAGTGCAACGACCACTGATCACGCCGCAGCTCGACAAGTTTTTACCGCACACGCGGCGCACGGGAGAAACGGCCGTGGAGATCGGCTTTCAGACACCGTGCAGCATTGCCAGTACAGACCGGCTCGATCTGCGCGCCGAATGGAACGAGCCCTACGAAGAGAACGTACCGGACACATTGCCCGACAATCGCAATCGTGTCGATCACGCGTTCTCGATCAAGATCACTGATCAGCGACACTACGGCGGTCAACCGGAATACGCCGTTGTGCCAAATCAAACTGATCAGATTCAGTTCGGCAACCTGATAGATCGGCCGTTCAGCGTGAAGAAGCATGAATTCCACGACACGCGTTACCGGCGTATCGAGTACTGGCTGGAAGGCACCACAAAATTCCGCGAATTCATGCCGCCCGGTTTGCTTTTGAAGGGTGGCGAACCAACTGAAGAAAACATCAACGTTATCGGTCCGCGGCATGTCGATTGGATCAAATCATCGGCGTCGCCTCCCGCGCCCGAGGTGCTCTACGTGGTTCCGACTTTTGGTTGGGTGAGATCGTCGGACGAGAATACCCAACACAGCTGGCGCCGTGGCGGTGGGCTGCGCGTGTACCTGAATCGTCCTTGGAATGCTTCCGGATACGGCGAGATGCTCGCCGTGGTAATGCCAGGCGCAGGCTTTCACGGCGATCCGGAAAAGTCTCCGGCCGCGAAACCGGCCAAAAACTTTATCACTCAGTGGGGCATCGATCCGATCTGGGTAAGCGCCAACGTTTCCGGCATTGCGCCAAAGCTGGCTAACTTTCCGCTTGCCCGCACCAAAGCGGATCCTGACGGTAAATGGCTGCCAAAGAAGGCGCCGATCACCGAAGCAGATCAACGCCCGGGCAACTTCAAGATCAACGATCTGTCACATCCTGATTTTCCCAACACCCCTGAAGAGGCGCGGGTCGACGTTGCGCCTCATGATGTGTTCTTCGATGAAGAGCGACAGCTTTGGTACTGCGATGTCGAAGTTACCTGGGGGACTTCGTACTATCCGTTCATCCGGCTGGCGTTGGCGCGCTATCAACCTGAGTCAATTAATGGAGCGCATTTGTCGAATGTCGTGCTCGCCGATTTTATGCCGCTGATTCCGGATCGATGGCTGAACGTCACGCACACACGCGACGACCGGACTCGAAGAGTCACGGTTTATGGGAACACTTATTCCGATTCAGGTCCGCACCATGAAGCCGAACGTGCGCCCTCGGCCAGTTTCATAACTCCGAACGGTCCGATTCTGGTTGAGCCGCCTGATGTCGCGGCCACGACTGTAGTCGAAGTTTGGGTGGAACGTTTCGAGCCCACCTTTGGCAAAGACTTCGGTTGGGTGAAAGAAACGCACGCGATTGTCTCGCAGAGCGGAGGGAATACTCGGGCGGCCCTTGATCTCGAACCGGTGCGCGCCACTGCGGCGTTGTCGCGCCGGGCAAAGAAACGCGCAACCGAATTGGTTAAGGCGCGAGAATTCGAAGCGCTACTCGATGAGAAACTGATCGACCATGTTTTCATCACGCCGCGACTTTGGGATGGCAGTGTGACTTTGCCTGGCGGCGCCCAACCGGATACCCGCTACCGCCTGGCGATCGCCGAATATGAAGAGTACATCGTCGATGATCGCGACAACGCCTACGACCGGTTCATCAAGACTAAAGGGCGGCGATTAGTATTCATGGAGTACGTCGAGTTGTAGACGTCTCTCGCTCGGCAATCATTGAGTAAACGTTGACGACCTTTCGGCGTCGCCGTTACTATGACCGCGGGTCGCGATAACTCCCAATGATTTCGGTGAATGTAGCGCGCCCGACTCTGACTGATGAGTTTTAGATCTTCGCCAGCGCGAGCTCGCAGTTCCGTATTCCAAATCATTGGCCGTTTGCTCCTGGTGGTCGCGATTGCCACAGGCATCGTTTTGTTCACCCGCCTCATGAACGGTGATCAAGCGTCGGCCGCACCTGACATTCAAAAACAATCGACCGATCAATTGTGGAGTTTCGTTGCCGAAACCGACTCTCAAGCCGCTTTGAGAATATCCAGCGCTTATCGCTCGTATCGGAAGGTCAGACTAAGCACCGACGCCTTTACTGCAGCGCTGGCGAAAGCACAACTTGAATCGGCGAAAGAGTCAAAAGCCGCGCAACTAATCATTACTCTGCCGCAAGCTGACGGCACATTCATGCGTTTCGCGATCGTTGAATCGCCAATCATGGCGCCGGAGTTGGCGGCGCGTTATCCCGAAATCAAGACATACTCGGCCCAGGGCATTGATGATCCGGCCGCGACCGCCCGGTTCGACTGGACGCCCACGGGATTTCACGCAATCGTGCTCGCCACAAGCGGCACTTCTCTCATTGAGCCCGAGACTCAGGGCGATGTGGGAAATTATCTTGTGTATTCACCAGGTGACGTCGTTGTCGAATCGGGCGAATGCGACGTTTCGGCTGCAGATCAAGAAGCTGCGGTTAAACGAGACGCGCTGCTGAAAAAATCCGGGGTCACGGAGAACGTGTCCTCGGGTAGCACGCTGCGAACTTACCGTTTGGCCGCGGCGACCACCGCCGAATATACGCAGGCGTACGGCAGTGGGACTGTGAGCGGTGGACTGGCAGCGATCACCACGACCATTAATCTCGTCGATGCCATCTATGAACGCGAAGTCGCCATTAGGTTTACGCTAGTCGCTAACAACGACGCCATTATTTACACGAACGCAGCAATGGACCCGTATTCGCACGAAGACGTCCCTTCATTAATCACTCAGAATCAATCGAATTTGGATGCAACGATTGGTACCGCAAACTATGACATCGGCCACGTATTCGACGGCAGTATTGTGGGTGGCGGCGGATTTTCGTGGCAAGGGTTCGGCATCTTTGCGGTCGCATGCCTCAACGGATCAAAGGCCAAGGGCGTTGACATTTTTCGTTCAGTAATTCCGACCAGCCTCTACGCGTATTACAGCACCGCTCACGAATTGGGCCACCAGTTTAATGCGCGACATACTTTCAATTCCACAAATTGCGGAAGCAATACGCGTGACGCGGCAACGGCGTACGAGCCATATAATGGCTCGACGATCATGGGTTACCGCCTCGCATGCGGTTTTGCGGATGACCTCGCATCTACTGACACCTACTTTCACAATGCCAGCCTTGAACAGATCGTTAACTTTTCCAACAGCACTTCGTGTGCGGTGCAAACAAGTACGGGCAACAACCCACCGTTCGTCCAAGCCGGCGCCATTTACACGATTCCGATGGGAACGCCGTTCACGCTGACGGCGAGCGGCAGCGATCCTGATGGCGACGCGGTGACGTACTGCTGGGAAGAGTTCGATCTCGGGACTGCGTCGCCGCCGAATACAGATGACGGCACACGGCCCATCTTCAGATCGTTCGCGCCCGTCAGCAGTCCTTCCAGAACGTTCCCGCGACTGAGCGATATCCTCAGCGGTGTTTCGACGAAGGGAGAAACGCTGCCGATCACGACGCGGACGATGAACTTTCGAGTCACTGCCCGCGACAACCGCAACGCCGGCGGTGGAGTTAGTTCAGCGGCGACTCAAATCGATGTGCGCAGCGGCGCGGGGCCATTCACTGTCACGCAACCAGCATCGGGAGCGAATTGGCCGACCGGTTCAATTCGCACAGTGACCTGGAACGTAGCCAATACCAACAACGCACCGGTTAGTTGCGCGAATGTCAGGATATTGCTTTCCACAGATGGTGGTACGACGTTCCCGGTTACCGTACTGAGCAGCACTGCGAATGACGGTTCTGAGAGCGTGACGGTTCCCGGAACGCCGACCGGCAGCGCCCGTATCAAGGTCGAGGCGATCGACAACATCTTCTTCAACATTTCAAGCGGATTTGCAATTACCGGTTCCCCTACTCAGACGCTTACGGTCGCATCTATTAATC
>Ga0207675_100003733_pt1 | contig 14833 bp, 16 predicted proteins | sample KBSSwiS42_FD_184305 | JGI IMG/M metagenome (GOLD analysis project Ga0207675, IMG submission 184305) | Switchgrass rhizosphere microbial communities from Kellogg Biological Station, Michigan, USA - KBS Switchgrass S4-2 (SPAdes) (version 2) | ecosystem: Host-associated > Plants > Roots >... | reverse complement strand
AACCTGGGCGCGGAACATGACGGCGAACCGGGCGTCTGTGCCGCGTCTCCGCCCGGGTACCTGATGGACCCGTACTACAACAACAGCGCGACCTTCTCGCAATGCAGTCTCGACACGATGCGCGCGGTGATCGCGACCGCGCAATGCATCACGCCGGCAATGTATGGCGATGTCGAGCTGGACGCACCGTCGTCCGTGCACGAGATCGAAAACGACACATCCCTGCAGTTGCCCTTCACGGTTCGCTCGGCGGGCACCGCGCCCGCCCGTGCCGCGCGCCTCGTGGTCACCGCGCCTGCCAACCTCAGGATCACTGCCACCGACCAGCCGGCGAACTGCACGCTCGCCGGCAACACGGCCACCTGCGAGCTGGGCGACATTCCGGCCGGTGAGTCCCGCACCGTTGGTGTGACGTTTCTGCCGTCCGCGGCGGGCTACTACATCGTCCAGGCACAGGCTTCAGCCAGCAACAACCGCTACACGAACAATGACAGCCGATCGGTGACGGTGCCGGTCGCGATCAACGCCGATGCCAGTGTCGCCATGACCGCGACTGCAACCTCGGTGTTCACCGGCGAGCTGGTGGACTACACCATCTCGGTGACTTCGTTGCGCACTCACGCCAGTCCGAACACCGTCGTCTACTTCGACTACCAGCAGTACTTTGTGATGAGTGCCGAGTCGGCAACCGTCACGGGCGGCGGCACCTGCAGCGTGCAGAGTCAGCAGGTGCAATGCGCCCTCGGTGATGTCGTGCCCGGTACGACCCGGATCGTGCACGTTCGCGCGCGCGGTTTTTCGGTGGGCACCACCAAGATGCTGGCGCGCGTGTACTCGGACGTCGACGCCGATTACACCAACAACCTCGCCCTCGTGGATATCGACGTCAAGGCGGTGCACGACGTCGGCGTCGAAGACGTCACGCAACCCTCGCTCATTCAGCTCGGCATGCCGTACGAACTCAAGGCGAACCTGCATTCCACCGGCATTCAGGCCGTGGACGATGTCGCCGTCCGCATCACGCTCCCCGGCGAACCAGCGATGCAGAACGCGATCGCTTCCGTGACCGTCGGCGGTACCCCGTGCACCCGCACGCAACTCGCCATCTATGACTGCATCGTAGGGACCATGGCGGCCGGAGAAGTCCTGCCGATCTCGGTCAAGGGCAACGCAGTCTCGCTCGGACAGATCACGTTCTGGGCACAGCCGTCCGCCGCGTTCCAGGACGACGGCCGAAACGACTTCTATGATCGAACCTTCAGCGTCGTCTACGGACTGGACGCGTCGGTGACTTCATACAGCGGGGCCGGCGGGCTCGAGGGAGCGGAACTCTCCAGCGGGTTCTACGTGACCTCGAATGGATTGTTCCCCTCGAACAACGCCGTCGTGGTGGCGGAACTGCCGCCCGAGGTGCATTTCACGCGCTTCACCGTCGGCAACTCCACGTCGACCGCGTGTGCCATCACCGATCCGCAACACCTGCGATGCACGTTCAACGTGGACTCGCCGTATCTGCTTCACCAGGTGTCTTACTACCTGACCGGCAACGTCCCGGGTAACTACCAGGTCACCGAGACGCTCACGCTGGCGGGAGACGAGAACCCGGCTAACAACATCGTGCAGACGCCGGTCAGCATCGGCGCCATCGTCGACGTGGCTGTCAACCAGTTCGTCATGGGGAATTACCTGTACGTCGGTCGGAACCAGAGCGTTCCGGTGTCCGTGGTCACGGGAACGCGACCCGTGGACAATGTCCGGCTGTCGGTGGTGACGGCACCGGCCGGACAGCTGGCCTCGGTCACGACGGATACCGGCAGTTGCACCCGCAGCGGCCCGCAGGTATTCGATTGCCTGCTCGGCAACCTTCCCGGCGACGCAACGGTGAATCTGACCGCCGAGGTGACCACGGACAGCGTGCCCGCTTATCCCTTCGGCCAGTTGACCGTGCGGATCGAGTCGCCGGGCGACTACAACCAGTCCAACAACTCGCGCTCGTGGCAATACCAGACAAAGTTGACGGCCGATGTCTCCGTCGCGCTGAGCGCAACGAGCGTGACGGGCACCGTCGGCACTCCGCTCACCTTGCCGACCATCCGCCTCCACCACACTGGACCGCTTGCAAACGGAACGTTCCAGCTCACCTTGCCCGCGGGTGTCACGATCTCTTCGTTGTCCGGAACGCTGTCGCCTTGTTCGGGCACGACCGTGCTGCGCTGTTACCTGTCGGAGTTCTGGGATGAAAACCAGGAACTCACGCTGGTCGCAACGCTGGACGTCCCCACAGCCAGCACGTTCAACGTGGTGCTGCGAGCCATCGCGGACAATGACTTCAATGCTCCGAACGGCGAGTCCAGCATCGCGGTCACCGTCAACGCAGTTGCGCCACCGCCTCCACCCCCTCCACCTCCCAGCGGCGGCGGTGGCGGCGGCTCTACCGGCGGTGGCGGCGGCGGCGGCCGATTCGACTGGCTGGCGCTGGTCATGCTCGGGCTGCTGGCCGCGCGGCGATGCCGGTTTCGTTGAGTTAGAGTTCGCGGCCATGGGCCGTCGGCGCATCAGTCTTTTCATGAGCCTCCTGGCGATGGCAAGTGCTGCACACGCCGCGGACACCTGTGAATGCGCCGACATCGCGGATCTTCGCAACCGCGAGGCCGAGGAGCGTGCCGCCATCCAGGCGTATCGCGACGCCATCGGCCGCTGGGGAGGCGCCGCGCCGGAAGCGAACGAGCCAGCCCGCAAGGCATTCCAGGACAACGACGTCCAGTCCGCCATCGACAGCGCGACCACGCAGGGCACCAACAAGGCCCGGGGCGTAACCGATCCGACCTGCCGCACTACCATCGAAGAATCGAGCGCGTGCATGCGGGAAGTGGCGGCCCAGCACGAACTACCGCACTCCGCGGCGTGCAATGACCATCGCAACGCCCATCCACTGTCGTTGTCACGCTGGTCGACGCTCGCCGACTACGCGCGCGAGGAAATCACCGCGTACGAGGCGGAAGCGGCCTATGTACATGGCGCGCTGGTGAGCTTGACGACTAAGTGTCAGCTCGACATCGAATTGACCTCGGACATCTGGGGCGGCATGGAAACCACGCACTCGAAGGCCACCGCGCGCGTGCTCGCGACCTTCACGGCGCCCGATCACCAGCCGACGACGCCTTACAAGGGCTCCGGAACGCTGCAATACCAGACCAAGGACGTCGGGCCTCCAAAGAAGGTCGGCGACAAGATGCTGATGAAACTCGCCCCCGTGTGTTACGCGGCCTCCGCGGGCAGCGGCACCACGCCCTTCAACGTCATCGATGGTTATCTCTGGCGCAGCAACCAGGCGCCGTATGAGCCCCGGCTCGATCTCGTGTTCGAGATTCACCCCACCAGCGAGACGCGCAAGCTCAAGGGAGAACGGGGTTGCCCCAAGGGGAGCGAAGCACGCGCGTTCTGGAGCGACTGGTTCGTGCGGGCGAAAACCACGCCGACCGCGGCGAATCACGTGCTCGTCGATGACTGGACGTTCCAGCCGCGATCCGACGTCTACGCGGAGAAGGTGATCAAGAGCAGCTGCGGTGTGCCGGCCAAACTACCTGGACCGTTCGCGCAGTATGGGCCGCTCAAGCCGTGCGACGAGACGAGCACATTCACCGTGCGGCTCAAACACTAGCTAATTCAGCTCGCGCACGCACGCCGGTTCGTCCGCGTCGCGTCCGGATCTTGCGACCTCGTCCAGGCAGCCCGGCGGCAGCGATTCCTCGCGCGCATTGGCCTGCGAGAACGTCGGACAGCCCTTGATTTCGGTGCGCAGCGCGCCGTTGGAATACTCGCAGACCAGCGGAGGCTTCTGGTATCTGCCCAGCGCGGTGTACACCGCGATGGTGCCGCCGACGAGGCGGGCCTCGCTGATCTTGCGCCAGCCGGTTTCCTCCGGTGTCTTTGCCCACACGGTCTGGCAGCCGGAGTAGTTGGACTTCATGTCCGGCGTGCGCGGATAGATCCTGAGGATTTCGCCTTCGAAGGCAATCTCCCCGGACTTGGCTGGTGGAGTTGCGAGATCGCAGTTCGCGAGATCGCCGGCTACGCAGTGTGACGTTGCCAGCAACCAGAGCGCGCCGGCCAGCAGCCACGAGTTGATTTGCCCGGCCCTCACGTCAGTGCTCCCAGTCTTATCTGACGCGATTTCATTGATACCAGTAGAAGCGTACTTTCTGGATCTGCGGCTTTCCCGGTGGCAACCGGATGTGCCGGCCCTGGTGCGTCTGGTCACCGTTGAGCCGGCGGCCGGCTAACCACTTTCCCTGCGCGTCGAACACACCTTCCTCGGCGAAATCGATGCCGAGTTTCGGTCCGCCGGGCTCCGGGTCCTGGAACGTGACGGTGATTCCCTGGCCCGCGAACCAGAAGTCGCTGCCGGTGTGGATGGCGAGGCCGCCGTGATTGGCAAGCGTCTGCTGATCCTTCGGCGTCCAGGGATCGGTGAAACTGACCGTGAACTCGATGTTGCCCAGCACGACTTTCGCCGGCGTGTCGACGACGCTGCCGTCCTCGTTGAGCGTGGGACGGAATCCCGCCATGTGTTGCTTGCCACGGTTCTCGAGGATCATCGGCTTCAGTTGTTCGAGCACCGCGTAGGACTGCGACAGGTGGTTGGGCGCGTCGCCCAGCGACTCGATCGAGAACGGCGAGAAGCCGATCGAGTCGAGCTGGCCGAAGGCGTAGAACGCATTCGGCGAACCCTGCGGATTCGTCGCGTTGTTGGCTTCGGGAATGAACAGCAGGTTGTCGCCGCGTCGATATCTCGCCGCCAACTGCGAGAAATTCGGGAAATAGATGTCGGGCGCGACGAAGTCGAGCGACGGTGCGCCGGCTTTCCAGACATCGATGAGATGGGGCAGCGGCCCACCGCTCGGGTATTCGCCGGGCTTGCGGCCGGTGCGATTGAGCGCGGCGTTGACGTACATCGGGAGGTCGTACTTCGATTTGCCGGCCTTCACCAGCGCCTCGACGAAGTTTGCGTAATGCCAGGCGGTGAACACTTCCTGTCCCCATTCGTCTGCGCCGAACACCTGCGCCCAGCTGCCCGACTTTTTCCTGCCGGCCTGGGTCCAGCGCTCCAGCAGTTCGGGCTCCAGTTTGTCACCGCGCGACGCCAGCGAGCGCATCAGCTCCGCAGGCACGACGGCCGCATACGCCTTGTCGGCCACGGTGCCGCGCTCGCGCGCGAGGGGCAGCATGCCGATCTCGTTCTCCACCTGGATCATGAGTACGGTGGAGTCGCGCGAATCGGCCGCGGCGAGGTGTTGCAGCAGCGCGGCGAACGCGCGGGCATCGGCATCGAGCGTGTTCTTCGGGAATACGGAGAGGATTTCCACGCTCGTGCCGTCAGCCACCCTCACGTGCGGGAAGCGGTGCGAGTCGCGCTTCACCCACGAAGGCACGTAGCTGGACATGCTGTTCTTCCACGCGCCGAACCACAGCAGCACCAGTTTCAGATCCTGAACGCGCGCGTCGCGCAGCATCGCATCGAGCGACGACCAGTCGAACTTGCCCTCGACGGGCTCGATCAGCTCCCAGTAGACCGGCGCGAGCACGGTGTTCAGATGCATGGCCTTGAGCCGCGGCCAGTGCGCCTGCATGTATTCAGCGCTCGACGCGCTGGAATTCCCGAGCTCGCCGCCAAGGATCAGAAACGGCTTGCCGTCGACGACGAGCTGCCGCGTGTCGCCGTGTTTTTCGAGGTGCGGTTGCGCCGGCCCGGCCCAGGCGGCCTGCCCCGACAGCAGTACCAGCGCGGCCATCAAGGGACTTCTGCAGACGCGTGCTGTCGCTCGCATGCGGGGATACTACCAAGCCGCAAATCGCAAACGGCGAATGCGCGATCGCGACGGTTGATACGGTGTTTGACGTACTGAATTCGGACCTTCGCCCGCCGTAAGCTTGCGCACCATGACACTGGCGGTCGCACTGCGGGCTCTGGAAGGTGGCCTGCTGATCGGCGCGGGAGCGGCAACGTTGTTGCTGCTCAACGGACGCGTCGCCGGTGTCAGCGGCATTCTCGCGAATGCCCTCGAGGCGCAGCCTGGCGAGCAGGGATGGCGTCTCGCATTCCTGTGCGGACTCGCGCTGCCGGCGCTGGTGTTCGGCGTGGGCCATCCGCAGTTGCCCGCGAACTGGGTGATGGCGCTGTTGGCGGGGCTGCTGGTCGGTTGTGGCACGCGACTCGGCAGCGGCTGTACCAGTGGCCATGGAGTCTGCGGCCTCGCGAACCTTTCGCGCCGCTCGCTCGCCGCAACGGCCGTATTCATGGTCACCGCGATCATCACGGTGCTGCTGGTTCGTCACGGGTGGCGGCCGTGAGATTCCTCACCGCACTGGTTGCCGGCGTCCTGTTCGGCGGTGGCTTGCTGTTGTCAGGCATGACCGACCCGGCGAACGTCCTCGGTTTTCTCGATGTCTCCGGCGAATGGCGGCCGCAACTCGCGCTGGTCATGGCGGGGGCGGCGCTGGTGGCGGCACCGGCATTCCGGATCGTGCGCCGCCGGCATCGCAGCCTGCTCGGAGAGCCGGTGACGCTTCCGGATCGCACGCGAATCGACGCACACCTGCTCACGGGCGCAGCGATATTCGGCGTCGGCTGGGGCATTGCTGGAATCTGCCCGGGACCCGGCATCGTGCTGCTCGCCAGCGGCGAGAGCGTGGCCTGGATATTCATGGCTGCAACCGCCATCGGCTTGCTGATCACCGGACGTCTGCGATCGAATCCGGGGTGAGTAATCGAGTGCACGGACTTTTCGCAAACACCCCGGCTATCCAGTCGATGAATACACGAACCTTTGTCGAGAGATGACGGTTTGCCGGGTACAACACGTGCACGGGCAACGGCTCCGGCTGCCAGTCGGCGAGCACCGGCACCAGCTCGTGCGTGGCGCCGCTGGCCGAGACCATGAACGACAGCAGCTGACCCAACCCGAGGCCGGCGCGCAGGCTCGCGAAATGCGCGCTGCTGTCGTTGACGGCGATACGCGGGCTGGGCTGGATCTCGATGCGCTTGCCGTCACGCTCGAACATGAGCGGCCGCAGCCGCCCGCTGCGCGGAAAGAAATACGCCGCGAGCGTGTGGCCGGATTCCAGGTCGCCGGGATGCGTCGGCTCATCGTGGCGGCGAAAGTACTCCGGCGTCGCGCAGGTGAGCCAGCGCAGGTCGCCGATGCGGCGCGCCACCAGCGACGGCTCCAGCAGCGGCCCGACACGAATCACGCAATCGACGTTGTCACCCATGAGGTCGGCGGGCCGGTCGCTGACACCGCACTCGATGTGGATCTCGGGATATCGCGCGAGGAATTCGGGCAGCGCGGGCAGGACGACGTAGCTGGATATCGCAGCGCCGGCGTCGATGCGCAATCGGCCGCGCGGACGCTCCTTGGCATGGGTTACGCTCGATTCGATGTCCTCGAGATCGCCTAACAACCTGACGACGCGTTCGTAGTAAGCGGAACCATCCGGCGTGACCGTGACACGCCGCGTGGTGCGGTTCAGCAGGCGGATGCGCAGATGATTCTCCAGGCCCTGGACCAGCTTGGTGACCGTGGGCTTGGGCAGCCGCAGGGAGTCGGCCGCACGCGTGAAAGTCCCGGACTCGACCACGCGTACGAACACCCGCATGGCCAGCATCTGGTTGAAATTCGCTTGGGATGCCATGGCCGAGGATTATTCCCTATTAGAAATAAAGATGTCACGAATTGGGGATTTATCCGCCTAAATCGGGGTAATACGGTAGGACTAACCCAAAACGGAGGTCCCATGAACAAGAAACTGACTGGAAAAGCCGCCCTGGTCACCGGCGGATCCCGCGGCATCGGTGCCGCCATTGCCCGATCGCTCGCCGACGAGGGCGCGGACGTTGCCATCAGCTACATGAGCTCGCCCGACAAGGCCCGGGCGCTGGTGCGCGAACTGCAGGAAAAGGGCATTCGCGCGGTCGCCTTCCAGGCCGACCAGGCGCAGGCCGACGAAGTCGCCACGCTGGTTCGCAAGGTCGCGGAACATTTCGGTCACCTCGACATTCTCGTGAACAATGCCGGCGTGTTCGTCACCGGTGCCGTCGGTGAGGTGAAGGCCGAAGACGTGGCACGCCAGTTCGCCGTCAATGTCGGCGGCGTCAACGCCGCGGTACGCGAGGCCGCGAAAATCATGCAGCAGGGTGGGCGCATCATCTCCATCGGCTCGATGGGTGGGACGTCCTCGCCGTGGCCGGGCATCTCGGACTACTCGGCCACCAAGGCGGCGGTCGCCGCGTACACGCGCGGATGGGCGCGCGATCTCGGTCCCAAAGGCATCACCGTGAACGTGATCGAGCCCGGCCCCATCGACACCGACATGAACCGCGACGACGAGCGCGACTTCGTGAAGGTGTTGAAGGGCGGTACGGCGCTGGGCCGCTACGGCAAGCCCGAGGAAATCGGCGCTACCGTGGCATTCCTGGCCAGCAAGGGTGCCGGCTACATCACCGGCGCGACCATCGCCGTGGATGGCGGCTACAACGCCTGAGGCGAGACGGTAACGAATCGACTCGCTCCGGCGATGACTGTTCGTGAAAGCCCTGACTCCCGAATTCCATTTGCGCGCCGGCCGACCCGGCGATCTTGCCAGCCTGTGCGAGGTCGACCGGGACGCCGCGGAACTGTTCACGCTTGCCGGCTTGCATCTCGACCTGCCCGACGATCATGAATTCCCGGCGGCCGAGACCGAACGCTGGCGGCGCAGCCTGGCCGCGGGGACCGCGCTGCTGGCAGTCGACATCGCCGGCGTGGTGGCGGGTTTCGCGGCCCTGGGCGAGCGCGATGGCGAGGCATTCGTGGAGCAGCTCGCGGTACGACGCAGTCACATGCGGCGCGGCATCGGCGGCGCGTTGCTCGCGGCCGGCGCCTCGCTGGCGGCGCGCAACCACTCGGAGCTCTGGCTAACTACCTACGATCACCTGGAGTGGAACCGGCCGTACTACGAGCGCCATGGATTCACCCGCGTGGCGGAACAGCGCTGCGGCGCGGAGGTTAGTGCCGTGATGAGCTTCGAACGGCGCTGGCTGCCGTTTCCCGAACGGCGCGTCGCCATGCGCAAGCCCTTGCGCGGCGTGCGCCGCCACGATGCATGACGCCACGCGCCTGCGCATCGCGCGCGCCACCGCGCGGCTCGAACGCATGGTCGCGTTCTACCGCGACGGTCTCGGGCTGCCGTTGCTGGAGCGCTTCGAGAAACACGCCGGCTACTCGGGCGTGATCCTCGGGCTACCGGGCGGCGCGCAGCTGGAATTCACGCAGCACGACGCTGCGGCGCCCGGCCGCGTTCCGGATCCGGATGATCTGCTGGTCCTGTATTTCCCTTCCGCGGCGCAGATCGCGCGCCTGCGACCGGACCGGCTCGGCCCGCGCAACCTGCAGCCGGTGAATCCCTACTGGCTGGACAAGAGCGTGACGCTCGAGGATCCCGATGGCTGGCGAGTCGTGTTGTGCGACTCCAGCCGCCCGGGCTGAGTCGTCAGACCCGCGCCTGCTCGATGCGTTTGCGCAGACGCGGCGCCGTGAAATCGAGAAACGCGCGCAATTTTCCGGTCAGCCGGCGTTCGCGCACGTAGACGAGATGCACCGGCAGCGCTGGCGGTTCGTGCCTGCGCAACAACACGGTGAGGGATTGCGCCTTCACGGCCTCCGCCACCTGGTACGACAGCAGGCGCGTGATGCCGACTCCGCACAACGCCGCATCGAGCGCGGCCTCGGCCGTGCTCACCGCCATCCGCGGTCGCACCGGCACGACCTCACCGCCGAAGACCCAGCCACCGGTTGCGCCCAGGGAAGAGAAAGTCACGCAGTCGTGTTCCAGCAGCGATTGGGGCGACTTCGGCGCGCCACGTCGGCGCAGGTACTCGGGACTGGCGCACACCACGTTGCGAAGCTGGCCGATGCGCGCAGCCACCAGGGAGCTGTCTGGAAGGTCGCCGACGCGTACCGCCAGGTCGAGATGCTCGTCGATGAGATTCATCGGCCGATCCGACAACACCATCCGCAGATACACGCGCGGATGCGCGGCGAGGAACTCCGCCGCCACCGGCACCACGTGCTGGCGGCCGAGACTCACGGGTGCGGTGACCACCAGTTCGCCCTGCGGCGCCTGGTATTCGCCGCTGGCGCCGCGCTCCGCCTCGGCGAGGTCGTCGAGGATGCGGCGACACGCGGCAAGATAGGTCTCGCCGGCCTCTGTCAGCGCCAGCCGGCGCGTACCACGCACCAGCAGTTTCGCGTCGAGGTGTATTTCAAGCTCCGCCACCTTGCGGCTCACGGTGGGCAGGGGCATGCGCAGCCCGCGGCTGGCGGCGGAGAAGCTGCCGGCCGAAACCACCGCGACGAAGGCCGACATGGCGCTGAGACGGTCCATACCCATTACTCTCATTTTTCGAGAGGAAGCCTCCAGAAATTACCGTCTAGTTGCGCGAAATGAAAGGCCATATTTTTGCCTCCGCGCCCGGCAATTCCGCCGGCGCGTCAACCAGAGGATCGAAACATGTCCCGAATTTTCACCCCCGCATCCATCGACGAGGCGCCGGCGGCTTCACGCCCGCTGCTCGAGGCCGTCAAGAAGCTGCTCGGCAGCGCGCCCAACCTGTTCCGGATGGTGGCCAACAGCCCGGCCGCGCTGGAGGGTTACGTCGGCCTGCTCGGCGCGCTCGCGAAAGGTTCGCTGCCGGCGGCCACGCACGAGCGCATCGCGTTGCTGGTGGCGGAGGCCAACGGCTGCGACTACTGCCTGTCGGCGCACAGCTGGCTCGGCAAGAACGTGGCGAAACTCGATGACGCGGAAATGAACGCGAACCGTCGCGCCGCTTCTTCGGACCAGAAGGCCGCGGCGGCGCTGCGATTCGCGCGCGCCGTCATGGAAACGCGCGGGCACGTGAGCGACGAGCAGCTGCGCGCGGCGCGCGAGGCGGGCTACGACGACGCGCAGATCGTCGAGATCGTGCAGCACGTGGCGCTCAATACCTGGACCAACTACGTCAACAGTGTCGCGCGGACGCAGGTCGACTTCCCGGTGGTCGCCGCGCGCAAGGTGGCGTGAGCACGCCGTGAATGAGGTCTACTCCAGCGATGTGGCCTTCACCCCCGCGGTGAAGGCCATCCAGGCGCGCAAGGGTTCGCGTGCGGCGTATGCGCGCATGGAGGCGCGTGGCGGCTGGGAGACGCGGATCTCGGCGGAGCTGGCGGAGTTCATCGTGGCGCAGCGCAGCTTCTTCATCGCCACCGCGAGCCGCGAGGGCCAGCCGTACATGCAGCACCGCGGCGGGCCGCCCGGCTTCCTGCGCGTGCTGGACCCGCAAACGCTGGGCTTCGCCGATTTCATCGGCAACCGGCAGTACATCACGTCAGGCAATCTCGCCGAGAACCCGCGCGCGCAATTGTTCCTCATCGACTACGCCGAACGCCGCCGCGTCAAGATCTGGGGCGAGGCGAGCTTGATCGAGTCGGACGCGACATTGCAGAGTAGTTTGATGCCGGCAGGCTACCGCGCGCGGCCCGAGCAGGTGATCCTGTTCAAGGTGCAGGCCTGGGACGCCAACTGCCCGCAGCACATTCCGCGGCGGTTCGAGGCGGACGAGGTCGAGGCATTGCTGCGCGAGCGCGACGCGCGCGTCGCCGCACTCGAAGTGGCGCTGGCACAGGCGCGTGCGGCTACCAGCGCAGCCAGCGGCGACCCGCGAAATAACACACGGACGTGACCGCGCCGACGGCCAGTGAATACCAGGCGGCGACGAACAGCGGGCTGTCCTCGCGGCACGAGAGGGCGTACAGGCAGGCGCCGAAGCCGCCCGCGGCGAGCCCGGCAACTGCGCCGGCCAGCCCCGGTCGCGCGGGCGCCGCGTGGCGCAGCGCCAGCATCAGGCACAGCGCAGGCGGCGCGGACAGCAGCGGTATGAGCCCCAGGCAATGCAGCGCGGCGTGTCCCACCAGCAACGACCCCCACGCAGAGGCGGGCTCCGTGAACAGTTCGCCGAGCACGCCGGCCGCCAGCAGCAGCGGTGCCAGCCAGAGCCAGCGCAATGCCGGCGGGCGCGGCAATGGCCGGATCACGGCGCGCAGCGCAACGGTCGCGGATCCGGCGAGCAATATCACCACGGTGTGCTTGGTCCAGAAGTCGAAAGCGTGCAGCGATGCGGCGAAATCGGGGCGTGGCTGCAACAGGCCGGCAAACAGGTCGAGAGAGCCCGCCGCGCCGGCCCCCAGCGCGGCAAGCATCAGTGGCCCGAGAGCGACCACGGGGCGGGCGGCATCGGCGGCCAATGCGCGGATCAGGGATTCAGTCTTCATGCGGCCCCTTGCGAAACAGCGTGGCGAGTGATTTCAGGGCGCGATGCAGCGTGACGCGCACGCTCACCTCGCTCATGCGCAGGCGCAACGCCGCTTCCTGCGCGGTAAAGCCCTGCAGCGAGACGGCCAGCAGCACGTCGCGCTGCCGTTCGGTGAGCGTGGCGAGGCCACGCTCGATGTCATGCGATGCGCCGTCGGAATGCTCCTCTTCGTGGCCGAGCGTGTCGGCCACGCTGTCGAGTGATACCTCGATGCGCCGGCCGCGGCGCCGCCAGGCGTCGACGATCTTGTTGCGCGCGATCGCGGCGACCCACGGCGCAACCGGCGTGCCGCGCACCCAGGTATTGCGCTTCAGGTGCAGCGCCAACAGGACTTCCTGCACGACGTCCTCGGCTTCCAGGCCCGCAGCGTTGGCGCGCGACTTCACGGTTCGCCGCAGCGCGGGTGTGAGCGCGGAGAGCAGGCGGCCGTAAGCCGCGCAGTCGCCGTCCAGCGACTGCTCCATGAGCATCGTCCAGTGCCATTCGTGATTCGGGGTGTCCACGATCGTTACCGCATCCATCGTCCGCGGCGCCGCTTTCGTTACACGCGCGGTCCCGTAACGCCGCGGCAGCGGCGCGCGAAGGAGTTGACGAACCAACCCTTTCATCATCGAGAAGGATTCCCATGAAAACGTCCCGCAATCTCCTGCTGCTCGGCGTGCTCGCCGCCTGCGGCGCGCAAGCCGCGCCGAACGACTTCGACGCGGTCGGCCCGCAGCACGCGTTGTTCGTGATGACCAACAACGCCGACGACAACGAAGTCGTGGCGTACGAGCGCACGCCGTATGGAACGCTGCAAAGCCCGCACCGCTATTCGACCGGTGGTCGTGGCGCCGGCGGCACGGTCGATCCGCTGGGTTCGCAGGGCTCGCTCACGCTCAGCGATGACGGCGCGTGGCTGTTCGCGGCCAACGCCGGCAGCGGTAGTTTGTCGATGTTCCGCGTATTCGGCACCCGGCTGCTGCTCAGCGATCGCGTACCCACGGGTGGCAGCGAGCCCAACGCGGTCGCGCAGCACGGCAAGCTGGTCTACGTACTCAACACCGCGGGCAGCAGCAGCGTCGTCGGCTTCCGTCTCGCCGACGGCAAGCTCACGCGCATCTCCGACTCGCTGCGATTCCTGAGCGGCAACTTCGTCGAGTCGGCGTCGCTGGCGTTCAGCGCCGATGGACGCTTCCTGGTCGTGACCGAACGCGCCACCAACAAGATCGACGTGTTCCGCGTGCAGGCGGACGGCCGCCTCGCGGCACTCCAGGTCAATGCCAGTGCCGGTCCCGGTGCGTTCTCGGTCGTGACCGCGCGTAACGGCGCTGTGCTGGTGTCCGAAACCGGCGCGGGTGGGCCCGCGAGCTCGGCCATCTCGTCGTATCGCATCGCGGCCGATGGCACGTTGACGCCGGTGAGCGTGAGCGTTCCGTCGCTCGGCGCAGCCAATTGCTGGAACGTGCTGACACCCGACGGCCGGTTCGTGTACGCGTCGAATGCCGGCACGTCCTCGATCGCCGGCTTCGCGGTTGCCGCCAACGGCGCGCTCACGCCGGTGGGCAGCACCATCGTCGGCACCAATCCGGCCGGTTCGGCGAATCTCGACATCACGATCAGCGCCGACGGAAAGTTCCTGTACTCGCTGAACGCGGGCAGCGGCGCGATTGGCATGTTCGCGATCAACAACGACGGTTCGCTGGTGAACCTCGGCGTTCGCGCTGGCCTGCCGGCGGCTGCCGGCCTCAACGGCATCGCGGCAAACTGATGACCCGGTCACCCGAAATCCGCGCCGCGATGCGGCATTGGTCCGCGCTTCCCCTGCGCCTCATGGTCGGCGGCGGATTTCTGGTGCACGGTTATCTCAAGCTCGGGCGCGGCGTCGACGTGTTCGCCGCCGCGCTCGCCGGGCTGCACATTCCCGCGCCGCTCATCATGGCCTGGACCACGGTGACGATCGAGCTGCTCGCCGGCGTCGCCGTGCTGGTGGGCGCGTACGTCACGCTGATGAGCGTTCCCATGTCGATTGTCCTGGGGGTGGCGATCGTCAAGGTGCATGCGCAGTTCGGCTTCAGCTCGATCAAGTTTCTGGCGGTGACCGAGGCCGGGCCGCAATTCGGCAAGCCCGGCGTGGAATGCGATCTCTTGTACCTGGCCTGCATCGCCGCGCTGCTGCTGCTGCCGCCGGATCCGGCGTCCCTGGATCACTGGCGGGCCCGGCGCAACCTAGCCGCCGGCTTTCGCCGCCTGTGGGGCCGCGGCGACCTTGCGCTGCGTTCTCCGGTAACCGAGGTGCGAGATGTCCGGCGGGAAGAACATGGCCCAGTTCCACTCGAGGAACAGGCGCGACTTGCGCGCGAAAGTGGGTACGCGTAGTAGATAGAGCCCGCGCCACATCAGCCAGGCGATGAAGCCGGAGATCCGCAGGCCGAAGATCTCGGCCACCGCCTTGTTGTGGCCGAT
>Ga0207675_100003732_pt1 | contig 14835 bp, 6 predicted proteins | sample KBSSwiS42_FD_184305 | JGI IMG/M metagenome (GOLD analysis project Ga0207675, IMG submission 184305) | Switchgrass rhizosphere microbial communities from Kellogg Biological Station, Michigan, USA - KBS Switchgrass S4-2 (SPAdes) (version 2) | ecosystem: Host-associated > Plants > Roots >... | reverse complement strand
GGCGATGCGCGCGGCGGTGCGGCGCTTTCGATGCGCGCCATCGCCGGCGTGCCGATCAAGCTCCTGGGCACCGGCGAATGGCGCTACAAGGCGGGACTGATCGCTTCGAAGCGCTACGGCGCTTTCGGGCCGCACTTGAACGTTGCCTACGAGACCACCTCGAGCGGTGCGAAGTCCCTGGACAACTACACGTACGCGGCAGGTTTCGATTGGCGGATGACGCCGACCTTCACCGCTGGCCTGGATCTGCTGGGTCGCTATAACCCGGACCAGGAAACCGTCGGTAACGACGTGCGGGACGTGGCGCTCTCAGCGAAATGGAATCCGTTCAGCTCGGCCAACGCGCCGCTCAACGCCTATGTCATCGTCCCGGCGAATCCCGATCACGGTTTGCGATCGGATGTCGTCTGGGGAGTGGGCATCGATATCGTTCTTTGATCGAGACCGCCGGCGGTCCAGCGCTCATTTGCAGCGCTGGAACCGCCGGTTGTATGTCTGCCACTGGGCGCTCGCCTCGGTCTTGCCGCGCACCTGCACCATGCTCTGACCATCGGCGGAGAACTCGCCGAATTCGGTCACCATCGGACCGAGCGTCTTGTCGGTCCATGACATCGCAATGCCGTTACCCGTGCGCTGATAGCGAACGACGGGATACTTGATGGTGCGCCCGCCACCGAGCTCGAAGGCGTACTCGTTCGCCGAGAACGCCAGGCCGACACCGTCGCCGCACCAATTGCCCAACAGACTCGGCTCGGCAGCCGGCGCCGCGGCCGGCGGCGGTTGCACCACTGGGGCTGCAGCAGCGGTGGATGTCGAGTTCGATGTCGCCGCGGGCGCGCGATCCGCAACCTGCGGACTCTGAGTCGCTGCAGCCGTCGCAGCAACCGGCTTGGGTTCGACCGGCTTTAGCTCGACCACCTTTGGCTCGATCGGACGCAGCGCCTGCAGCGCCGTGAGATCCACGAACGCACTTTGTACTGCAGCGAGATAGGCGTTGTGTGCAGCGGCGTCCGATCCTAGATCGGCCAGGCGTTGTTTGATCGTGGCCAGCCAGGCCGAGCTGCGCGACCGGTAACTCTGCGGCGCCACTGCACGATAAGTCTCGGCCGCCGACGACAGAGCGGCGCGATCGATTGGTTCCTGCGAGCTCAACAGACCGTCGACGCGGCGGCTCGCGGCATCGGCAAGCATGGCCGGCGCGTCGCGCACGAACGCATCGTCCTTCGGCGCGATCGTCTGCAACTCCACCAACGTGCCGCGCGCACGATCCAGTCGACCCGCCTTGACCTCATTGCCGAAGCGCTGTTTCGCCGCAGCGACCCTGGCGGCCAACTCTTCGGCGGCGCGTTCGACCTTGTTCCGCTCGGACGCCTGCGTCCATTGCGCTCGCCGCGCTTGCAGCGCAGCCGACTTCGGAGTGAGCTGTTCCGCCTTGTCCAGCAACTGCGACGCCACCGTGAAACGCTTCTCATCGATGAGCCGGCCGGCCGCATCGAGATACGTCGCGGACAGCTGGTCTCGGGCCATTGCTGCCGCAGTTTCGCTGCCAGCAGTTTTACGCAGCGACGCGAGTGCCGCGTCCGCTTCCCGTTGCCAGGCTGCGTCGATCGGCTGTGCTCGCTCGAGGACGACTCGGAACGCTTCTCGTGCCGCGGTGAGCGCCCGCTCCTGTGCCTGGCGCGTAGCCTCGAGTTGCAACGCTTCGACCTGTGAGTGGGCGGCAGCGATGTCGGCAACGCCGGGCAGATGAACCGCGGCATCGGCGAGCAACGCGAGTGCTACGTCGAATCTGCCGCCTTTGGCGGCGCCAATCGCGCTCGCAGTAATCTTCTGTGCTGCGCCGGCCCGGGCGGATTGAATCAACGGATTTCCCGGGTCGAGCGCGGCAAGGGCCGAGATACGTCCGCTCAGTGCGTTCAATCCCGCTGAGGTCGGCGCGAAGGAACTGAGAGCAGTGCGCAATTGCGTTTCTGCGGCAGCGATCTTCTCGCGCTCCGCAGCCCGCGCGGCTTCGCGCTCGGCTGCCGCGGTGGCGTTCGCGCTGTCTTGTTTGCGCTGCTCGATCCGGGCCATGTCCTGGGCGATGAGGTCTTTGGACTCTTGCGTGCTGCGGAGGGCGAGCGCCGCCGCAAGGGCTGCGCGCGCTTCGTCCCACTTGCGTTCACCGCTCAGTCGCTCGGCTTCGCGCCGCTGCTCTGCCACCGCAGCAGTCACGATCGCTTCCAGGTTGGGATCCGTGGGCGCCACGGCGCGCAGCTCATCGATGACTGCGCCGATCGATGCCCCCGCAGGAGTTTTCGTGCCTGGCGCGGCGGCCAGCAGGCGGGCCTGCGAGACCAGCTCATCGCGACGCGCAACCAACCCTTCGCGTCGCGCTCGCACGCGACTGGCTGCTTCGTTCAGGCCAATTGCTTCGAATGCCGCGACGTAGCGACGCTCGAACGAAACGATGCTATCGACGGTCGCGATGCTGGTAATGGCTTCGTAGTTCTTGCCGAGCAAGGGTCGCACGCTGGCTGCGACCTTGCCGAACACCTGATTGCCGGGGTCGATGTCGCGCAGCCCAACCAACGCATCAGTGACTGAAGCGAGCGGTTCGAGGCTGGTCAATGCCGCAAGCTTCGATTCAACCTGCGCCGCCAGTAAGCCGCTCCGCTGCTTGATCTGCGCCAGCTGCTCAGCAGACGCGAGCTTGTCCGCAACGTCGCGGAGCAGTCGGTCGCGCGGCGCGAGCCGCGTGCCCTCGGCAAGAAGTGCACGCGCGTTGTCCAGATCGTTGGAGCCGATCGCTGCTTCGGCCGCTGCCGCAAAAGCGCCGGCGAGACGCGGATCCACCAACAGCGGATGATTCGGCTCGACCAGCCGGATCCGCTGCATCACACCTTGAATCCCGCTGTGCTCCTTGCTGCTCAGCAAGCGGCCGGCCGCGAGATAGGCTTCGTACTGTTCCGCGAGCTCGGACAGGTAACGCTGCTTGCGTGTGGCCACTTCATCGCGTAGCTGCACCAGCTCGGTCGCATCCGGATACATCGTCAACGCGGTGTCGAAGATCGCTTCGGCCTTGGCGTAGGCGGCGTCGATCTCGCCGCTGTCGAGCATCGCGCGAATCTGTCCGCGGTAGTAAGCGATGATCTCCGGCCTCGCGGCATCGAGTGCCCGGGCGCGATCGCCGGGCGAGAACGTCGCCAGCCGATCGATGGCCGCCTGCATTGTCGAAGTGTTGCCCGACTCCAGATCCGCAATCGTTCGCGTCACGGGGTACTCGATCGCGAACCAGAGTCCGCCCGCCGTGATCAGCAGCACGACCGCCACGACGATCAAGGCGGTCTTCTTGTTCCAACGCCAGCGCCGCGGCGGTTCAGCAGCGCGCAGTCCGTTGAAGAACTCGCGCACACTCGGCGTGCGCGCCTCGCGATCGAAGGCGAGTGCTTGAGTCAAGGTGCGATTCTGACGCGCGCTCAGGGTTGGCACGGGCTTCGGCACGAGCTTGCGGCCGCGCGCAACGAGCGCCGACAGTCGATCGAAAGGATGATTGCCGGTCAGCAACTCGTAACACACGCACGCGAGTCCATAGACGTCGTCGCGTGGATCGGGATCGGCAGATTCCTCGGCCATCTCCGGGCTGGCGTAGGCGGGAGTCATCGCGCCCAGCAAGCGGCCGTCGTACACGGTCACCGTGCCGTCGGCCTGGTTCGGCCTGCGCATGGCTCGCGCGATACCGAAGTCGAGAACCTTGATCTTCCCGCCCTGCATGACGAAGCAGTTGCTGGGCTTGAAGTCGGCATGCACGATGCCGTGCTCGTGCGCGTACATCAAAGCAGCGCACATCCCTTCGATCAGCGGGATCGCTTCCGCCAGGGGCACGCCGCGGTCACGGCCATCGGAGCTGAGATAGACGTCGAGCGCCGTGCCCTCCAGTAACTCCATGCTGATGAAAATGGTGTCGCCAGTGCGATCGAAATCGTAAACCGTGACGATGTTCGGGTGAGCGAGCCGCTGCTGACGGCTCGCCTCACGCTGCAGCATGATGAAGGCGTCGTCGCGCCGCTTGAAATCCTCGCGCAGCACCTTGATTGCGACGTACGGATTGCGATCGCGCGCTTCGACTTTGAGCAGGTCGCGGCCGCGGTACACGATGCCCATGCCGCCGATGCCGAGAACCTCGTCGAGGATGAAGCGATCGCGCAAGCGGGTGCCGAGCGCAATGTTCGAATGCCCGGCTGGCGCACCTTTGCTAGGGGGAGGATTCGGCATGCCGGGCGCCTCGACCGCGAATACCTGGCGCTGACTGATTGTATCGACGATGACGGTCTTGAGCTGTTGGAACTCGTCCGGCTGGATGATCCGCTGTGCGTAAGCCTTTTCGACTTCACGCATCACGTCGTGCGCGGACTGCGGCCACGAGGTCAGCTGCGAGCTGATACGGCCGGTCACGGCGTCGAACGCCAGCTCGCCACGGCGAAGCGCGAGCAGATCATCCATCAGGGGCGCCGGTTTCTTCATTATCACGGCGCGAATGGCGCTCCGGGATGGCAGCGCATGCCGGTAGCGCCCGGACTCCTTAGCTTTTCGAATCGCACGTAACAGTCGCCTTCGTACAATCGCGCTATTGATATCAACAATTAACGAGCGAGGCCAATGGGCTGACTTTCGGTCCAATGACAGCGGGCTCATTCCCGCCCATTGCTTACGTGATTTAGCAGAAGAATCAAGTGGTTGAAATCCGACTATCGGGCAACCCGCCGCGCGGCAGGCCGGCGTCGCGGGCTACGTGAAAAATTTCCTGCGCTTGTGTCGTGATCGACGAAGCGAGCGTTCCCGGCCCTCTCGGTCCGCACACAGGTCGTATTGTCTTCGGTGCCGGAGCTGCACCGAGTCGCTGCGGCTGGTCTGCCTCGAGCATGCGCTCTACGGCAATCTGCTGTTCGCGGCGAGCCTGTGGCCGTTCTTCTCGCATGAAGCCGTGATCATGTGATCACCGCGCGAAGGCGCGGTAAATCCCTGCCACCGCCACATCCTTCGCCCCGGTCGCGAACAGCTCCTCCAGGGTCGCGTGAGCAACGTGCCCGTCGCGAATCATACGCTGCATGAGCAGCCCTGCCTCTTCACGCCGCAGATTCCGCGTGCGCACGTTGGCGAAGCAGCGGCCCGGCCGCAGCAGTGCTTCGTCGATGTCCTTCACGTTGGCCAGATTCGTAGTGAAGATGATCTTACGGCCTTGCGCGCGCACGACGCCGTCTGCGACCGCCAGGAAGCGATGCAGGTCGTGATTGCCGTTGCTGCGCGCGAGCAGCATGTGGTCAGCATCCTCGATGACGAACGCGTCGTTCGCGCCGGTGACGAACTCGACGAAGATCTCGTCGCTTTCGAGGACGCGCTTGTCCGCCGTGTACAGCACCTTGGCGCTGCTCGCCTTGCGCGCCGAGATCGCGCTCAGGATGGCGCGGACCAGCCGGGTCTTGCCCGTGCCGGGGCCGCCCTGGAGTACCAGCACCGTCTCGCTCGCATCCAGATAGCGGCTCACGAACGACGCAATCGGTTCGCCGAGCGACGGATACGCTTCGTCGTAGAGCCGATCGACCATCAGCTCGTCGAATGACGTGCTGTTGAGTCCGCGATAGCTGTCCGTGTAGTACCAGCCGATGGTGAAAGTCTGCTCGGCGGGATGGCGATCGCCGACGATGCGGAACAACTGCTCACGCACTTCCGTCAGCCGCTGCACGCTGTCGGTCCAGATGCCGAACTGGCACGAGCAGTAGCCTGCTTTGCGCCATCCGTCCGCCTCGATGAACACGCCCGGTCCGTCGAGCAGCAGCTCGCCCTCGGCGAGCCGCAGAGCGGTCAGGCCGGTTTGCGTCGCCAGGTCGTCGAAGATGACTTCCAGCTTGCGCCGCGCGGCGCAGCGGACGCGTCGAAAGATCGGATAGCGCGCCGCCGTGTTCTCGAGTGCGCGCATGGCGCGCATCTTGATCACGCTGCCCGCGAGATCGTAGACCTTGTGCTGAAACTGCAGGTCGACCGATGACGAAATGCCGTCGGCGACCGCTCGCTCAGGGTTCAGTTTGTGAATGCTCATACGTGTTTCATTCGCGATAGCGCGCAGCCCGCCGCCGCCAGAAACACCAAGCCCCTGGCAGGTTGACCCGGCCAGGGGCTTATTCGGAGCCGAAAGGCTACGCACCTGACTTGGGGAGCGAGCAAGCTCCGCAAGTCGTCCTGCGAAAGCTCACGCGTGGTTGTTGTTAGTGATGGCGTGCGTAGTTGTGGGCATTGTTCGATTCCTGTCCGGGGCGCGCATATTACTCAGGACTTACTGCGTGTCAAATGCCGATCGACCGCAAACGGCGAACCCGCAAGGATGCGTTCGGCGCGACGCAGCGGTTCGATGCTCGCTTGCGTCGAACCACCTGCCGCGAGCGACTGCCCGTACCAGTAGGCGGCCTCACCGGCCCAGCGGCTCGTCGCGTCGTGCTTCTTCCAGAACTCGTCAGCTCTGCGCGCATAGTCCCGCGCCTGGTCGAGTTCGCCTGCACGCAAGTACACCCTGACGAGGCCGACCCACAAATCAACACGATCCGGCGTCACAGTCGGAATCAATCGCGCGTGATCGCGCTCTGCCTGCTCCAATAGCTGGCGCGCACGCGCGGTGTCGCCGAGTTCGAGGTGGGCGATGCCAGCCATCCCTTGCGCCGACGCAACCCAGGCCGACGCCAATTTGGATTGCGCTCGCAGCGATGGGATCGATGTTTCCAGCGCTGCGACAGCGCGCTGATAATCACCGTTCAGCAACAGCAGCCAGCCCATCACGCTGCGCACTTGCTCCGGATAAGCGAACCGAACCTGCTGCAGATCGCGGCCCTCCAACGCTTCGAGCGACGACATCGCAATATCCGTCTTGCCACTCAGCCCTTGAGCCAGCGCCAGATTGAGCTGTCCCCAGCCGACGAAGATGTTGTCGGGAGGAAGCTCCTTCGTCATCGTCGCGAACTCGATGGCGGCCGCTTCGAACGCGCCGGTGTCGCGCGCCTGGAGCAGCGCCTGCATCACTTGTCGCTTGTTCGCGAGCAGGTTGTGGCCATGGATCCCGTTGGCCTGCAGGATGTCGACACTGCGACGCGACGACTCCAACGCCGATGCTGTTTCGCCGCGCCACAGCTGCGTCATGCCATAGTCACCCAGCTCGACCGCGTAGTCCTGCGAGTTGGCGCCGAACAGCTGGATGATCGACGCTTCGTTGGCCTTGAACTCAGCAGCGGCTTCGTCGAGTCGGTCGAGCGTGCGCAAGCATCGAGAGCGCAGGCCGCGAAACACCGCTGCGATCGGCTTCTGCGTGCTGCCGGGATGCGCCAACCGTGGCAGCACATCGTCGATGTCGCGCATCGCCTCTGCACACTGATCGGTGTGTGTCCGTGCCTGCGTCAGCAGCAATACCGCTTCGAAGTAGTCGGGATCGTCCTTGCCCGACAGCTTCGCCAGCTGATCCGCGCCGGTCTGAGCGTGCGCGACTGCCGCTTCCGGATCACCCGCGATGACTTCCATGAATGCTCGCTCGAGCGCGAGTCGCGCCGTGAGCAGAGTGGGAGGAGCCGCGGGCAACTGCCTGGCAACCTCATCGAGCAGCTTCTTGGCTGGATCCGTCTCGCCCAGACCTACCCAGGCGCTCGCAGCGCCCAATTTCGCGTTGATCGCGGCATCGAGATTCGTGAGCTTGGCGCGCTCCGCGATCTCCAGCGCCTTGCCGAACGATTTCAGACTTTCCTGATGAGCGCCGAGGTCGAGCAGCGCCTGCCCGACCGTCGCATGCAGCTCGATCTGCCGCGCGGGCTGACCGGCAAACTGCTCGTCGATGCGCTCGGCGCTTTCACGTAGCAAATCGATCGCAGTAAGACTCGAACTGCCGCTCTCCTCGGGCGCCGTTCCTTTGAACAAGGAAAGCAGGAATGCGTTGATGTCCTGCGTGCGTCGAGCTTCGGCGCGCGCGAGGCGCGATTGATTGACAGCGAACGCGACGGCTCCACAAAGCATCAGAGCGGCGATGCTGGCGACGGCAACTGCCGCCGCGTGTCGGGCGACGAACTTCCGCACGACGTAGATCGTGGCGCCGCGACGAGCTTTGACCGGCTCGCCGTTCAAGTACCGCTGCAGATCTTCGCCCAGCGCGGCGGCCGTCGCATAACGCTCTTGCGGGTCGCGGCGCAATGCCATCGACAGAATGGCATCGAGATCACCGCGCAGTTGCTTGCTACGCGCGCCGCCGACGACACTCGACGCGGGTGGAATGCGACCGTCCAACGCGGCGCGGATCTTTTCCGCACGCGAACCCGAGAGCTGCAGCGGATGACCTCCGACCAGCAACACGTAGAGCAGCATGCCGAGCTGATAGATGTCCGTCGCAGTCGACACCGGCCCGCCGAGCAGCTGTTCGGGAGCGCTGTACTCAGGCGTTAGTGCCGCGTCCTCCCAGCGAGTCGCTGCCTCGCCCGACTCAGGATCCAGCAGCTTGGCAATTCCGAAGTCCAGCAGCTTCACCACACCTTCGTGTGTCACGAGCACGTTCGACGGCTTCAGGTCGCGATGCACGATCAGGTTCGCGTGAGCGTCCGCAACGGCAGAGACGACATTCACGAACAAGCGCACCCGGGCTTTGCTGTCCAGCGAATGCTCGTCGCAGTACCGGTCGATGTGAGCGCCACGCACGTATTCCAAAACTAAATACGGCTGGCCCTCCCCGAGCGTGCCGGCGTCCAGCAATCGCGCGACGTGAGGATGCGTCAAGCGAGCCAGCGCCTGTCCCTCGCGACGAAAGCGCTCCGCGACGCCGGAATGCAGGATCGAGCGGTTGAGGAACTTGATGGCGCAGCGGCCCTCGAAACGGCCGTCGGCGCGCGATGCCAGCCAGACTTCGCTCATGCCGCCGCGGCCGATCAGAGCTTCGACTTTGTACGCACCGATTTCCCGGCCGGTGAAGTCGGCGCCCGCTGACCAGGCCGGCGGAACGATTGGGGAGTGCGCGAGGAAGCCCTTGGCATCGATCTCGGCGTGCTCTTGCAGGTATCTGCGTAGCTCGGCCGCCACAGCGGGCTCGGTGACTGCGATCTCGGTCAGCCAGCGCTCACGCTCTGCCGGCTCCAGGTCCAGCGCCCGATCGAGATAGGGCGCCAGACGGTGCCAGGCAGCCGGGTCGGATGGCGCAGTGTGCATCGTTCGATGGTATCGGTCCGGCCATTCACCCGCTACGTACTGCGGTGCCGAGCTCGCTGCCGCACACTCGCGGGGCGCATGCAATCAGTCCTCCGTGTCCTTGTCGTGCTCGCTGTGCTGTGCGCCTGTTCGCGAGAGGCGGAATCTCCTCGCGCCGCGGGCCCTGCCGCCGCTGCAACCTCTTCGGCCGCGGCTCCCGCACCCGAGCCCGAGGCGCCGCCTCTGCCATCGGTGCTCGATACGGTGATCGAGCCTCACACCGACGATCTTCCCGAGATGCTGCAGCGTCGCCAGATTCGCGCGCTCGTGGCAGTCGACCGCACTCATTTCTTCTTCGACCGCGGGGCGCAAAAGGGCATCACCGCCGAGGCGCTGATCGAATTCGAGCGTTGGGTCAACAAAGAGCTGAAGACGAAAAAGAACCTGAAGGTACAGGTGGTCGTGGTGCCCGTGCGGCGCGATCAGTTACTGCCGGCGCTGTTGAACGGACGTGGCGACGTCATCGCCGTGTTCGTCACTGACACGCCTGAGCGCCGCAAAGTCGTCGACTTCCCGACGGCGGGCTTTCAGGTCACCGAAGTCTTCGTCAGCAATGCCGCGACCGCGGCACCCGCGACTCGCGATGATCTGTCTGCCCGCGAGGTGTGGGTTCGCCGCGGCAGCGCGTACTTCGAAAGTCTCAATGACCTGAATCGGGACTTCGCCCAGCGCAAGCTCAAGCCCGTGGTCATTCGCGAGCTGGATCCGACGATCGAGGACGACGAAGCGCTCGAGATGGTCAACGCGGGCGTGATCCCCGCAACCGTCACCAATCGTTACGTGGCAAAACTGTGGGCACCCATCCTGCCGGAGCTGCGCGTGCACGAGACAGTCGAGCTGCGCTCCAATGCGCCGTTCACCTGGGCTGTGCGCAAGAACAATCCGCAGCTGCGCGAGCTGGTGGGCAAATTCCACCAGAAGCACGGCGAAGGCACGCTCTGGGGCAACATGAAGTTCCAGCAGTACTTCGTCGAGGGCAAGTTCATCCGCAATCCGCGCCGCGCCAAGGACGCCGAGCGCTTGCGAGAGACCCGCAAGCTGTTCGAACAATACGGCGCGCAGTACTCGCTCGATTGGTTACTGGTCGCGGCGCAGGCCTTTCAGGAGTCCGGGCTCGACAACAAGAAGAAGAGCCCCGTGGGAGCCGTCGGCATCATGCAGGTCATGCCTGCGACCGCGCGAGATCCGCGCGTGCGCGTGAAGAACATCGAGCAGCTCGATCGCAACATCGAAGCCGGTACGAAATATCTGCGACTGATGATGGACGATTACTTCGAGGCAGAGCCGATGACGCGCCTCGACAAGGGGTTGTTCGCACTTGCTTCGTATAACGCCGGACCAGCGCGCGTCGCGAAGCTGCGCAGCGAGGCGCGCAAGCTGCAACTGGACGAGAACGTCTGGTTCGACAACGTCGAGATCATCGCCGCACGCCGCATCGGCGCGGAGACCGTCACCTACGTGCGGAACATCTACAAGTACTATCTCGCGTACAAGCTGATGGAAGAACAAGGACTGCTGAAAAACGCGAGCGATCAGGTTCCTGCTGCGAATGGAAAGACGGCGCACAGCAGCGAAGCCACCAACATCAGCAGACAGATCAGCGCCGCCCACTTCAGTGTGTAGCGCTGGTGATCGCCGAACTCCACGCCCGCGAGGCCGACGAGCAGGTACGTGGACGGCACCAGCGGGCTGAGAAAGTGCACCGGCTGACCGATCAGCGACGCGCGCGCAATCTCGACCGGCGCGATGCCGAACTCTTTTGCCGTCTCGGCAACGATCGGAATGACGCCGAAATAGAACGCATCGTTCGAGACGAAGAACGTGAGCGGCATGCTGGCCACCGCGGTCACCGGCGCAAGGTAGGGCCCGAGCGCCGGCGGAATGAGATGGAGCATGCTCTTCGCCATCGCGTCGAGCATGCCGGTGCCGCCGAGGATGCCGGTGAAGATGCCGGCAGCGAAGATCAACGAGACGACTGCGATCACGTTCTTGGAGTGCGCGGCGATGCGCTCGCGCTGGTCAGCGACTTTCGGAAAGTTGATCAGCAGCGCGATCGCGAACGCGACCATGAACAGCACTGGCAATGGCAGAACGCCGAGCACCAACGCGACGAGCAGAGCGAGCGTAAGAACCGCGTTGAACGCGAGCAGCTTCGGGCGACGCACGCTGTCTGCGCCTGACGGCGGCGGAACCAGCGCGCTATCGGCGATCGATGCATCGTCCGTCGCTGCCGCACTCAGCGACAGATGACCGAGTCGCTGCTTTTCGCGCCGACCGAGCAACCACGCGAGACCAAGTACGCCCGCTATGCCAGTCACCATCGCGGGCAGCATCGGCAGGAACACATCGGCAGGATCCACGTGCAGCGCGCTGGCAACGCGCGCGAGCGGACCGCCCCAAGGCGTAAGGTTCAGCGTGCCGTTCGCCAGAATGGTGACGCAGGTGAGACTCAGCGGATCCAGACGCAGCCGACGATAGAGCGGCAACATCGCAGCGACCGTGATCATGTACGTGGTCGAACCATCGCCATCCAGCGAGACCAGCGTCGCGAGCAGCGCCGTGCCGACGACGACCTTCAACGGATCGTTGCCGACGACGCGCAGGATCGCAGCGATCAACGGATCGAACAGTCCGACGTCGATCATCAGGCCGAAGTAGAGGATCGCGAACATCAACATCACGCCGGTCGGCGCCAGCGTGCGCAGGCCCGCGAGCATCATCTCGCCGAGCTGCGCGCCGCCGAAACCGCCGAGCAGCGCAAACAGCACGGGAATGCTGATCAGTGCGACCAAGGGCGAAAGTCGCTTGGTCATGATCAGCGTCATGAAGGTCACGACCATGCCGAAGCCGAGCCAGGTCAACACCGCAGTCAGGTCCTCCGAATCAACGGCAGCACGACGTGCGACGCGTGCTCTTTGTCGACGAACACGCGGTTGCTCGCAACGCGCATTTCCCGGCCGCCGCCTTCGGGCGCACCGGTGTTCAAGTTGAGATCGAAGTGCGGGAAGTTGCTCGACGACACATCGAGGCGAATCCGATGGCCGCGCTTGAACAGATTCGAGGTCGGGAACGCGCTCACCTTGATGCGATAGACCTGGCCGGGCGTCAGCAGCGACGGCCGCTCCCACGCATCGCGATAGCGACAGCGCAGGATGCCGTCGGTGAGATTCATCGCGTAACCGTGCGGGTAGTCTGCGTTCGGCGGATACACGTCGAGGAGCTTGATCGTGAAATCGGTGTCCGGCTGGTTCGAGGCGATCCACAGCTCGGCTTCGATCGCGCCGGTCAGTTCGACGTCACGATCGAGCGGCGCAGTTTGAAACACGAGCACATCCGCGCGCTGGTCGAGCGACCTGTTGTCGAACGCTCCGCCGACCATCACCGGTTGGCCCGAAGTGACCGTGCCGCCGATCGTCGGCACGGGATCGCGCGGATCGTAGGTGTAGCTGCGCGGTTGCGCGTCAGCGGTCGGTGTTGTCTGCGACAACCCGCCGTCACCATGCAGATAGAAAGGAGTCAGCACGGTTGCCACCAGCGGCCACTGCTTCTCCGCGCGCCATTGCCCGCCGTGATCCATTCGACCGGCGGCATTCTTGCGACCGGTGCCGCCGCCCATGACGAAGATCCGCACGGCCGGCTCGGCATCGACTTCATTCTTCGCGCCCTTCAGCCAGCGGTCGAACCAATGCATGCGCAACGTCAGCAAGTCGGGCGCGACGTTGCCGGCGAGCTGCGCAGCCGGTCCGAAGTCGACCTCGCCGGCGAACGTCTCGTGATTGTTGCCGTGAGTCCAGGGACCCAGGATCAGGCGCTGCGGACTGCGCTTGCGCTTGCTCAGCGCCAGATAGTTTCCGGTAGCCGTGCGCGGATACGGGTCGTACCACGATGACATCCAGACGATCGGCACATCGCTGAAGCGATCGTACGAGCCCTCGGCGTAGATGCCGACCTGCTTCCAGAAATCATCGAAGACGCCGTGCTCCCACTGGTCGAAGACGTAGTCTTCGTAGTCCGGCACGAGACTCAGCGGCGAATGCCCGCGCGACCACGGCATGCGACCGAACCATTGCTTGATGTCGACGGCCTGCAGCGCTGCGCGCTTCGCCGGATCGTTGCGGATCTCCGGCGCTTCGAGCGCCTGATTGAAAGCCCACGTCACCTGCTTGAGCTCGAACGCGCCGCCCTGGCGAATGCCACCTTGATATGCGTTGGCGAATCCGCCGGAGTCGACGAACATCGCTGCGAGCCCGGGTGCAGCGAGACATGCCAATGCTGTGATCGTGTGCGCGCCGTATGACAGACCCTGCGCGCCGATGCGACCGTTGCACCACGGCTGCTTCACGATCCAGGCGCAGCAGTCGTAACCGTCGCGGCCGTCGCTGAGATATTTGACGTACTCGCCCTGCGAATTACCTCGACCGCGGCAATCCTGGAACACGACCGCGTAGCCGTGGCTCGCGTAGAGGTTCGCGATCTCCTCGCTCGCATGACGGCGGGTCTTGGCCGATTTGCCGTAGGGAGTGCGCTCCAGAATCACCGGCACGGGCTGCTCGAGCCGTTTGCCGTTCTTTGCCGGCAGATAGATGTCCGTCGCCAGCTTCACGCCATCGCGCACGGCAATCATGACGTCGCGCTGGACGATGACGCCGAACTCGCCCCGCGTGATCTCTGCGAAGACGCGCGCGGGTACAGCCAGAGCGGCTGCCAACTGCAGAAAGCGCAAGGCGAACTCGCGACGATCGATCATGCGCTACGGTACCATGGCGCGAGTGCCGCCCTCCTCGTCCCGTCACCTGCCGCTGCTCGGAATCGCGCTGAAGCTCGCCTCGGTTGCCGTCTTCGCCGGCATGACCGTGTGCGTCAAATTCCTGGGACGCGACATCCCCAGCGGCCAGACGATCTTCGTGCGCGGCGTGATCTCGGTCGTGGTCCTGGCGCTGATCGCCTGGGGCACCGAGGGACTGCATCTGCTGAAGACCAGCAACTGGCGCAGGCATGCGCTGCGTTCGTTGTCCGGCACCGCCAGCATGTTCTGCCTGTTCGCAGCGGTCACGATGCTGCCGCTGGCCGATCTCACGGCGATCACTTTCACGGCGCCGATGTTCCTGACCGTGCTGGCGATGGTGTTCCTGGGCGAACGGATTCACCGCTTTCGGTGGACTGCGCTGGGCATCGGATTCGTCGGCGTGCTCATCACCATCGGTCCGCATCTGTCGTTCGGGCACGGCGCCTCAGCTGGTGTGGTGCTCGCGCTCGCGAACGCAGTGCTGTCGGCCACCGCGATGGTCTTTCTGCGCAGCATGAGCGGCGGCGAGCACGCGATCACGATCACGTTCTACTTTTCGCTGACGTTCATGGTCTGCGCCGGCCTGACAGCAGTTCAGGGCTGGCCGATGCCCACGCCGGCGCAGTGGCTGCTGATCGTGCTCGCGGGGCTGTTCGGCGTGTTCGGTCAGCTGCTGATGACTTACTCGTATCGCTATGCCGAAGCGTCGACGATCGCGCCACTCGACTACAGCAACATGATCGTCGCCATCGTCATCGGTTACGCGTTCTTCGACGAGATCCCGGCGCTCTCGATTTGGATCGGCGCAC
>Ga0207675_100003730_pt1 | contig 14838 bp, 12 predicted proteins | sample KBSSwiS42_FD_184305 | JGI IMG/M metagenome (GOLD analysis project Ga0207675, IMG submission 184305) | Switchgrass rhizosphere microbial communities from Kellogg Biological Station, Michigan, USA - KBS Switchgrass S4-2 (SPAdes) (version 2) | ecosystem: Host-associated > Plants > Roots >... | reverse complement strand
CATCCGGCGGCTGGCATGTCGCCGAGGTTAAATCGACCAGCTCGGCCAAGCCCTATCAGCTGAGCGATCTCGCGACCCAGCTGTGGGTGCTGCGCGAAGCCGGGGTGCCGGTCGCGAGCGCCTCGATCCGCCATCTCGACGGCAGCTTCACCCTAAGTCGCGAGGATGACTATGCCGGACTGTTCGCCGATCACATGGTCCGCGATACGCTGGAGCCGCCGATCGCCGAACGGCCAAGGCTCGTGGCTGAGGCACGAGCGATGCTCGATGGCGAGGAACCGGAGCGCGAGATCGGCGCGCATTGCAATGACCCGTTCACCTGCGCGTTCCAGCATCATTGCGGACAGCATCTGCCGCCAGGGCCGGAATGGCCATCCTCGATCCTTCCGGACATCAGCGGCAAGAAGGTCGCTGCTCATTATGCCGCTCAGGGCATCGATGATCTGACGCTGATCCCGGCATCGGCGATGATCAGCCCCAAGCTGGCGCGGGTCCATGCCGCGACAGTGAGCGGTGAAATCTGGCACGACGCCGCCGCGATCCGCGCAGAAACCGGCAAATGGCCCTATCCGCACATCTATCTCGACTTTGAGACGATCGCGTTCGCGGTGCCGCGCTGGATCGGCACCCGGCCCTGGCAGCAGGTGCCATTCCAGTTCTCGGCGTTGGTTGTGCACGCAGACGGCAGTGCCGAGCAGCATGATTATCTGTCACTCGATGGCAGCGATCCGCGCCGGGGCTGCGCCGAGGCGCTGGCGCGGCTTCCGGCCACCGGCGCCGTGATCGCCTGGAACGCCAGTTTCGAGCGGACCTGCCTGAACGCGCTCGCCGCGCGGTTTGCGGATCTCGCGCCCGCATTGACACGCCTTGCCGCCCGGCTGGTCGATCTGCTGCCGGTCGTTCGCAACCATTATTATCATCGCGACCAACGCGGCAGCTGGTCGATCAAGGCGGTACTGCCGACCATCGCGCCCGAGCTTGGCTATGAGGGTCTGGTCGAGGTCAAGTCCGGCACTGATGCTCAGTCGGGCTATCTCGAGGCTGTTCACCCGGACACCACAGCTCAACGGCGGACCATGATCGAGGCTGCGCTGCTCAGCTATTGCCGACGCGATGTCGAAGCAATGCGTGTCGTGTTGGAACGATTAAGATAGCGGCCGCGCCCGTCACCCCAGACAGGGCGCATCATCGGGCAGCCACACAAGGCCATCCTCGATCTGGCCAAGGACGTGAACAAGGGGTTCATCAACGCGCAGGCGGTGCACGCGAACCGCGTCGCTGCAAATGCCGTGATCGGCTGACCAGCATAGCCATGGCGATGCTACCATGGCCGCTTTTGGAGCCGCACCACATTCGCAGGGCGCCCGCTCGGCAGGAACTCGGTCAGCACCCATTTCCAGTTTCGGCGCTGATAGCCGATGAACTGGGTCATACTGTCAACCTGATCGTCGTAGCGGCCGCTCGGAAAGGCCCGCAACTCGGACTTAAATGCCTCGAGCCAAGGGGCCTCGACCGGCAACAATATGTTGCCGGACTCGATCTCGCCAAGGCAACCGATAAACCGATCCTCCTTGCTACCCGCCACATCCCACAGGAACGGCTTGAAAGGTCCGCTGGCGCGCAGATCCTGCCAAAGCGAGATGCCCGATCCGGCGCGCTCGACCAACACGATGTCAGCCTGCCACTGGTGTTTGAGCCGAATGACAGCGCGCTTGAGGTCGGGATAATCAAGCCGCTGGCGATAGACATCGAGCAGGTACCATTTGTTGGGACGGAACCCCCAGATCGTGCAGACAGAATAATCGCTGGTGGGTGCCGAGGTCATGCCGGTATCCCAGCTTTGCACGATCTTGAGAAACGCCTCGCGCGGATGATCTTCATCATAGGTGCCGAACCACTCCATGTGGAGCAGATTGCCTTCGGGCGCGATCGGCTGCTGCTGATATTGCGCCGAGAACACCGCCGGCCCCAGATCGCGCCGGATCTGCTCGAGCACCTCCAGGCTTTCCCGATTGGGATCGAGCACATCGCCGACCCGGCGATGGTGGACCTGACGCGGACCGATCGGGATGAACTCGTCCTTTTCGGCGATGGCCGGCAGGTTGAGTTGCTCGAACCCCTGCTCGATCAGCATATTGGGCAGATCATCCTCATGAACGCGCTGCTGGATCGAGACGATGCGTCCTGCCGCCTTGTCATTGAGGCGGGTATAGAGTGCGCTCCTGAACCAGTCCTTGACCTCGTCACGCCGCGCCTGACTGCGCACTTCGTCCGCCTTCATGCAGTCATCGACGATGATCTCCTCGGCACCGAAGCCAGTCACCGAGCCGCCGACCGAGACCGCCTTGCGACCACCGCCCATCGTCGTGACCAGTTCAAGCGCGCGATTGCCGCGGTCGCTGATCCGGGTGTTGGGGAACAGCTCTTTGTACCAGTCGCTCTCCATCACCCGCCGGGTCATCTCGGCATGGAGCCGGGCAAGGTCCTGGCTGTAGCTTGCGACCATGATCTTGCGCGCAGGATCATGGCCGAGCGCCCAGGCGACATAGGCGACCGCCGCCGTGGTCGACTTCAGATGCCGGGGCGGCACCGTGATGACCAGCCGCGACTTGCGTCCGGCGAAGGTCTCCTCAAGCGCATGGCAGATCGCGCGGTGATGCCAGTTGATGGCAAGCGGCGGAGAGCCCGTATGGAGATAGTCGAAGCATTTGACGAGCATCACGCTCAAATGTGTGCGCTGGCCCGCCCGGAGCGCCGCGAACTGTACGGAGGTCAGCATGGCACGTCCTCCCCATCCGGCTCCGGCCGGCCCTCGGCGAGGATGATGTCGCGCAGCAGTGCCAGACCTGCCTGGTCGGCGGCGGTCAGATCACGGTCGGCGCTGGCCGCATTCAAGGCTTCGGTTACTTCGGGAACGGCGAGCGCGTAAAGTTTGAGAAGCGCGTCAATCGCACGAAGATTGCCCTTGGTCGCGAGCTCGATCAGCTTTTGAATCAGAGCTTCGATCATCGCCACGCGACGCTTGCCGGTCGCGTCCCGCAGGTCGACCTTCTTGGCCATCGCGGCCCGGACGATGGTCTTCAGGTCCAGCGACTTCTTCGGACGTCCCGATGGATTGCCGGAGGTTCCTTTCTGGAAGCGGTTGTCGATGGGCGGACGATATTTGCCTGCATCATAATCTCGGCCTGCGGACAGCGAACCCTCCGGCCATAGTGGATCCGACGTCTGTTCCGGCTCTCCGTCTGGGCGAGCGACTTCTTGGCCCTTGACCGGAGCGCGACGCACGCGTGCCTCGACCGGGCGATCAGATCGAACCTCGAAAACATTGGCTGAGGGAATTTGCGCGAGCGCGCGACGGCGATCCATCTCGCTTTTGGCAACAATAGGCATGGTAAATCTCACGAATCAGAGGGACGAATGGAGCCGCGCACGGCGGCCCCAAGGTCGGATCAAGCGGCTTCAGCCGAGGCGGGGTCGCCCGCCCGTTCGACCGCCACGGCGCTGAACGGCTGGCCGGTCGCGGCCAGCACCGCGTGCCCGCCGGTCCGCTCCTGCCAGCGCCTGATCGTCACATCGACATAGCCGGGATCGATCTCGATGCCGTAGCCGATCCGGTCGGTGCGCTCGGCCGCCATGATCGTCGTGCCCGAGCCCAGAAAAGCATCGAGCACGATCTCGCCATGCCGGGTCACGTCACGAATGGCGTCCGCCACGAGCCCGATCGGCTTGATGGTCGGATGGTCCGCCAGATCCTGCATGCGGGATTTGCCAAAGCTGTTGGCGCCGGCATAGGTCCATATATTGCTGCGGTGTCTCCCATGCCGCCCAAGCTCGACGCCATCGAAGATACGCGCCTTGCCCCATTTGGCGATGAGCACCATCTCATGCTGTGGCCTATAGGGCGATCCGTTCGAGGAATTGGTCTTCGCCCAGACGCACAGATTTATGGGTTTGAGGCCCACCGCTTCGGTGGCGGCGAACAGCTCAGGCAGATGTTTCCAGTCCATGCACTGATCGACCACCGCGCCGTCTTCGAGATGCGCGCACATCGGCGTGAGATACCCCGAGAGGAAAGCGATGAACTGGGGCCGATCCTTCTCGCCAAAGGCCATGGCAAAATCCTTGTGCTTGACCTTGCCACGCCCGGAGATGCTGCGCGCCGGAACATTGTACGGCGGATCGCAGAACGCCATGCGGCCTTTCTTGCCCTGGAGCAGCTTGTCCCAGTTGCCTTCATCAAGGGATGAGCCGCACAGGACAGCGTGCCTGCCCAGCTGCCAGATATCACCGGGACGGGTGACAGGGTGAGCCGGCGGCTCGGGCACATTGTCCCCTTCCTCCCGATCATCCGCTTCGCCGAGCAGGTCGATCTCAGCGGTCGAGAAGCCGGTGATCTCGACGTTGAACTCGGCCAAAGCGATGATCTCGTCGAACTCGATCTTGAGGACGCCCTTGTCCCATTCCGACAGCTCAGCGAGTTTGTTGTCGGCGATCCGGTACGCCTTCACCTGCGCATCGGTGAGATGCGTGATCTGCAACACCGGAAACATGGTGTGCCCGAGCCGGCGCGCTGCCTCAACGCGTGCTTCGCCGGCAATGATCACGTTGTTCGGGCCGATCAACGCCGGCCACATGATTCCGAATTGGCTGATGGACGTCATCAAGGCTGCCATCTGGCGTTCGGAATGTTTGCGTAAGTTACGCTCGTAAGGCCGAAGCTCATCGATCGGCATGCGCTCGATCGGTCCGAGCCTGTCGAATACCTTGTCAAGCGCCTGGTTGCTGTTGTGCCCGATTGTGGGTTGTTTGCGTCTGGTCATGATCATTCTCTCGTCAGGCCATCGTACAGTCTCCCTACAGACGTTGGCGGTTGACCTCGTCGTCTCCGGCTTCAGCTGGCGAACGGTACGAGGGCGGACACATGTCCACGCAACGAAGATCGTCGAGTTCGGTAAACATGAGATTAAAGCTTTTTTAGTTATTTTATGCAGGTTCACTGATCACGGTCCGGCGTCCCAGCATTTTCCCTGATCCGCGAAGAATTTTCCCTGTTATCGTAAGCAGGGAAACACCTGCACAAACGGCAGAAATCTGCCGACTTCAGAACATGCCGTCACCCGCAAATCAGCCGGTTCTGCTCAAATTCCCTGTAAATCGGCCGCTATCAGGGAAACTCTTAGCTGAGACTGGTTCGCTCCAGACTGCGTCGCGCGCCAAACAGTCCGCGATTTCCCCGTCTGAGCTGGGAAATCGGATGGTTGCGCAATAGGGACTTCCCGATCCTTGACGAGCATAGCCGAAGCGTCGTGCGATCTTCAGCGTACCTATTCATAGCCCTTGCAATCGGATAGTTCGTTCAGCGGCCCCAATCCCGCTATCATCACTTTTCCATGTCGAGCGCATCGCGCGGCACGAGCTTATCGGGATCATGCGCATAAGCGCGGAGAAATAGATGGGCCGCATGCCTGGCCTGCGCATCCTTCTGGCGCGCGGTGGGGGGATCGCCGACGCCCCACATGCGCTGGAAATGGGCCTCAGCGCCGCTCAGCGCAAACAGATCCTTGCCGGCCGTCTCATAATCGTCGGTCCAGAGAAGATCTGCGAAGTTGGCGCGCAGATATTCACCTATCACATGTTGGGTCTTGCCCGGCCCCTGTTCGAAGAAGATCTTGCTGAGTTCCGGCTGGCGATCTGCGAGGGGCCCGATAAGCCGGAACATGGCGATCACTATCGGTGAGAGTGCGCGTTCGATGATTGAACGGCAGAGCCGCGTCAGCCTCTCGACAGGACCGCCGTCGCCTGGCGGCGGCATGTCCATCTGGCTGCGGATGGCGGCGGCCGTGTCCTCGACCACCGCGGCGAACAGCGCCTCCTTCGAGGGGAAATAGCTCCATAAGGTGCCCTTGGAGCCGCCGAGCTTGGCGGCGATGGCGGACATGCCGGTGTCGGCGTAGCCATGTTCGAAAAAATGCTCGCGCGCAGCCGAGATAATCTGTGCGCGCCGCGCAAGCCTTTGGCTCTCTCGCTTACCGATCGTCATAACCAGACCATATGGTACGATGTCCTGACATGACAAGCCCCAAACCAGCCAATCCAAATAGCATACTTGATCGTATGCTATCCGAGTCGGACGGTAATCCTCTTCCAGGCAGAACTTCCCTATGCAAAGCGTGACATCGCTATAGGCCGTAAATACCGGAAAACGCATTGCTTTGAATAATCGTACTTGATGGTACGACTTTAATGTTGACTTATATATGCCCGAGTCGCAAAGGGCATTTCGTACTCAATAGTACGGCTAAGGAATTCAATATGACACGCTCCCGCTTCCGCGGGCTGGCCATTTTGTTGGCTGGCTCGGCGACCCTTGCTGCTTGCGCCTCGGTGCCAGACCTCGGGCATCGACCCGAGATCCGCCCCGCCCGGCAATTTGCGACCGGTCAGAGCTTCGCCTCGTCGGCCGCTCCCTGGCCGCGGGAAAACTGGTGGTCCGCCTATGACGATCCCCAGCTCGATAGGTTGATGAGCGAGGCGCTCGCCGCATCCCCGGACCTTGCCGCCGCCTCGGCGCGACTACGCGCCGCCCAGGGCTATGCCCAGCAGGCCGGCGCCGCGCTCGCACCGCAGATCGACGCCACAGCCAGCGGCGGCCTCGTCCAGCAGAGCGAGAATCAAGGCATTCCGTCCGCGTTTGTGCCAGACGGCTGGGAGAAGATCGGGAAGCTTGGACTGACTGCCTCGCTCGATCTCGATCTGTGGGGCAAGAACCGCGCCGCGCTGGCCGCCGCGCACTCCGATATCGACGCTGCCCGCTTTGAGCTGGCGGAAGCGCGGCTGGTGCTCACCACCGGCATCGCCGCCACCTACGCCGATCTCGCGAAGCTTTACGCCCAGCGTGACGTGCTGGAGTCGCAGCTTGCGATCCGCAGCGATACGTTGAAGCTGGTATCCGACCGAGTCGACGCCGGCCTCGACACCCGCGCCGAACTGAAGCAGGCACAATCCCGCGTCCCCGCCGCCCGCGCCGAACTCGCCGCGACGGACGAAGCGATCGCGCTTACCCGCAACGCCCTCGCCGCGCTCACCGGCGCCGGCCCCGATCGCGGCTTGAAGATCGAACGCCCGCGCGTCTCGCTGTTCACCGCACGCGGTCTCCCCGACAATGCGGGCATCGATCTCGTCGGCCGCCGTCCCGACATCGCTGCTGCCCGCGCCGCGGTCGAGGCTGCTGCAAGCCGGATCAAGGTCGCCCGTACCGCCTTCTATCCGAATATCAGCATCTCCGGCCTGATCGGCTTGCAGTCGCTCGGGTTTAGCAATCTGCTCATGGGCAGCTCAGCCTTTGGCAATGTCGGCCCGGCAGTGACGCTGCCGATCTTTCACGGCGGCGCGATCTCCGGCCAGTATCGCGGCGCGCGCGGCAAATATGACGAGGCCGTCGCCCGTTACGATGCAGGCGTCGTCGCTGCGTTCAAGCAAGTCGCCGACGCGGTCACCAGCCGCAATGCGCTGACGGTGCGGCTCAGCGAATCCCGGCAGGCGCTCGCGGATGCCGAGGAAGCCAACGCCCTCGCCCGCAAACGCTACGAAGGCGGACTTTCCACTTATCTCGACGTGCTCAATGCCGAGGAAGGCGTGCTCGCCGCGCGCCGCACCGTCGCCGAGCTTCAGACCCGCGCCTTCACGCTCGATGTCGCCATGGTCCGCGCGCTCGGCGGCGGCTTCACCACAACCTGAACCCAACAGAAGGACGATTCCATGACCACGCTCCAACGTGCCGCCCGCCATTGGGCAACCCGCACCATCGCTATCGGCGCTGCCATCAAGCTGGCCATCGGCATCGTCGCCTACGCTTTGCTCACCGACATGCACCAGCTCGCCACCGCGACGCTGTGAGCCCTCACCAGATTGAAGAAAAAGGAATTTACCTATGGCTGATTATGACCCCCAGGAAGCCGGCGCTTTCACGATCGACACCGAACTTCCTCCGATCTGCCGCCCAGACAAGGCCGCCAAGCGCAAGAAGCTGTTCCTCGCTCTCGGGGGGGCGATGGCGGTGATCGGCGGCGGCTATGCGCTGTTATCCGACGGCGATCATGTGACCACCGAAAATGCTTATGTGGCTGCCGATGTCGCGCAGGTAACGCCGCTCGTCGCGGGGCCGGTCGCCTCGGTAGCGGTTGTGAATACCCAGGCGGTGAAGCGTGGCGATATCCTCGTCCGTCTCGACGATACCGACGCCCGCATCGCGCTGGCCAAGGCGGAAGCCGAATGGCAGCGTGTCCGTCGCCAGTTTGGCCAGGTGATCGCCACCGGCGGTGCGCTCGAAGCGCAGGTTCGGGCTGGGGACGCGGGGGTGGGTAATGCCCGCGCTCAGTTGGATGTCGCCACCGCTGCGTTGGCCAAGGCCAAGATCGATCTGGACCGCCGCCAGCGTCTCGCTGACTCCGGCGCCGTCTCGGGCGAGGAGCTGACCATCGTGCGCAATGCCTATGCGGCCGCTGAGGGCAGCCTCGCCCAAGCGCGCGCGGGGCTGGCGCAGGCCAACGCCGCGCGCGCCGCGGCGGAGGGCAGCCATGCCGCCAACGACGCATTGGTCGCCGGCACCACGATCGACACCAATCCCGATGTCGCAGCGGCAAAAGCCAAACTCGATCAGGCGCGGGTCGATCTCGCCCGCACCGTGATCCGAGCGCCGATTGACGGCGTCGTCACCAGCCGGCAGGTCCAGATCGGCCAGCGCGTCGCCGCCGGCAGTCCGGTGATGACGATCGTTCCAGTGCGCACCGTCTATGTCGACGCCAATTTCAAGGAAGGCCAGCTCGGGCGTGTCCGCCCCGGCCAGCCGGTCGAGCTGACCTCCGATCTCTACGGCGGCAACGTGGTCTATCACGGCAAGGTTGCGGGCTTCTCCGGCGGGACCGGATCGGCCTTTTCGCTGATCCCGGCTCAGAACGCCACCGGCAACTGGATCAAAGTGGTCCAGCGCCTGCCGGTCCGCATAACGCTCGATCCCAAGGAACTGGTCTCGCATCCCTTGCGCGTCGGCCTCTCGATGGAAGCCGCCATCGACGTCTCCGGCAAGAACTGAGGTGACATCATGAACACCAACGCATCACAGCCGGCGCCGCTCACCGGAACCACCCTCATCCTCGCCGGGGTGGTGCTGGCGCTCACCAACTTCATGGTGGTGCTCGATACCACCATTGCCAACGTCTCGGTCGCGCATATCGCCGGCGGGCTCGGCATCTCCTCGACCGAAGGGACGTGGGTCATTACCTCCTATGCTGTCGCAGAAGCGATCTGCGTACCGCTCACCGGCTGGCTCTCGCGGCGCTTCGGCACGGTGCGTGTGTTCGTGGGCGGAATGATGGGGTTCGGTATCTTCTCTTTCCTTTGCGGCATCGCGCCGACGCTCGGCGCCTTGGTTGCCTTCCGTATCGGCCAGGGCATCTGCGGCGGCCCGCTGATGGCGCTCAGCCAGACGCTGCTGCTGCGCGTCTTTCCCAAGGACAAGCATGCCATGACCATGGGCATTTGGGGGGTGACGACGCTGACCGCGCCGATCTTCGGCCCGATCCTCGGCGGCACCATCAGCGACAATTGGGGCTGGCACTGGATCTTCTTCATCAACATCCCCATCGCCGTGGCCTGCTCGCTGACGGCGTTCGCGGTGCTGCAGCCAGCCGAGACCGAACGTTTCAAGGACCGGATCGACGGAATCGGTCTCGGTCTGCTGATCCTGTGGGTCGGCGCGCTTCAGATCATGCTCGATCTCGGCCGCGAGCATGATTGGTTCGGATCGAAGATGATCGTGACGCTTGCCGTCACTGCCGCGATCGGCTTCGCGATGTTCCTGATCTGGGAGCTGACCGAGGACAAGCCGGCGGTCGATCTTCGTCCCTTCCGCCATCGTGGTTTCAGCGTGGCGGTGACGGCGCTGGTCTTCGCCTACGGCACCTTCTTCGCCAGCCTCGTCGTGATCCCGCAATGGTTGCAGGGCGCGATGGGCTACACCGCCACCTGGGCCGGCTATGCCACTGCGTTCAATGGCGTGGCTGCCGTCCTGATGGCCCCGTTCGTGGCCAAGCGCATGACCCAGGTCGATCCCCGCCGCCTCGTCTTCGTCGGTGTGCTGTGGCTGGGCCTCACCTCCCTGTTGCGGGTCTTCTGGTGGGACAGCGGCTCCGATTTCTGGACGCTGGCGCTGCCGCAGCTGATCCAGGGCGCGGGCATGCCGTTCTTCTTCATCCCGCTCACCACGATTGCTTTGGGCGCGGTCGAGGAGAATGAGACCGCCTCGGCGGCGGGGGTGATGAACTTCCTGCGCACCATGTCCGGCGCCGTGGGCGTCGCCATCGCTACGACCTTCTGGTACGATGGTGCGCAGGAAAAGCGGGCGGCCCTGTCGGGCGTGCTGAACGGCGCGCAGACGACCATGGACCAGCTTGTCGCACGCGGTCTCAGCACCGAGCAGGCCCGCCTCCTCATCAGTCAGCTGGTGGACAAGGAAAGCGTCGCGCTCGCCACCGGTCAGATCTTCGTGGTGGCCTTCTTCATCTTCGCTGCCGCGGCCTCAATCATCTGGCTGGCTCCCCGCCCCAAGCGCGCCGTGGATACCACCGCGGTCCATTGAACCGCCTGTTCCGGAGAAAGACCATGAAGACTCCCCCGGTCGGCCTTGTTCACGAAGCCACGATCCATATTGACGAAACGTTGATAGTTCCGCGCCTGCCGGCAGCTCTAGCCGCGATGGCGGATATGCCTCCTGTTTTTGCCACGGCTTATATGGCCGCCTTTGTCGAAGCGACCTGTATCGAACTGCTTAAACCCTATCTGGAGGGAGACGAGGGGACGGTCGGCACGCGTATCAACATGAGTCATTCCGCGGCAACGCCGATCGGCATGGCTGTTACCGCAAGGGTCGAGCTATTGGCTACGGAGGGTCGCATGCTTCTATTCCGGGTCATGTGCAACGATGAGCGAGACATGATCGGCGAAGGCCTGCATGAGCGATTCGTAATTGCGCGCGGGGCGTTTACGGCGCGTACCGAAGCGAAGTTGTCCGCTCTGCGATCTCGCGGTTGCCATCCAGAACGTCCAACAAACGCTTAGCCTCCGCAGCATAACGATTGCGGGGCGCTTGTCCTCATAATCCTTGCCGGCGAATTTATGGAAGAAACCGAGGCCCAATTGAAACATAACCACTGGAGCGCATGCCAATGCTCACGGATCAACTGGTAAGAACTCGCCCTCTTTCTCCGTTTGAGACCGAGCCATCGGTTTGCCTGGATGTCAGCTTTCCCCGTTCCCTTGTCCGAACCTGCCTGTCCGGAAACGGCCCAAAAAGGCTATTCGCGGCCGAAGCGACACGACCGGATTTCAGGTCCGCTCACTGGTCCGTCCGTCGGTTCACCGCTTGAGACAGCCGACGGGAAACGCGACAATAGCGTTTAATTGGCCCCGCTGCATCGGGTAAGCAACGCTCGTTCGATCCGAGCCAGACCCAGTTCTGTGGCATTGCGCGCCAGCCGAACGTTGCTGGTTGCGCTAGCAACGTCGGCCGCTTCGATCCGCACCATTCGGTGGTTGGCGAACCATCGCGTTAGCCATCGCGGCCGCCTCCGGGCCCAGGCGCCGGGGCCGATGAACAGGGCCTTCAGCTCCCAGATGCCGGGCTCGACTTCCGCGACCTCGACATCGTCAACGATGCCGCAGTTGCGATCCTCGCGATCCACCACAGCGAGATCGCGAAATGCGCGAACGATAGCTGCGGGCTGGCCGGCTCTCACAGTTTGCCACCGGACGTCAAAAAGTACAGCGGCAGCGCCGCGATCGCGGCGATAACGATCAACACGTAGAATGCCCAGCCGAGTGTGTTCGCCAAAATGCCATTGGTTTGATCGCGCATGAACGTCAGGTCGTTGGCGGCGAGCAGCAGGGGCAGGAAACTCAAGGGCAACACGATGATTGAGGTCACCACCGCATAGTCGGCAAGGTCAGTGGGCTCGATACCGGTGGCGACGATGGCGAGCGCGAGAGCGAACACGCCCAGCCAGCACAAGGTGAAGATCGGCGTGTCGCGCGGCGGGCGATGCCGGCCCCAGCGCCAGCCGAAGAACTGGCAGGCCGAGTAGGCATTCGACAGACAGGTCTCGATCGCGGCGCCCCCGATTGCGAACAGCAAGCCCAGCAAGCCGAGCAGCAGACCCGCCTTGCCGTATGTCATCCCTGGTTGCATCGCCACCGTGCCGAGCATCTCAGGCGAGATCCCGCGCGGTCCGAGCAGCTGGGCGGAAAGCGCCAGCAAGGAGATCGCCAACACCGATCCGAGCCCCATCCCGACGATGCTGGTGATCCGGTTGGTGCCCAGATCGTTCCGGTTCCAGCCATCTTCGATCCCGCCGGAGGAATAGAAATAGAGCTCGTAGGGGAACATGACCGCGCTAATCAGGGCTACGGTGAAATAGGCGAATCCGAGCAGGTCTCGCGTTGACATTCCCGCGGGCACGCGCGGGATCAGACCTTTGGCCAATTCGTGCCATGGCGGATGGATCGCCAGCAGCGTCGCGCCGAACACGACCATGAACAGGCCCAGCAAGCCATAAGTCCGCTCGATCCACTTGAACGGAAGAGCCCAGATTGAGATGGCGAAAAACGCCGTCGCGGCAATCGCCAGTACCAGATAGTTCCAGCCAGTAAGCAACTGCAGCGTCAGTGCGACGCCACCAATTTCTGCGGCGCAGGTGATTAGCGTGCTGATCAAGGCGCCGACCAAGGTAAGCAAACCGAGACTGAAACCCAGGCGGTGACGAATGATGTTGAACATCGGCTGGCGCGACATCGCCGCGATCCGACCGCTCATCTCGCCAAACACTATGATGCCGATCGTCGCCAGGACGATCACCCAGATCAGCGCGTAGTGAAAGCGCGATCCGGCCTGGGAAACGAACACCAGCTCGCTGACATCCACGAACCCGCCGACGGCGGTCAGGATACCGAGGGTAAGCTCAAGAACCTTCAAGTTGGGTCTCTAGCGGCAAGAGCCTGATCGCGACCGCCCGCAAGCTTGGCGCATCGACAGGCTCCGCGAGAACTTTGGCTATCAGCTTTGCCGCCGCTGGACGGTTCTTGAGCTCGCCTTGGGCAGATCGAAGCTGGCTGCGCGCTTCGGCGCGCATGCTATTGGCGTAGGCTTGGGTGGTGTCGTGGCGTGCACTCTCGCTTTCGACCAGTGCCCATTCGGCCAGAACACTTCGGGCCGACTTGACCGCCTCCAACTCTTGGTCGCTAGTCGATGAACAACCGGCTATCGCCAGCGCCGGAACAACCAACCAGATCTTCATGACGCGAAAACGGCCAACCGGGTTCCCCGTTCCGTGCCGCTGGAGTGTGGGAATATGAGTGTGTGGGATACAGGCCTGTCCCCCAGATCCTCCTTGAAATCGCCGGCGAAGGCCCCTGCTGAGTAGGTGGTGAAGGACATGCGGCGGCAGACCCGAACGAGATCTGCTTCCGTGGGAGCCAGGCTGGGATTTCTCTCTTGCTGTTTCTCATGTTCAGTCCGGTCAGGACGAGCATTTCCACCTGCCGGTCACGAAGGAAAGCCGGCATCGCGACAGCCTCGTTCCGAACAGTATACGGGAGCAGCCGCCGTTGAGATAGCCGCCGGTTTGCGCTTGCTATCGGACAAGAGATCATCGAGCTTTAGCGGCATGACCGGCTCGCGCTCACGCCTTTTCAACCCTCGGTTTGGGCGTTGGCTGGCACCGCCCAGATTCCTGCTATTTGGTTCGGCAAGTATCGCTGGAGCCGTCCTGGCAAAATTGTCCACCGATATACACAATGCCATGCTCGCCGGCTTCGATGTTGGGGTGATCCTTTTCGTGGCGTCCTTCTATACACTGACGAAGACGCGAAGCGTCGATGAGATGCGCCAGCATGCTGCGGCGAATGATGCAAATCGTGTACAGATCCTGATCCTGGCGGCGATGATCATGCTGGCCGTGTTGGGATCCCTGGCGGCGGAGCTAGGTGCCAAGGGTAACCCAACTCCTGGTGCGACCGCGCTGATTATCGTTACGCTCATCGCAAGCTGGCTTTTCACAAACTCGATCTTCGCGCTGCATTATGCGCATATGTATTATTCCGCGAACATGGATGGCGGAGACTTCAAGGGAATCGATTTTTCTGGGGATAGGGAGCCCTATTATTGGGATTTCATCTACTTCGCCTTTTGCATCGGCATGACTTTTCAGACATCCGACACGAGCATCACAATTAGCCGCGTCCGCAAGGTGGTGACGCTCCACGCGATGATGGCCTTTGTGTTCAGCATCGGCACCATCGCCTTCACTATCAACGTGCTGGCCGGTGGCGGCGGAGCAGCGACCGCGGCCGCAGCACGGTGAACGTCTCAGCGCATTGAGGGGTTGAACAAGGTCAGCCGAGGATCAGCGACAAACATAACCATTGCGGCGATTTTGATCCTCGTCGTGCCGCTCGTCCAAGTGTTTGCCCAGCAGTGTCCCGCCGCCGGCGCCCAGGATGGTGCCAACCTTTCCGCCACCAAGCACATTGCCCAGGGCGCCTCCGACCCCGCCCAGCGCGAGCCCGGTCGTCCATTGCTGCGCTTGCAGTAATAGCGACCGTCGCTCTCGGCCCAAGACTCGTCATCGAGAGAAATGATAGATCATCCTCACACCCATCGAATCCAGGCCTCGATTTTGGCGGCTAAATAAGGTGGCATGGCTGAGATGAATCCATGATGCCTCAAGGGCCATCTTGGGAGTGATCCGCCATCCCACCGCCAATTCCGGTTCGAAGGTGATTGGCGAC
>Ga0207675_100003729_pt1 | contig 14840 bp, 13 predicted proteins | sample KBSSwiS42_FD_184305 | JGI IMG/M metagenome (GOLD analysis project Ga0207675, IMG submission 184305) | Switchgrass rhizosphere microbial communities from Kellogg Biological Station, Michigan, USA - KBS Switchgrass S4-2 (SPAdes) (version 2) | ecosystem: Host-associated > Plants > Roots >... | reverse complement strand
ATAGCATCAGTCACATCTCCAAAAACAACAGAAGTATTTACGCCACCTTTTTCAAAAACATTTCCGTTGGCGATTACTCTTGTCTTACCGCCACCACCTTCAGCTCGTTGCCATTCATCTTCTATAAATTTTGCTTTGCCATCACACAGCTCCAAAGTATCGCAAATCCGGTTTTGCAAGTCATGTATGTAAGATATCCAAGCCCCCTGTCCCCCGGTGGGGCAACTTAGGCTTATGTTTTCTTTATTATCAATTGACATTTTTCTGATTCAATTTGCTTTTTCAATTTAGAATGCCAATCCTTTTAAATAATGGCTACTATCAGAAAGTTATTTTAACTAAGTCTCCCCTTTAGGGGGACAGGGAGAATTCTTTCACCGCCTCCACAAATGCCTTTGCATGATCAACAGGTACATTTGGTGTAATGCCATGGCCAAGATTGGCGATATAATTCTGCGTGCCAAAACCATCAATCATTTCTTTCACCCATTTTTTTATTTGTGGTATTGGCGCTAACAATTTGGCTGGATCGAAATTTCCCTGCAAGGTTTTTTTATTGGCTGTAAATTCTCTCGCTGTTTGAGGTGTAATATTCCAGTCTAAACCAATACCTGCTGCACTGCTATTACTTAAATCTTTCAATGCATACCAACTTCCTTTTGGAAATAAAATTACCGGTGCATCATTTTTCAAGGTATCGGCGATCTTGAATAAATAAGGTTGTGAAAAAGTTTTAAAATCTTCCGGCGATAAAGAGCCGGCCCAACTATCAAATACCTGTACAGTATCAGCGCCAGCTTTTACCTGTGCTTTCAAATAATCGATGGTTATATCAGTGATCTTTTGTAACAGTTGATGTGCTAAAGCTGGTTCCGTATATGCAAATTGTTTTGCTTTGTCCCATGTCTTGCTTCCTTTTCCTTCGACCATATAACAAAGAATTGTCCAAGGTGCTCCTGCAAAACCGATCAATGGAACTCTTCCATTCAATTCTTTTTTTGTTAGCGACAATGCCTCCATCACATACTTTAAACTTTCTTCAGCACCAGTTGTGATCAATGCATCAATATCTTTTTGTGTTTTAATGGTCGTTGGCAATGATGGTCCTTTACCTTCTTCCATCAACACTTCAACACCCATTGCTTGTGGGATCACTAATATATCAGAGAAAATTATTGCTGCATCCACACCAACCTGGTCAACAGGTTGCAATGTTATCTCTGTCGCTAACTCAGGAGTTTGACAACGGGTAAAGAAATCATATTTCTCACGCAGCTTGATATAGTCAGGTAAGTATCTTCCAGCCTGTCTCATCATCCACACAGGAGGTCTTTCAACTTTTTCTCCTCTGAGAGCCTTTAATAATAGATCGTTCTTAAGTTGTGCCATAATTTTTATTTGTGAGCGGTGAGTGGTCAGTTGTGAGTGAGAAAAACTCACTACTCACCAAAATATTCTATCATCTTTCTAAATAAATTATCTTTTCCCGGTTCATCACTAATTATGATCTTATTGTCGCTATATTTTTTTAAAGCATTTGCTGTTGTATTGCCGATTGCAAATAGAACAGTTAAGGCGGCTATTTTGTTATTGCTAAAAAAACTTTCTACTGCACTCGGACTAAAAAATAAAATGCCATGATATTTTTTGTCAACTTTATGCGGCACAATGACGGTTTGATAAACCACGATCTCATTCACCTCGATATCATTATTTCTTAATATACCCGGCAATTCATCTCTTCTTTGATCGCCACAAAAGAAGATCAACTCACTATCTTCTCCTTCATCAACTATTAGATCTGCCAATTCCGATGCTGAGTTGGCTATACCTGCGATCGCTTCTTCCCCAAAATATTTTTTTACTAATCGACTTGTTGTTGTGCCAATGCTATAAATTTTCCAATCAGGTTGTAGCCCATCCAACTCATCCGCTACTGCTTCAACTGCATTCATGCTGGTAAACACAACAGCAGATGATTGTAATAAAGCATTTTCAATTTCCTGTTGTACTTCTGTTGTATGAATGGTTTCAGTTTCAATGAAAGACAGTACATCAATCTCAATACTCAATTCTTTCGCTTCTTCGATCAGCGATTCCTCCAAAGGTCTTGTTGATAATATGGAGATCTTATTTTGTTGCATTGCGAATACTGTCTGCTATTACTTTTCCTCCAGTGGATAATAGTTGGTTGGCTGCGTTAATACCCATATCATGAGACCTGGCAACCAGGTCACTTGCATTTATTCCCGCTACCATTTTACCTTCCGGAGATAAAATGTTGCCGGTAAAATGCACTTCATTATTTTTTATTTCAGCTAATCCACTGATCGGTGTTGAACATCCTCCCAATAATGTTCTTAAAAAATCTCTTTCGATCTTAGTGCATAAAGCAGTATTTACATCGTTGAAATTTACACAAGCATTCAAACAATAGTCATCCTCTTCACGGCAAACAATCATAATAGCTCCTTGTGCGGGGGCAGGCAACATCCAATCCAATTCTATACTGTTTTCAGGAAGAAGATCAATCCTTTCAAGACCTGCTTTAGCAAATATGGCTCCATGCCAATTACTTTCTTTCAGCTTACGTAGACGTGTATTTACATTTCCCCTCAACGTTTCAATTGTGTGGTGAGGGAAACGATTCAACCACTGTGCTTTTCTTCTGATGGAACTTGTAGCAATTATCGCATTTATTTTTTCACCAGTATCGATTTGCTTAATCTCTCGTTCTTCTTTGGTTTTTGATCCTTCCTGAATAATTGTAACACGACTCTCTTCTACCATACCTCTTCCAAATATTTTACTGATATCGCCAAGATCAGGATGGGGAACTAATACATCTTTATATGAAGCTCTTTTCAATACCGCTGCTTGTATTATTCCTTTTGCTAATTGTGTAGGAACATCCTTCATCGAGTGAACTGCAATGTCGATCTTGTCATTTAATAAAGCAATATCAAGACTTCTTGTAAACACACCTTGTACACCCATTTCATACAGAGGGGTTTTGAGATCGATATCTCCTTCGCTTTTTATATAAACCAATTCGGAGTCATAGCCATGCTGCGCAAGTAAACTCTTTACTTGTTCAGCCTGCCATACAGCAAGTTGACTTTCTCTTGTTCCGATCCGAATATTTTTTTTCATTGCTTAACTGCCGGTAGCTATAAACTCATTAATAGCTTCAATGTAATAACAACCTCTTTGATTTTGCTCTCTCATTTTTGAAGCCATGCCATTGATCACCCGTTGAATTCTTTCATCAGGTGAAGTTCTCTCATTGGCTAAAGGTATAAATAATGGGGAAGTATGAATTTCTTTAAGTTTAGATTTTACTGCTTTCAGTACCGGTACATTTTTACGCATCTTGTACCAATCAACAAATTCTTCAATCTGCTCAGCAATGATCGCTTTTGCTTTGGGCACTTCTGCTATTCTTTTTGAAAGTGTTTCATCTTTCATTTTGGAAAGCTCATCTACATTTACCAAAGTAATATTTGGCAATTGTTGTGCTAATGCTTCAACATTATAAGGGACTGAAAGATCAATGATCAGTTTTTTACCAGCATCTTTTAAATGTGGTTCAAGAATTACGGGTTCTGTGGAATTGGTCGCTGTAATAATTACATCAGCTGAAGCGATCTGTTCTGCTAATTGATCAAGCGGTGCAGATCGCAATCCTAATTCATCAGCCAATCGTTTTGCTTTCGCTTCGGTACGATTGATCAGTGTGATATTTTTTGTTTCGAGGTAATCAACAATATTTTTACAGGTATTGCGACCGATCTTACCGGTTCCTAACAATAATATTTTTTTATTGTTGATAGCTTCTACATTTTCACGGATGTATTGAACGGCAGCAAACGAAACAGATACAGTACCACCACTCAGTTCAGTTTTATTCTTGATCGCTTTTGATGCCTGCAAAGCACTATTGATAAGTCTTTCTGTAAATGCATCGATACAACCAAGATCTTTTGCTGTCTTAGCAGCTTTTTTAATTTGACCTACGATCTCATAATCGCCGAGAATTTGTGAATCCAAACCCGCAGCTACTTCTAAAAGATGTTCAATAGCGCCAATTCCCTTTTTAGAATAAGCAAGCTCAGAAAATTTTTCAGCAGAACATTCGGTTTGTGTACACAACAAATTGATCAGTTGCTCTGCACTATCTGCAAAACCATAGATCTCTGTACGATTGCAAGTAGATATGATAAAAAACTCGTTAATGCCAAAAGAAGGAGCTGATTTAATGATAGCAGCATATTGATCATCCAAAATTGCGAACTGGCTTCTTATTGCAGCGTCGGTTTTTTTGTAGTTGATCCCGGTGATAAAAAATCTCGAAATATCTTTTAGGCCAGTGCCATTCATAACTTATTTGACTTCTTAATTCGTCAACACAAAAATACTTTCGGTAATCTCAAGTGCCTAAAATCTCTGTCATTACACTGTCATTTGAAAGTTTGATTTTCATCAATGAAAAAACTGTCTTACATCATACGTAAAAATGACTTTAGTAAATCCTGTTTTAATAAATGAAATAAATCATCAAATCAAATTTAAAATGAATTTTTGTTTTGTATTGCCGTTACTTTTGTAAACTTAGTTATGATAACAACTGTTAGGAAAGGCATCGTATTAATGAACCTGGGTTCACCGGATTCTACCGAAGTAAAGGATGTACGGAGATATCTCAATGAATTTTTAATGGATGAGAGAGTGATCGATTCACCTTATTTATTTCGACTATTATTGGTAAAAGGTATCATTGTTCCTTTCCGTGCACCTAAAAGTGCTGAGGCCTATAAAACGATTTGGTGGAAAGAAGGATCGCCGCTTATTCAGTTAACAAAGCAATTGCAGGAAGCCGTACAACATCAGCTTGACGAACCGGTGACAATTGCAATGCGTTATGGTAGTCCGGATCCTGTAGCTGCTTATGATGATTTGTTGAAGAAAGATCCATCCATTGAAGAAGTTATTTTGTTTCCATTGTATCCCCATTATGCAATGAGTAGTTATGAAACTGCTGTTGAGTACATGAAAGAAATACATGCCAAAGGCAAGTATAAATTCAGGCTGACAACGATCAAGCCTTATTATAATAATCCAGACTATATAACTGCGATGGCAGAAAATATGAAACCATACCTGTCACAAGAGTATGATCATATATTATTCAGCTATCATGGAGTGCCAGGACGCCACATAAAAAAGAGTGACATAACAGGAAATCATTGTCTGCAGTCACCGAATTGCTGCGAAGTGAATTCTGAAGCTCACAAATTTTGTTATCGTCATCAGTGCTTTACGACTACTAAGCTTATTACTTCGCAGTTAAATATTCCCGCTAATAAGTATAGCATTTCTTTTCAATCAAGATTGGGTAAAGGATGGCTGGAACCTTTTACGGATATACGATTAGAACAAATGCCAAAGGAGGGAATAAAAAAATTACTGATCCTTTGTCCTGCATTTGTAAGTGATTGTTTGGAAACATTGGAAGAAATTGCAGAAAGAGGAAAAGAAACTTTCCTGCATGCAGGCGGGGAAACTTATACTATGACCCCTTGTTTGAATGTGCATCCTCTTTGGGTAAGTGCAATTACAAAATGGATCAAAGAATATGCGGAGGGAAATAAAGAAATGATCTTGCAATGAGTGATGAATGATCAGTGATGAGTTGAGTTGATCATATTTGTAGTACTTATTCTATTTTTGAGGCAGGTTACTCATCATTCATTACTCATGTACTTATACTGGAAAGCACTTCATATCATCTTTATCGTTACCTGGTTTGCAGGACTATTCTATTTTCCTCGCTTATTTATTTATAATACCGAGGCAAATGACAAACCAAAAGAAATAAAAGAAGCATTGCAAGCGCAGTTTGGTATTATGATGAAAAGATTATGGTATGGAATTACATGGCCGTCGGCAGTTCTTACTCTCGTATTTGGTTTGATCGTTTTATTTCAAAGTGGTTGGGCTAAACTTGTTTTTGAACCTGCCGGTCGCTGGCTATTGATCAAATTGATCTTTGTTGTATTTCTTTATGTCTATCATTTCTCCCTACATGTTATTTTCAAACAACAGGTAAGAGGGATATTTCGGTATTCATCACAACAACTTCGCATCTGGAATGAGGTAGCTACAATCTTTTTGATTGCAATTGTAATGTTGGTTGTAGTAAGGGAAAATATGAGCTTCGTTTGGGGAATTGTAGGGCTGATCGGATTTATTATAATATTAATGGGAGCTATCCGGATCTATAAGATGTTACGAAAATGAGTAATGAGTAATGAGTAGATCAACTCCATAAAACACTACTCATCACTGATCACTCATCATTCATTAAATAGCTTTACTGAATAAAGGCTTTGTTTTTGCTTCTTTATTTCTTTGTAAATGCAGATCAAATGCACTACAGATATTTCTTATAAAATGACGACCTAAAGGCGTTACTGTTAACCCTTTTTCATTCCATTGGATCAATTCATCATTTTCTAATTTTTCCAGCTCAGGAAAGACGATCTCACTTAGAATTTCAAAATGAGAAGGATCAAATTTTGTTTTGCCCTGGCAACTGATATTTAAAATATATTTTCTGAATGCAACATCTTCCTCATTTAAGAAATAACCTCTAAAAACCGGCAATTCATTTTTGCTGATGCACTCATAATATTCATGAAGTGTCTTTTTGTTTTGCGCAAAACCATTTCCAACATCACTGATGCTTGAAACACCAAGTCCTAATAATATTGATGTGTGCTGAGTTGTATAGCCCATGAAATTTCTATGCAATGTTCCCTCTTGCCATGCTTTGTAAAGCGAATCATTGGTCAATGAAAAATGGTCCATCCCGATATCAACATATCCTGCATTAGTAAGTATGTTTTTTCCTTTAAGATATAGCTGCAATTTTCCTTCCGGAGATGGCAGATCATTTTCATCAAACAATCGCTGACCACGACTGGCCCATGGCACATGGGCATAACTATAAAAAGCAATACGATCAGGTTTTAACTCCAGTACTTGCTCAAAAGTTCTTTGAATGCTATTCAAAGTTTGTTTGGGTAAACCATAGATAAGATCAAAGTTCACAGACTCAAAACCGATCTCTCTTGCATTGTCCGTTGCTCTTTTCACATTTTCTAATGGCTGAATGCGGTTGATGACCCGCTGAACTTCTGGATCATTATCCTGCACGCCATAACTGATGCGACGAAATCCAAGATCATATAAAGTTTGCAAATGCTCACGAGTTGTATTGTTTGGATGACCTTCAATACTGAACTCATGTTGAGGATGAACAATTGATCTGTCTTTGATAAAATTGATAAGACGGGAAAGGTTAGCAGGTGAGAAAAATGTTGGCGTGCCACCACCCAGATGTATTTCCCTTATCACTGGTTTTTCTTTCAATAGTTCCAGGTACAATGAAAATTCTTTCTCGATCATCAAAAGATATTCATCTTCTACGCTATGGTTGGTGGTGATCTTTTTATTGCAGCCGCAATAAGTACATAATGACTCGCAAAAGGGCAGATGGATATAAAGACTGATGCCGTCTTTATGATTATGAATAGCAAATTGTTGTTTCAGTAAGTCTTTCCAATGCCCCACATCCAATCCATCTTTCCAGAAAGGAACAGTGGGATAGCTTGTGTAACGGGGAACAGGCTGATTATACTTGATTACAAGTGGGTCAATGTTGGTATTCATAGGGCAAAAATGATAATCAGGCCCGGTCTTATTCCTGATGGTTGTTCAATCTGCAGCTGATTTTTATCAGAATACTGTTAGTTCCATGCAGATTTTGTTCAAGGTACTCATTAAACAGGCTCCGGAAAACCATACCTTTGCAGACATTTTTTATGAGTCAGAGATACCACGAGTATAAGCATCTTAATTTACCGTCGATAGAGCAGGAAATACTGGCTAAATGGGCATCAGAACAAGCATTTGAAAAGAGTGTAAGTCTTCGTGATGGAGCTACCCCGTTTGTATTTTATGAAGGCCCGCCCAGCGCCAATGGTATGCCCGGTATTCACCATGTTATTTCAAGAACACTGAAGGACTTGGTTTGCCGGTACAAAACCATGAAGGGTTTCCAGGTAAAAAGAAAAGGTGGATGGGATACACATGGTTTACCGATCGAGTTGGGAGTGGAGAAAGAATTAGGAATTACAAAAGAAGATATTGGTAAAAAAATATCAGTTGAAGATTACAACAAGAAATGTCGCGAAGCAGTTCTTCGCTATAAAGACAAATGGGATGATATAACTCGTAAGATGGGTTATTGGGTTGACCTGAATGATCCATACATCACATACAAGAATGAGTATATCGAAACTGTTTGGTGGTTGCTAAGTGAGTTATATAAAAAGGGGTTGTTGTATGAAAGTGTAAGCATTCAACCTTATTCACCAGCTGCTGGTACTGGATTAAGTTCACATGAATTAAATCAGCCGGGAACTTATAAGGATGTAAAAGATACTTCTGCTGTTGCGATGTTCAAAGCAGTAAAAAATGAAAAAACTAAATTCTTATTTGATGCTGCAAACAATGAAGAAGTTTTCTTTTTAGCATGGACAACCACTCCATGGACACTTCCTTCAAATCTTGGATTGACTGTCGGCGGAAATATCGAATATGTTTTGGTAAGAACTGTAAATCCATATTTACACAATACGATCGATGTAGTTCTTGCTAAAGCATTGCTTGGAAAATATTTTAAGCCAGAACATGAGAATACTGATTTTACAGAATATAAAAATGACGGGAAGAATCTTCCATATAAAATATTAGCTGAGTTTAAAGGGAGTAAGATCGAAGGAGCCGAATATGAACAATTACTTCCTTATAACGCTAACTCACCAAAGGTTGTTGACGAAATAACTTCAGGTGCGAAACCTTTTAGAGTTTTGGTTGGTGATTTTGTAACTACTGAGGATGGTACAGGTATTGTTCATACTGCTCCTGCATTTGGTGCAGATGACTTTAAAGTTGGTAAGAAATATAATATCGGTGTTCTCACCATGGTAGATCGTGAAGGAAAATTTGTCGATGGTCTCGGTGAGTTCAGCAACCGTTATGTAAAAAATTATAAGGACCAGAAAGATTATGTTGATGTAAATGTTGATATCGCTGTTAAACTTAAAAAAGAGAATAGAGCTTTTAAAGTTGAAAAATACGAACATAGCTATCCGCATTGCTGGAGGACTGATAAACCTGTTCTTTATTATCCATTGGATGCATGGTTTATAAAAACAACTGCTATCAAAGACAGGATGGTTGAGTTGAATAAGACCATTAACTGGAAACCAAAGTCAACTGGCGAAGGAAGATTTGGGAATTGGTTGGAGAATATGGTTGACTGGAACCTGAGCCGTTCAAGATTTTGGGGAACACCATTGCCAATTTGGAAAACGGAAGATGGTGAAGAAGAGATTTGTATTGGAAGTGTTGAAGAACTTTTAACGAATGCAAAAAAAGCAGATGAAGTTCTCAGAACTCACAACTCACAACTCACCACTGGCAAACTTGATCTTCACAAACCTTATGTTGATGAAATAATCTTAGTGAGCAAATCAGGCAAACCAATGAAACGTGTGCCTGATCTTATCGATGTTTGGTTTGATAGTGGTGCTATGCCTTATGCTCAATGGCATTTTCCATTTGAGAATAAGGAAACTTTTAAAGAATCTTTCCCTGCTGATTTTATTGCGGAAGGTGTTGACCAGACAAGAGGGTGGTTCTATACACTTCATGCAATTGCCGCATTGGTTTTTGATTCAGTTGCTTATAAAACTTGTGTGTCAAACGGATTAGTACTTGATAAGAATGGTAACAAGATGAGTAAGCGTTTGGGAAATGTTGTAGATCCATTCAAAACAATCGAAACTTTTGGTGCTGATGCAACAAGATGGTATCTCGTTACCAATGCATCACCATGGGATAACATGAAGTTTGACCTGGATGGCATTAAGGAAGTTCAACGTAAATTTTTTGGAACACTTTATAATACTTACCAGTTTTTTGCTTTGTATGCAAACGTGGATGGTTTTTCATTTAAAGAAAAATATGTTCCTTTAAATGAAAGACCAGAGATCGATCGCTGGATACTTTCTTCATTGAATACTGTCATAAAGAAGGTAAATGAGTTTATGGATGACTATGAACCAACACAAGCAGGTCGTGTGGTTGAAGATTTTGTTGATGAGCATTTGAGTAACTGGTATGTTCGTTTATGTCGTCGCCGTTTTTGGAAAGGAGAATACGAACATGATAAAGTTTGTGCTTATCAAACTTTATATGAATGTTTAGAAACCGTGTTAAGATTGATTGCTCCAATTTCTCCATTCTTTAGCGATGCGATCTTCAGTAATCTGAATAAGATCACAAAACGATTCAATGCAGAATCGATTCATCATGTAGATTTTCCAAAAGCAGATGAGAAAGTGATCGATGAATCATTGGAAGAAAGAATGCAACTGGCACAAGATGCTTCATCATTGATCTTATCATTACGTAAAAAACAAAATATAAAGGTTCGTCAGCCTTTGCAAAAGGTTTTGATCCCGGCATCGAACGCTTCAATGAAAGAACAGCTAAAAAAAGTTGAAGACCTGGTGAAAGCTGAGGTGAATGTAAAAGAGATAGAGTACTTAAATCCGGATAATACTTTTATCAGTAAAAAGATCAAACCAAACTTTGTTGCGCTTGGTAAAAAACTTGGATCAAAGATGAAAGCAGTTTCAAATTTGCTAGGCCAGTTTACCCAGGATCAAATAAGAATGTTGGAAAAAGATGGACAATATAATTTGCGAGTTGACGGGGAAGATTTAATATTACAGGCCTCCGAGGTTGAGATTACAAGTGAGGATATTCCCGGTTGGTTAGTAGCTAGTAAAGATCAGTTGACCGTCGCATTGGATGTGACGATCACTGAAGATTTGGAACATGAAGGCAATGCCCGTGAATTTGTGAACAGGATCCAGAAGATCCGTAAGGATAGCGGCTTTGAATTGACTGACAGGATCGAAGTTGGCGTGATGGCAGAGAATGGATTAAAAAATTCGTTAGCTCAGTTTAAAGACTATATTTGCGCCGAAATTCTGGCAGATAAACTTGATTTTTTGCCCGAAAATGACAGTGGAATAGAAATTGAAGTGAATGATATTCAATTAAAAGTGATTGTTTCAAAAAAAGCTTAATCGTATGGCTATCAAGAAAAAGCCTGCATCAAAAAAAGCTAGCAAGCCAGTGAAAAAAGCAGCACCAAAAAAGGCAGCTCCAAAAGCAGCCCCCAAAAAAGCGGCTAAACCAGTAGCAAAAAAAGCGGCCCCTCAAAAGCCGGTTAAAGTTGTTGCTAAAAAACCCGTTGAAAAACCAGTGAAAGCAGTGGACAAGAAACCAGCTGCTCATGAAAACAAATCTCTAGTTTCCGTAAAACCCCAAATAAAACCCATAGTGAAAAAGGAACCTCCAAAACCCGTGAAAGTTGTGATACCTAAGACAAATACAAAGTCTGTAAAAAAATACGAGCCTGAATTCACCAAATCTGTTCTTGATGCCCAGGAGCAGGATGTTTCAGCTCCAAGCCAGCGATATTCAGATGGAGAATTGTTAGAGTTTAAAGAGATCATTCAGAAAAAACTTGACGCTGCAAAAAAAGAATTGAATTATCTGCAGGGATTGATCACCCGTAAAGATGAAAGTGGTGATATGGATGAAGGCCGTTACATGACAATGGAAGATGGAAGTGTAAGCATGGAAAGAGAGCAGCTTAGCCAGATGGCAAGCCGCCAGATCACTTTCATCGATCATTTGGAAAAAGCATTGATGCGTATCGAAAATAAAACTTACGGTATCTGTCGAGTTACTGGTAAGTTGATCGATAAAGCAAGATTAAGAGCCGTGCCTCATGCTACACTTAGCATTGAAGCAAAGCAAATGATGAATAAGTAATTGATCTTATACAACTGATTTAAACCGTCTCGATTGTAGTCGTGACGGTTTTTTTATTTTCTGAATTTATTTTACAAGTAACTTGTTCCAAATTTTTATTCAATGCTTCGTCAATTATTAGTAACTGGCTTTTTATTTTTTACAATAACAATAAGAGCACAAGTTGTTTCCGGGCCAATGCTTGGGCCGATCGAGTATCGGGATGCAAAAGTTTGGATCGAAGTAACACAATCTGTAAAGTCAGTTTCACTTCAGTATAAAAAGAAAGGCGATACAAAAATAAAAACCATAGTTTATAAAGGGGGATTGGGAAATGAATTTAACCCTTTACAAATAACAGTTGGAGGTTTAGATATCAATACAACTTACGAATATCAATTTATCATTGATGGAAAGCTTTCAACTGCAAAAGGACAATTCACAACAAAAGATCTTTGGCAATATCATAAGCCTGTTCCTGATTTTTCTTTTTTGACAGGAAGCTGCGCTTATTTTAATGAAGCACCTTATGACAGGCAATTCTCAGACATTCAGGCAACCAAGCCAACTACACCATATGGAAAAGATTCTTCCATATTTGAAACAATGGCAAAAGAAAAATCTGCTTTTATGTTGTGGCTGGGAGATACCTGGTACACAAGAGAAGTTGATTATTACAGCGAATGGGGTTTGTGGTATAGAGCACATCGTGATAGGTCGCTACCAGTGCTACAAAATTTTTTGAAAGCCATGTCGCAATATGCCATTTGGGATGACCATGATTATGGTCCTAATGATATGGGCAAAGCTTATATTTTAAAAGAAGCAAGCAGAAAAGTTTTTACCAACTACTTCTGCAATCCATCTTATGGTGAAAATGGACAAGGAATTTATTCAATGATCAGTTATGCAGACGTTGAAGTGTATATGACAGATGATCGTTGGTGGAGAAGCGAAGACAAAATAAAAGATTCGGTCGATGGAAAGCCAAACCCGGAAAAAAGAATGTTGGGTAAAGAACAAATGGAATGGCTAAAGAATTCTTTATTGCACAGTTTTGCTACGTTTAAAATTATAGCGGTTGGCAGTCAGGTATTAAATCCTGTTTCGCCTTTTGATAAATGGTGGGATTTTCCTGCTGAGTATGATGAGTTGATGAGTTTTATTAAAGAGTATAAAATAAGAGGCGTTGTATTTCTTACAGGAGATCGTCATCATAGTGAGATCATAAAAGTTGATCGGGCCGGTCATTATCCATTATATGATGTTACAGTTTCTGCATTAACATCCAGTGGTTATCCATTTGGAGGAGTTGAAAAAAATAATCCTTATCGTGTTATCGGCTTTGATCAGAAACAGAACTATGCAAGATTTTCTTTCTCAGGAAAACTCGGCGAAAGAAAAATGACGGTTCAATATTTGGGGTTGAAAGGAGAGGATCTTGGTGTGTGGAGTATTAATGAAAAAGATCTTAGAAATCCATAACAGATGACCATTCATTTCACATATGAAAAATCGAAAGTGATACAAGCTTTACGTTATCATTTTATTTCAAGACCTGAATTGCGTATAATGATGATTGTTGTAAATGTGTTTGCTTTATTGACGACGGCTCTCGTTATTTTTAAAGTCGTTGGCATTTTTGCTTTCTTTCTTGGTATAGTTCTTTGGTTAATGTTTATGACAAGTGTTTGGTTTTTTTTACCAGGGATCATATATAGTCGCAATACAACATTCAAAGATCATTTCGATATGAGCTTTGAAGAAACAGGATTTTCTTTGGGAAATGAAAGAGGTTCACGCAATTGGCCCTGGCAAAAGTTGAGCACATTTTTGGAAACCCCACATTTCTTCCATTTGTATTTTGATAGCCGTACTTTTTTTCTTGTACCCAAATCAGGATTCAGATCAAGTGATGAAGTATTTGAGATGAGACAGTTGTTGAAGGAAAAAATAAAGAAAAGGTGAATTGTCAATTACAGTGAAAGAATTTGAACTTATAACTACAACTCTTTCTCCATTTCAAAATGCGGAATAGTTATCTCGATGAATTCAGGACTTGTTATTTTATATCCCATCTTTTCAAAAAATGCAACGGTAGGTTTTCTTGCATGCATACTCATGATCCTGTAACCATGATCTCTTGCTAAATTTTCTGCAAACTGTATCAATGCTCTTCCAATTCCTTTTCCTTGTAAATTATTTAATACAGCCATCTGTCTAAGCCTTGCTTTTCTTGGATCCATTTCCACGATCATGCAGCAACCCAACATTTGCTCATCTTCAAAAGCACCGATCAATAAATTCTCTTTTTCTTTTTCAATTTCCTCGTGGTTAAAACTCAATCCAAGTGGTTTGCGCAGGATATCTTCCCGCATCTTTATCATCTGCTGGTATTCAGGGGTGCCAAAATCAATTATTTTCAGAGCCATAGTTGGTTTTGAGGATTTCCAATGCCGGAATTCAATTTACAACTTATATTGATACTATCAACCGTTTGAAATTACATTTTTACGTCAACAATTGAGCCTAATCATTAGAATTCAAAGGTTTTTGAAAGGCAAGAAAAAAATGCTGTAAATGCGGTAGTTAATTCAAATATTCTATTTTTGCAGCCATATTTAACTAAACTATCTCGTCATGTCAGACATTGCATCAAGAGTAAAGAAAATCATTGTAGACAAATTAGGTGTTGATGAAGCAGAAGTAACCAACGAAGCTTCTTTCACTAATGATTTGGGTGCCGACTCTCTGGACACCGTAGAACTGATCATGGAATTCGAAAAAGAATTCAACATCTCCATTCCTGATGAGCAGGCAGAAACCATTACCACTGTTGGCCAGGCAATCGCTTACCTGGACGAAAATGCAAAGTAATT
>Ga0207675_100003728_pt1 | contig 14843 bp, 16 predicted proteins | sample KBSSwiS42_FD_184305 | JGI IMG/M metagenome (GOLD analysis project Ga0207675, IMG submission 184305) | Switchgrass rhizosphere microbial communities from Kellogg Biological Station, Michigan, USA - KBS Switchgrass S4-2 (SPAdes) (version 2) | ecosystem: Host-associated > Plants > Roots >... | reverse complement strand
GATCTTCTCCGGCCGGTCGTACTGCGTGTGGTAGTCGGGATGCAGGCCGGTCATGAACCCCACCGCGGCGACGCCGCGCTGCAGGAACGGCCACTGGTCGCTGCGGCGCACCAGGTTCGAGCTGTTGTTGTCGTAGCGCTTCCGCAGATCGAGGGCGATGCCCGCGTTGGCCTTGTCGACCGCGGCGGTGATGTCCGGCACTTTCGAGAACCCCATCACGTTGACGGCGTTGTTGTTCGATTCCGCCGTCTGCACCTCGAAGCCGTTGAAGCGCGCGCCGCCGCCGACCGGGATCTCCTCGTTGCGGCCGATCATGTCCATGTTCAGCACCGCGGCAATGGTGGAGAGCGGCGCGAGCGGCTGCTCGGTGTAGGCCCAGGCGCCGAGCAGGCCGCGCTCTTCGGAGTTCCACGCCGCGAACAGCACGCTGCGCCGCGGCCGCCGCCCCTCCTTCGCCGCCAGCGAGAACGCTTCCGCGATTTCGAGCAGCGCCACCGTGCCCGAGCCGTTGTCGTCGGCGCCGTTGAAGATCACCGCGCCATCGGCGCCGTTGTGATCGAAGTGCGCCGACACGATCACCCACTCGTCCTTCAGCCGCGGATCGGCGCCCTCGAGGAGCGCGACGACATTACGGTCCGGCACGACGTGGCGATCGACGCTGGTGCGCAGCTCGACGCGCGCGCCCGGCAGCGGCGTCGCGGTGAAACCGCGCGCGGTTTCGGCCGATCGCGATAGTTCCTCCAGCGTCTTGCCGGTGCCGGCCGCGAGCGACTCAGCGAGCGCCGGCGAGATCTGCGCCACCGGGATGTGGATGCGATCGGCCCACGTGGCGAGCGTGTAGGTCTGGATCCGCGGCGTCCGCTCGGGCCAGTAGGCGCGCGCGGCGGCCTCGAAGCTCGTCGGACCGGGATGGTTGTGCACGTCGCTGACGAACAATACGGCGGCCGCGCCGCGTTCCTGCGCCGCCAGCGCCTTGCGCCATGGCGTGGCCGACTCGGAGGTGACGACGCCGTCGAAGATGCTGTTCGGATCGCGCTCGCCCGGCTCGTGCTCGAGCACCAGCACGATCTGTCCCTTCAGGTTGCCGGCGAGATCGTCGTAGTGCAGCTGCGGCGCGCTGATGCCGAAGCCGGCGAACACCACCGCGCCGGCAGCGCGGCCGCTGGCGCTGGCGCGGTGCGGATAGAACTCCTGGCCGGTGCGCAGATGGCGCGTCGGTCCATCGCCGGTCGCGGCGCCGACGTCGAGCGCGTTGTCGTCGCCGACCGACGCGACCGTCAGGTTGTAGGGCTGGAAATACGAGCCGCCGGGCGCCGCCGGCTTCAACCCCATACGCTCGAAGCGCGAGCGGATGTAATCGGCGGCGGCGCGGTTCTCTTCGGTATCGGTGAGCCGCCCGCGCAGGGAATCGCCGGCGAGAAAGAACAGATCGGCGCGGAGATCGTCCTGCCGGATCGAGTCGTTCTGCGGCGCGCGCCCCTGCGCGGCGAGCGCGGCGACGGTCAGCGCCGCGGCGATGACGGCGAAGTACTTCTTCATGGCGCGGATTATAAGTCCCTGGTGGGGTTCAATTCGCGGCAGCTTTCCCCGACACGGACGACGAAGAACGCAGAACCCGCGGAGACCCGCAGAGAACGCCTTTACGGGAAATCAGCTGGTGCCGAGGCCGGGTGCTCTCCTGACAACGTTCGCTGTCACGCTGCACTCGAGCCTTTGAGAACGCAGAGCCCGCGAAGCCCGCAAAGCTTACGAAGCGCGACAGCCGCCGGCCGCTTGCCAGACGGAGAGCGTCCCACAAACGCAAGCCCGTTGTGTCATGCGGCTTGTGTTTGTGCGACGCTTTTCGTCTGGCAAGCCCGCGTTGCGGGCCGTCGCGCCTGGGTACGCAGCGAGCGAGTGCGCCTCCGCGGTCTCAGCGGGCTCCGCGTTGATCGTCGTTCTCGCGGCGGGCGCGCAAGTCAGGAGCTTTGCGGGCTTTGCGGGCTTTGCGTTCTTCCCGCCACGATCGCAGTGTGACAGGGACGCGGCTGGACCGTGCGCGGATGCGCTGGTCACGCGAACGTGGCTCGAACGCGTTTAGAGCGCGCGAGGTACGCGATCCATCCGAAGTGGTAGGCGAGCGACGCGATCACGTAGTACAGGGTGTCGCCGGGCAGGCGATTGCTGGGAAAATACGGCGTCGTGTAGACGAAGACATCGACCGCGGCGGACGCGAGCAACGCCACGCGGGCAATCGCGACCGCCCCGGGCCGCATCTGCTGCAGCATCCGGCCGGCAGCGACGCCGAAGGTGACGACCGCCAGCCGCAGGAACAGGACGATCGCAACCGGCAGGCCGCGCAGCGCGAGCGCGTTCATCACCCCCGACGCGGTCACCGCCAGGCTCAGCGGGTGGAAGACGATGAGCAGTCGGCACAGCACCAGCAGCCAGCCGCCGGCACGCGCCGGCGCCGCCGCTTCCTGTTGACTCGCCGCGGGCATCGACACTAACTACAGTAAAAATGCTTCTGTATCTAGTCCATCACGGTGACGCAGTCGGCCCCGAGGTCGACCCGCGCCGCCCGCTGTCAGCCGCGGGCAAGGCCGAGGTCGAGCGGTTGGCGGCCGAGGCCGCCGCGCTCGGGGCGAAGCCGGATGTCGTCTGGCACAGCGGTAAGCTGCGCGCGAAGCAGACGGCCGAGGCGTTCTGGCGCGCCTGCAACGCTCTGGCAGAGTTCTCGGCCACCCGCGATCTGCAGCCGGACGACCCGCCGCAGTGGCTCCGCGATCGGCTGCGTGCGGAATCGCGCGACATCCTCGTCGCCGGCCATTATCCCTACCTCCCGCGGCTGCTCGCCCTGCTCATCACCGGCGGCGAGGCTGGGGTGACGTTCCCGCAGCATGGCGTGGTTGCGCTGGAAACCGTCGACGGCGGGGAGACGTGGAAGGAGCGCTGGAGATTGTGAAGGCGGACGGAGATTGTGAACGTCGTAGGGTCAGAAGTTGGAAGCCTGATGCTTCCAACTTCTGACGCGAGCTGAGGGTCTCACCGGAAGACGACGCCGACCGACGCGCGCCAGAAGCGAACGGTGCTCAGGTTGTCGCCGGTGTCGAAGCCGAGGTTGCGATCGGTGAAGCCGCGCAGGTAGCGCAGGTCGCCGCGCAGCCCGATGTGATCCGTGAAGTAGCCCATCACCCCGGCGCCGGCGTTCCAGCCGAGGCCGTTATCCGACGAGGAGACGTTGCCGAACGTGCCGCCCTCGACCTGCGTACGCAGCAGGCCGAGCCCTGCCGTGACGTACGGCCGGATCCCGGCGCCGTGCTGGCCGCCGACCGGCACGCCGACGATCACGTTGCCCATCAGGTTGACGACGCTGTTGTTGCCGAAGACGGTGGAGTCGCCGAAGAAGCTCGGGCTGTAGCCAAAGTCCAATTCGCCACCGATGATTCCCGCGCCCATGCCGCCGGCAGTGATACCGAACGTCGTCTGTCCGTTCTTGATCTCGCTGCCGCTCACGCCGTTGCTGACCCCGTCGCCACCGCCGAACGCCGAACCGATCCATGGCGACACAAAGCCATCGGCCCGCGCCTGCATCGGCGCCATCACCAGCGCCGCTGCCGCGGCGACAATCAGTACTTTCAGACCACGCTGCATTGCTCTTTCCTCCTGCCCGGATCGGACTGCAAGCGACGTGCCCCGTATAATTTACGGTGCGATTACGCCAGGTCGAACAGAAGAGTCTCGCTAACTGACGTGCTCGTAAGCTCGAGCTCGACCTCGTCAGATACCGCCGCGCCGTCGCCAGCCGCGAGCGCGACGCCGTTCAGCGCAACTCTGCCGTTGACGACCTGCGCCCAGGCGTGGCGCTCCGGGCCGAGCGAGTACGACGCGCGCTCGCGCGGCTTCAGCACGATCGACGACAGGGCGACGTCCTGATGAATCTTCAACGAACCGTCCCGGCCGTCGCCGGATGCCAGCATCGTCACGGCGCCGCGCCGCGCCGAGAGTGGACAGGCGCGCTGGGCGTAGTGGGGACGCAGCCGCGTGCGCGCCGGCGCGATCCAGATGTGGAGCACGTGGAGCGGCACTGTGTCCGATGCGTTCGCCTCGCCGTGCAGCACGCCGGTGCCGGCACTCAAGCGCTGGATGCCGCCGGCTTCCACCAGCGCGTCGGAGCCGAGGCTGTCGTGATGGCGCAGCGTGCCGGCGATGACATAGCTCACGAGCTCGAGATCGCGGCGCGGGTGCGAGCCGTAGCCGCGGCCCGGCGCCACGCGGTCTTCGTTCAGCACGCGCAGCGCACGGTAGCCCATGTGCCGCGGGTCGATGTGTTCTTCGAAGGTGAAGGTGTGCCAGCTATCGAGCCAGCCAAGACGCGTGTGCAGGCGTTCGCGCGCGGGACGGACGGCGATCACTCGGTCGGCGAGCCGCGCGGGCGGGCGTCCCGGAACAATGCGTGTCCCGGGACGCTCGTCACGCGGCAGCGATTGGATCAGCGCTGGTGCGTCTTGGCGTAGTCGATCGCGAACTGCTTGAGCGCCGGGCTGGTGAGGCCGAGCGCCGCCGCTTCGGTATACGCCCGCTCCGCCTCCCAGTGATCGACGGAGAGACGCTTGATCATCCACATCGCGCCGGCGCGGTTGCCCGCGGCGCAGTGGATGTAGGCCGGCTCGTTGCCCGGTGCGGTGATGGTGTCGAGGAACTTGTCGGCAACCGCGGGGTCGGGCTGCTGGCCGCTGAACGGGATGCTGTAGAAATTGATCCCCGCGGTCTTCGCCGCCGCCGCTTCGGCGTCGATGTTGGCGCCGGCCTCGTTCGGCAGCCGCAGGTTGATGATCGACTTGAACCCCAGCTTCTTGATCTCGGGCACGGCCTCCGGCGTGGTCGCGCCGCCGCACGCGACGGTGGTTTCGAGCCGGGCGAAATTGTTGGCGCCGGGAACGGTCGGCTTGGTCACCTGCTGCGCGCCGGCAGGCTGGGCGGCGCACATCGCGATGACGAGAACGGCGAGCGGGAGAAGCATGCGCATCAGCTGGACTCCTTCAGAAAGCGACCCCCATCTTGCTATGAAACGCGCCGGTTGCGCCACCATGACAGGAAGCCGCGGGCGCCGCGGTGCGTGCCGATGAAAATTCCCAGCCCGCAGGCCAGCGCGAACGGGATGATCGCGTAGCCGCCACCCATGTGCTCTCCCGGTGGGAGCGGGAACTGCGCGCCGAGCCCGACCGGAAAGCCGGCGGCGTAACGGATGCCGACGTTGTCCGGAAAGATCGGTTTCAAGACCGCGATCGCGACGAAGGCGAACGCGGTCAGGTAGCCGACGAGCACGGCCAGCGCCGCGAAGAACCCGACGATGGTGGTCGAGGCAAGGTGGCCGACGGCGCGCACGATCGGGACCAGCCGGCCGGTCGCGACCGCTTCGTCGATCGTGCGCTCCGCCGAGTAGGCTTGCGCGACGCGAAGCGGCGGCCCCAGTTCGCCGAGGATCCGTTCGACCGCGTCGCGTTCGTTCGGCGACGCCGTCGCGGTCAGCACGCGCTCGCGCAGGTGCGATTCGATCTCGCGCACCGCGTCGCGCACCACCTCGCGCGGCAGGAATGTGTTCAGCGATCGCTCGAGGACGAACAGGTAGCCCTGGACGCGCGACTCGCCGGCTTCACTGAGCTGCATCATCGTGCCTTTCGGAGGCCTCCATCAGCCGGCCGATTTTTCCGGCGAACGCGCGCCATTCCGCTTTCATATGGGCGAGCCGCTTCGCGCCGGATCGCGTCAGCCGGTAATACTTGCGCGCGTGAGGCGCCTCGTCCTCGACCCACTCGGCGTCGAGCAGCCCTTCGCGTGTGAGCCGGCCGAGGATCGGATAGATCGTGCCCTCCGACACGACCAGGTCGGTGAACGTTTCGAGATGCTGGATGATGGCGAGGCCGTAGCGCGGACCCGACGCAACGGTGAGGAGAATCGCCAGGTCGAGGCTTCCGCGCCGTAACTGTTCCTGCCAGACTTCGAGCGGCATACCTTGTGACACAAGGTATGACGGCCGCCGCGGCGGAAATGTTCAGCGGGCCAAAAAAAAGCAGGTGGGATCGCCCACCTGCTCGTGTCGTCTCGATCGGCTGAACGCCGGGTCCTATTCTTCTTTGGTCACCGTGACCGGCGACAGTAGCCGCACCGTCATCGGCGTGCCGGCCGGGAGCGTCGCCGCGCTGCGATCGCCGGCCATCACCGCCGCGGTTCCCGCGCCGGCGCCCGCCGTGCTGCCGATCACCGCGCCCTTGGCGCCGCCCAGGATGGCGCCGAGAATCGCGCCGCCGACCGCGGCGCCGCCGACCTTGGCGGCGGTGGCGTTGCCCGGCGCTTCGCCATCGCGATAAATCGTCTCGGTCGAGATCGGCACGCGCGTTCCGTCGGCGAGCACCAGCGTGTGGAAGCGGATGCCGAGCCGCGCGCGCTCCTTGAACTTGCCGCCGCGCTCCACCTGCATCACCGATCCGATCGCTTTCGCTCCCGCCGGAATCGCCACGCGCTCGCCGACCTTCACATCGCGCGTCACGCGCGCCTCGACGCGGTCTTCGACCTTGGCGGTCTCGCTCGAGATCCGGTTCTCGGTCTGCAGGCCGATCACCGAGTCGGCCGAGACGATGAGCTCTTCGAAGGTCTTCTGCGGCGGCTCGACCCGCGCCGGTTCGACCGACGGCCGCTCATCGACGTGCGGCGCCGGAGGTTCCGCCGGCGGCGGCTGCGCCGGTGCCGGCGGCTGCGAGGCGCTGCTCGGCCAGCTGCTCGTGAGCGGCGGCGGCTGATCGTGACGTGCCACAGTGCGGGCCGGCTCCGGAGCCGGGGCGGGCCGGCGGTCGCGCGCCGGCGCGGTGCGCCCGGCGTCGGCGGTTCGCGCGGGCGCCGCTTTGGGAGCCGCGGCGGGCGCGCTCTGCGGCCGGTCGCCGACAACAGCCTCGGTTTCCTGCACCGCGGGCGATGGAGCGGGCTGCTCAGCCGTGGCCGTCAGGGCCGGGGCGGGTACAGGCGCCGGAGCCGCCACTTCGGCGGACGCCGGAGCCGGCACGAGGTTCTGCCGGCTGGCGAGATACCCGCCGCCGGCCGCCGCCCCGATGCAGGCAACGGCAAGAGCGGCAAAGGCGAGGCGATTCGAAAGCATGTCGTAAACTCCTTGGACTCGACCCTCCCAGAGGCAAGCGGCGTACCGGCGCGCGCCGTGCGCCATCCCGCGTAAGTCCCGGGAAAAGTGCAGCTTACCAGAATGGCCGCGGTCGGCCGACTGTCCCATCCGAATGAACGGCTGTCCTGGGCCGAGAGCAGTCGTCCCCGGCGGGACATGTAGAATACGCCGATGATTCCGGCCTCCACTGGTGGCGAGCGCGTTGCAGCCCCGCGCATCATGCGCGCGATCTCCAGGAACACGATCCTTGCCGTAGCGCTCGTCGCCGGGCTCCTGCTGCCCGCGACGGCTTCCGCCGTGACGATCGACGAGATCGTCGGGATGGCGCGCGCCGGGGTGACCGACGCGATCATCCTCGCGCTCATCGACCGCGACAGGACGGTCTTCGCGATCGAGCCGGAGCAGATCGTCAAGCTGCAGAAAGACGGCCTGAGCGAAGCGGTGATCCTGGCGATGCTCAAGAGCGGCCGCGAGGAAGGGGATCAGGCGGCGCGCGCCGACGCGGCATCGAACGCCGCGTGGATCATGGCGTCGCTGCCCACCGAACCGCTGCTCGTCATCACCGGACACGGTCCCGATCGCCCCAACGTCGCGCATCCCGACGGCTTCTACTCGGGGCCGCCGGCCGGCTACTTCCCGTCGTTCAGCGCCTCGCGCCGGTTTTACGGCCCGCGCGGCTATGGCGCCTCGTACAAGTACGACGTGCCGCGGCAGATGTGCGTGGCGCAGTTGAGCACCGCGCGATCGACAAAGCCGCTGTCGTACGTGACCGAGTGCCCCGAAGTCATGCAGCCGCCCCACCGCGTCCGGGATTAGCGAAAGAATGCCCACTCGCAACTCCATCGCCTGAGATCGCCTCTTCTGGTTGCCTGCAATCGCCTGCGATCGCCTCGCCGCGGTCGCGTCCGCGGTCCGTGGCGCGCACGAGCCGGCGGAAAGGCGTCCCGCTTCGCAAGCCGTGGCCGGCACGCCGGAAAAACATCTCTCCCGCTCGCAGCCCTGACGCACCGCGGCGGTCAGGGTTGTCGTGGCATCCGCGCACAGGGAGAGCCCTGCCTCGGGCAACGCCGTGAACCAGCTAATGCCGCGAGACCGCCGCGACATCTCGCTCCGAGATGTTTTTCGTGCGAACACAACGGCGTGCCTCTACGGCTTGACTGCGCGAGACACCTTCCCGCCGGCTCGTCGATGCCATTCATCCGACGGCGTTCGACCGCGCACATCGGTCGCGCATGAGAGCTTCGCCGCGGTCGCGGCCACGGTCCGTTAGCTGGCATGTCTCGAGCGACAGACGGCAAACGTGTCCGTCAGCGGTCCAAGGCACGCCGCCGCCGTTTCGACAATGGCGCCGGGACCAGCTGTGAGCGGGGACGATTCTCGCCAGTCGCCGGGATCACCCCAGGCGGCGTGCGCATCGTGAGCACAAGCGCTGACGGGCACGTTTGCCATGCCAAGCGCCACGGACCGTGGACGCGACTGCGGCGAGGCGATCTCAGCGACAAGGTGGCGCCGGGGCGCGAATCGAGCGACGGGAAAACCGGTCCGAGGATTAGCGAGCCGGTGGCGCCCGGCGGTAAGCTGAGCATCCGATGGCTTCCTCCGACATCATCGTCGTCGGCGCCGGCATCGTCGGCGCAGCCGTGGCCTACGAGCTGGCGCGACGCGGCGCGGCGGTGCGGATTGTCGACGAGCGTCCGGTCGGCATGGGCGCGACGCAGGCGTCGGCTGGCGTGCTCGCCCCTTACCTCGAGGCGCGCGAAGACAGCCCGTTCCTCGCGCTGACCGTTCGCAGCCTGGATCTTTTCGACGAGTTCATCCCGCGCGTGTCCGCCGAAAGCGGCATCCCGGTTCCCTACAAACGCACCGGCACGATTGACGTCGCGGCCAGCGCCGACGACATGCGCGCCATCGAAGCCAATGCGGCGACGCTGGCCAGGCGCGGCGTGCGCGCGGCGTTGCTCGACGCGAACGGCGTCCGCGCCGAGGAGCCGCACGTCAGCGCCGACGCGGTGGGCGGGCTGCTGATCGAGACGCACGGGTTCGTCGCGGCCGGCGAGCTGACGCGCGCATTGGTGGCCGCGGCGCGCGCGCACGGCGCGCAGCTGGTCGAGCAGAGCCGCGTCGAGCGCATTGCCGCGACCAGGGACGCCGCGGTCGTCACGACCAATCGCGGATCGCTGAGCGCCGGCGCGGTGGTCTTCGCACCGGGGAGCTGGGCCGGGCAGATCGCAATCGACGGCGTCACGGCGCCGATTCCGGTGCGGCCGGTGCGTGGTCAACTGATGGCGCTGGCGTGGAACGCGGCGCCGCTGCGGCGCGTGACGTGGAGCAGCCGCTGCTACATGGTCCCGTGGGACGATGGGACGCTGCTGCTGGGAGCGACGGTGGAGGAAGCGGGATTCGACGAGCGGGCGACGGTTGCCGGCGTGCGCGATCTGCTCGACGCGGCGTGCGAGATCGTGCCGCAGGCCTGGTCGGCCGGCTTCCGCGGCGCGCGCGTCGGGCTGCGCCCGGCGACCAGCGACGGCCTGCCGATCATCGGCGCGTCGTCGGTGGTGCCGAACCTGATCTACGCGACCGGCCATTACCGCAACGGCGTCCTGCTGGCGCCGCTCACCGCGCGGCTGGTTGCCGACGCGATGCTGGAATCGCGAGTCGATCCGCTGCTGGCCGCGGTCAGCCCCTCTCGATTTCGCGTATGAACCTGGACCGATGGATCACATCACGATAGGCGAGACGCGATATCGCGTGATTTGCGTGCAGCGGCAGGGGCAGTGGCTGGCGCATGCCGAACGCGACGACACCCGCGATCCGTTCGGCATCGAGTGCAGCGGCGCGACCGAATCCGAAGCGACAGAGAAGCTGAGGCGCTGGCTCGAGTGGCAGGCCGAGCACGCATCGGCGCTCGAGGCGCTGCAGCAGGCGGAACGCGCGTACCATCGCACCATCGCCGGCAGCGCGTTCGCGAGCCCGACCGAAGGACCGAGCGCGATCGAGATGCAGAAGGAATCGCTGGACGCCGTCGAAGCGGCACGAGTGCGGCTCGACGAAGTCCGCGCGAGGCGGCCGGAATAGTACGGAGTGAGGTGACCATGAAACTCTCGCGCGGCGACGCGGAACAGCGCATCAAGGGGCTCACCGGATGGACGCTCGACGGTGACGCGATCAGGAAGCAGTTCACCTTCAAGGACTTCGTCGAGGCAATCGCGTTCGTCAACCGGCTGGCGCCCGAAGCCGAAAAGGCCGATCATCACCCCGACATCCTGATCAACTACAAGCGGGTCACCCTCACCTATTCCACGCACAGTGAGGGCGGCCTCACCGACAAGGACTTCACCGGCGCGGCCACGGCCGATCGCATCGCGTGAGGCTCAAGAAGACCTACAGCTCGCGCGAGGTCGCGGCGATGACCGGCCTCACCGCGCGCCAGCTGCAGCTGTGGGACGCCGGCGGCCTGCTGTCCCCGTCGATCCCGCCGCATCGGACCGAGGCGGGCGGCTACACCGAGCGCCGCTACACCCCAATCGAGCTCTTCGAGCTGCTGGTGCTCGCCGATCTGCGGCGGCGCGGCTTCACCGTCCACCAGCTGCACCGCATCCTCGAAGCGCTGCGGCAGCAGTTCGGCCAGCGGCTGTTCGATGCCACCGGCGGCGGCGGGTCGGTGCAGCTTCTAACCGACGGCCGCGAGATCTACGCCCGCACCGCGAACGGCGCCTTCTTCAATTTACTGAGGACGCCGACCCAGGCGCTGATGGTCGTCGGCGATGAAGAGATGTTGAAGGAGCTGAGCGGCAGAGTCCGGAGGCGGCCGAAGAAGCGCAAACCCTGAGGCGGTTCAGCGAATCGGGAAGATCTTCTCGAGATCGTCGGCCGGGCGCGCGATGACGTGGACGCCGACCAGCTCGCCGACGCGGCGGGCGGCGGCGGCGCCGGCGTCGGTCGCCGCCTTCACCGAGCCGACGTCGCCGCGCACGATCGCGGTGACCAGCCCGGCATCCACCTTCTGCCAGCCGACGAAGACGACGTTGGCGGTCTTGACCATCGCGTCGGCGGCTTCGATCATCCCGATCAGGCCGCGCGTCTCGACCATGCCGAGCGCGTCGCCGATGTCGCGCCGCTCCGTGTCCTTGTCGCTTCTCTCGGCCATGGCTACTGGATTCTACCCCGGGCGGCAACCGGAATGGTGTCGACGACGCGATCGCCGTCGACCAGCCGCACGACGTCGACCAGGTTCGAGACGACGCACGAGTGGTTCGGCACGACGCGGACACGGTCGCCGGGCGCGAGGCGCGTGGTCCCCGAAACCCGCACCGTCGCGTGCTCCTCGGACAACCGCTCGATTAGCAGCGTCTCGTCGACGCGTTCGCCGCCCGCGGTGAGCACCGCGCCGTAGCCGGGCGCCTTGGCGATGCCGCGCGCCTGATCGTTGGTCAGCGTCTTGCTGCCGCAGTCGAAAATCAGCCGGTCCGGCGCCGGCGCCGACACCACGGTCGTCAGCACGGTGAGCGCGCAGTCGGCGAGCGTGGCCGCGCCGAGCGCGACCTGGGTGCGATCGAAGTAGACGTAGTTGCCGGGGCGCAGCTCGGTGACGCCGGGCTGGCCGGCGCTGTACCGCAGCGTCGGCGTCGCGCCGACCGACACCTCTTCGAGCGCGATGCCTGCGCGGCAGGCGGCGTCGCGCAGCGACGTCAGCGTCGCCGCCTCGTTGCGCGCAATCGCTTCGAGCTCCGCCTCGGACGCGGCGTGATAACCGTGGCCGGCGTGGCTGAGGAGGCCGCGCAGCCGAAGCCCGCGCATCGCGCTCACCGCCTGGAGGAACGCCAGCGGGTTGGCGGCGGGATCGATGCCGCAGCGGTGGAACCCGACGTCCACCTTCACCAGGACGTCGAGCGTGCGGCCGGCGCGGGTCATCGCCTCGGCCCAGCCGCGTGCGACATCCAGGTGATCGACGATGATCGAGATCGACGCCCGCTCCATCACCGCGAGCAGGCGCGCGGCGTTCGACGGGTTCACCGGGTACGGCAGGCGGATGTCGCGGATGCCCGCGGCCGCGAACACTTCGGCCTCGCCGATCTTCGCGCAGCAGACGCCGGCCGCGCCGCGCTCGATCTGCCAGCCGGCGACGATCGGCGACTTGTGCGTCTTGGCGTGCGGCCGCAGCCGCGCGCCGGCGCCGTCGGCCAGCGCCTGCACGCGCGCGATGTTGCGCTGCGCGCGGGCGAGGTCGACCAGCACCTGCGGCGTCGGCAGATCAGAGAGCAGCATCGGCCATGATCAGGAAATCGTTTTCAGCCGCAGGTCGAGCGACTTGGTCTCGCCGTCGTTGAGCGTCACGTCGCTGGCGTTCGAGCGCGCGCGGTCGAGATACTCCGGCTCCATCCATTCACTGGAGTCGACGTAGTCGAGCGCGATCGCGTAGTAGTCGCCGGGCGGCAGGCCCGACACCTTGAAGCGGCCCTCCTGATCCGGACGCGCGGTCTTCAGGTAGCGCATCCCGACGCTCCACTTCTCGCGATCGCGCGGGAACACGATCACCGCGTAGTCCCGGGCGGGGGCGCCGCGATCGTTGGTGACCAGGCCCGAGAGCGTCGTCTCGCGGTTGGTGAGCTCGACCTCGAGATCGCTGACGTTCTCGTTGGCGCGGAACTCGTACCCCGCGTCGGTGATCTCCTGGCCCCGGTAGCGCACCGAGCGGATCGACCAGCCCGAAGCCGGCCCGACAAGCTGGAGGCGCATCTTCCCGGGCCGCGTCTTCAGCTCGAACGTGAAGTCGTCGTTGACGATGCCCGGACCGCTGCCGCCGAACATCGGCCTGTCGAATGTGACCGGCTGGAACATCAGCCGGATCGCTGAAGGCTGCGGCGCACCGACGACGCCGGTCGCGACAATCACGCGTCCGCTCGCCACCGACGGCTTGCTGCCGACCAGCCGGATGCCGTCCACGTCGTCGCCGCTGAGCGTGATGTCGAGCGAGGCGGATTCCCCGTCGGCACCCCCGAAGCCTCCTTGTGTCTGCAGGATGTAAGCGCCCGGCGCGAGGCCGCCGATCGAGAAGCTGCCGTCGGGTTTGATCTGGTTCGGCGGGCCGAACATCATCATCAGCGACTCGCCGCGCGGCATCGCCATCACCATCCCCATCATCGGCCGTCCTTGCGAATCGACTGCCGTGCCGGAAACGCGCGCCGTGCGCGTCGTCATCAACTGGATGTTCACGTCGCTGAGCGTCTGGCCGAGGCCGACGGTGAGGCGCTGCGCTTCCGCAAGGTTGGCGGTGCCCGGAAAATAGGTCGGCGCATAGCCGGATCGATCGTCGTTGTCGCCCATGCCGAAGTTGCGAAGCGTCGCCGAGAGGTAGTACTGGCCCGGTGGGATCGCGAACAGCCGGAACTCGCCGATGTCGTTGGTCATCGCCGGGCGTCCGGCCGGCATCAGCCGCCGCGTGCCGCCGACGTTCTGGTACCGCATCGCCGCGACCTGTGTGTCGGCGAGCGGCTCGCCGAACTCGTCGAGGATCCGGCCGGTGACCACGCCGCCTTTCGGCAGCGCGAAGTCGATCTTCTCGACCGTCTGCGCCTCGAGCACCTCGAGCGGCTTACCCGGTTCGAAGGGCCGCAGCTGCCCGTATTGCAGCTGCACGTAGCTCCCCTTGCCCGCCTGCACGGTGTAGCGCCCCGCCGGCAGTTCCTTGAACTCGTAGCGGCCCTCGGCGTCGGTCGTCATCATCCGGTTCTCGCGAAGCTCGGCCGACATGACGCGCACCTGCGCCTTGCGCAGCGGCTGGCCGGTGTCGGCGGCGACGACGCGGCCGCGGATGATCGCTTTGCCCGTCTTCGGAGGCGCCGAGTTGTCGCGCGGCGGCATCTGCGGCACGCCGCCAGGCTGGATGGCGATCTGGCCGCCAGCGGGCATGTCGATGCGAATGGGTGGGGGCGGAGGCGGCGGCTGCGCGGTGAGCGCCGCGTTGCCGCCGAGAATCAGGCCCACGGCTACGAACAAGGCGCGTGACATGAAACACCTCGATGCGTTAGACGCGCGCGCCGCCGGTCAGGGCGGGCGGGGCAGGTAGGGCAGGAAGGGCAGGAAGGTAATGGAGGGTTCGATCACGATCTACACAGGGCCGATGTTCTCGGGCAAGACGCAGGCGCTGATGGCCCGCCTGCAGTCCAAGCAGCGCGCGCACCGCAAGGTGCTCGTCGTCAAGCCTGCGCTCGACGACCGTTTCGATTCGCTCGGCGAGATCGTCAGCAAGCAGCGCACGGCGCACAAGTTCGAGAAGCACGCGTCGATGGCCGCCTATCCGATCAAGAGTGCGCTCGATCTCGGCCCGCTCATCCAGGGGCTCGACCCCGACGTGATCGGCGTCGACGAGGCGCAGTTCTTCGACGAAGCCATCGGCAACGTACTGGACGTGGTCGCCCATCAGGCCGGTGGCCGGATTGGCGGCATCAGCATCCCCCGGAACCTCGAGGTCTACGTGGCGGGGCTCGATCTGGACGCCTGGGCCAGGCCGTTCGGGCCGATGCCGAACCTGCTGGCCCGGGCCGATCGGGTCGAGAAATTCACGGCCAACTGCTTCCAGTGCGGCCAGGACGCCCGCCTGACGCAGAAAATCGGGGGCTCCGGGGGCACAATCGAGGTCGGCGCCGACGAGTTGTACGAAGCGCGCTGCGTCGCCTGCTGGACGCCGCCG
>Ga0207675_100003726_pt1 | contig 14845 bp, 10 predicted proteins | sample KBSSwiS42_FD_184305 | JGI IMG/M metagenome (GOLD analysis project Ga0207675, IMG submission 184305) | Switchgrass rhizosphere microbial communities from Kellogg Biological Station, Michigan, USA - KBS Switchgrass S4-2 (SPAdes) (version 2) | ecosystem: Host-associated > Plants > Roots >... | reverse complement strand
GGGCGCGGCCGCGACGATGCCGTCGAAGTCCGCGGGATAGCGCTGCGCCTCGACGAGGCCCTGACGGCCGCCGTTCGAGCACGAGTTCCAATAGGCCTTGTTGACGGGCCGCGCGTAGTAGCGGTTCGCGAGCTCTTTCGCCGTCACGGCCGTAACGTGCACGGCGCGGTATGCGTAATCGAGAGCCTTCTGCGGATTCGAGAGCACGAACGACGCCCCGGCCTCCTTGCTCGCGAAATGCCCGGTGTTCGTCTGCGCGACGGCGAATCCTTGCTCGAGCCCCTGGCGCACCTGCGCCACGCGTCCCGGGTTGTCGAGCGCCTCGCCGGCGTGACCGCCGTTGCCGATCATGTAGAGCCGGCCATTCCACGTGCTCGGCAAGCTGACCTCGAACGCAACTTCGGGCGAGAGAACGCCGCTGACGCGGCAGTGCTGCGGCGTGTTGCCCTCGGCCGCGATGGTGCGCGCCGCGATCTCGACCGCGTCGGCAATCCGGCTCGTATCGAGCTTCTCGCACGCGCCGGTCGGCTGTAGGTTGCCGCCGACGAAGCCGGCTTGCGAGGTTCTGGCATTCGCGAATGGTTGAGCGTGCACGACCGACACCATGGCGAACACGACGACGGCGGACGCACAAACGGTAGCCTTGCGCATCTTGGCGATCCTTTGTTGGAAATTCCCCCGTGAGACGCGGGATTGAACCGCGCGCCGCTCGGCCGTGTCAATTCGCGCCCGGCGCGCCCAGCTACGGCCGAGGGCCGTTCCAGAATCCGCGATTCCCAAGCAAAGCTTGCGCCGCGAGGCGGGCACCCCGCCTCGGCTAGTGGCGCCGCCCCGCGCTGACTTCGGTGCCCTTCCGCATCGGCGCACGAACCGCACCCGCCGAGTCGGTCGTCGGAGGCGGCTCTTCCATCTGCGTCTCGTGCACTGGCCTCGCGCCCATCTTGTCGGAGACGCCGGGCATGACGTTCGCCAGCAACAGCTTCACGACGCCGTCGGCGCCGACGATCTCCTCGTCCTCGGGATCGCGCGCGATGCGCACGATCGCGTCCACGACCCCCTGCGGATCATGGAGCGGCTGCGGCGGCGTGACCTCGTGGCCCGTGTAGTTCGCGACATGATCGAAGAACGGCGTGTCGTGCGCCGTCGGCATGATCGTGCAGATGTGCACACCCTCGATGCCGTTCTGCTTGACCTCTTGACGCAACGAGCCCGAGAGGCCGACGACGCCGTGCTTGGCGGCCGCATACGACGTGTAGTACGGCGCGGTGCCGAACCCGAGCTCTGACGCGATGTTGATCAGCACGCCGCTTCGTTGGGCGACGAACTGCTTGTATGCGAAGTACGATCCGTACAGCGTGCCGTACAGGTTCGTGGCGATGACCTGCTGGTGCACCTCGAGCGGCACGCGCTCGAACCGGCCGATCGCACCTACGCCCGCGTTGTTGATCCAGACGTCGATGCGGCCGAATGTCTCGAGTGCCGTCACACAGAGGCGCTCGACCTGCTCCTTCTTGCTGACGTCGGTCGGGCACGCGAGGGCGTCGCCGCCCTCTGCACTGCACTCGTTGGCAACCTCGTCGAGCAAATCGTCGCGCCGCGCCGCGAGCACGACCTTCGCGCCCGCTCTCGCAAACGCGAGCGCCGCGCCCTTACCGAAGCCGCTCGAAGCGCCGGTAAGCACGATGACGCTTTGCGCCAAGTCTCTCGTTGCCATGGGCCTTCCTTCGCTCGGGGGTTGCATTCAGGGCGACGCTTCGATGCAAGGGCCATGCCGCAACCGGTTCGGTTGGCTAGAATCTCGAGTGAATGGCCTACAACCGCGACGAATCGCAACTGCTCGCCGATTGCCGCGCGCACGCGATCGAGCTCCTAAAACGCAACTCGACGCCCGCGGGGGTTCTCGCCGCAGCGACGACGACGCGCGCAGCGGAGCGCGGCTACACCGCGATCTTCGGCCGCGACGCCGCGATCTGCGCCCTCGGAATGGCCGTTTCGGGAGACCGCGCGCTCGAGCGAGCTTCGGTCGCAGGGCTCGAGACGCTCGCGCAGTATCAAGCGCCGAACGGCCAGATCCCGAAATTCGTCGCCCCGGACCACCGCGAAGCGGATTTTTGGTACTTGGGCTGCATCGATGCGACGCTCTGGTGGCTGATCGCGCTCGCGCTACTCGACGAGCGGCTCGCGCAGCGCGGAATTCGGCGCGGCTTGCTGCGCCGACACCGTCGCCGCATCACGCTCGCGCTGCAATGGCTCGGCGCGCAAGAGCATCAGCGCTTCTATTTGCTCCAGCAGAACGAGGCCAGCGATTGGGCCGACATCATGCCGCGCTCGGGCTTCGTGCTGTACACGAACGCTCTCTGGTATCGCGTCAAGCGGCTCTTCGACTTGCCGAAAACGGCCGAGACGCGCGCGAGCTTCAACGGTCTTTTCCACCCTTTCTCGGCCGGCATCGCGGAGTACCGGCGCGCGCGCCTGTTGAATGAGTACGTGCTGAAGCGCGCGCGTAACCGCGATCTCTACTTGAGCTTCGTGAATTTCTCGTTCTTCGGCGACGAGGGCGACGTGTTCGGCAACGTGCTCGCCACGCTCTGCGGCGCGCTGAGCCACGTCGCCGCGCGCCGCACGCTCGACGCGTTGCTCGCGCTCGGCGTGCACGAGCCCTACCCCGTCCGCGCCGTCGTGCAACCCATCCGCAAGCAGAGCGCGCTTTGGCGCCCGTATATGGCGCGGCATCGGCAGAACTCGGCGTGGCAGTACCACAACGGCGGCGTTTGGCCGATGATCGGCGGCTTCTGGATCGCGGCACTCGCGCGCTGCGGGCGCAAGCGAGAATCGCGTAACGAGCTCGTGAAGCTCGCCCGCGCCTGCGCGCTCGACGACTGGGGGTTCGCCGAATGGCTGCACGGGCGAAGCTCCGCACCGCGCGGCATGCCGGGCCAGTCGTGGAACGCCGCAGCGTTTCTGCTCGCCGAGCACGCCGCGCGCTAGGCGGCAGCCACCGCGTCTATGGCCGCCCGCAGCTGCTCGAGAGTCGCGGGTTTCAGCAGGTGCTCGTCGAAGCCCGCCTCGCGAGCACGCTGCAGATCGTCCTCGCGGCCATAGCCCGTCAGCGCCACGAGGCGGGCGCCAAACTTCGCCTCTCGCAGCCGGCGCGCTACTTCGTAACCGTCGAGCAGCGGCAGACCGATGTCGACGAACACGAGGTCGGGGCGACGCTCGAGCGCCGCCGCAACACCCGCTTCTCCGTCCGCGGCTTCGTGCACCTCGTGACCGAGCGTTTCGAGCAACGTGCGCAGCGTCTGCCGGGCGTCGACGTTGTCCTCGACGACGAGCAGCCGCCGCGGCCGGTCCGCGCGCGCGCGCTCGCTCGTTGCGGTAACGGCTCCCTGGAGTGCGGCGCGACTCGGGAAGCGCAGCGTGAAAGCGCTGCCGCGGTCGATGCCGCCGCTCTGCGCCACGATCGTGCCGTTGTGAAGCTCCGTGAGACGGCGAACGAGCGTGAGCCCAAGGCCGAGGCCGCCCGCGCTGCGATCCAACCCCTGCCGACCTTGGGTGAACGGATCGAACACGTTCGGCAGCAGCTCGGGCGGAATCCCGAATCCTTCGTCTTCGACACACAGCTCCGCGACCGCGCCGAGGTCGCGCACGGTCACGCGAATGCGCTTGCCCAAGGGCGTGTGCTTCAACGCGTTGCCAAGCAAGTTCTCCATGACCTGCGTGATCCGCACGGGATCGGCGTCGATCCATACGGACTCGAAAGCAAGCTCGATGCGTCCCGGGGCGAGCCCGCGCGTCTGCGCGAGCATGTCGACGCAGCGCCGGGCCGCCTCGCCGAGATCGAACGGCTCCTTGCGAAGGATCAGCTTGTTTGCCGTCATGCGGCCGATATCGAGGAGGTCGTCGATGAGCCGCGCGAGATGCTGCGTTTGGCGGCGAATGCTCGCGACGAGCCGCACACTGCTCTCTCCCGTTTGGGCGCCCGTGTCGAGGACCGCTGCAGCCATGCTGATCGCCGCGAGTGGGTTGCGCAGCTCGTGGCTCAGAATCGCCAGAAACTCGTCCTTGCTGCGCGACGCGGCGTCAGCCTCCGCGCGCGCCGCCCGCTCGCGCCTCAGCGCCGCGCGGCGCTCGACGGTCAGCGCGGCCATCGGCAGGGCCGTCATCGACATCAGCACGAGAAACGCCTGCAGCACGAGCAGCGACTCGTTCGTCGTCAGAATGGCGAACGGGCCGCGGTCGGTCGCCGTGGCCGTCGTCGCGACGACGCCCAGGACGGCGATCGCGGTCGCGATCTCGCGCGGCCCGAAACGCAACGCTCCCCAGACGAGCGGCGCGAGACACAGAAACGTGATCGGATACTGCGACAGCCGCGGGTGAAAGAACGTCGCCGCTCCGACGGCGCCGATCGCAACGATGAGCAGAGCCGCCTCGACGAGCTTGCGCGCCGCGAGGTCCCACGATCGATTCGTCCACCACAGGACGACCAACGGGGTCACGACGACCGCGCCGGCGGCGTCCCCGAGCCACCAAGTCAACCAGACCTCGCCCGCAGCGGCCTCCGTTGGGACACCGCCGAACGTCAGGCTCAGGACGCCCATCGTCGCGCTGACGGTCGTGCTGAAGAACGCAGCGAGCACGATGAATTTGAGAATGCCCGCGGGGCTGTTGAACGCCTGGCGTCCGCCTGCGAAGCGCTCGACGAGCGTCACGGCCAGCACGGCTTCGAGGGTGTTGCCGAGCGCCACGCCGAGCGAGCTCGCTACCGACCCGGCCGTGGTCACGTTCGCAAGGAATGCTCCGACGAACACCGCGGGAAGGAAGCGAAGGCCGCCGAGCAGCACCGCTGCCATCGCGATACCGGTCGGCAACCACACCGCCGAAGCGCTCGGATGAATCAGCGCGAAGAAACTCAAGCCGAACTTGGCGGCGGCGAAGTAGACGACCAGTAACGCCGTGTTCGAGAGAACAGTAGCGAAAGCCTTCTTCATTGCTCGGCTGCCTCGCGGCGAGAATACATCGAACGACGACCGATTTCCCGCGATTGGGATTCGCGCGTCGCGAGCGGAATTCTCATGAACTGCCGTTAACGTCGATCCCGTGATCGGGATGCGCACGTGCCGCGTGCGCGACGAAATGAACGATCGTTAATGTTGCGCTTTCAGCAACGTCCTGTTTTTCTTCGCGGTTGTTACTGTAACGCGCGTGGCATGTAACTTGATATTGCATGAAGCGTCTCTCTTACGCTCTCCCCCCAACATGAGGATGCTTCGATGACTGTTTCGCACAAATGGGTTGTTTCTCTCGCGGCCGCCGCGGCGATGTCGCTGCTTTCACTGTCGGCAAACGCAGCGGAGCGCGTCGGCGATTCTGCGCTGTCGAAGACGGTGAAGACCTGGGATCTCGATCTCGCGAAGTCGGACGACGTGAAGGCGTTGAACGCGCGCGTGCGCGACGCCGCACGCCACGTGTGCACCGCCGAAGCTCGACGGCACTGGTCGAACACGCGCCGCCCCGTGCCGCTCGGCTGGCATGAGCGTTGCGTGAACGACGCCGTGGAAGCGGCGGTGCGTGAGGTCGGGAATCGACGTCTTGCGATGGACACGACTCGAGCAGTGTTCTGAGCCTCACAGCCACGATCGGGTGCGCGGGCGCACGACGCTGTGCCCGCGCGCCCGGCCGGGTCAGTCGCGCGAACCGCTCGCTGCGCGGCGGCGCGGTAACCGGGCTTTGCCGTCACGGCGTTTCAGGAGTTTCACGAACTGAGCGGCCGGCACCGCAGGGCTCACGGCAAACCCTTGCACCGCGTCGCAACCGATACGCTGCAGGAACGCGAACTGCGCTCGATCTTCGACGCCCTCGGCGACGACGCTGAGCCCCAAGATCCGCGACATCGAGACGATGGCTTCGACGATCGACGCCGTCGTGCGATCGGTCAGCATTTCCGAGACGAACGAGCGATCGATCTTGACCGTATCGATCGGAAAGCTCTTCAAGTAGCTCAGCGACGAGTAGCCCGTGCCGAAGTCGTCGAGCGCGATCCTCACGCCGAGCTTACGCAGCTGCGTGAGGAGCTGGATGGCGCGCTCGCGAGCCGCGACGAGCGCGGTCTCCGTGATCTCGATGTGCAGGATCGACGGATCGAGACCGAACTGATCGAGCTTCTTGCGCACGATCTCGCAGAGATCTTGGCGGTGGAACTGGACGCCCGAGACGTTGACGGCGATCGGTATCCGCGGCAATCCGGCTTTTCGCCATTCCGCAGCTTGCGCGCAGGCACGCTCGAGGACCCATTCGCCGATCGGCACGATCAATCCGGAGGCCTCGGCGATTGGGATGAAGGAGGCCGGCGAGATCGGGCCTCGCTGAGGATGCTCCCAGCGCAGTAAGGCTTCGGCGCCGATGATGCGGCCGGTGCGCATCTCGACTTGCGGTTGATAGTGCAGCGCGAGGCTGCCGTCCTCGAGCGCGTGCCGGAGTCCCGTCTCGAGCGCGAGCCGCTCGACTGACGCCGCGTTCATCGCGGCCGAATAGTATTGAAAGGCCGCCTTCCCTTGCTGCTTCGCGTGGTACATCGCAGTGTCCGCGTTGCGAATCAGTATCTCGCTGGCGACTCCGTCCTCGGGGTAGGTCGCGATGCCGACACTGACTGTTACGAACACCTCGTGACCGTCAATGGAGATCGCCTGCTCGAAATGAGTCAGGATCCGCTGCGCGACCGAGCCGGCCGCGAATCGATCGCGCGTGTCGGGCAACAGCACGATGAACTCGTCGCCGCCGAGGCGCGCGAGCACGGCGTCGCTCATCGGCTCCATCGAGATCGTCGCCGTCGGATCCCCGCTGTCGTCTTGGTACAAGTCGAGCATGTCGTCGGTGCGGATCAGCACGCCCAGCGACCTCGCAAGGTCGCGCAAGACCTCGTCGGCGGCTTGATGGCCGATCGTGTCGTTGATGAGCTTGAAGTTGTCGATGTCGATGAACAGGACGGCAAACTCGGTTCCCTTCCGGCGCGAGCGAGCGAGCACTTTGCCGAGGAGCTCGTTGAACAGCCGCCGGTTCGGCAATCCCGTCAGCCCGTCTTGATAGGCGAGCGCGCGAATCTGCTCGTTCGCCTTTTCGAGCTCGCGCGTGCGCTCCTTGACCAGGTCTTCGAGGTGGTCCTTGTAACGACTGAGCTCGCCTTCCGCGCGCTTGCGCTCGGCTATTTCTTTCGTCAGCGTGACGTTGGCGGCCTCGATGGCGCGGCTCTGCTGCTCTTGTCTGGCGTAGAGCGTCGCGTTCTCGATCGACACCGCCATCTGCGACATCAAGATGTTGAGCGCTTCGACGCGATCCGGCGTGAATGCGCCGGCGACTTGGTTGTTCTCGAGGTAGAGCGCGCCGATGAGCTTGCCTTTGTGCGCGACGGGCGTGCAGAGGATCGACTTCGGCCGGCGGTTCACCACGTACGCGTCGCTGCGATACTTGCCCTGCTGCGCCGCGTCGTCGAGAACCACGAGCTCGGAGGTGCGCAGGACGTAGTTGACGATTCCCGTCGAGCAGGCGACCGAGAGGCGCAGCGGCTCTGCCACCAGGACTCGTGCGACGCCGCTCGCGGTCTTCACGGCTTGAACCAGGAACTCGCCGTTCGACTCGAGCACGATGACCACGGACTCGGCGCCGGCATTCTCCCTCATGATGTCCATGAGCTCGACGAGCAGGCGCTCGAGCACGATCTCGCCGGCGATGGCCTGGCTCGCCTTCAGCAGCGTCGCGAGATCGAGCGCATCCGAGCGGCCCTTCGACGCGCCGAGCGTCGTGGAGCCCGAGGTCACCGACGCGGTCGCGCCGCCGGCGGCGACGAGGCCGAGCTTGGCGGAAAGATCCGCCGCCTTGCCGGCGGCCCCCCACGCGACGTACGCGTCGAGCGCCTTGTCGAGATAGATGCGGCCGAAGTCCGGCTTACCTGTAGCGAGCCAGAACCGGCCGGCGAGCTCTGCGGCGAGCGCCTCTATGCTCGAGTAGCCGTTGCTGCGGGCGGCCGCGATCGCGCGATCGTACAAGTCTGCCGCTTCGATGCGCGCGCCACGCACTCGCGCGCACTCGGCCTCGACGAGCAGCTGCATGTGCTCGGTGTTCTCGGCGCACAGCGTGACCCAGCGCCGCATCTGCTCGCGAATCGCCGCGAGCGTTGCATCGTAGGCTGCGCGCTTGTCCGGGGCGGAGTCCGGATAGACTGCGACGGTCGCGAGCGCGTGGAACAGCGCATGCTCGGCGCGTGTCACGAATCCCGCGCAGAACGGCTGTAAGCCCGCGGCGATCTCCGCGAAGGCGTGCGCCGCAGGGAAGTCCTCCGCGTGGAAGCGCAGGATCGTCAGAATCATGAACCAGTCGGCCTCGAACGAACGATTGCCGCGCGCCTGAATCGCGGCCGTGCGGGCAGCCTCGTCGAGCTCGGCCGTCCCGAGCGTGTTGCCGCGCGGCCGCTCGCCGCGGAACCAGTCGATGAGCTCGAGCCGCGGCTGCAGGAACTCGCGGTTCGCCGCATCGCTGATGCGGTGCAGCGTCTCGAGAGCCGCACGCCCTTCCTCGCGCAGCTCCGCGAGCGGCGCACCCCGGACCTGCAAGTGCGAGAACCGGCGCGCGACGCTGTAGCCCGCGTGCACGTGGTCGCCGCTCTGCAAGCCGAATCGCACCGCTTGCTCGTACAGATCGATGCTCTCGTCGACGGGCTTGACCCAGTGCGACGCGAACATCGCCCACAGAAAGTAGACGCCCGACAGCACCGATGTCTCGCCGAGCTTGTGGGCGAGGTCGACGCCGAGCTTCGCGAAGCGGTAAGCCTCTTCGTACTCGCTCAGCTGGCTGCTCAGCAAAGCCGCGAACGAGCCGTACGCGCGCGCCGAGAGCGGACAGTTACCGTGATCGAGAGACAGCCGGACCATCGTGCAGCAGAGCAACGCGTAGCTTTCCTGGTCCGTCTGGAACGCCGCGGGCAGACAGTGCATGAGCAGGCCCATCAGCGCGATCTGGCTCGGGTCCTCCATTGCGGGCAGGTCGAGCCACGTCTCGATGCCGACGGCCGCGGCACGCTGGCGGATCGACCCGATCTCGCGCTGCAACATGGCGCGGACCTCTTCGGGCCGCTCGGGCAGGTCGACCCCGAACGGGCGCGCCGCCGCACGACCGCACGCCAGCGCCTCGGGGATGCGGCCCATGATCAAGAGCACGTTCGTCTTGATCGCGCAGAGCTGCGTCCGGTCGATCAGCGACACCGCGTGCTCGAGCGCGTCGTCGATGACCGCGAGCGCGCCGGCCGCGTCTGCCGTGAGGCCGAGAGCCTCCGCAAGCCGCCGGTGCGTGTCGAACTGGACCCCGTAACGGTCGCGCCATGCCGCTGCGCCGTCGAGCTCGATCGCCGTGCGGAAGCTGCTGACGGCGAGGTCGTACGCCGTCGCGTCGCGCGCCTTGATTCCGGCGCGCCGGTTCAAGTCGCCGAGCCGGCGCCGCTCTTCGGGGTTGTCGATGCCGGCGCGGCCCTCGTTCAAATGCCCCACGATGTCGAAGAGGCGAGCCTCGAGCTCCGCCGCCGGCGCCGACGCGAGCCACGCTCGGCCGATCTCGAGGTGCAACCGTGGCCGCTCGCTCTCCGGCAGCGTCGCATACGCGGCCTGCTGCACGCGATCGTGCCGGAATGCAAACCGCCCGTAGACGAGCGGCGACTGCAGCGCATTCCCGTCGACGCTTTCGAGCCCGGTCAGCGGGACGACGAGACCCGCCTCGACCGCCGACCGCAAACTTTCGTTCGTCGCGGCAGGCGACTGTCGCTGCACGTTCGCGAGCAAGCGGAGCTCGAATCGGCCGCCGATGACGGCCGCGACGCGCAGCGTCGCACGCGTGCTGTCGGGCAAGCGCTGCAACTCCGTGGCCAAGAGCTCGGCGACGTTCTCCGTGATCGCCGCGCTCTTCACGGCCGCGACGTCGTAGCGGAACCGCTTCGCCGCCCCGTCGAACGTGATGAGCCGCGCCCTGTACAACTCCCGCAAGAACTGGCGCATGAAAAACGGGTTACCGCCGGTTTTCTGCTGAATGACCTCGGCGAGCGGCAGCGCGGTGGCGTTGCTCTGGTGCAGAGCCTCGGCGACGAACTCGGCCACCTCCGGAACACCGAGCGGCTTCAGCTCGATCGAAAGAACCGGGACGCCCTGCTTGCGTTGCTCCTTGATCGCCAGGAGAAACGGATGGTTGGCCTCGACCTCCGCGTCGCGATACGTGAGCACGAGCAGCAGCGACTCCGTCGCGCGCGCCGACACGATTCGCGTGATCAGATTCAGGCTCGCCGAGTCCGCCCACTGCATGTCGTCGAGAAACAGAACGAGCGGATGTGACTTCTTGCAGAACAGCTGCACGAAATTCTGAAACACCAAGTGGAACCGGTTCTGAGCCTCGAGCGCTTCGAGCTCCGGAACGCGCGGCTGCGGGCCGATGATGAGCTCGAGCGCCGGGACGACGTCGACGATGAGCTGGCCGTTCGGGTGGACGGCGGCGTCGATCGCCTCGCGCCAGGCCGCGATCTCGTCCTCGCCTTCGGTCAACAATTGCTGAACGAGGTCCTGGAGGGCCGTGACGAGCGCGCTGAAGGGAACGTTTTGCTGAAGCAGGTCGAACTTGCCCGAGACGAAGTAGCCGCGCTGTCGCGTGATGGGCTGGTAGATCTCCTGCACCAGCGACGTCTTGCCGATCCCGGGCTGGCCCGCGACAGTCACCGTCTCGACACCGCCGCGCGCCACGCGCTCGAAGCTCGCGAGCAAGCTGCGCGTTTCCGCCGCACGGCCGTACAGCTTTTGCGGCGGATCGAAACGGTCGACGATGTCGGCGCTGCCGAGCGCGAAGCGTTCCGCAACACGCCCCCCGTCGAGGGCGGCGAGGCAGCGCCGCAGATCCGCGACGAGGCCGGCCGCGCTCTGATAGCGGTCCCCGGGCTCCTTCTGCAGCAACTTCAGCACGATCTCCGACAGCACCTCGGGCACTCGTGCATGCCGCTCGCGCGGCGGCACCGGCTTGCCGGCGATGTGGAAGTGCACCATCTCGAGCTGGTCGGCACTCTCGTGGGGCAACTCTCCCGTGAAAAGCTCGTACAGCGTGACACCGAGCGAATAGAGATCCGCGCGGTAGTCGAGGCTGCGATTCATTCGGCCCGTCTGCTCGGGAGCAATGTAAGCCAGAGTGCCTTCGAGCGCGGCGGGCGCTTTGAATTCGCTTTCTTCGCTGCGCAGTCGCGTCGCGATACCGAAGTCGATCAATGTGCAGCGTCGCGTGCCCGGGTCGTAGACGACGTTATGGCTGCTCACGTCCTTGTGAATGACGTTCGCGGCGTGCACGCCCGCAATGATCTCGACGAGCTGAATCGCGACGGCCAAGCGCTCGCGAATCGGCGTCTCGGGCGCCGATTCGATCCACTTGCGCAGCGACATGCCGGGCAGGTCCTCGAGCACGAGCGCGACGTGCCCGTCATGGCGCAGTAGGTCGTGCGCTTTGAGGACGCCGCGGCAGTCGAGCGAGCGCAGCAGCTCGTACTCGTTGCGATACCGCGTGAGCTGGCGAACCGAGACGGAGTGACCTTGCGAGCGCTTGATGACGACGGCGGCGCCATCGCTGGCGCGCCGGGCCCGGTAGACGACAGCCGCGCTGCTGTCGTGGATCGGCTCTCCCTGCTGGTAGCCGGGGAGCTCAAGTGCCTCCAACGTCATACCCCTCGTCCGACGGTCGGGCGCCTCGTTTCGATGGTCTGCCCGGGGCGCAGGCGAGCATGGAAACCGTTGCTCGATCCGGTTACCACGAACTGCGTCACGATCCCTTGGGCAGCGGCCCACGGGCGACCCGCCTGGAGCCGAGACCGTGAAGTAGTGGTTGCGGAAAAAGAACGGCCCCGCGCGGCGTAGCAACGCGGGGCCGGCTCAGGCGCGGCCGATCAGTGCCGCGCCGTTCCCGAAAGGCTTGGCTCTAGTCGTCGCTGCTGCCGGATGAGATTTGGATCTCACGCTTGTCGGCGAGAACGATCGAGCGGATGAAGCCGAGCGGCTTGCCGTTTCTCGCAGGGAAGTACGTGATCGTGACCGCGTCGCCGGCCTTGACGGTATTGGGACCGCCGGTGCCGAAGCCCAAGTTCGCGAGGGTGTTCGCGGAGCCCGTCGTCATGACCCAGTTGGTCGTCGTGCCGTCGGCGTTCTGGACGTCGAGGAACATCGTGCCGTGAGGATTCGTGAACGCGACCTTCGTCAGCACCCCCGACACCTTGCCGTCGCCACGGATGTCGTAGACGCCGGCGAGCGAGTGGTGAGCTTGCAGCGAGCCGCTGGCGAGCAGCGCGCCACCCACGATCAGAGACCCCAAAGTCCGCTTAAGCATGTCGTCAGCCCCCTGAAAGGTTGAATCCTCGTCAGATGCGATCCACTCGCAATTGCATGGAATCGCATCGACTCTGCGGCGAGCGTACCAGTGCCAAGGCACCGGCTCAAACGGGCTTGAGACTTACCTAGGTTGGTCGGAAAAGACCCCGGCGTTTGCCTACCAATCCGCGTCGACGACCCGGCCGGCGATCCGGACCAGGCCCGGCCCTATAGGCACCACTTCGATGCGTTCGAGCACCAGGGGCTGCTTGGAGAACCCGAAACGGATCCTCCGGTTGGATCGAACCGCGTCCTCCAGCGCTGCGAGAGTCTCGTCGGTGACGGGACTCAGCGTACATTCGAACACCGACCCTTTGCCGCCGTGACCGATGGAGGGCGACGTAACGTGATAGTCGGCGCAGTTCAACTCGAGTGCCTTGGTCAATGGTCCGTCCATGGGCTGCCCTCTCCGATAGCGAGACACGTTCGAGCATGCCGATCGGTTCCACCGTGAAGAGCAGACGCTAGGACTTGCGGGGAGCGAACCCCTACCATGGCTCCGCGAGGCCACGTCCCCCCAACCGATTTGGGCAGAAGCCCGGGACGGCCCGGCCCTCGTAACCACTGTGGAGGGCCCGCGCATGGCCTGGATCCTGTTACTCGTTGCCGGTCTGTTCGAAGTCGTCTGGGCGTACTACATGAAGCAGTCGAGTGGCTTCACGCTCCTCAAGCCGACGCTGGTCACGATCTCGACGATGATCGTGAGCTTCCTACTGCTGTCGCTTGCGATGCGAACGCTGCCGCTCGGCACGGCCTACACCGTCTGGACCGGCATCGGCGCCGTCGGAACGTTCGCCGTCGGCGTGGCCGTATTGGGAGAGCCGGCCAATGCGATGCGTCTAGCGGCAGCGGCGCTGATCGTCGGCGGGTTGATCCTGATGCGGCTCTCGACCGCGCAGTGATGCGTCGTTGCCGCTGCTCGGCGCCCTATTCCGACAAGCCCTGCACCAGATACATCGCGATCAGCATCGGCGAAGGCTTCACACCGTTGCTGCCGACCCAGGTCTGGTAGATCTGCGCCTGGTCGCCGTCGCGAAAAATCTCCGCGAGCTCGCGGTTCACGACGAGCCGGAAGTCGGCGTCGTTGCGGCGAACCATGAAGGCATAGGGCTCGTACGAGAACAGCTCGTCGGCGAACGAGAAGTTCGCGTTCTTGTTCGCCTCGAGCGCCTCGAGCGCGTTGCCGAGCAGCACGATCTGGTCTCCGGCCAAGGCATCGACGTCGCCGCGCTGCAGGCGCGACATGCCGGCGTCGCGGTCGTCGACCGTGACGACTCGGGCGTCGATGGAGTTTTCCTTGAGGTAGGCCTGTAGCGCCGTCGCGGTCGACGTGCCGCGCGACACGGCGACGCGCTTGCCGGCCAGGTCGGCTGCCTTGCCGATGCGGCTGTCGGCTTTCGACAAGAAGGTGCCGCCGGTCACGAACGTCATCAGCGTGAAGTCGACGCGCTCGAGCCGTCCTAACGTGATCGTCGTGGCGCCGCACTCGATGTCGATGTCGCCTTTCACCAGCGCATCGAAGCGATTCTCGGTCGTCACTTTGACAAACGTCGCCTTCATGGCGGGCAAGCTCAGTTGCCCGCCGATGCCGGCGGCAATCCGCTTGCAGAGGTCTACCGAGTATCCGGCGGGCGCCCCGTTCTCTTCGAACGACAAGGGCCTCGCGTCGGCGCGATAGCCGATTCGCAGCTCGCCTCGCTCGCGGATGCGCTCCAGAGTCCCCTGTGCCATCGCGGAAGCGCTGGACAACAGGGCAGCCAGCACGAGAAGCACCGACATCGGCCTATTCACGCTACGTTCTCCTTGGTGACGGTAGGCAAAAGCGCGCGATGGCCGAAGGGGCCACAGCGGGAGAACTATTTCAGAGGGGCGTCCGACTGCGGAATCGGACCTAGGTCCAGTGTCCTAGTGGTGCACGACGGGGCGCATCGACTTGTCCGCAAACCGCCGCAACACCTCGGCCAGCGTGCCATCGACGTCGAGCCCGCGATCGCGGCACTCGAGCACGACGGACCGAACCTCCGGCGACGTCGCGCCGATCTTGAGCAGCTGCAGCAAGCTCAGCTTCTGAAGGTCCGACATCTGCGTGACGAGATGGAAGACAGCGTCTGGTTTCATGCGGGGTTGCTCGTGAAGTTTGCGATTTTTGATTCCAATTTTTGCAATTCGCACCCATCCTGACGGGTCAGTGATCGGAACTCCCGTCGCATCTGCGCGGGAATTCGCGCCGCGCAAGTCCGATATCTGCAAGTTCCGTGCAAGAACGGGCGCCGCGTGAGGTCCGCAGCATCCGCCGATCCACACGAGATAGACGACTGACTCCCTTGCACGGATTTTGCACCCTTCCCGGTATGGGGACGTGGGTGGAGACTGACCGCGTTGCATCCCGGGGCGCCGCGTCGCCGACGGGGGCGTCACGA
>Ga0207675_100003725_pt1 | contig 14845 bp, 9 predicted proteins | sample KBSSwiS42_FD_184305 | JGI IMG/M metagenome (GOLD analysis project Ga0207675, IMG submission 184305) | Switchgrass rhizosphere microbial communities from Kellogg Biological Station, Michigan, USA - KBS Switchgrass S4-2 (SPAdes) (version 2) | ecosystem: Host-associated > Plants > Roots >... | reverse complement strand
GCTACGGCTCATCGATCTGTCCCTCCTTGCCACGGACTGCGGCACCGTGTTCCACAATCGCAGAAACATTTCAGGCGCAGCAGTTCGCGGAGCAAGCTTTCAGGGCGGCGACGACCGCGCTAAGACGCGGCCATGGGCGACGCAAAGAGCGGGGCGGCCGAACGAGTGGGGGTGCTCGGTCTCGGCATCATCGGCAGCGTTTGGGCGAAGCACTATCAGGCGGCGGGCGTACTGGAGGGGACCTGGAACCGTTCCCCGAAACCGGACGCGCTGCGTGCCGTCGCGGATCCCGCCGCGCTGGCTCGCGCGGCGAGCGTGTTGCACCTGGTGGTCGCGGATCCCCCGGCCGTCGACGGAGTGTTGTCGGCCCTGGAGAGCGAGCTCGGTCCGCAGCACCTGGTGCTGCAGTCGACGACCATCGACCCGAAGAGTGCCAGCCGCTTCGCCGAGCGCGTGCGCGCGCGCGGCGCCAGCTACCTCGAGGCTCCGTTCATGGGCAGCCGCCCCGCCGCCGAGCAGCGCAAGATCGCCTTTCTGACCGGCGGTGAGCCGGCCACCGTGCCGCGAGCTCATGCCGTCTTGTCGTTGCTCTCCGGCTCGCGGCGCCATGTGGGCGACGCGCCGAGCGCTGCGGGGCTCAAGCTCTCGTTCAATCTGCAGGTGGCGATCCAGATGGAGGGCATGTGCGAGAGCCTGCACCTGGCGCGGCAACTCGGGGTCTCCGACGAGGACTTCTTTCGCAGCCTGGAGGGTACGGTGCTCTGGTCGGGTTTTCACGCCGCCAAGGAACCCAAGCTGCGCTCGGGGGATTTCTCGGCACAGTTCTCGGTCAAGAACATGCTCAAGGACATCCGGCTCGCGACCGAGCTCGCGCGCGCCGGCACGACGCCGCTCGGCCTGGCCGTGCGCGACCGGCTCGCGCACGCCGATCGCCAGGGCCTCTCCGATCGGGATATGTGCGCGCTGATCCAGGCTCTTTGATCCGCAAACCTCTCTGATCTCTCAGCCCGATCTGCCGCCTGGCTCTCCTACCGCCCTCTAGTGAGACATACAATGCAACTGACGCGACATTCCACCCCCACCGGCCCGCGTTGGGCGCGGGACGGGCTCTTCCTCGCCGAAGGCTTTCGCCTGGGATTGCTGCTGGAGCTCTCGCCCGACTTCATTCCGCCCTTTCTCGACAGCATCGCGAGCGCCGAGCCCGCCGTGGGGCCGCTGCTGGCGCCGATCGAGAACGACCAGGAAGTCTGGGCCAGCGGCGTCACGTACAAACGTAGCCGCGAAGCTCGTACGCAGGAGTCGACGGTCAAGGACGTGTACGAGAAGGTCTACGTGGCCAGCCGCCCGGAGCTGTTCTTCAAGTCCACCGGCGCGCGCGCCGTCGGCCACGGCATGAACATCCGCGTGCGGCAGGATAGCCAGTGGAACGTGCCGGAGCCGGAGCTCACGCTGGTGCTCAACCGCGCGCTCGAGGTCGTGGGCTACTGCGCGGGCAACGATGTCTCCTCGCGCGACATCGAGGGAGAGAATCCGCTCTATCTGCCACAGGCCAAGGTCTACGACGGCAGCTGCGCGATCGGCCCCGCCATCATCTTGAGCCACGAAGACGCGCTCAGCAACGTGCCCATCCGGCTGCTGATCCGCCGCGGCTCGCGGACGGTGTTCGAGGGCGAGACCAAGAGCTCGGAGATGAAGCGCACACTGAGCGAGCTGGCGAGCTACCTGGGTCGCGAGCTCAGCTTTCCGCAAGGTGCCTTTCTGATGACCGGCACCGGCATCGTACCACCGGACGGCTTCAGTCTACAGCTGGGTGACGTCGTGAGCGTGCAGGTGGCCGACGCGTTGCTCGAGAACGAGGTGGCGCCATGACGCTCGAGCAGATCTGGATCGCAGGCCGCTGGCAGGCGGAGCCCGCTCCCGAGGGCGAAATTCAGTCCTTTAACCCCCGCACGGGGGAGGCGCTGGCGCCGCGCTTCCCCATCTCCGGCGACGCCACACTGCGCGCGGCCCTGCGCGCTGGGCGGGCTGCGGCCGACGAGCTGCGCGGCGTCGCAGCGGAGCGCATCGCGGCATTTCTGGAGCGCTGCGCCGCCAATCTCGAGGCCCAGCGCGACGCCCTGGTCGACAGCGCGCACGCCGAAACAGGCTTGGCGAAGGAGCCGCGGCTACGCAACGTGGAGCTGCCGCGCACGGTGGACCAGCTGCGTCAGGCCGCCGCTGCCGCCCGGAGCCGCAGCTATTGCGACGCGCACATCGACACCAAGCTCAACATCCGTTCGCTGCGTGGGCCGCTCGGCGGCCCCGTGGCGGTGTTCGGACCCAACAATTTTCCCTTCGCCTTCAACGCCGTGCTCGGGGGCGACTTCGCCGCGGCGCTGGCCGCGGGCAATCCCGTGATCGCCAAGGCGCATCCCGGTCATCTGTCGACGACGCGGCTGCTCGCGCAGGCTGCTTCGGAAGCTCTGACCGCGCTCGATCTCCCCCCGGCCAGCGTGCAGCTGATGTATGCGCTGCCGCCCGAGCTGGGGCTGGAGCTGGTCGCTCATCCCGACCTGGGAGCGAGCGCGTTCACCGGCAGCCGGCGCGCCGGGCTGCGCCTGAAGGCAGCGGCGGATCGCGCCGGCAAACCCATCTATCTGGAGATGTCGGCGATCAATCCCGTGTTTGTATTGCCGGGCGCGCTGCGCGAACGCGCCAGTGCCATCGCACGGGATCTGGCTACCTCCTGCACCATGGGCGGCGGCCAGTTTTGCACCAAGCCGGGCGTGAGCGTGCTGCTCGCGGGCAGCGAGGCAGAGGCGTTCCGCGCGGAGCTCGGCTCGCTCCTCTTGGCAGCGCCGGCGGCGACTCTGCTCGCCGCTCAGGGCGCCGATCAGATCCAAGCCAGCCTCGGGCTCTGGACACGGCACGGCGCGCGCGTGGAGCACGGCGGCAAGCGCGCCGCGGCGCCGGCGTTCGGGTTCGAGAACACGCTCGCGAGCGTGCCGGGCAAGCAGTTTCTCGAGCACTCCGACGCGCTGCAGGCCGAGGCCTTCGGCCCCGTGCACCTGGTCGTGCTGGCAGACAGCGCGGCGGAGATGGAAAGCATCGCGGCGCGCCTGGAGGGCAGCCTCACCGGCTGCATCTATAGCCACACGCAGGGCGAAGACGACGCGCAGTATGAGCGTCTTGCCGCTAGCTTGCGGCCGCGCGTGGGCCGGCTGCTGAACGACAAGATGCCAACCGGCGTCGCCGTCTCGGCGGCGATGAACCACGGCGGCCCGTACCCCGCCACCGGTCACCCCGGCTTCACCAGCGTGGGGCTGCCGAGCAGCATCGCCCGCTTCACGGCGCTGCATTGCTACGACCAGGTGCGCGAGCCGCGCTTGCCCCCGGAGCTGCGCGACCGCAACCCCGGCGCCGGCGCGGGCCAGGCCCCGTCGACCGCCGCGAGCAGCATCCCCGAACGGATCTGGCGCTGCATCGACGGCGAGTGGACACGGGCCGACGTCAGCCCGAAAGCACCTTGACGGGACGCACCAAGCTCAGGCGAGCGCGGCTTCGATGGCCTGTATCAGCGCCGGGTCACTGGGCTTGGTCTTCGGGCGAAAGCGCCGCACCGCGCCATCCGGAGTGACCAGAAACTTCTCGAAGTTCCACTCGATGTCCCCCGCCTTGCCCGCCGCATCGGCCACGGCGGTCAACTGGACGTACAAAGGATGGCGGTCGGGCCCGTTGACGCTGAGCTTCTCGAACATTGGAAACGTCACGCCGTAGCTCGTCGAGCAAAACGCGCGGATCTCCTCCGCGCTGCCGGGCTCCTGCGCGCCGAACTGGTTGCACGGGAAGCCGAGCACCGAGAAGCCCTGATCCGAGTACTTGTCATGCAGGGCCTGAAGCTCTGCATACTGCGGTGTCAAGCCGCACTTGGACGCCACATTCACGATCAAAACCGCCTCACCCTTGTAATCCTCGAGCGAGCAGGGGTCCCCTTCCAGAGTGCGCAGGTCGATGTCGTAGTTCATGGGGCGCATTGTCGGGTGGCCTGCTCCGGAGTCAAGATGCTGCGAAGTCGGGCCGCGCCGAGCCCCCCGGACCTTGGGCTGGAGGCTCGAGCATCTATCGCGCCGTGGGATTGCACCGTAGAACCATACAGATTTCCGGTCAGACTTCCCGGCGCACGCGAATCAGGAGCCCGCACCGCATGAACGAACCGTCGCCCGTTTCCGAAAACCTGAGCCTCCCGCCGGCGCCCGGAGCCCGCACCGGCATGTCGACCGAAGCCCTGCGCCGCGCCGTGATCGAGCATCTACGCTACTCGTGCACGAAAGAGATCTCGGACGCGACGCCGTTCGACCTGTACCGCGCCCTGTCGCACGCGGTGCGCGACCGCTTGATTCATCGCTGGCTCGCCACGCGCCAGGCCTACCTGGCGGACGGCAACGTCAAGATGGTCTGCTACCTGTCGAGCGAGTTCTTGATCGGGCGCAGCCTCGGCCTCTCGCTCGCCAACCTGGGGCTGGAGGACAAGGCGGCGCGCATCTTCCGCGACCGCGGCTTCGAGATCGGCAGCGTGCTCGAATGTGAGAATGACCCCGGCCTGGGTAACGGCGGCCTGGGGCGCCTGGCAGCTTGCTTCATGGACTCGCTGGCGACGCTCGACTTGCCCGCGATGGGCTACGGCATTCGCTACGATTACGGCATCTTCAAGCAGCAGATCAAAGACGGCCAGCAGGTGGAACAGCGCGATGATTGGCTGCAAGACGGCAGCGCGCGCGAGATGCCTCGCTATGAGCTGTCGCAGCTGGTCAACTTCGGCGGTCGCGTGGAGTCTCACACCGACCCCGACGGGCGCTTCAGGACACAGTGGGTCGACACGCTGCAGGTGCTCGGCTTGCCCTACGACTTCTATGTGCTCGGCCACCACACCGACACCGTGGGCACGCTGCGCCTCTGGTCAGCGCGCGCCACGCGCGACTTCAATCTGGAGCTGTTCAACGAGGGCGACTTCCGCCGCGCCGTGGAACAGAAGATCGACAGCGAGAGCATCTCCAAGGTGCTGTACCCGAACGACTCGACGGACGCGGGCAAGCAGCTGCGCCTGCAGCAGCAATACTTCTTCGTGGCCTGCTCGATCGGCGACATCATGCGGCGCCACAAGATCGGGCGCAAAGCCTTCTCCGACTTGCCCCGCGGCGTCGCCATCCAGCTGAACGACACGCACCCGAGCATCGCCGTGGCGGAGTTGATGCGCGTGCTGGTCGACGTTGAAAATCTCGACTGGGAGGTGGCCTGGGAGATCACGCAAAAGACGCTCGCGTACACCAATCACACGCTCCTGCCCGAGGCGCTGGAGAAGTGGCCCGTGCGCATGTTCGAGAAGCTGCTGCCCCGGCACCTGCAGATCATTTACGAGATCAACCGCCGCTTCCTCAAGACGGTGCACGTGCACTGGCCCGGGGACGCCGAGCGCCTGCAGCGTATGAGCCTGATCGAAGAGGGCCCGGATCGCCAGATCCGCATGGCCAACCTCGCCACCGTGGGCTGCTTCAGCATCAACGGCGTGGCCAGGCTGCACACCGAGTTGCTCGAAAAGGACCTGCTCAAGGACTTCTACGAGCTCTGGCCCGAGCGCTTCAACAACAAGACCAACGGTGTGACCCCGCGCCGCTGGCTGCTGCGCGCCAACCACCGCCTGAGCGAGCTCATCACCACGCGCATCGGCTCCGAGTGGACCATGCGCCACTTCGACCAGATCCGGCAGTTGAAGGACTTCCTGCACGACGACCGGCTGCTCGACGACCTGTGGCGGGTCAAGCGCGACAACAAGCAGGCGCTCGCCAGGCTGATCAAGGAGCGGCTCAGCATCGAGCTCGACCCGGACAGCATGTTCGTGATGCAGGTGAAGCGCATCCACGAATACAAGCGGCAGCTGCTCGCCATCATGCAGGTGATTTCCCTGTATCTGGACGTCAAGCGCGACCCCAATCTGCGCATCGTGCCGCGCACCTACATCTTTTCCGGCAAGGCGGCGGCTGGCTACAAGATCGCCAAGCAACACATCCATCTGATCAATGACGTCGCGGAGATCATCAACGAGGATCCGGCGGTGGCTGGCAAAATTCGCGTGGCCTTCGTGCCAAACTACGGTGTCTCGCTGGCAGAGGTGCTGATCCCCGCCGCGGATCTGTCCGTGCAAATCTCGCAAGCCGGCAAAGAGGCTTCCGGCACGGGCAACATGAAGTTCGCCATGAACGGCGCCCTGACCATCGGCACCCTCGACGGAGCCAACATCGAGATTCGCGAAGAGGTGGGGGAAGACAACTTCTTCCTGTTCGGCCTCACCGTGCCGGAGGTACAGGCCTTGAGCGCCTCGGGCTACTACCCGCAGAGGTTCATCGATCATAGCCCGCGCCTGCGCGACGTGATCGGTGTGCTGGAGTCGGGCTTCTTCAGCCCGAGCGATCCCGGGCGTTACGCGGACGTCGTGCAGAACCTGCGCCAGCACGATCCATTCATGGTGTGCGCCGACTTCGACGCGTATGTCGCCACCGAGGCCGTGGCCGCGCAGGCCTTCACCGACCGACGCGGCTGGGCGCGCAAGGCGCTGCTCAACGTCGCGGGCTCCGCACGCTTCTCCAGCGACGAGACGGTGAACCAGTACGCCACCGAGATCTGGAAAGTGCGTCCCATCCCGGTCGACGTGCGGAAATTCAGCGAGCCGTGAGCGCGCTCCCGTTGAGTCCACTCGGCTGGGCGCGGCGCATCCTGAGCGGAGTGGTGTGCCTGTCTGCCCTGGCGCTGGTCATGGCCAAGACCGGCACGCCGGCGCCCAGCACCGAGCGCATCGGCCTGCTCTCGGCGTGCTTGTTTGTGCTCTCGCTGATCGCTCTGGTCGAAGTGGCGCGCCGTGAGCACGCCGAGATCGAGCACGCCTCCGGCGAGCGCGAGCGGCGACAGCTGGCCCTGTTGCAGGTGCAGCTCGAGCTCGCCAAGGCCAAGCCGCGCGCTGCCGCGGCGCCCGGCGCGAGGCCCGAAGAAGACGCCGGCTGAGCCGGGGTCAGCGCGCGTAGCTGGCGCGTTGGATCACGCCCTCCAGATCGATGACGCGCGTGCGCGACGCGGGGGCGAACGGCGCGTCGAGCTCGCCCTCCTCGAGATAGTCCTCCGGACGCGCCGTGAGCACCAGGATCTGGATCCGCTCTGCGGCCTCGCGCAGCGCGCTGCGAAACCAGGCCACGCGCTCGTGATGGGTTTGCACCAGGTGGTCGTCGAGCACCAGCGCCGTGTCGAGTTGCTCGGCCACGCACAGGCGAAAGATGGTCGCGAGCTGCTCTTGCGTACCCTCGGACAGCTCGCGGTAGGCGCGCGCCTGGCCCGCGATCTGGATGCCCTCGAAGCCGAGCGCCGCGTCCAGCTCGATGCGGCCGTAGCGGCCCCGCGTCAAACGCGCAAAGCGCTCGCTCACCGGCTCCGAGAGCGCGCGACCGAGGTGCGCGCCCTGTTCGTTCTCCACGCTGCGCAGCGTCTGGGCGAGCAGTTGATAGGCGTCGTATTCGCGCTCGAGCTCGCGCTCCGCGTCGCGCGCGCGCTCCAGCGCTTCGCGCGTCTGGCTCTCGCGCTGCGACACCACGTCTCCGCCGACCTGGCCGAGCGCGCCCTCGGCGCGGCGCAACTCAGCGAGCAGCTGAGCGAGCCGCGAGCTCGCGAGCTCGAGCTCGCCCCGGCTGCTCTCCAGCATCTCTGCGCTCACGGCCGGCAGCTCGGGCAGCGCCGCGAGCTCGGCGCGGGCGCGCGCGCTCGCCGCCTCGGCAGCAGGCAGCAGGCTCGGATCGAAGTGCAGCTCGCGCTCGCGCAGCTGTGCCCCGAGGCGCAGCTCCTGCTCGCGAGCTTCACGGCTCAACCCGAGCGCCGCTTGCTCCGCCTGGCGTGACGCCTCGAGCGCGCTCAGGGCCGCGTCGCGCGCCCGTTCGGCCGCGCCGAGCTGCCTGCGAAACGCGCTCTGCTCCTCGGCATGCGCGCGACTCGCCGCGCCGAGAGCGCGCTCGAGCAGCGCGAGCTCGCGCTCCAGCTGCGAGCTCTGCACGCCCTGCGCGGCCAGGCCGAGCTCTGCCAGCGCCGCGGCGAGCGCGGCGCCCGCGAGCTCGCGCTCGCGCTCTGCGCCGGCCACGCTCGCCGCCAGGCGTTCGAGCGCGCCCGCCTGCGTCGCCTGCACGCCCTGCTGCCGCCGCTGCTCGCGCTCGGCCTCCGCGATGCGGCGACCGAGCGTGACCTCCCAGCTCGCTCCGAGCGCTCCCAGCTCGCGGGCGAGCGACTCCGGATCAGCCTCGCCGAGCGCTGCGCGCAATGCTTCGGCCCGGGCCTGCCAGCGCTCGAGCTCCGAGCCCAGCTCGAGCTTCTCCGCGCCGCGCGCCTCGAGCTCCGCCGCTTCACGGCGCAGCGCGTCCGCCTCCCGGCGCCGCTGTTGCGCCTGCTCGGCGCGCTGCGCGAGCCCGTCGATGTCGCTCACCCCTGCGGCGCTGAGCAGCGGCTCGACCCGCTCCGCCCACGCGGCCGTCAGCGCCTGCGCCTCGGCGCGCAACTCGGGATCTCCGGCCGTCGCCCAGAGCTGCACGTCGTCATCGAGCTGCACGCGCACTTCGCTGCGCGCCCGCGCCACGACCGGGCGCTGCTCGGCCCCTTGCCGCCGCGCGGGACCCCCGTCCACTGAAATGGCGGCGGCCCGGTCCGGCGGCAGCGCCAGCGTGACGCTCAGGCCGACTTCGATGCGGGCGCGCGCCACGCGCAGCTGCCGATCGAGGTCGCGCAACTCTCGCGCGCGCTCCGGCGAGAGCAGCTCGCCCGAGCCCGCCTGTGCTGCCAGAGCTGCCGCGCGCTCGCGCGCCACGCTCGCCCGAGCCTGGAGCTCGCGCCCCAGCCGCTCCGCCTGACGGGCCTGCTCTGCGCGCTCGGACGCCTCGCGCCAGCGCGCCACCGACTCCAGCTGGCGCGCGCGCACGAGCAGCTGCTCCTGTGCAGCCAGCCGTTGGCCGAGCTCCGCCGCGGCCGCCTGGGCCTGGCGCAGCGATCGAGTCTCGGTCTCGTGTGCCGCCTCGGCGCGCGCTGCGGCGCGAGCGAGGTCCCGCGCGCGCTCCAGCCGCCGCACGCGCAGCTCGAGCTGCCCGCGCTCCGCCTCCAGCGCGGCGAGGCGTTCCGCACGCGCGTCCCGACTCGCCGCGCTGCTGAGCTCGCGCAGAGCGGCCTCGGCGCGCGCGGCCACCACCTCGGCGTCGGCGCGCGCCGAGGCGCTGTCAGCAACCTGCTGGGCCTGGCGCTCGCTCGCCTCGCGGCCGAGCTGGAGCTCGACCGCGAGCCGGCGCAGGTCTCGTTCCGCGCTGCGCCGCGCCTCCAGCGCCTGCTCGGCCGCTGCGGCGCGCTCGCGTACGGCGCGCTGCGCGCTCAGCTCGCGCAGCGCCGCCTCTTGCCGAGCCACACGCTCGCGCAGCGCCTCGACCCGGGCCTCCGTCTCCAGGCGATCCTGGTTCAACTGCACGATGCGCTGCTGCACATCGTCGCTCTCGCGGCGTAGGTGTGAGACGCGCTCCAGCTCTTGCCCGAGCTCGGCGATCGTCTGTCGCAACGGCGCAAACGGCGAGCTCTGGCCGGTCTTGCGCCGGCCGGTGGCCGTAAAGGCACTCTCCACCCTCGCGTCCACGGCCCCGAGCACGCGCTGGAACAGCGGATCCTGGGCGAGCGCTTGCAGCGCCTCGTGCAGCTGCGCCCGCCCCGAGCCCTCGCGGTCGCCACTCAGCGTGCGCTCCAGGATCTGCGCGACCGAGCCCTGCGTCGCCAGCAAGACATGGCTGAGAAAGCTCTCCGGCAGCCCGCGCGCGCCGCTCCTGCCGCCCGGCGCCTCCACGCCCCAGCGCAGCAGCTCGCGCAAACGCCCGTCGGCGGCACGCCCGCGCGCCTCCTCGCGAAAGCGCTGGCCATCGAGCGAGCTCTCGAGCTGTGCCTGTGCCCCCGAGCCCACGCCGAAGGTCTTGCTGATGCGCCAGAGCGTGCCCTGGCTCTCCAGGCAGAGCACCACGCGCGGCGGCTCTTTCGAGTGCCAGGGCAGAAACTCGCGCTGCGCGCTGGAGTCCGCCGGCAGCAGCAGCGCCGCTCGCAGCGCCAGCGCGAGCGTCGTCTTGCCCAGGTCGTTCGGGCCATACAGCACGTTCAGGCCCGGGGAAAAATCGAGCGCGGCGCGATCGACGGCGCGAAAGTGGCTTACCTCGAGACGGCGGAAGAGCAATTCAAGCCTCGCGCGTCAACTGGTAGAGCTGATACAGCGCGCGCCGCGCCAGCTCGCCCTGGTCGCTGTCGGCGCCGCACTCGCGCTCGCGGGCGCGCAGCCGGGCTGCCGCCGCGCGGATCACCGCCGGGGCGCGCGCGAGCGTGCTCTCTACGTCCTCGGTGTCGAGCCGCAAGCGAGCTCGGTCGAGCTGCAAGACCCCGACCGCGCCGGGCGCGGCCGCACTCCCTGCGAGGTCTGCTACGACGCGCTCGAGCTCCGCGAACTCCGCGACGCCCAGCCTCAGGTCGAGCACGAGCCGCAGCACGTGCTGCGTCAGATCGCGCGCGGCGAGCGCGCGCAGTTGCTCGAGGCTCGTGCAACGAGCCTCTTCCCAGGTCCACTGCGCCACCGGCTCGGCTCGCACCAGCGCCCGGCGCCGGCGGTCGCTCGGAAAGTACACCACCACGGCCTGGCCTGCGTCTCGTTCGCCAAAGTTGGTGGGCTCGGGCGTGCTCGGATACACGGTCGGAGCATGGCCGTGAGGCGTCACGTCGCGGAAGGCGTGCGTGTCGCCGATCGCCAGGTAGTCGAGCCCCTTGAGCTCCGCCACCTCGCGCCCGATGGGAAAGTTCATCTGGTGGCCGGGCAGGTCGAACGTGGTGCCGTGCACCATGCCGATGCGAACGCGTTCGTCACCCGGCTCGCGCCCGGGGATCAGCGTGCGCGCCAGGTCGCGGCTCTCCGAGCGAGAACGACAGGGCGCCGCGTACAACATGGCTCCGCCCGCGAGCTCGAAGCAGTAGTCGTCTCGATCTACCACGTGCACCCAGGGCGGCAGCGCCGCACGGAAGGGATGCCCCTTGCTGTACACGCCGCTCACGGTCAACGGATCGTGATTGCCGGGCAGCAGGAACACCGGGCGCTCCGACCAGCTGCGCTGCTGGAACTTCCTCGCCAGACCTTCCCACCACTCGGGCCCTGGATCCGGATCATCGAACAGGTCGCCCGCGCACAGCAGCGCGTGTGCCAGATGCCGCTCAGCCAGGCCCAGGATGCGATCGATCACCGATAGCCGTGCTCGCGACAGCTGCTGGCGGCCCAGCTCGTCGAAGCTCGGAAAGGTCGCGCCCAGGTGCCAGTCGGCCGTGTGCACGAGCTTCAACGCCACTTCGTTGCCCTCGACCGCGAGCGCGCGCTTCTCGAGCAGATCGCCTGGCTCATCCAACTATGAACTCCACTTCCAGGATGGTCTCCCGCACCGGCGGAGTGTAGCGCTTCTGATGCGCCAGCTCCCGCCCGCGTTGATACCCTTCATCGCGGCGCTCCGCGAGCCGTTCGAGCTCCTCGTCGACCCCTTCGAGGTCGCGCTGCAAGCGCTCGAGCTGCGCCTCGGCGCGAGCGCGGGCGTCCGCGCCGGGGGCAGCCGAGATCTGCTCGCGCGTCTTCTGCTGCGCTTCGATGATGGCGGCGCGCTCGCGGCGTTGCAAGAGCGCCCGATCCTCGACGTAGCGCTCCAGCTGCGCCATCGCCCGCGCGAACAGCCGATGCTCGGCGCTCGATACCTCCTGCTCGTCGAGAAACAGCGCCTCCTCGAGCGCCTCCTCGATCTCGGCGTCGCTCACCTGGCTGCGCAGCCCGGGCGCCGCCTCGAGCGGACCGCGCAACAGCCGCAGCGCGGCGGCGGCATCCAGCAGAGCGGGCTCACCTGGTCCGGCTTCGAGGACGGCCACGGGCAGCAAGCGGTCGACGGGTTCGAAGCCCGGATAGCGCAACTTTTCCACCCGCAGGCGGCCGCGCCGGCCCCGCAGCGCTGCCAGGTCGGTGCCCAGGCGCTCGGCGCTGAGCCGCACCTGAAACCTCTGCTCGGTGGCGCGGCGCGCCGCCTCTGCCGCCAGCCGCACCAGCGGATGGCCGAGCGTGAGCCGGTCGCCCACCGCGAGCGCCGCCCGATCGCCCCCAAGGGCGATGCGCACGCCGTCGCGCAACGGCTCCGGCAAGGCCGGATGGGGCGCAATCTCGAGCAGCTTGCCCTCGACGCCGAGCGCTCGCCGGTAGCTCACGCCCTCGCTGTCGAGATAGTCGCACACCAGCTGCTCCAGATCGCGATCGAGCTCGAACAGGTGCCCGGGCAGCTCCTCGGCGAGCTTGCGAAAGGCTTGCCTGACGCTGGCATCCAGGCGTGACTCGATCAGGCCCGCCGTGCGCGCCTGCATCGCCTCGAGCTGGTCGCGGCGCACGCCGAGCTCGGCGTCCAGCCGCGAGAGCTCCGTCTCGATCTCGGCGAGGCTGCGCGCGCTCTGATAGATGCGCGCCAGCTCGCCGGCGAAATCGCCGGACAGGGCATTGAAGACGGCCGATTGCGCCGCTCCGTTCGGCTCGTACAGCACGTGATCGGAGGCGTCCAGCACGGCACCGAACAGCTCGAGCTTGCGGCTCAGGATCTCGAACGTCAGGCGCTGGGCCGCGTTGTCCCGTGCCAGAAAATTGATCACCGTGACGTCGCGCGTCTGGCCGTAGCGGTGGCAGCGACCGATGCGCTGTTCGATGCGCTGCGGGTTCCACGGCAGGTCGTAGTTGATGAGCGTGTCGCAGAACTGCAGGTTGAGCCCCTTGGCGCCGGCCTCTGTCGAGATGAAAACGCGCGAGCGCTGCTGGAACTCGTGCACCAGCGCCAGACGCATCGCCACCTCCTGGCTCGGCGCCGAGCTGGGACCGAGCGCATCCCCCAGCTCGTCAAGCCAGCGCCCGAGCGCCTGCTCGGCGCGCGCCGAGGTGTTCTGTCCGCGGAACAACGTGATCTGCTCGTCGGGCAGGCCCGTCGAGAGCAACAGCTCGCGCAGATACTCCTGCGTGGCAAGCGACTCGGTGAAGATCACGAGCTTGCCCCGGCTCAGGCCCCGAGCGGCCTCCGCGTCGAGCACTCGCATGACATCGAGCAGCGCCCGCGCCTTGCCGTCGCTCTCCAGCGCCTCGAGCCGCGCAATCAGTCCCTCGACCAGGGCGAGCTCGCCCGCGACCTCTGCATCCTCTCCCCTGCTCTGCGCTTCGGATGGCTCGGCGGCGGGCTCGTCCAGCTCCTCCAGATCGAAGGCAAAATCGCGCAGCGGGTCGAGGTCACCGCCAGCAAGGTGTCGGCGTAGGCGCTCGGCGAGCCGCTCCAGGCTGGCCGCGAGCGCGCGGTGAGACGAAGCCATACGGCGATGAAAACCGAGCAAGAGCAGCGTGCGATGTCGGCCGCTGAACGCTGCCAGGCCCGGGGTGAGCAGATAACGAGTGACGTCGTCGTACAGCTCGCGCTCGCTTGGGCTCATCTCGTATTCGAACAGCCGGGTGCGCCGTCCGACGAACGGCGTGCGCAAGAACTCCTGGGCCTGCCGGCGCAGCGTGCGACGTACCACGACCTGCAGGCGGCGCTGCAGCTCGGCGCCCTGCCCCGGCTGCAGCCGGCGATCGTCGTCGGCGCAGAAGCGCTCGCGAAACGTCGACAGATCGCCGAGCAGGGTCCCGGCGCGGTCGACGTACTGCACCAGCGCCCAGAGCTCGGCGAGCGAGTTCGAGAGCGGCGTGGCCGTGAGCAACAGCGCCGGGGTGCGCCCGCCGAGCAGCTCGCGCAGGCGCCCGGCGATCTTGGCGTGCGGCGCCTCGGCGAGGTAGCGCCCGGCACGATCGTAGCGGCGGTACAGCCCCGCGAACACCTCATGAGCCTCGTCGACGACGCACAGATCGAAGCTGCCCGCCGCCGAGAGACGAGCCATGCCCTGCTCGCTGCCGAGCTGCTCGCGACCGAGCAGATACACCCCCGGCCCCTCCCAGCTGCTGCTCGCCCCGGCCTCGATCGCCGAGATGCCGAAGAGCGTGAACAGCTCCTGGCGCCACTGGCCGAGCAACGCCTTGGGCGTGACCAAGAGCACTCGGCTCGCCCCCTCGGCGCAGAGCTGCGCCATCACCAGCCCCGCCTCGATGGTCTTGCCGAGCCCCACTTCGTCGGCGAGGATGCAGCCGCCCTCGCGCACGCGCCCGAGCGCGAAGATCACGGCGTCGATCTGGTGGGGGTTCGGGTCGATGCGCCCGCTGCGCTGCGCGGAGGCGTAACGGCGCCCTTCCGTGGAGCGGCGCAGGCGCAGGATCTCCTCGCTGAGCAAACGCCGATGGATGGGATGAGACATGGCAGGGAGAGCTCGCCCGGCGAGCGCGCCAGCCTATCGCGAGCATTTTGGAATGGTTCGAGGATCCGGCCCGAGTTCTTGGCTACTTGACATTTTCCAGATTCGAATGATAATCCGCCAATCCAGATTAACGGATTCGTTCCCTGGCCTCCACCGTGGAGTCGAGCGCGCTCGGGCGGAGCGCGCTCGAGCTGAGCTGGCGCGAGCGTTCGCTGGCGGCGCGCTCGAGCACGCCCTGATTGCCAAGAACTACTACCGGCGCTACGGGGCCGGTCTGAGGAATTCACCATGACCAGCGTGACGAGCTATCCGAAAGAGCGCATCAAGGTATTGCTGCTCGAAAACATCCATCCGAGCGGGGCGCAGATGTTCCGGGACGATGGCCTCTCGGTGGAGGTACAGAGCGCGGCACTCGCAGAGAGCGAGCTGTGCGCCAAGATCG
>Ga0207675_100003724_pt1 | contig 14846 bp, 14 predicted proteins | sample KBSSwiS42_FD_184305 | JGI IMG/M metagenome (GOLD analysis project Ga0207675, IMG submission 184305) | Switchgrass rhizosphere microbial communities from Kellogg Biological Station, Michigan, USA - KBS Switchgrass S4-2 (SPAdes) (version 2) | ecosystem: Host-associated > Plants > Roots >... | reverse complement strand
CGATGCCCTGCAATGCTTGTCGTCGATATTTGAAGCGCAACTTGAGCCCTTACTCCGCTCACTACTGTTCGCGGTTCCGTAACGACCAAGCGACAGTTGAGTGTTTATCCCGCTCACTACCGTTCGCGGTTCCGTAACGACCAAGCGACAGTTGAGTGTTTATCCCGCTCACTACCGTTCGCGGTTCTGTAACTGGTCAGAGTTGAGTCATTGCTCCGCTCACTACTGTTCGCGGTTCCGTAATGAGCTCCCATAGTGCAACTCGAATTCAACGACGATCACACTCCCAGGGCGTACCTGATCACGTTTCGTTCATACGGAACATGGCTGCATGGTGATGAGCGAGGCGCGATCGATCGCCATCATCGTCGATACGGCGCTCCGGCCTTACCGCGAAGCGCCCGTCGGGAAGCGATTGAGACGCGTTTGCTGAAGCAGCCTAGGGTGATATTCGATCTGCGACAACGAAGAGCAATTGAAAGGGGCATTAAAGAGACTTGCCACGTTCGAAAATGGAATCTTTGGGCAGTCAATGTCAGGACAAATCATGTTCACTGTGTTTTGACAGCGCACTTTAGTGCAAAGAGAGCCATGGCTGCATTAAAAGCAAATGCCACTCGCTCAATGCGAGACGCCGGCTGTTGGCGCGAGCATGTGAGCCCGTGGTCGCGGGGCGGGAGCACAAAATATATTTGGAGCGACGAAGAATTAAGGAACGCGATCGCTTACGTTGTTGACGGGCAGGGACCGCCGCTGACCTGAGTTACAGAACCGCGAACGGTAGTGAGCGGGATAATGCGACAACCATCGAATCAAACGGCGCGGTAAAACAGAAAAGAAGCTTCTTTATTCCGCTCACTACCGTTCGCGGTTCTGTAACGAGCAAGCGACGGTTGAGTCTTTATCCCGCTCACTACCGTTCGCGGTTCTGTAATGAGCAAGCGACGGTTGACGCCTTAACCGCTCACTACCGTTCGCGGTTCTGTAATGAGCAAGCGACGGTTGACGCCTTAACCGCTCACTACCGTTCGCGGTTCTGTAACGATCGACCTATAATCCTGTGCATGAAAGCTCGGATTGACGCCATCATTCAACGTGAGCAGGCGGAGTATCTCGATTGGCTGCTTCCGGCGAGCGACGACCTGCTCACGGAAATGGAGCAGTACGCGGCCGAGCATCGTGTGCCGATTGCCGATCGTGAAGTCGCTCGGTTCATCGAAATCACTGCGCGATCGATTAACGCGAAGCGGGCCCTTGAATGCGGCATGGCGATAGGCTATTCGGTAATTCACTTATTGCGGGGCATGGACAATGGTGGTCGCGTCGTCACAATCGATCCGAGCGACGAAATGATTGCGGCTGCCGAAGGGTACTACACGCGTGCCGGCGTTCGAGACCGAGTCGACATTCATAAGGGTTATGCGCTCGAAGTGATTCCAAAACTAAACGAAACCTTCGATCTCCTGTTCATCGATGCGGTGAAGGAAGAATATCGTGGATATCTCGATCTCGCTTTGCCAAGGTTGCGCGCGGGCGGCGTGGTGATTTGCGATAACCTTCTTTGGGGCGGGCAAGTCGCCGGTGAAATCCGTTCTGACGATCAGAAGGCCTCAACAGAGGCGCTGCGTGAATTCAATCGATACTTCGTTAATCATCCTCAACTACGAGCCGAAGTCCTGGCGGTAGGCGACGGTCTCGGTTACGGCGTCAAGATCAGTTAACGGAAGCCGGCGCCGTAGGAGCCGAATGTTCATAGCCGCGAGTTATTTGTAAGTTTCCTTTAAAGCCACTCGCGAGCTATAAACATTTCGCGTTTAATGGCGCGAAAGCCGTGATTATCTCGCAAACCACCGACAATCTCCGCCAAATCACCGCTACGATCGCCGGCTGTGGCGTCATCGCATTTCGCACGGACACTTTTTATGGACTCGGCGCCGATCCTTTCAATGCCTCAGCGGTTCAAAAAATTCGCGAACTGAAGGGCAGAGAAGACGATAAGCCAATTCTTATCGTCATCAGCGACACAAAAGAGGTCGATCGGTTAATTCCTTTCCGTGCGAAGGCATTCGATGATCTGGCGAAACGCTTCTGGCCGGGCGCGTTGACGATCATTGGACAAGCCGCAGCAGAATTGCCAAACCAACTTACTGGCGGCACCAAAACAGTTGGCGTGCGTCTGCCCGATGATGATAGAGTCCGCGCCTTGATTGCAGCGTGCGGCGGCGCACTTACCGCAACCAGCGCAAATGTTTCGGGACAACCGCCGGCGCGAACTGCGGCCGAAGTCGCAAGCTATTTCGGTCAGCGAATTGATTTGATTGTCGATGGTGGCGCAACCACTTCAGAATCGCCTTCGACCGTGGTTGATGCGACCACCTCCGAACTCAAACTTGTTCGTGAAGGTGTAATTCCGTGGAGTGAAGTTCGCTCTGCGCTCTCAAGCTAATCGCCTCTATGGATTTCACTGAGCTTCGCAGACATCCGCGCGTCAGCGTCGATTTCTTTGCCGACTGGGGTTGGGGACCGGAATGCGAGCACTACGACAAAGTCACGAGCCTCAGTTTGAGCGGATGCTTTCTCGCCACAAAACGTGATCTCAATCGTGGCGACGAAATCTATTTGCGGTTGAGTTCAGAATCGTCTGGTTTGATCAATCTCAGAGGCGCCGTTAGATATCAGTCGCGAGTGATGGAAGGCACGCCGCCAACGGGCGTGGGCGTTGAATTCCTCGGCGTATCCAGTGACGGCCAGACGAAATTGCAACAGGTGATGAATGGTTATCTGGAAGTCACGTAGACTCAGCCGCTGCGCTTACTGTCCCGCTACTTTGAATCCAGCCTCATCAAGCAGCTTGTTCGCCGTCGCCGGATCGTAATGGTATGTCTGTCCCGGCGTGTAGGCCCACGACGATTCCGGCAGAATCGAATGTGCGATTTTCCCTTGCCCCTGAAGTAATCCGCTGATCATGCGTTCGCGGTCAATCGCGTAGGCTATTGCCTGTCTTACTTTCACATTGTCGAGCGGCGCTTCTTTCGTATTAAAGGTCAAAAGATTGAGATTTGAGCCCTCGAATTGCTGCACCGTTAAATTCGGGTTCGACGAAAGCGCTTTAATCGAATCCGGAGAAAGACTGGTCGGTAAAGGAGCGATATCAACGCGGCCACTTTGCAGTTCAGCTTGCATCGCATTGGCGTCGCTTATCACTCGCACGCGCAGGGAAGAGAATTTGGCTGGGCCGTCCCAATAATTGGGATTGGCTTCGAGATCTACAACTTGCTGAACACTGTCGTAATTAACGAACTTGAAAGGACCGGTCCCGAGTGGTCGCGTTTTTTGTGACGCGTAGCTGTCTTTTGGAATAATGGCAATCGCAACAAGGTTGGATAGCAAACCTGTCCATTGTTTATTCAGACGAATTATCAAAGTATGTGCATCCGGCGTGTCCACGCTCTTCACGTAGCCTTTTCGGTCTGCGCCCACGCCTTCAAAGAAGCTCGCCGATTTTGCAAAGGTATTGGCCAGCACGGTATCAAGCGTGTATTTTGCATCAGCCGACGTAAAGGGGCGACCGTCCTGGAACTTAACGCCGTCGCGCATCGTGAACGTAAAAGTCAGGCCGTCATCAGAGAGCTGAATGTTGGAAGCTAGCTCCGGTACGTAATCAAACTTTTCGTCTTTCTTTACCAACGAATTGAACATCAGAGCGCGGACGCGTTCGCTCGCGGCATCAACCGAAGGCGAACCAATGGGATCGATTGTCTTTAGGGTGTCTGAAAGGGCGATCACCATATTCGGACTGTTCGAAGTCACATTCTTAACAAAGCTCCAATCGCCACTGGCGTCAACGTGAATGTTTTCGACGCCCTTTTTCGCAATCACCATATTTGCCTGATACCAAAGCGGAAACACCGGAACGTCGCGGCTGATAATCTCCTGAGCGCGCGCGTAAAGCGGAGCTGTCGTCGCATGGTCGTAAGTGTTTGCGGCCTGTTCGAGAATCGCGTCAAGATCTTTGTTCTCATACCGGCTGCGATTTCGAGCGGCCCGCGTCTGGGTCGGGATTTCGGAAGAGGCGAACAGGTCACGATAAAATATAGGATCTTGATTACCGCCTACCCACTGCCCATACGCCATCTGAAATTGTCCGTAACGTAACTGATCGAGCATCGTCGTGAGTTCAGAGGGTTGAATATCGACTGGAATTCCCACCGCCTGCAAATAGTTTTGAATAACTCCTGCGTATTGGCGTGCTGAACTACTGCTGCCGGAAATACGAAATACCAGTGGCTTTGTGAACCGCATCTGCACACTGCGCCGGCGACAGCCAATCGGAATCGTGGCCAATCCAGCGAGAAGAAGGAAGAAAATAATTGGAGCTGCACTGCGTTTCGTGAGCAGCCTGGTCTTAACTAACATGCGATTCTCCCGGATAACGGTACTCCAGCGTTACATTGAGTTCGCGAATTTCGTCTGCCAGCCGGTTGTACCTCTCCATGTCCAGCGGCAACGGTGGCTCGGTCAACGCCTTCGCTGAGGAAATGCGTTTCAGAGAGGCCTGAATGCGCTTCTCGGTAATCTTGCCCGCGCGCGCAGCCTCAAGCAGTGCATGATAGCCGCGCCGGATGGTCTCGGGAGTGGCGCAAATCAAGAGCATGTCCTCGCCGGCCTCGAATGCGCGAATCGACGCGTCCTCGATTTCAAAATGTTTTGCAATCGCACCCATCTCGAGATCGTCCGTGACCACGAGATGTTTGAATTCCAACTCCTGCCGTAGCAGCGTCGTCACGATGTGTGGATTGATTGAAGCGGGCGTAACCAAGCCACTGGTCGTTCCTTTTTTGATATCGATGTTGGGAAAACCGCCGTGGCTTACCATTACCACGCGAACGCGATCGTCAGCGCGCTGAAACAGCTCGATGTAAGGCGCGAGGTCTTGCGCCATCAGGTCATCCTTGGTCAGTGGAACCATCGGCATTTCAATATGCGAATCGATTTCGCCCGCGCCGATGCCGGGAAAGTGCTTCAAGCAACCGAGACACCCCGTGCCCTGCAAACCGCGCATGTAAACCGTCGTGTAGCCCAACACCTCGCCCGGCGAGCGTCCGAAGGAACGCGAGTACAGCCCGTTCGTGAGTTTGCTGCGTGCTTCGGTAATGATCGACATCACCGGCGCGAAATTCAGGTTGAAGCCGAGCATGCGCAGCAATTCGCCAGTGACTCGTCCAAGCTTGCGAGCTCCGGCGAGATCGCCGTGTTGGCGAATCGCGCGCGCGGAAGGCATCGGCGGAAAAACCTGTCGCAGTCGATCGACCAGGCCGCCTTCCTGATCGATGGCGACCAGCGGTTCAGTAGGAATCAGCCGGCGCGAGTCGTCAATCAACTTGCGCAATTGCTCAGCTGACTCGACGTTGCGGCCAAAGATGATGACACCGCCGGGCTTTATTTCTTCGATCAGCTTGCGCGTTTCTTCGTCAACTTCAGTTCCCGGCAAACCGATGAAAAAGAATTGACCAATCTGTTGTTCGAATGGAAGTTCCAGCAGGTGATTGTTAGGCATTGATCAAGGTGAATAATGAAAACATCAACGGCGCGTTACTTTACGCTACCCATCACAATCATTCAACCGAAAGTATTCGGACGCATCAATGCTGATAGAATGCTGCGCACATGAAAGCAATGATTCTGGCGGCGGGTTACGGTGAGCGCCTCTGGCCTTTGACGGCCGACCGCGGAAAGCCGGCGCTCCCGGTTCTCGGCAAGCCGCTGGTGGGTTACGTCGCCGAGTACCTTGCTCACAATGGTGTGACAGAGGCCGTGGTTAATCTTCATCATGCGCCCGAGTCCGTGCGTGAAGCGCTCGGTGATGGTGGCCAGTTTGGATTGCATCTGCAGTACGTCTATGAGCCGGTGATTCTGGGGACAAGTGGCGGATTGGATAACGCGCGCCAGCACTTTGGAGATGAGACATTCGTCGTCGTCAACGGAAAACTCATCACCGATATCGATTTGCGCGCGGCGATTGAAACTCATAGACAAACGAACGCGATCGCGACGCTCGTCTTGAGGCGAAATCCGAACCGGGAACGCTTCAGCATTGTCGAGACAACGAATGGATTGATTTCTCGATTCGCGGGGATGCCTTCGCCCAACAATGTGGGTGAGGCGCCTTTGATGTTCACGGGAATTCATATTCTGGAGCCTCGTATTTTCGAATATATCCCGCGCGGCGTCTTCTCTGACTCAGTCATCGACGTCTACCCAAAAGCAATGGCTGCCGGTGAACGAATCGCGGCGCACGTTGGCGAAGGAATCTGGTACGAACTCTCGACGCTGCAGAGATATCTCGACATCAGTTTGGCGTTGATGGAACGGGAAGGCCGCGATGTCTTTGCCGGCGACGGAACACTAATCGAAGACGTTGGGGAGGTGCGCGAGGCGGTTTTTTGGAACCAGGTGACCGTGGAACGCGGCGCCAGAGTTTCGCGCGCAGTCCTCGGCGACGGCGTTCGGGTTCGCTCTAATGAAGTCGTGCAAGGTGCCGTGATAGTTCGCGCCGAGTTGGTTGCGGGCAAGACTCCTCCTGCGAAAGCGATGAAGGGTTATCAACACGACGACAAGTTTGTAGTGCCTTTATCGCAATGATAAGATTCGCTTACGTCAGAATCCCCCGCTAGATCGCGCCTGATTGTTTATCTGAGGTTATCAAGCGCCTACTGTCCCGACACGTGCGGGTTCTGACTACCGCTGCATGAGTTCCGTTATTACAGCCACGAGCACATTCGCTGAGAGTCCCCAAAAAAGGCTCGAAGAATATCTCGCGCGGCACGGACATTCGAATCGTCCGGTTGAGGCGCTCACGCCCGATGCGTCGACCCGGGTTTACTTTCGTGTGCCGTGGAAACGTGGGACGGCAGTCGCGGCCGTTTATCCGGAAGCGTTCGACGAGACGGTGCAACCGTACCTGGATGTCACGCGTTTGTTTCTGGAGTGCAAGCTGCCGGTCCCCGAGATTTACGACGTAGATGGCAGCATCGGCGTCATCGTGCAGGAGGATCTGGGCGACAATCAGCTATGCAGAGTGTTCCAGGATGTTTCGGAAGACGAGCGCGAATCGCTGTTAGAGCAAGGAATCGAAATCATCGCGCGGATTCAGGCCGCCACGACAAAAGCCATTGAACGCGACTCGATCGCGAGCCGTCTCGCGTTTGACGAGGCGAAGCTTGGCTGGGAACTAAATTTCTTTTTTGAGCACTATTTCGGAAGCTATCGGAAAGAAACACTGACGCATGGCCAGTCGGCTGAACTTAAGGCTGAACTCAACGACATCGCGGCAGATTTAGCTGCGCGCCCTCGCGTTCTATGTCATCGTGACTATCATTCGTTTAACCTGATCGTCGATAAGCGCAATCGAATTCGCATCATCGATTATCAGGACGCGCGGATGGGCCCCGCGACGTATGATTTGGTTTCGTTGTTGCTGGATCGTGTCACATGCGCGCCCTCGCCGGCGGAGGTGCGTGCGCATCGACTGTTTCTTTTGCACGCGCGCGAAGAGTTGCATTTGCCATCTATTGATCCGGATGAATTCTCGAAAGAATTTCGGCTGATGACTGTGCAGCGATGCATGAAAGCCGTCGGAACATTCTCGTATCAAGCTGGCGTCCGAGGTCGTAAGGATCCTTACGAGCAGTTCATCGACCCATTGCTGCTCATTGTTTGTCATGCGGCCGAGTGGCTCGATCGATTTCCAATTTTGCAACGAATGATCAAAGAAAGAATTAGACAGTAGCCCGACCATGAGCGCGGGCGTTTAGGTCAGTGTTGCGCCCTCTCTGACGGTCAGGCTACTGCCCGCAGCGAATCAACTGTTTATCTATGACTGAAGCTATCCAAACAAAAAGCATTGAACTGACTACGCAGCCGCAGACCTACATCGACGAGCTGGCAAAACACGTTGGCGAAGAAGTGACGCTCAAGGGGTGGCTCTACAACATGCGTTCGAGCGGCAAACTCATGTTCCCGCAATTGCGCGACGGCACCGGTGTCGTCCAGTGCGTCGTGGTGAAAAACGCAGTAGCGCCGGAGGTTTGGGAAGCGCTGAAACCTTTGGGGCAGGAATCAGCGCTCATCATTAATGGTCGCGTCCGCGAAGACGCGCGCGCCCCGAGCGGCGTTGAAGTTGACGTCACCGGCGCTGAGGTTTTGCAGAACGTGCACGACTTTCCGATCACCTTGAAGGAACATGGTCCTGAATTCCTGCTCGATCATCGGCACGTTTGGCTGCGCTCAAAAAGGCAGCACGCGATTTTGAAAGTGCGTGCGACGGTGATGCGTGCGGTGCAGGATTATCTCGATAACCATGGGTTCACACGGTGCGACACGCCGATTTTCACGCCGGCGGCGTGTGAAGGCACCTCGACGCTGTTTGAAGTTGATTACTTTGGCGATGAAAAGGCCTACCTGACGCAATCCGGCCAGCTCTACAACGAAGCGACGGCCGCGGCCTTCGGCAAGGTCTACTGCTTTGGTCCGACTTTCCGCGCTGAGAAATCGAAGACGCGCCGCCATCTGACGGAGTTCTGGATGCTCGAGCCGGAGATGGCGTACGCGACACTCGACGATGTGATGGATTTGTCAGAGCAGTTGTTGTCGTATATCGCGGCGCGGGTCCTCGAAGATCGCAAAGAAGAGTTGAAGACACTCGAACGTGACACGGCGAAGCTGGAAGGCATCATCCCGCCGTTTCCGCGGCTGCATTACGACGACGCGGTCAAGATCCTGCATGAAGGTTTTGCGCAGGGTGAACTGGAAAACAAATTCGAATGGGGCGGCGACCTCGGCGCGCCGGACGAAACCTATATCTCGAGCAAGTTCGACAAGCCGGTGATGGTGCATCATTATCCCGCGGCGGTGAAAGCCTTCTATATGAAGCGCGACCCTGAGAACGATGAATTGGCTCTCGGCGTGGATGTGCTGGCGCCCGAAGGCTACGGCGAAGTAATTGGCGGCGGCGAGCGCGCCACATCAATCGAGTTTCTCGAGCAACAGATCGCCGCTCACGGTCTGCCGAAAGAAGCGTTCGAGTGGTACCTCGACTTGCGGCGTTACGGCAGTGTGCCGCACGGCGGTTTTGGCATGGGTGTCGAGCGGTGCACCGCGTGGATGTGCGGCATTGAACACATTCGTGAGGCGATTCCGTTTCCAAGAATGCTCTATCGGTTGAAACCTTAAAAAAGTAATGAGTGATGAGTAATGAGTGATCATTTAAACGAGCAGATGATTAAGAGCCACCAGTCATGAATGATGAATAACGGTTGGGGCATCGCCATTCTACTCATCACTCATCACTCATCACTCACATTATAGGTTTGTATGGACGAACAACTACGCACCGAATTCAACGAGTGGGCTCGCGCAGGTAAAGGTGAAAGCATGGAGCGTGGCCATCGCCCTGTCGGTGAGCAGGCGATTGCGCGCATGCGCGTTGAGCCGAATTCGCGTGTGCTGGATGTTGGCTGCGGATCAGGTTGGGCGACGCGTCTGCTTGCCGATTACGCATTCACGGGCCGCGTAACGGGAATCGATATCTCTGATGAGATGGTGCAGCTCGCGCGCGAATCTTCCAAGAGTCATCGGAATGTCGAATTCGAAGTAGCCAGCGCGGAACAGCTTCCGTTCGAAACAAACGAATTCACGCACGCGTTTTCGATGGAATCGCTCTACTACTACCGAAACATTCCGAAAGCTCTGACAGAAATCCATCGCGTGTTGAAGCCGGGCGGTCTGTTCGTCGCAGTGGTGGACCTTTATTGGGAAAACGAAGCGACGCACCAATGGATCGACACGCTGAAGGTTCCGGTCGAGTTGCTCAGCGCCGATGATTACCGCTCGCTCTTCATTGATGCGGGGTTCGAAAACATTAGCGACGAGCGGATCCTAGATCCGCGTCCTGTGCCTGACGATTACACGAGCGGTTCGTTCAAGAGCAGGGAAGACTATGTCCGATATCGCGAGGAAGGCTCGCTCATGATGAGCGGACAGGCAAAGAAATGAATTCCGCCAGTTCACGTTCGAGTCGAATCGCCATCCTGGTGCTGGCGGCCGCGGCCCTGGTTTTTGCGCCAGCTGGCATTGGGCAGGGGACAAAGACTGCAACGACGGTCACCGAGCAGTCGGTCCGACAGTACATGGGGGCGCTTGCAAGCGACGACATGCGCGGACGCGGCAGCGCTACGGCAGACGAACTGGCGGCCGCCAAATACATCGCCTCGCAACTGAAGGCTCTCAAGATCGAACCGGCCGGTGATAACGGCGACTACCTGCAGGCTGTCAAGTTCATGCGACGAACGCGGGGCGCTCCGGCCGACGCTCCCGGAGTTGAACTAACGACAACGAATGTCCTGGCAATCATACGCGGCAGTGATCCGAAGTTGTCGAAAGAAACTGTTTTGCTCTCCGCCCACCTGGATCATCTCGGCGTCCGCCCAAACCTGCCGGGCGACAACATCTTCAACGGAGCAGATGATGATGCTTCCGGGGTAACGGCGGTGTTAGAACTGGCCCAGGCGCTGGCCGCCGGCCCCAAACCCAAACGCACGGTCGTCTTTGCTTTGTTTGGCAGCGAAGAAATTGGCGGATATGGCGCGCGATATTTTCAGGAGCATCCCCCCGTTCCGATCGAAACGTTTGTGGCAAATCTAGAGTTTGAGATGATTGCGCGGGCGGACTCAGCGGTGGCAGCTGACACGCTTTGGCTGACCGGCTACGAACGTTCGAACCTCGGGCCCGAACTTGCCAGGCACGGCGCCAAGTTGGTCGCGGACCCACACCCAGAACAGAATTTCTTTCGGCGTTCGGACAATTACGTGCTGGCGCGGCAGGGAATCATCGCGCATACCGTTTCGAGTTTCGGCTTGCATACAGATTATCATCGGCCGAGCGACGATCTGTCTCACGTAGATTTCAAGCACATGACTGACGCGATCGCATCAATGGTTGAGCCCGTGCGGTGGTTGGTCAATAACGACTTCAAGCCGCAATGGAATGAGGGCGGCAGGCCACAAGAATGAGTGCGAACGAGAGAATCGTAACTATCTTTGGAGGCTCGAAATGTTGCGAGGATGACCCCGAGTATCGTGAAGCGCATCGCGTCGGCGAACTTCTGGCCGAAGCCGGCTTCACAATTTGTACTGGTGGATACTCCGGCGTGATGGAGGCTGCTAGTCGCGGCGCGCATGAAGGTGGGGGCCGCGTGCTCGGCATTACGATGAAGCAGTTCGACAAAGAACCAAACCGCTACCTGACGGAGAAATTTCCCTCGGAACATTTTTATGAGCGACTGCAACGGCTGATAACGCAATCTGTCGGCTACATCGCTTTGCGCGGCGGCATGGGAACCGTGACCGAGATTTCCCTCGTGTGGAACAAGATGCAGACGCGCGTACTGGAACCGCGACCACTCGTCTTGCTCGGCGAGTGTTGGCAGCCAATTGTTTCAGCTTGGCAGCAACATCTAGCAGTTAACGATGAGGATGTGCGGCTGTTGAAATTTGCGAACACACCAGAAGAAGCAGTGGACATCGTCAAACGCGAGTCAGCGGCGGCGGTCTCGGGGTAGAAATACAACACGTTAGAGAACCGCGAAAGGTAGCGAGCGGATTAAAGAGTCAACTTGAAAAGTCAGAGATACGATAGAGCCTCGACCTAGAAAAGGAATCTTTATCCCGCTCACTACGGTTCGCGGTTCTGTACCATCTACGTAATTTGCGGATGCATCTGATGAAAACTTGCCCAAAGTGCCATCGGACTTACGAAGACGAGACGCTTCGCTTCTGTCTCGACGACGGCAGTCCGCTGTTCGACGCTCGTGATTCCGAAGCCCCCGCGACTGAGATCCTTCCCGCCCGCGGCACGCCGACGCTGAAATCCAGCGGGCCTGCAACCCCAACCTATCCGAGTGGAAATGCCGCAAATTTTGAGCGCGCGCCGGCTCGCAATTCGAATTCGATCCTCACGGTCGGCGTCGTCGCAATTGCGGTGCTGCTGCTGGCGCTCGTGGCGCTCGCCGGCCTATTTCTGTTCCGACAGAACAGCAATAAAGACACGCACGTCATTCAAACAGGTGGCCCTTCTCCAACTTCGACTCCGGCCAAAAGGGATGACGCGTCAACGCCCGGCGAACTGGCAACGCCTGCGAATCAATCGAACACACCTTTGAAGATCAATGCTTCTTCGTCATCGAACCGTTTGGCAGTTCAGGCGAACACTTATTACCCGTCGAACGCGATCGACGGCAAGAAGTCGACGGCATGGATTGAAGGAGTCGACGGAGCCGGCATCGGTGAGTGGATTCGTTTTGATTTCGATCGCGAAATCACGCTGCACCGAATTCTCTGGCAGCCAGGTTACTTCAAGAGCCCGATGATTTGGAGTGAGAACAACCGCCTGGCGTCTGTGACCGCGCAATTTTCCGACGGCACTTCACGCGAAATAAGTTTTTCAGATCAGATGGAAAGTCAGAAAACTGACATTGGCGCCGTGCGAACCAAATGGGTGCGGTTTGTGATCAAGTCCGTCTACTACGGGTCGGACCCCGATACCGCGCTTTCGGAAGTCGCTTTTGAATGGGAGCCGTGACTTCACGAGATGAACGAACAGTTACAACCTGGGACGGGAAAAACAGTCGGCATAGTCGGAGTTCCTCTGGCTTTTGGCCAGGGCATGCTGGGAGTCGAACTCGGTCCCTCGGCCATTCGCGTCGCTGGTCTCGCCTCCGCCATTGCCTCGCTCGGCTATGAAGTCAACGACCGCGGCGACCTGCGGGTCGATCGTCCTCGAACCTACCCGCGTGAAGGCGAAAAGCTAAAGTATCTCAACGAAGTGTTCGCTACCTGCTCCGCGCTGGCGATTGAAGCTGAAACCATCGTCGATGCGGGCGAAATCCCGTTGACGCTTGGTGGCGATCACTCGATCGCCATTGGATCGCTGTCGGGAATTACCAAAGCGTATCGCAAACATGATCAAACGCTGGGGTTGATCTATCTCGACGCGCATGCCGACATGAACACTGAAGAGACATCGCCGTCGGGAAACATTCACGGGATGCCACTGGCAGTCCTGCTCGGGTATGGCGCGCCGGAATTGGTGGCGATTGGCGGTCAAGGTCCCAAGTTCGAAATCAATGCGTGTGCGCATGTCGGCGCCCGCGATCTCGACCCTGGAGAGCGCACGCTGATCAGAGAAACCGGCATGCGGTTTTTCACCATGCGCGAGATTGATGATCGAGGACTGAGCGTTTGCATCGACGAGGCGATCGCCATCGCGAGCCGTGGCACCGCAGGTTTTGCCGTCACGTTCGATGTTGATGTGTTGGACCCGGGCGACGCACCGGGTTCAGGCACACTGGTGCGTGGTGGGTTCACCTATCGCGAAGCGCACCTCGCGATGGAGAAAATAGCCGAGAGCGGTCAGATGCGTTCGCTGGAGGTTGTCGAGGTTAACACCGCGCTCGATGTGAATAATCGGACTGCTGAATTGGCCGTGGAACTGATTCTTTCGGCCTTGGGGAAAACTATCTTGTAATTGCCACAAAGACACGGAGAAGCCACCAAAAGTTTGCGTTTGGTTTCGTCATTTCTTTTTGACCTGGTGTCTTCGTGGCCGACGATTCGGAAAATGGCAACAAAACTTCGCGTTGGCGTAATTTTCGGTGGTCGCTCAGGCGAACATGAGGTCTCTGTGCGTTCGGCACGCTCGGTCATCGAAGCGATCGACAAGACGAAGTACGAGGTTGTGCCAATTGCGATCACCAAGGAAGGGAATTGGCTGGGCCCAGCAGCAGCCGCGAAGTTGTTTCCCGAAGAGGTGCAGCGGAAGCTGTCCGCAAATGCGCTCAACACCAAAACGAAAGAGGTCGCAATTCTCGGCGACCCGTCGCGTCATGGTTTGATGAAACTGGACACCGGCGATCAAACAACCGAGACACTTGACGTTGTTTTCCCTGTGCTGCATGGAACGTATGGCGAGGACGGCACGCTTCAGGGCTTGCTGGAAATGGCCGCCATACCCTTCGTTGGTTGCGGAACGCTCGCCTCGGCCTGCGGTATGGACAAGGTAACGATGAAGGCGCTGTTCAGAGAAGCGGGCTTGCCGATTTGCGCGCACACGTGGTTTCTACGCGCAGAATGGGAAGGTGATCCAAACAAGGTTACTCGGCGTGTCATCCGTGAAATCGGGCTTCCATGTTTTGTGAAACCGGCGAATCTCGGATCGTCTGTCGGCGTCTCAAAGGCTTCGGACAAAGCGTCGTTCGCGAAAGCCGCCGACCTCGCCGCCCGCTATGATCGAAAGATCATCGTTGAGGAACTGGTGGACGGCCGCGAGATCGAGTGTGCGGTCATGGGAAACGACGAACCGCAGGCAAGCCTGCCGGGTGAATATGTGATTCACGAAGAGTCGGCCCGTTTCCTGGATTACACCGAGAAATACTCGAGCACCGGCAATGTTGAATTCATCGTGCCGGCACATATTTCAAAGAGCGTCATTAAGAAGATTCAGTCGATGGCCGCAAAGGCCTACAAGGCAATTGACGCGTCCGGACTTTCGCGCGTGGATTTCTTCCTCAAGAAAGATGGCGAGTTGCTCGTCAACGAAATCAATACCCTGCCTGGTTTGACCGACGTCTCGGGCTTTCCAAAAATGTGGGAAGCCACGGGCATACCCTTCACACGTGTCATCGACCAGCTTATTCAGTTTGCGCTCGAAAGGCATCGAGAGCGCTCACGAAACGAGACAAGTATCTAGGCTAAGTCTTCCCCGTAATATCGTTCAGTTTCGTTTGCCAAGAA
>Ga0207675_100003714_pt1 | contig 14870 bp, 16 predicted proteins | sample KBSSwiS42_FD_184305 | JGI IMG/M metagenome (GOLD analysis project Ga0207675, IMG submission 184305) | Switchgrass rhizosphere microbial communities from Kellogg Biological Station, Michigan, USA - KBS Switchgrass S4-2 (SPAdes) (version 2) | ecosystem: Host-associated > Plants > Roots >... | reverse complement strand
GCTGGAAAGTTGTTTGAGTCGACGCGAAACTCCTGAACGTTTTCCAGACTCGATTGCAACCTGAAGGGAGAAGGTACTTCGCCGTTCAAGTTTCCCGGCGAGGCGTCGATGATTGCTGAGCCTTCGATCCCATCGTAACGAATCACATTCTGCTGTACCGCGCGCCCGCTGAAACGAATGTCGCCGAATGTTCCCGAGCCACTGTTGACCGAACCCGGCGCCTGTAGATAGAGCTGCGACAATTGCCGTCCATTGAGTGGCAGCGCTTCAACTTCACGCGGATTCACGTTGACGCCCATCGCGGCTGAACCTGTGTCAATCGCGGTGTCGCCCGTAGCCTTGATATCAACCTTGGCCTCAACGCCTGTTGCCTGGAGAACCAGGTCCAGGTTCAATTCCTGGCCCACCAACACCCGTACGTTTGGAAGTCGCACGGTGAGGTTCTGCGCTGATGCTGTCACCGTGTAAAGCGAAGGTTTGAGTGACGCGATGATGTAATAACCAGACTCGTTTGTAGTCGCAGTGCGTTCTTCCGCAGTGCGCTCATTCTTCGCGACCACGGAAGCGCCGGGGACAATTGCTCCGTTTGCATCGGTGACGGTGCCGACAATCCGACCCTGGTCGGTTTGTGCCGAAGCCGAGAGTTGCGTTAGGACGGCAAACGCGAACGTAAAGGCAATTACGAAAATGCGGCGAAACCGCCGGGGGTCTCTCGAGTGCATAAGGATTCTCCTGTGCGTTGTAGTCGTTCCGGTTCAAGAGAAACCTTACGGAAGGCTGGTTAAACCGCTGTGAATTGCGCCTTAAATGTTTGTTAAGTACGGGTGGGCCCGGTGAGGCGCTTCACGCCTTGTTTGCAACGTCAATGAAGAGGCGTAGCCGGTGCAGAATTTCATCTCGGACTCGGCGAAAGACGGTGAGCCGTGTCTGTTCATCCGCATCAACCGCCGCGGGATCTTCAAAGCTCCAATGAATTCGTTTGGTGTTAGCGGGAAACACGGGGCACTGTTCGTTCGCGTTGTCACAAACTGTGATTACGTAATCGAAGTTTTTCCCGGTGAACCCGTCCACAGACTTCGAATGGTGACGCGAGATATCAATTCCAATCTCGCGCATTGCAGTGATTGCTTCGGGCCGCACTTGGGTTGGCGATACTCCCGCACTCGCTACCTCAAACCGATCGCCAGCCAGGTGGCGCAGCAAACCTTCAGCCATTTGGCTTCGTGCAGAGTTGCCGGTGCACAGTATCAACACGCGTTTGCGCTCACTCATTACTAATTTCTTTCGTGCGGCACTACCACTGAATCAGCATCTTTTGGCAACGACGGAACCAGCCAACGGAACAACACGGTGGCGATAAATGCGCCCGCGAGTTGGGCCACAATGAAGCCGGGGGCATCCGCGGGCCTGATGCCGGCGAACGTATCGGTAGCGGATCGCGCGAGCGTCACAGCTGGATTTGCAAACGACGTAGAGGCGGTGAACCAATACGCGGCCGTGATGTAAGCAGCAACTGCAAACGGGACAGTAGACGATCGGAAACGAACGCAACCCCAAATCACTGCCAGCAACCCAAACGTCGCGATGAATTCGCTGAACATCTGCGAGCCGCCGGATCGTTCGCGACGGGATGCAAAGAACAACGGCAGTCCAAACATTACATGTGCGGCGGCAACGCCGACGAACGCTCCACCCACTTGCGCGAAGATGTATGACGGAACTTCGCGCCAGGCGATCCCTCGCTGCCACGCATCTGCAAGCGTCACGGCCGGATTGAAGTGGGCTCCCGAAATTGGACCAAACGTTAGAATGAGCGCCATCAGCGCCGCGCCCGTGGCAATGGTATTGGCCAATAGAGCGATGGCGGTATTACCCGCCGCGAGCCGTTCACCCATGATTCCCGAGCCAACGACCGCGGCCAGTAACATCGCCGTGCCTACTGCTTCAGCAACAACGCGTTTCCGCAACGGATGGTTCACGCGTCACTCCTACGGTGGCCGTCGCGCAACATTCGCCCGCGGCGCTCAAGGTCACTTCTTCCGCGACCTTGGTGCCGCACTCGCAAGGCGCTGTTTCGGCAAGATTGTCTTCCAGTACGACGAACACTTCCCACTCGTTGCCATCCGGATCTCTGACCCAGGTCTTATCCTGTAGCGCATAACAGCAATTCGTCTGCATTTCGTCGCGCGTCAACAGTCCTGCCTGAATCCACTTTTCACGTGTCGCCAATACATCGTCTGTGCCGGCTACCTGGATACCAAGGTGCGACAGCGCTCCTCGTTCGGTGAAAGCGCGTTCGTTCAGTGTCAGATTCAGCGGCGGATTGTGCACATCGAACTTCGCGTAACCGGTCCTGACCTTGCTCGGCTCGATCCCCAGTAGCCTTTTGTAAAAAACGATGCTGCGCTCAACGCTCTTTACGTTCAATGCAAGATGCGCTTTCAGCGCCTTCACCTGTTTCTCGTTACTCATCTTCCTACTCCTTTTGTGTAGAAATGCTCCAGCCCCTTTTTTTATATACGCCTAAGCGAATACGGACGAGCAGTATCGCTCTACGGTGTACATATGTCAAGCCATATATGCTAAGATACGAGCCGTCATGACCGCGAAGCAGAAAATACCGGATAAGGAATTGTTCTTTCGGGCGCTGGCCGATCGCACTCGACTACGTCTGCTGAACCTGATGGGTGGAGATGAGGTCTGTGTGTGCTTTTTCGTCGAGATTCTGAAGACCAACCAGCCGAAGATCAGCCGGCACCTGGCGTACCTACGGCGCGCCGGAATCGTAGGGGCCCGTCGAGAAGGTCAATGGATACACTATCGAATCGTCGAACCCGTGGACCCCGCAGCCGCCCGGGTGTTGAAGGATACGATGTCCTGGTTGGCTAACGATTCCGAAATGCAGCGTGACCGCCAGCGCCTGACCAAAATATGTTGCGCTCCTCAACTTCCCGTAAACATCCAGGGCGCCCCTCGCCCCGCGAATCTAAGCGCGTGAGAACTTATAAAAATCGCCAGTTAACATGAAGTTAACACTGACGTAACAGCCGCGATTTAGGATACGCACCTCTTCTAAATCATGGCTATATCAAACGAACTCAGCAGCGAGATCGCTGCGGCTATTCTTAACGAAAAGAAATCTCCGCAGGAGTTGAGGGAACTCAAGGACGTGATTCTACGAGTGCACTCAGCGCTTCAGAAGATGTCGGCCGACGAGCGCGCCAATCGATTGAGAGGCGACGCGAACCCACCAACGACATTGAAATCCCAGGCTAACCAGTAACGTTTCAATCGCCGCGAGGATGCGTCTCGTTGTTCAAACGGCAAGCGTACGAAACGTGTGTTGAAGTTGGGATCCGATCGTAGTGCGGATGTCGTGAAGAAGTAGCTGGCGCGCAACGGCAGCCCTAACTCAGCGCGCATTTTATTAATGTGATCCTCACACTCGCCGACGTGACCATCAACTTCAGTGTCGCCGGAGTTCATGACGACATGGTCCACTTCGTGTAGCACGCCCCAGCCGACGTCGAAAGCCTGTCGTGCTGCTTCATCGCCGGTGATCTGTTCGAAGTCGGTGAAGTCGATGAGGATCACGTAGACTGAGAGTCCAGCGGCATTACCCTTAATCCAGCGGCCTGGAACGACTCGGCAGAACGCTACGTCTACGCGAGAACTCGCATCTTCAAGAATAATCAGCGTGTTTCCATTGACCGCGCTTGCGAGCAGGCTACGCGCACTTTTTGAACCTTTGTTTGTTTCAGTTGAGTCGAGGGAAAGGGCGCCGTTGTTAGCGAAAGTGAGCTTAGTCGAACCTGTGATCTTCCGCAGTTTGTTCACCAGTTGATCGCGGTGTTCTCGCGAGACATTTTCGCGCAACACTACTCGTCCCGTCGCATTCGCAGCGGCAGGCGAAGAAAGGAAGAGCGCAACGCAAAACGCCGAGAGGCTCAATCTGGTGATCATGGTTCGCCACCGGCGCTGATGTTACCAAAATGTTAACTGCGCGCATACGGAAAAGTTTTATTTCCAGCACGGTCTGAACTGCATCTAACTATCGTCTGAACTGAACGCCTATTTAACTGCTATTTAACGTCAGGGCGGCAAACTAATTTCGTTTAAGAAAGGAGGAGAAATGAAGATGAACGAAAAACGAGAACGCGTCTGTGTCGTTCGTTGCGACTGGTGCGGAGCCAAAATCCGCGAACGAAAAGAACGCGACACGAGCAACGTTTGCCTCAAGTGTTTCTATCGCATCCTCAGCAACTACCTGAGGACGCAGAAGCGAACTGTGTACGGCGAGTTCGTGAGCGATCGCTGATTATGTTAGTCCTCAGGCAAGTCTTTCGGAGTTACAAACCACTCTAACTCCCCTGCGCCTCTCCCGAGTTCACTCCAACTCGCACCATCAATTCTTATCTTCGCCAACGCGCAGGTTGGCATGTGCCTGTTTTCGGGCGTCAAAAAAGCGAGCAGCTCTTCCATTCCGGGATTATGGCCCACCAGCATTGCCGCTTTCGTCTCGTTGGGAATTTCTCGCGCGACTTGAACGAGCGCAGACAGGCTCGCCTCGTAAATGCGCCGGTCAAATTCCGGTTCAACAGCGAGTGAAGCGTGTCGCAGCAGGATCTCCACGGTCTGCCTGGTTCTCACCGATGGCGAGCTAACAAGCACCGAAACACCGGTTTTTTTTGAACCCAGGAACCGGCCCATCATCTCGGCCGCTTCCCGGCCTCGACCCTTCAAAGGACGGTCAAAATCGGCCAAAGACGCGTCTTTCCAGCTTGATTTGGCATGGCGTAAGAGGTACAAAGTTCTCATAAACAACAATCTAACAAGTTCAGTTTCACATTGCTGTAACAGCTATATCCTAGTCTCATGCGCCGATGATCTCGTACGGACAGCACCAATTTCCAGGCAAACTCTTCGTCGTTGAAGGCACCGACGGCAGCGGCAAATCAACACAACTTGCACTGCTCTATCAGTGGTTGAAAGCCGAAGGTTATCCCGTTTTCTTCTCCGAGTGGAACTCATCATCGCTCGTGAAGGATACGACAAAACGGGCCAAGAAACGTCACCTGTTCACACCGGCAACGTTCTCGCTGCTGCACGCCACCGACTTCGCGGACCGGACCGAACGCGACATAATCCCACCACTCAAAGCCGGCGCGATCGTCTTAGCGGATCGTTACATCTACACGGCGTTTGCACGCGACGTTGCGCGTGGTTGCGAACGTTCGTGGGTGCGCGACGTTTACTCCTTCGCGGTCAAACCGACGATGGCCTTCTTTTTCCGCGCGCCGCTAAACATCGCCATCGATCGCATCGTTTCCGGCAGACCGAATCTCAAGTACTACGAGGCCGGCATGGACGTTGGCTGGGCCGACGATCCGGAGGAAAGTTTCACGATTTTCCAGGGCAAGATTTTGGAAGAGTACGATCGCATGGTTTCGGAGTTTGGCCTGACGGTGATCGATGCGAGCCGTTCGATAGAGCGCCAGCAACGAGAAATGCGCATGCTGATTGGCCCCCACCTCAACAAACAGAAGCGCGTGAGGTCCAACTGACAAAGATGCAGTTTTACGGAACGCCGTTACCGGGCGTCGAAAAACAGGAAGATTATCCCGGCAAGCTGATCGTGATCGAAGGCACTGACGGTGTGGGCCGATCGACACACATTGCACTGTTGCGCACGTGGCTCGAGTCGCGCGGTCATGCAGTGCTCGACACCGGGATGACGCGATCGATTCTCGCAGGCCGCGGCATTAAAGAAGCGAAGACCGGACACACGTTGGGCCGGTTGACGATGCAACTCTTTTACGCCACGGATTTCATCGATCGACTTGAAAACGAGATGCTGCCTGCTTTGCGTGCGGGGTTCGTGGTCCTCACAGATCGCTACATCTATTCCGCGATTGCTCGAGCTGAACTGCGCAATATTGAGTCGCATTGGATCCGATCGATCTACGGAATGGCTCTTGTGCCCGATGCAATTTTTTACCTCCGCATCGGAACGGCCCAACAACTTGGAGAACGTTTGCTGAGTTCAGGCCGCGGTTTTGATTACTGGGAATCAGGTATGGACCTGCATCTCGGTCAGGACTTTTACGACAGTTTCATCGAGTATCAAAAGCGGATGTTAAAGGTCTTCGATCGAATGACTAACGAGTACGGTTTTCATGTCCTGAACGCGTCGCGATCCGTACGCTCCGTCGCGGCTGATCTACGCAAGGCAGTCATCAAAGTGCTTGATGAACCGGCGCCTTCTGCGGAAGATAAAGTCAGCGTGATGCCGCCGTTGAGAGACAAAACTACTCCCGCCAAACCGACTTCCAATCTGGTTGACCTCAACAAGAAGGCACTCCCTTGAAGCTTGCCGCGATCGATATCGGCTCCAACTCAATCAAACTCGTCGTGGTCGAAGCTTCCACGAGTGAGTCGTTTACCGTCCTCGCGAGCGATCGCCAGGTTGTCAGGTTGGGCCATGAAACGCTTGTGAAGGGACACATTGGCGACGACGCGATCGAACGAGCGACAAAGTGTCTCAAGCAGTTTCGCACGGTTGCGGAACGCTGTGGCGCCGAAAGAGTTGTTGCGATTGCGACGGCGTCAGTGCGCGAGACGAACAACGCGACGGATTTTATTCGCGCCGTTGAGGAGCAAACGGGTATACGCGTCGAGGTTTTATCAGGAATCGAAGAGGCGCGATTGATTGGCCTCGCCGCCGCGCAAGGCTGCACCGAGAAGAGCGTGACCAGTCTCAACATCGACATCGGCGGCGGCTCAACTGAGATCTCGATCTTTCAAAATCGCGAGCCGCTAAAACTCGTGTCCGTCAAGCTGGGCGCTGTTGGTTTGACGGATCGGTTTCTTCGTTCAGATCCACCTGCCGGCAGCGAACTGAACAATCTGCGCTCCGAGATCAGTGCTTCGCTTGAAGGACCTGTAAGCGAACTTCGCGAACATGGTTGGGACTACACAACCGCGACGTCAGGAACTGCGTTGACGATCGGCGCCGCGTTGAACCATCTCGCGCCTCTTACCGAAAGTACAGTCACACTTCCGCAACTTAAACAGCTCAATCAAATACTTGCGTCGCTCACGATTGCCGAACGTCACACAGTCGCCGGTCTTTCGCCTCAACGCGCTGACATCATCGTCGCGGGTGGTTTTGTGTTGGAAGGAGTGATGAGCGCGCTCGGTATCGAGTCGCTTCGAACCTGCGATTGGTCGTTACGCGAAGGTGTGGTGATCGATCGTTTGCGCGCCAGCGGCTTGTAAACGACGCGACTGGGAACGTAAACGACGCGTAGCGTCGGTTGACTTTAGCCCGGCGTTTCAACGCCGGGGATCTAAGACAAAAAAGAGGAATTAGTCGCGTAGCGACGTCAGTGGCGGGTCTTTCCGGCGAGAAGATCGAGGGCATGCGGTAACACCGGTTTAATAACCGCAAAACTCTCACGCACTGCTTTCGGTGAACCGGCCAAATTGATAATCAACGTACCCGACGCTACTCCGGCAACGCCACGCGAGATCATCGCCATCGGCGTCACACGCAACGACTCGGCACGAATTGCTTCAACAATCCCCGGCGCCTCACGTTCAATAACTTGACGCGTCGCTTCAGGCGTGTTGTCGCGTGGTCCAAGTCCCGTACCACCTGTCGTCAAGATCAAATTGACATCGTCACGCCCGGCGATCTCCTGGAGCGTTTGAACCAGCGGCCCAAGGTCGTCAGAAACAATCCGTGTTTCCACAACCTCAGCACCAATTCCACCGAGCAGTTCAACGAGCGCCGCACCTGAATCGTCCTGACGTTCGCCACGCGAACAGGCATCGCTAACTGTGATCACAACGGCCCGAATCGGAGTGCTCACTTGCCGTGTCTCCTGTGCTCTTTCAACCAACAACGATCCATCACGACCAACAACCCCGCATCGAGCGCACGCTGCGCGGCAGCTTTGTCGATCACGCCTTCCTGCAACCACACAGCCTTTGCGCCCACCGCGATCGCCTGATCAACAGCCTTCCCCGCTTCATCGGAGCGCCGAAACACATCCACCAGTTCTATCTTCTCCGGCACAGCCGCAAGATCCGGATACGCCTTTTCGCCAAAGACCTCCGTCTCGTTCGGATTCACCGGAATCACTTTGTAACCGCTGCGCCTCATGTACGCAGAGACGCCATTCGAAGCACGCCATGTATCAGACGAAAGCCCGACGACCGCGATCGTGCGGCACTCAGCAAGAATGCGACGGATTGTTTCTTCGGAATTGATCTGCACGAAGGTCCCCCCAAAGTTCGTCGATCATTGCACTGACGAAACTGCGTCCATCGACGCGCGCATCGCGTGCAATTCCTGAAGCGAGTGCACGTTCGGCGTGCTGCCCACTCCCGCGGCCGCAATCGCCTCAATCAGCGCCTGTGCTCCGGTCATCGTCGTCACACACGGCACGTTGTATTGCAACGCGGCACGCCGAATCGCCTGTTCGTCAAAACGCGAAACGCGACCCAACGGCGTGTTGATGACCACTGATATCTCACCACTCTTGATGTGGTCCACGATATTCGGCCGGCCTTCGTTCACTTTGAAAACACTCTCAACCGGCAGACCTACTTCGCGCAATCGTGCCGCTGTACCGAGCGTTGCGACCAGTTCAAATCCCAAACGATTCAGTTTACGCGCCAACAAGACCGCCGCGCCCTTGTCCGTATCGTTCACACTCATGAACGCTTTTCCGGTCGTCGGCAAACTTACATTGGCGCCCATCATCGCTTTGCCGTAAGCCTCTCCAAACGAATCGCCGATACCCATCACTTCGCCGGTCGAGTGCATTTCCGGACTCAGAATCGGATCGACTCCGGGAAACTTCGCAAACGGAAACACCGGCGACTTGATGAAGAAACGCTGGACCGTCAGCTCCTCCGGCAGGTTGAAATCTTTCAGTTGCTGACCGGCCATTACCAGGGCGGCGATGCGCGCGATGGGAACACCCGTCGCTTTGGAAACAAACGGCACCGTGCGTGAAGCGCGTGGATTAACCTCCAACACGTAAACACGATGGTCCTTGATCGCAAACTGGATGTTCATCAACCCGCTAACCGACAACGCGCGCGCCAACTTCTTCGTGTAGTGACGCATTGTTTCCAGGTGCTCCGGATCGATTCGCACGGGCGGCAACACGCATGAAGAGTCGCCGGAGTGAATGCCGGCCTCTTCGATATGCTCTTGAATTCCCGCGATCACGCATGCCGTCTCATCTGCTAAAGCGTCGACGTCAAACTCCGCGGCTTGCTCGAGAAACTTGTCGATCAGCACTGGACGATCGGGAGTAAAACCCACAGCGGTGAGCACGTATTTCTCGAGTTGCTCCTGATCGTAAACGATCGCCATCGCGCGTCCGCCGAGAACGTAACTCGGACGGACCAGCACCGGATAACCGATGCGTCCCGCAACCTCACGCGCTTCTTCAACCGACGCCGCCATTCCGTGCTCCGGCTGCGGGATGCCGAGTTCTCTTAACAACGATCCGAACCGCTTGCGATCTTCTGCGAGGTCGATCGAGTCAGGCGAAGTCCCAATGATTCGCACGCCGGCTTTGTGCAACCGCATTGCGAGATTCAGCGGCGTTTGTCCGCCAAACTGCACGATCACGCCTTCGGGTTTTTCCACGTCGACGATGTTCATCACATCTTCAAACGTGAGTGGCTCGAAATACAGACGATCGGATGTGTCGTAGTCAGTGGAAACAGTTTCGGGATTACAGTTGACCATGATCGTCTCGAAGCCGGCCTCGTGCAGCGCGAACGATGCGTGGCAACAGCAGTAATCAAACTCGATTCCCTGTCCGATGCGGTTTGGACCGGAGCCGAGGATCATGATCTTGCGCCTGCCGGTCGGCGCTGCTTCGTCTTCAGTCTCGTAGGTTGAATAGAGATAAGGCGTGTGCGATTCAAACTCTGCGCCGCACGTGTCCACGCGTTTGTAAACCGGCACGATGCCCAACTCCTTGCGCCGCGCTCGCACTTCATCTTCGGAGCGCTCCGTCAGATAAGCCAGCCGGCGATCGGACAATGCAACTTCCTTAAACGCCCGCAGATCTTCGGCAGAAATGTCTTCGAGTTTTGTTCCCTCAATTCCACGCTGAATGTCCATCACTTGCTGTAACTGATCCAAAAACCACGGATCGATCTTCGACAGACGGTAAATCTCCGAGATGGGCCAATTGTGTTGCAGCGCATATGAAATGTAAGAGAACCGGTGCGAGTTTGGCCGCGCGAGTTTGCGTTGCAACTCATCATCTGAGATGTCTTCGAGTCGCAGCGGCTTAACTGCTTCCAACGATCGCAGCCCTTTGAACAGCGCTTCTTTGAACGTGCGTCCAATTGCCATTACTTCGCCGACAGACTTCATCTGCGTGCCGAGCACGTCTTCTGCTTCGCGAAACTTCTCGAAATCCCATTTCGGAATCTTCGCCACAACGTAATCGATCGTCGGTTCAAACGAGGCCGGCGTCTTGCGCGTGATGTCGTTGGGAATCTCGTCGAGCGTGTAACCAACTGCAAGCTTTGCGGCGATCTTCGCGATCGGAAAACCTGTCGCTTTGGAAGCCAGCGCCGAGGAACGCGAAACACGCGGATTCATCTCGATGATGCGAATGTCGCCGTTCTCCGGGTTAACTCCAAACTGAATATTCGAACCGCCCGTTTCCACGCCGACTTTCCTGATCACGCGGATCGCCATGTCGCGCATCAACTGGTACTCGCGATCGGTCAGCGTCTGCGCCGGCGCAACCGTGATCGAGTCGCCGGTGTGTACACCCATCGGATCGAAGTTCTCGATCGAACAGATGATCACGACGTTGTCGGCAAGGTCGCGCATCACCTCGAGTTCAAACTCTTTCCAACCCAGAATCGACTCCTCAATCAACACTTCGTGAATAGGCGATGCAGCCAAACCACCGCGAACGATCTCTTCAAACTCCTCCGGGTTGTAAGCAATGCCTCCGCCAGTGCCGCCGAGAGTGAATGACGGCCGAATGATTGCCGGGTAATTCGTTAACGCAACTATCTCGCGCGCTTCCTCCCACGATTTCGCGAACCCACCGCGGGGCATTTCGAGACCCGCGTCGTCCATTGCCTGCTTGAATAGTAGACGGTTTTCCGCAACTCGAATGGCGTCGCGGTTCGCGCCGATCATCTCGACGTTAAACTCGTCGAGCACACCTGCTTCGGAGAGTGCAATCGCGAGATTCAGCGCTGTCTGTCCGCCGACTGTCGGCAGGAGCGCATCCGGACGCTCGCGGCGGATTATTTCGGTAACCGCAGCAACTGTGAGTGGTTCGATGTAGGTGATGTCGGCGGTTTCAGGGTCAGTCATGATCGTGGCCGGGTTGGAGTTGACCAGCACGATCTCATAACCCTCTTGCCGCAGTGCTTTGCAGGCTTGCGTGCCGGAGTAGTCAAACTCGCAGGCCTGGCCGATCACGATTGGACCGGAACCGATGATTAGTATCTTGTGAATGTCAGTGCGTTTGGGCATCTATACAAGGTCCGGCCTGCGTCGTCTCCGGTAGTCCTCCCCGTCTATCACCACGTTGGTACACATTTCATAAAGGCGGCTGCGCAAACGATAGGTAACTCGATCAGCGAGCAGTTTCTGATTATCAGAGCCCGGTTGGTCGAGATAGTTTGTTGTGAAAATCGTTAGTTTTTTATCGTTATAGCGCTTGTTGATAATCTGGTACATCGTATCCAACACCCAGTCTGTGGGGACGGTGGCGCCGAGTTCGTCGAGCACGAGCACATCCGCCCGGTAAACGGGTGCGAGCACCTTGAACTCCGATGACTTCGAAACTGGATTGTAGGAGTCCTGAATTTCTTTGAGCAGCGATCCGAACTCGTAGAACACGCCGGCGAAACCTTTGTCGATTAGATCCCGCAGGATTGAAACTGCAAGATGCGTCTTTCCGACACCGGCAGCACCCATGAACAACAGTCCACGATCGACTGCGGGGTACTCATTGGCGAATGTGTGAGCGTAGCGAAGTGCGTTGTCCTGTGAAGTGCCGGGATCGCTAATGAAATTAGAAAAGGAACACTTTTCATAACGTGGAGGAATTCGCGCTACGGCCGTCAGCTTGCGCGAACGTTCATGCCTGCGGCACGGACAAGGGATCGCGCCTTTGACCGGATCCAATTTGGTTCCAGTGCCAAAGCACTCTGTGCAAACTTCTGTACTCTGTTTATTACGGAGTTCGCCTTCGTCGATCACCCATCTCACCTGGAGGAAATTTAGGTTAACCTATACTACCTTATGTTACCTCTGAGATATAACAGGCGTTGAGTCTTACGGGAGAGATAAAACACCGGATGAATTTGATTCAGTCATTACTCAACAAACTCGGTCTCACACGGATGAACGCCAAACGTCATCCAATCCGCGTATTCCTGTTGGACGATGACGAACGACGCCATCGCTGGTTCACAACTCGCTTCAAAGGTGACCTTGTAGACATTGCTCACAATGTCGCCGAAGCAAGGCGTCTCTTGAGCGCTGGTTCTTACGACGCGATCTTTTTAGATCACGATCTGCATCCGGAACACTACAACGCGGAATCCACCGATGACGAGCGAACCGGTTACGCAGTTGCGCTGTGGCTTTGCTCAAATCCCGAACTGCAACGCGCTTCGACAATCCTCGTGCACACGCGAAATGCAGACGGCGCAATGCGCATGGTCGGCGAGCTGCGCCGCGCCGGACGCAGTGCGGATTACGTTCCATTTCCTCTACTTGCTGAAAGAATAAAGAGTTACTGGCAACGCTAACTGTGCTTCAGTCCAGCCCGAGTTGCCAGAAAAAGAATGCCCAAATGTCTGCATAACGATCGATGATCCTGCTCGTTGCGGGACTACCTCGATGTCCCGCGTGCGTCTCTTTGCGCAACAGGACCGGGTTCTTCGACACGTTTGCCTCCAACCATGCAGCGTGCATTTTGTAGCCGTGCCAGGGAGCGACACGATCGTCGTTGTCTGGAATCACTGTGAGTATTGCAGGCGCTTCGATCTTGTGCGGTAACGTGTGATACGGACTGTACTGCATCAAGTAATCGTGCGTATGCGGGTCTTCAGGTGAACCGTAATCGGCGATCCAGTGCTGTCCGCCGTGCGCTTTGTGAAAGCGAGCCATGTCGGTCACGGGCGCGCCGGCCACAACCGCCTTCCACAGACAGGGGCGTTGCACCGCGACGGCGTTGACCGATAAACCGCCATTGCTCCACCCAAAACAACCCAATCGCGCGGAACGCGTGTAACCCTGTGAAATCAGCCACTCTCCGGCGGCGATGAAGTCATCAAACGTTTTCTGCTTGTTCTCGCGCATGCCGGCGCGGCGCCACTCTTCGCCAAACTCTCCACCCCCTCGTGCATTGACGACTGCATAGATTCCGCCGCGTTCAAGAAACGGAATCACGTGCGCCGTAAAGGCAGGCAACAGACTGACACCAAAACCGCCATATCCGTGGATCACCGCAGCGTTGTTGCCGTCGCGTTCGATTCCTTTTTTGTGAAGCAGAAACATCGGTACGCGCGTCTTGTCGCGCGATTCAAACCACACCTGGTCGATGTCAAACAACGACGGGTCAAAAGGTATTTCGCGTTGACGAAAAAGTGAGTATGCGAGCGTGTCGAGATCCAGGCGATACATAGTTTTCGGCATAAGGAACGACGAAAACGAAATCAACAGCTCTTCTGACTCCGGCTCTGCGTTAAGCGAATTAATACTTCCGGCAGCAGGCAATTCGATATCTTTTATTAACTTTCCCGCCAGTTCATACACGCGCAGCCGTGACGAAACGTTCTCGAGGGTTTCAACAAAGAGGTAGTCTCCGACCGGCGCCCACGTTCTGAGAGGATGCGCGCTTTCCGCGATCACATTTGCAGGAACGATGTTGCCGGTGGCGATATCCGGGAACCTCATTGCCACGAGTTTGCCCAATGGCGCGTCATGATTCGTCTGGAAGTAGAGCGTGTCTCGATGAACTGCTGTAGCGCTGATAAATGCGTCGACATCGCGAATGATGGGAAGAAAGCGGTGTTGCGGATCTTCGCGATCCAGAAGATAGAGTTCCGAGAAAGGCGAAGCTCCCGATAGATCCTGGACCAGCACAATCAAATAGCGACCGTCGGACGAAATTTGCGGGTAGGGCGTCTGTTCTCGCTTGAGAGATTCGCCGAACACCATCCGGTCTTCGCGCCAAGCGGCGCCCAGCTGGTGGAAAAAAAGCTTGTGATGGAATCGCGCCTCTGCGGCGGGTACGGCGTGAGCACAACGCGTGTAGTAGAAGCCACTGTTATCAGCCGACCACGCAACGCGGTTCTTCGTGTGCCATGCGTGCGCGACCGGATTCACGTCGCCGGGAATCGCATCCGGCAAGAGTGCTTTGCTCGCCACGTCCATTACGTAGAGCGACATGCAGGAGCTTCCGGCTGAGGACAGGCGGAATGCGATCAACGAGCCGTCGGGAGATGGGTGCGCATCTGCAAGCGTGATCGTATCGTCAGGGCTCAACTCAGCGGGATCAAGCAACAACTGCGGCGCACCGTCCGGTGCATCCTGGTAATAAAGCGCCGGGAGTTCCCGATCTTTCAAACGTTGGCGAAAGAAATATCGATGTCCGGCTTTGGTGATATCGCCGGCATTATCGGTTCGCATCAACTCGTCCAAGCGACGCCGAATCCACTCGCGCGATGGCCGAGGCGTGAGTTGGGCCATCGTGTACTCGTGCTGCTCCGACACCCAGGCTCGCACAACCGGAGTGTCCTCTTCCATCCAGCGGTATTTGTCTGTATTCATCTGTGGCTTAGAATAATAG
>Ga0207675_100003713_pt1 | contig 14870 bp, 9 predicted proteins | sample KBSSwiS42_FD_184305 | JGI IMG/M metagenome (GOLD analysis project Ga0207675, IMG submission 184305) | Switchgrass rhizosphere microbial communities from Kellogg Biological Station, Michigan, USA - KBS Switchgrass S4-2 (SPAdes) (version 2) | ecosystem: Host-associated > Plants > Roots >... | reverse complement strand
ACCTCGACACGGTGTTCGAAAAAGACAGCCCGTTTCAAACCTATCAGCAGCTGTCTGAAACCTCGGCCATGGGCCCGGGGATCTGCGACATGAAGGGCGGGAACGTCATCATGTTGCTGGCGCTTCAGGCGCTCACCGACGCGGGAGCGCTGGATGATCTTCATGTGGTTGTTGCGCTGATCGGGGATGAAGAAGACTCGGGCTTGCCGCGTGAGCTGGCGCGACGAGATCTCATCGAGGCGGCCAAGCAATGCAAGGTCGTGCTCGCGTTCGAAAACGCGGATGGAAACGCCAACTCCGCGGTCGTGGCGCGACGTGGAGCAAGCTCGTGGACGCTCAATACCTCGGGCCGGCGATACCATTCGTCCCAGATTTTCCGCGACGATGTGGGGAGCGGCGCGATCTTCGAAGCCGCGCGCATCTTGAGCGCGTTTCACGATTCGCTGACCGGTGATCCCCTTCTCACCTTCAATCCCGGCCTCATTCTAGGCGGATCCCAGATCACCTACGACGACGAGCGAAGCCGGGGAACCGCGGAAGGCAAGAGCAACGTGGTCGCCGACACTGCGACCGTGTCGGGAGACCTTCGCACCGTGTCTCCGCAAGATCTGGAGCGGGCGAAGAGCACCATGCAGCGCCTCGTCGCCATGCACTATCCGCAAACCCGAGCGGACATCACCTTCGATGACGGATATCCGCCCTATCCGCCCAGCGAGGGCAATCGGCGGCTCCTGGAGATGCTCGATCAAGCGAGCCGCGATTTGGGATTCGAGCCTATTCAGCCCGTTGACCCCGCGCGAGCCGGTGCTGCCGATATCTCGTGGACGGCCGGCATCGTGCCCATGGGCCTGGACGGCCTGGGATTGAAGGGGAGCCAGGGGCACGTGCTCGATGAAACCGCCGACTTACGCACGCTTCCCATTCAGGCCAAACGCGTCGCGCTATTGCTTCAGAGATTGTCGAAAAATCACGCCCGATAGGAACCCTCGGTTTCGTCAGGTGTAGAATGATGAAAGCACCCTAGGGCTTCAGGGCCGCTTCTTCCCTCATCCAAACGGCCGGATGGGAGGTCCTCATGGTTCGGGACTCCGCAGTTCTCCTTATTGCAGCGCTGTCTTTTCTCGGTCTTGCCTGCTCGGACAGCGGCGATCCTGCGGGCAATGCTGGCGATGGATCGCGCGACTTTCAGGGCTCCATCGACCCCAACGCGGGGACGTTCGTCCTCCAATCGATCGATTCGACGACAGTTGATGGTGTCCGCATTCGCGTGGATCTCATTGGGTCGAATCTCGAAGTCGATCCGGACTCGTCAATCGTTGCCCTCGATGTCAGCATTCACAACGCCGGCAACTCTCCGCTGTATGCCCCTGGCGAGATCATTATCGGCATGCGTGAGCCCTGCATCGTGCCGGAGAATGCCGATCGTAGCGATTGCTTGCCCTGCGCGATGATATGTGGCTGCTGCGTTTACGCGTTCGACTACTCCTCACGTCTTGGTGAAGACAGCATCCTGAGTCCGGGCGAAACCTCGGGGGCCAGGCGCTGGCAGTTCAAGGATCCGGGTTTGCATGCGTTCTCTTTCTTGGCGAGAGCTAGATTCGGTTTGGGTCCCGATCGCCCGCGAATCGAAGGCACGGTGTTTGCGGACAAGAACGCGAACGGACACTTCGATGACGGAGAGGCTGGATTCGGCGGTGGTCACATCGAGGTGAATGGTCCAATGATCAACAGTGTGACCATCCAGGTCCCCGGGGACGGCCATTACGTGATCCCGGTAACCGCACCCGGTCTCTACTCGTTGTTGGCTGTGCCGCCGCCGACGTTCGCCGCGGTGCATCCGACGACGCCGAACCCGTTACAAGTGCTTCTTCCCGATGGCGAAAGCTATCTGCATGCCGATTTCGGGTTCGCAAATGACGTGCCGCCGCCCGGTGATGTGCAACTGGTCGGCTTTTGGGAAGAACCTCCGGACTCGCTGCCCCAAGATTCATACAGACTCATTGACGTGCACTTGGAAGGCACGATTCTGGTGATTCATGTTGGCTTCAGCGGTTGCTCCCCGGATGGGCCCTTCGCCCTGTTCATGCTCGACGGTTTCATCGAGACGAATCCAGTCGGTGCGAAGGTGGTCCTCTCCTTCGATTCACCGAACCCGACCTGCACGGCATATTGGGAGCGCACGTTTCGTTTCGACTTGAACCCGATCCTGCTTCGATTCGTGCGCACGTATGGTCACGGTGGACAGGTCGTGGTTCATTTCGTCGATCATGAGGGGCACGTCCACGATTTTGTCATCGAGGCGGTGACGGGGAAGTAACTCCGTTGCGTTTTGTCGACGCCCCATTGCAAAACGCCGCGGGGAACGGGCTCAAGTAGCCTATATCGCTAGTCTTCAGGCATATGCCTTGCTTTGAGGCGAGACGGGAGACTGTTTCTGCTTCGGCGAGGAGGGTGACGTATGCCCAGACGGACGTGGGTGATTCCCAGCAGTCAGAATGCGCATGCTAACGGAGGACGTAGCGCGTGGGCGCGCCCGCGCATGCCGCAAAACCGGTTTGCGAACGCACAAGAGCGCTCGTTACCTACGCCAACCCAGCGTCGTTCGGATCTTCCCACCGCGCAACGGCCCGGCCGCACGTTGACCCTGGCTTACTTCCTGGGCCCTCTGAGCGCTCTCGCTTCCAATGCCGGCCGCGCCAACCGTTTTTGGCTCCTCATTGGCGCTGCGTCCACCGCCATTGGTTTGGTGGCGCTATTTCAAGGTCAGGACATGACCTGGAAACTGCAGCACGGAAGTGGATACGGCGTGCTCTGGCTGACACTCTTCGGCATTGCATGGTTCGGCACGTGCGTCGCGTGGTCGCAAGGTGTGACCATGGCGGGCCATGAAGTTTCGGGCGGGATGAACCGTCTTCCCAAAGCGGCCGGTAATCCATGGTTCATTGGATTCGTAGGCGCCCTGTTTCCCGGCTTCGGCTTGTCGTTGTCCGGCTATCCACGTCGGGCCGGCCTGGCGATTCTGGGTTACTGTGCGCTGGGTTTGGGCGCGCTCATTCTCTTGAACGGCCATGATCTTTGGATCTGGAACAAGATCTCGCATTACGGCGGCTTTCCAGTGCCGAAGGTCGAGCTGGTGTACATCGTGGCCGCCGTGCTCACGATCGTTGGCATCGTGGGATGGCTCGTGCAATTACTGGATGGGATCCGACTCGCCGGACGCAAGGCCTATGCAGGCTCGGATCATGGCGACGTGTTTGCATTTGCGTTGATCGCTACGATGGCGGTTTTTGCCGCGGTCTTCCGGCCCGTCGCATTCGCGGCTGAATTCGATCACCTTGCCGAGTGGGGGCAATCGAAAGGGTTCCGGATCACCCCATATCTGTTTGCCACAGCGGCCACGCATCTCGACCCGTCGCGCCCCGACTATGCCATGCGGGTCGCGGACATTGAGGACGCGCGCGGCAACAAAGCAGCAGCCAAGGGCATTCGGACCGAGCTTCATTCCGATTGGGCGATCTACCGTTCGTTCGCCGAGCCGGTGACGAAGAAGTCCGTTCCGGTTCAGGCGGCTGGCTTTGGTGGCCCTACCGCGCCGATGCCGCCGGCCGGGAAGCTCGTTCAAACTGTGACCAGCCCAGTGACGGCGACCCCGGTTCCAATGGGTCCGGAACCGCCGCCGGTGACCCAAGCCTCTGCCAACGAGACTGCGCCGCCCGCGGCTCAAGGATTGAGCGCATCGTCTCCGGTCACGCAAGGTGTCGCAGTTCCGTCTTCACCGGTGAAGATCACCACATCTGCCAAAGCGGCGACGACCACAGTAAAACCCGCCGCCAAGACCGCGAAGAGCACCAAAAAAACCGCGACCGTGCATCGCTCGTCGCCATCGAAGCCGGCGACGACGTCGACCACCACGCCAACTACGACGAAGACGCCGTAGCCCGCCTCTCTCCTTCAAATAATTCTCGAATCGAACCCTCAGCGGTTATGTTAAATTATTGTCGGCTCCGGCGAGGCATCCATGCGACTGCTCGTGATCTCTCCTATCCTCCTTCTTACCGCCTCCTACTTCTCTTGCTATGTGAACACGTTTGATTCCACGAGCTATCTTCAGGTTCACATTTCCAGCGAGTCCGGAAACGTCCCGGGAGCGAGTGCGGAGATCTGGAAAACCACGCACGGTCAGGACGTGATGGTGACGAGCCAGAAGACAGGATCCGACGGGTTGACGACGTTCGAACTACCGCCAGGAACGAGCGAAGTGCGCGTCCACTTCGGACGGTCAGCCAGCTACGAATCGGAAACGGTGAGCCTCAAGGCCGGGGAAACCCAGACCGTCGAGTTCTTCGACTGCACGACATGTGATCGCTGAGGATCAGGGGTTGAGCAGCCCCGCCGCGATGAGGCCGGGCAGAATGACCGCAACCAGCGCCTCGCCGGCGATGAACCCAGAAGCCACGGGAATCACGTAGGTTTCCGCGCTCTTGGGATGCAGCTTCCGCCACACCACCTCGACCACGCCGCCGGCGAACATCGTCGCCACCGCGCTCGCCGGCACCAGCATGCCGATCCCGACCCCGGTCGGAGACGGAACCCAAGTGCGGATATTCTTCTTTTGCTCGAGCACGGTGAACAGAATGCCGAGCGCGGAGCCAATCACGAGCGCATAGAGGGCGCTGGGATGGATGGAAGAAAATCCCTGGGAGAGAAGCTTCGCAAACCCCACCCATTTCTGAGAGATGGGGCTTTGCAGGCCGGTGTCGCCGCCGATCCCATAGGCGTCGCGTAGGATCGGATACATGATGGCCACCGAGGCCGCTCCAACGGGAACGGCAATCAAGTTCATCCAGGTCAGATATTTCGGAGTCGATCCAATCATCTCTCCGGTTTTGTAGGTCTGCATGAGACCTTCAGACTCGGATGCGATCGATCCCGTGACACCGCTTGCCACCATGTTGGATTGCACGTTTCCGGGGGCGAGCAACCCGAACACGCCCTGCATCAAGTTCGATAGCGCGCTGATCGGTCCCCAGTTCGTTTCGCCGAGCACGCGAAGCCCCACCAGCATGAGCGGCAAAGTGAACACGATCGCCAAGCTGCTTTGCCAGAGCGGCATGTGCAGCCCGAAGTACTGGAACACCATGAGTCCCACCGCGGCAATGGCGACGCCGCTCACTACCCAACGCATCGGAAAATCCGTGGATTCCACTTGTGCGCCGGAGAGGCTCTTGAACGTCTTCATGAGGATGTTCCAGCGCAAAAACAGCGCGGCCAGTCCTCCGGCGACCAGCATGCCGGTGGCCGGCCACATCACCCACAAGAGCACGTCGTTACGATGCGCGTCGGCGGCCAGAATCCCGTTCTGGAAGAGAAGCACCGGAGCAATCACCCACGCCGCAATGAGACCCAAAAGCATGCTGGCGTTGATGCGCATGCCCACGATCATTCCCGAACCGAGATTGAGCCAGCTCAAGCTCAACCCGACACCGGTGACCTGAGAAAACCGATTCACATTGATGTGCCAGGTGTCGGTCATTGGCTTGAAAAAGCGCAGCACGTACTTCGTGGTGGCGAACATGGTGAGTCCCGAAACCACCAGCGCCGCAACCATGGAACGCGCGGTGCGCTTGGCTTCCGGGCCGCGCGAATCGAGCACGATGAGCGTTTCGCCCGCCGCCACACCGTCGGCATAGGTGAGTTTTTCGTCCACGATGAAGTGGCGCCGCATGGGAACGGCCAGAAGCACACCCAGAATGCCCGCCGTGGTCAGCCAGAGAAAGCTCCCCATGCGCGACAAATGAAACGTGAAACCGAGCGAAGTATCGCGCTCGAGGAGATCGAACGCCGCCATGAGCACGCACAAGAACGCGGTTTGGCCGGCTGCCGTGCCGGCAGTTTGCACGATATTGTTCTGCCAACGATTCGCGGGAGAGGTGTTCTTCACGAAGAGCGCCGTAACGCTGGTGATGACGCCCAGCAAGATGTAACCGAAGAACGCCGAGACCACCGAAATGTTCGGCCCGAATCCCAGCTTGAGGACGACATAGGGATAGGACGCGCCGATGAGGGCCGCCACGAGGAGACCCACGCCGACGGCGGCGGGGGTGAACTCAGGGGCTCCGGCGGGTTTCCTTGCCAGATGTGGTTCGGGCGGGGGCTCGGCGAGGCTTGTTTGCGGGCGGGTGGCTCGATTCATAGCCGCGTACCCTAGCACTCCGGCGAGGGTTAGAGAATCCCTGCTAGAATGCGCCTCGTCCGCCCCTCTTATCCATCGAAAGGACGCATTCATGGAACGAGCGGTCCAGCCTTCCCCGGCGGCTCCCCTCCCGAACGAGAGCTTCTTCGCTCAGCTCGCCAATTTTCCCCGCGCGTTCTGGATGGTCAACATCATGGAGATGCTGGAGCGGCTCGCCTATTACGGGGTGCGTGTCGTCATCCCCATCTACATCGCCCAGGCCGACGAGATAAACGGTCTACATTTCACGCAGGTCCAGAAAGGCGACATCTTCTTCTGGTGGGCGCTCGTACAGGCCGGCGTTCCCGTGTTTTCGGGGGGCTTCGCGGATCGATACGGCTACAAGCGCACGATCTTCTTTTCGATCCTGATCAAGATGACCGGCTATTTGCTGATGGCCACGCAGCGATCCTATTACCCGTTCATGTTCGGGTGTCTCGTTTTGGCCTTCGGCACCGCGATTTTCAAGCCCGGTCTGCAAGGCACGTTGTCCCAAACCCTCACCAAGAAAAACTCGGGGACCGGCTGGGGCACGTTTTACATGCTGGTCAACATCGGCGGATTCCTGGGGCCGCCTCTCGCGCATTACTTGTACGGCGTCTCCTGGCCGACGGTGTTCTACGGTTGCGCCATCATCGTTTCTCTCAACTTGTTGATGCTGTTGACGTACCCCGCCCTGCCTTCGGGCGGAGATTTGAGTGGCGGCGTTTGGCGCATAACCAAGCGAACCCTGCGTAATCTCATCCGTCCGCGTCTCTTGGCATTCATCCTCATCATGTCCGGGTTCTGGCTCATGTTCATGCAGCTATTTGACCTCTTGCCCAACTTCATCGTGGACTGGGTGGACTCGAGCAGCATCGTCAGAACGTTGCATCTGGGCTCCGCCTTCACCGCCCAAACGCCGCGGGGCACGATGGTGACTCAGGAATGGCTGATCAACCTCGATGCCGGGCTCATCATCCTGTTCGTGGTATGGGTGTCCTGGCTGGTGAAACGCATGCGCCGCGTCACGTCGATTTTTTGGGGCATCGCGCTCGCGTCGGCCGGACTCCTCATGTCTGGAATATCCATGTCCGGTTGGTTATGCCTGCTTGGCATCGGCGTGTTCGCGGTGGGGGAAATGCTCTCCTCGCCCAAGATGAACGAATACCTGGGCGTGATTGCGCCCGATGGGGAAAAAGCGCTGTATATGGGTTACGCGAACATGCCGACCGCGATCGGCTGGGCGTGGGGTTCGAAGCTGGCGGGCCACATCTATGACGGGATGGGGGACAAGGCCAATCTCGCCTTACGTTATCTGTCTGAACATCAAGGCATCACGTCCGGAGTGTCACGAGAAGACGCTACGGCGAAGCTGGGTGAAGTCCTGAATTTGAACGCCGCCCAAACAACGACGCTCCTTTGGAATACCTATGGCCCGTATCGCGTGTGGTATCCGTTTGCCGCGATTGGTGTCGCGTCGGCGGTCGCAATCTTTTTCTACGCGCGATGGGTGCGTCGCTACGAAGCGCCGGATATCTGACCTTTTTTGTCGGAGAGCCTAGCCTTGCTTGGCAGCGGCTAGCCCCCGGTTAGAAAGCGCCGGAGACGCGCAGGCGCACCCTTCAATTTCAATCCTTCGCGGGCCACCTGCGCCGCTTGGTTTGCTTTTCCCTGGCGCCACAGAGTTTCGGCCAGCGTGTCACGGTAGTTTGGATTGTCCGGGGCGATCCTGATGGCATGGGTGGCCAGCGTTTCAGCTTGGGCCGCCTGGTCGAGCTCGGTCGCGAGAATCCAGGCGAGGTCATTCAACGCGCTGGCGTTTTCGGGAGCACGTCGCAGACATTCTCGCCAGGCTAGGGACGCCTCCTGCACTTTGTGTTGTTGATAGAGCACCTGAGCCAGCGTGTCGAAGTAATCCGGCTTCTGCTCATCGAGGGCAATGGCGCGCCGGACGAAGCGTTCCGCTTCGGGAGCGCCTCCGGGTTCCGCGGCCAAAGCCCGGGCTATGGAATTCAACGCGTCGGCATCGTTTGGAGCCAGCTCCAGGTAGAATCTCCACGCTTGGACCGCCTCCTCCGGGGTACCGTCATTTTCCATGGCCATAGCCAGATATTTTCTAGCCAGCGCGTGCTGGGGATTTCGGGCGAGAATGGCCTCGAGCTTGGATCGGGCCTCTTTAAAGCGCCCTTCGTGAATCCAAATGATGGTCTCGTTCACTTGGGATCCGATATCCCCGGAGTTGAGGCGCAGGGCTTCCGCAAGCGGCACCTCGGCCTCCTGGAGTCTGTGCTGTCGAATCAGGAGCGCGGTCTCTTGAGCCCAGGGCATTTGGAATTCAGGCGCCAGCTTCTGACTGTGATGTAGCGCCTCCAGCGCGTCTTCATAACGCCCGGCTTCCTCGAGGGAAACGCCATAACCCGACCAAACCCGAGGCGATCGAGGCGTCACCCGTCGAGCGTATTCAAACAGGGAAAGATTGTTTTTCCAAAACGGCAAGTATGAGCTCGTGACGCATCCGTACACTCCGATGAGGCAAAACGACAGCGAGAAGGAAATGAGTAATCGTCGGCGCGAGGGTTTTGCTGAATGGAACGTGAAGAGAAGGGCGCCGGCAAGTAGGCTCCATCCCGCCGAAGGCCAGAAGAGAAGGCGATCCGCCATCGTGGTGCCGACGTTCATGAACACGTTCATGGTGAGGAGAAAGGCCAGACCGATCCAGGTCCCCGCGGCAAGACACGCAAATCCGAATGGGCTCTGCCGGCGGTTCCATCCGAGGAGGAGAAGCGCCGGCCACCCCAAAAAGAGTAAGCAGCCGGCAAGAAAAGAGGGTGTGAAGAGACTGCCCGACAGCGCCACCGTATCGCCCGAGTAATCCGGCGAGAGTGACAACGGCAAGACGAGGTGACCGAGATACACCCCCGCGACTCGAATCCCGCCTTCCAAGCGAGACATGCCGTGTAACAAGACCAGCCCGTTGTCCACCGGTGTGATGACTTGATGGGGAATGTTGATCCAACCGCCCAGCGCGTGGTGACGGAGAAGAAAATGACCGCCAAGTCCGGTGACGTATCCCGCGAATGCGGGCCTGGCGCGGGCGAGCGGGGCCTTCAGGGCGGCGTGAAGCGGTAATACGATGATGGCAAGAGACCAGGCGCTTTCTTTACTTCCCGCAGCGAGGAAAGCAAGTGCCGTAAACGCTAGAAACGAAGCAACGGGATTGCTTTTAGGACACCTGATGCGATGCAAGTGAAGATGGAGGGCGATCAGGATCCAAAGCGCGGCCAGAAGCTCGGCCCTGCCAACCAGCCCAGCCACCGCCTCGACATGGGTGGGATGCGCCGCGAATAGAAGACCCGTGACCAGACTCAATCCGGAGCCGAAACCGATGGCCTGACTCAATGCCACAAGCAGCCCGGTGATTGCGGCATGCAGGCAGACATTGAGCAGATGTCTCGCCCAGAGCGGCGCACCCATCTTGGATTCCAGCCAAAACGTAGACGACGTTACGGGGCGATAGAGCCCGCCTCCGGTGTACTGACCGTGCCAATAGGGTTGAGTCCACACGCTGGACCATGGATCGATCGTCGCTTGACCAGGAGGGGGAACCTGCACGATGTCGTCCAGCGTCCGATCGAAGGACACTGAAGGCAAATAGATGAGGAATGCCAGAAGTGCGGCGAAAAGTACCGGGCGCATGAGACCGATCGAAACGATAATTGATCTATGGGGTCGAATGCGAACGAAGAACCGGACCCGGTGAGGCCCGAGTGAACCTACGAGAAGGCGCTGAGTGCGTTAGCGCACGCGCCAGAGCGTAGCGTGCCCCTGGGCTCCCGTTTTACGGACGTCGAAGCGGGCGCTCTGGCCCACAATCATTCCCGAATCGTTCATGTCGTGGCCGAAGCTACTCAAGGGCCGTTGGGCCAGCCAATGCAGGTTCGTCATCCCGGTTGCCGGGGTCCAGTAGAAAGCGTAGGACCAACCCCCGTTCTTGGATTCCGCGGTGCCGATGATGTTGCCGGAGCGATCGATCGAGGCCGGCATCCCCGCCCCCACATCGACAAATCCCTCCGTGCTGCTCCACCGGAACGCCCGGTAGGCCCGGGGGTAATAAGCCACCCCGGCAACTTGTCCCGCTTCATTGATATCCACCGGTAACGTCGTCACGGCCCCCGGAAGGAAGGGGATCGCCGTGGGGCCGGTGGCCGCGTCCCACAAGAAGGGGCCGTGCCAGAGGTCCGTGGCCGCATAACCGGCAATTACCCCGTGATCGTTCACGGCGTAAGCGGCGCTCCACCCGCGGCCCAGGCTACTCAGGAACGTGACCCCACTCTCCGCACTCCATACGAACGCGCGAGAGTCGGACGTCTGCCCCACCAGCACGCCATGGTTGTTCATGTCGCTCACCGAATAAGCCAGGCTCAATCCGGTCGGGCGAGTCCCACTCGCGCTCCACAGGGCGTATCCATCGGGCCGTCTGAGGAGCACCACGCCCTCGTCGTTCACCTTGAGAGCGCGTCCTTGGCCCAGATCCCGCATGCCTTCGCCTTCCGTCCACATGAACCCATGGAGTTCGCCGCTCGTAATGGGGGACCAGCCAACCACCACTCCGGATTCGTTCACCGCCTGCGCGTTACTCCCCAGGCCTCCCAGCGTGCCTAGATCCATGATCCGGGGGCTGTTGCTTTGAGGGTCGAGAGGCATAGGACCCGGCGACAACAACGTGTCCGTTTCGTTGGTGCGGCAAGAGACAAGAACGAACGACGACACGAAGAGGAAAACGGGGATGCGCGGGCTCATGCTGCGTCCTTGGGGTTAGTGCGGGAGAACAACAATATTACCATCACAAACGCGCGATTCTAAGCGAAATCAAGCCGTTTCGGGCAGATCCTTTTCTCCACGAGACACAACTACTGCCGCGGCCAGATCCCCGGTGACGTTGAGCGTGGTCCGGCACATATCCAGGAGTCGATCCACACCCAAAATGATGCCGATGCCTTCGACCGGAACGCCGACCATCCCCAGGATGAGTGCTACCACGGGCAAAGAACCGGCCGGGATGCCGGCGGTGCCGATGCCGCCCAGAATGCAAATAAGAATGACCATTGCTTGCTCGCCCAAGCCCAACGAAACTCCGTAAAACTGGGCGAGGAAAAGAACCGTGACCCCTTCGAAGAGGGCGGTTCCGTTTTGATTGGCAGTGGAGCCGATGGTGAGCACGAAGCGGCTCACGTGTTTGGGCAAGCGTAACTCTTCTTCCGCCACCCGCATTGCGGTAGGAAGGGTGGCGTTACTGGACGCGGTGGAAAACGCGGTGATCTGGGCTTCGCTGGTTTTGCGAAAGAAAGTGACTGGATTGAGACCGCCCAAAAACTTCACCGTCAACGAATAGACAACGAACTGGTGAAGCGCCAGCCCAAGCAGCACCACGCCAACATATTTCGCCAAATAACCCAAGACTTCATAGCCAAGCTGCGCGGTCAGGGTGAACACCAGTGCGGCGACGGCGATAGGCGCAATGGAAATGACGATTTCGATGAGACGCATGGTGACGTCATACAGACCTTCGAGAACCCGTTCCAGCTGCCGGGCCGCAGCCGTGGGGGTCAGCGTCAAGCCAACTCCCAGAAATAAAGAGAACACCATCAACGCTAGGTAATCGCCTTCCGAGGCTGCCCGGACCGGATTGGCAGGCACGAGCTGGATGAGGAAATCGATTCCGGTCTTGGGCGGTGAGGCGGTCACGAGGGCTTTGGCCCGCTCCCCCGCACCCTCCATGAGCCGTGCACGAGTTTCGGGGGAAACGCCGTGTCCGGGTTGGAGCGCATTCACGAGCGTGATCCCGATGAGGACGGCGATCGACGAGACGAGCACGGTGTACGCAAGGGTCTTGAGCCCGATGCGGCCCAGGCTTCGGACATCGCCCAAGCCGGCCACCCCCAGGCTCAGGCCCGAGACAATCAGCGGAATGACCAGCATGAACAACAACCGCAGAAAGATTTGCCCGATGGGCTGAGTTACGTAGCGAATGATCGTATTCAGCACGGCCGAATCCGCGGCGACGATATGCGCGAGAACACCGAGTGCCGCCCCGCCCAGAAGGGCGATCATCATCCAGGTGTGCAGTTTTCCGAATCGGGGTGGAGAGGACCGCGTGCTCACGAAGGCAGGTTAGAAAACAGTGACCAAGCTGTCAAAGCATCGAGCGCGTCGCGTCATGCTATGCGGTCTTTGGGCCGGCCCGCGTACTGTGCTAAATCGAAAAGGAGGAACGGAAAGCTCCGCTCCTCCTTTTTGACCAGCTAAGGCTTACTGGCCGCTATCGCCGCCGCCCTGTTCGTGGCTGCAGTTTTGCATGCAATCGGCCTTGTCGGCTTGGATTTCGCCGATCATCGACTCGTGAATGGCCTCCTGCTCGTTTTCGCAGGCGGTATCACCGTCGCAGGCCTGAATGGCGGTCTTGAATCTGGACTGCTCCTCCTTCATGGCGGTCTGGAAGGCGTCGATGCAGTCTTGGATGCACGGGTTACCGTCGGCCAGGGTGCCTACGGCGGGGGACGTGGTTAGATCCTCAGTCCGAGAGCACTGTGGGCTGGAGGCGGACATAGCGAAAAAGGCCGCCCCCGCGATACAAGCGGGAACTATATATTTTGTAAATGTCATCGCACCGATCCTCTTTGCCTTTGGGTGAAATAACCCAATGGGTTGTGTTAAACGGGTTGCCATGCGCCCGAGGTTCAGTACCGGCTCGACCAAACGAGAGATCTTGCCGTCCGACTTCCTAAGAGCAGCCCTCCCACAGACTCCAAACGTAGTCTACCGCAATTTCCAAATGATGCAAAAGAGCAACGTACAGAGAGTGGACCGGTTTGCGACCGGCCCACTCACTTTGAGAGAAAACATTTGTTTTAGGGAAACCATTGTTCCGGGATTGTTTCTGTTGGAGTAAGGAGAAGCGGCTGACCAGGATGCCGGCTCATCATTCTGAAATATGTCATTTCATAATCTTCTGAAGATACCGTGGCATCATGGGAAGTCCATAAATCGGGTAGGGAAATCTCGGGCAGGCCTGGCGCTAGTTTGAAATGGGGGAATCGCGGGGCCTTGGGGTATTCGGTGAGGATCACCTCGTCTTCGGGGGCGATTCCCGCGAGCCGCTTGGCTTGGGAAATGGCGTCCTCCAGCGTTCCCATGCCGTCCGCCAAGCCACGATCGATCGCATCCTGTCCCATCCAGATACGGCCTTGGCCAATCTCGCGAACGCGTTCGTCGGGAAGATTGCGCCCTTTGGACACTTTTCCCACGAAATCACTGTAAGTGGCGAGGATGAACGTCTTCATGCGTTCTTTTTCCTGATCATTCAAGTTACGGCGGGGAAGCCGTTCATCGATGATCGGGAAGCGAATGCCGGAAAACAAATCCGCATGCGAGCCGCGTTGCACACCATCGGCGGTGAATCCGGTCTTGTCGCTCACGCCGTTATCCCACAGCCATCCAGCGATCACGCCAATCGATCCCGTAATAGTGAGCGGCGTGGTCAGAATCTTTGTTCCGTCCATGCTGATCCAGTAACCGCCCGACGCGGCAACGCTCCCTTGCGACACCACGACCGGCTTCTTGGCTTCTTTGATTTTCTTCGTACCCTCGGCCACGAGATCACTGGGAAGCGGATCACCGCCGGGAGAATCTGCGCGCAACACGACGGCTTTCACGTCCTTGTTCCGCGCCAGCTTTCGCATGTGTTTGCCGGTGGCGCGCCCACGAATGCCGCTGTCCATCTCGCAGGGCCCCAGGGCGTAAACGATCGCAATTTCCGGCGGCCGTCCCCAGCGCTCGTCGGGTAGCACGCGTTTCAGATGACTGTGGGGGAGTGCTCCCACGGTAACGCCTTTTTCCTTGTCGAGAGCGCGGGTGAGATCGGGCCAGCGTCCAATCTCATCGATGAGACCGCGGGTCTTTGCTTCTTCCGGGGAGAGGATCACCTCTTGCTCAATGGGAACCTCCACCTGACTCGGGGAGAGATGACGTCCTTCCGCAATGCCGTCCCGCCAGGTGGTGTAGACCACGTCCACCAGCCGCCCCAGCTGTTCCTTGTCGCCTTCAGACATGTCCTTCCGACTCAAGGTTTGAAACGCTGTTTTGTAGGTGAAGAAACGCCATTCCTCGACGCCGATGCCGAGCTTGTCCAGAAGTCCCTTCATGTACGTGCGCTGGACGGCGAGGCCGGGAATCATGATTTGTCCTTCAGGGTCCAGGCTCAAACGGTCCGCCACCGATGCCAGATACATGCCGCCCATGTCCAGACGGTTCGCCTGAATCGTCACCGTTTTTCCGGCGGTTTTGAGACCGGTCAGCTTCTGCCGCAGCTCCCATTCCATGACCGGGCTTGCTCGGAAGTCGGAAAGATTGAGCGCTACGCCTCTCACGGATGTGTCGCGCCGCAGTATCTCCAGGCGATTCAAGAGCGCAAGCCACGACACGCGTTGATCATCGAACCACAGCGCCTTCTGATAGGTGAGCGTCTTGTTCTCGAGATCGATGGGAACGATGCGGTTCTTGCTTCCCGGTTCGGGAAGCGGGAGCTTCGCAAATGGGGGCGAGAACCGGACGACGTAGTTCGTTACGCCGCCGTGCCCGTCCTGATCGAAGTTGCGTT
>Ga0207675_100003710_pt1 | contig 14877 bp, 15 predicted proteins | sample KBSSwiS42_FD_184305 | JGI IMG/M metagenome (GOLD analysis project Ga0207675, IMG submission 184305) | Switchgrass rhizosphere microbial communities from Kellogg Biological Station, Michigan, USA - KBS Switchgrass S4-2 (SPAdes) (version 2) | ecosystem: Host-associated > Plants > Roots >... | reverse complement strand
CGGCAAAAGATTGAAGATCCCAAGATTCAGACTGAGAAAGCCGAGCATGGTAAACAGACCTGCCCAGCCGAAATCCGTGACCGCGCGCGATGACTCTCTGGCGATGCCGATCGGCCCGGAGATCGTGTTGCGCAGAGACCGTTCGCCACTGAACACCTGGCCCAAAGCCTTTCCCGTCAGCTTCAGAATTCGCAGATTCTGGTTCACTGCGTACCCCAACGAAGCTATCGGTCCGCCGGGCCCGGGAGGCAGACGCTGGCCAACGTAGATGCCCAACTTTTGCTGACCCTGCGGAACCTGTGCCGTGACACGAATAGGTTGGCCGCCACGATCGACATTGATCTCTATCGGTTCCGTTGTATGCGAACGGATGTACTGGGTTACTTGTTCAGAACTCTTAACCTGTTCGCCACCGACCGATAATATTGTGTCCCCAGGTTTAAGACCCGCGGATTCCGCGCCGCTGCCAGACACAACTTCGCTGATGTAGACCGTGACATTTCCGTAATCAGGAATGAATCCGAGTTCGCCGGCCGTCTCACCGTCACGGGTAAAGGGCTTCGGCTTAATCGTCAACTCGAGTTGCTGATTGTCACGCTGGACAGTCATCGGCAGTGGCTTATTCGGTGACAACAACGCGTCATCGCTCATCGTTTCCCAATCCGGATTCGCGTTGCCATTGAATGAGATAATTCGATCGCCCGGTCGCAGACCGGCTTCTTCGGCCGCACTGGCTTGAAGAACAGAGGCCACGACCGGCGCGGGCGTGGCCGGAACTCCGTAGATCAACCCAGCCGCAAACGGAATCGCCAACGCCGTCAGAATGTTCATGATGGGCCCGGCCACGGCAACTGCAATCCGCTGCCAGCGAGGCCGGAGATCGAAACGTTCGCCCGCGGGAATATCCGGCGCGCCTTCTCCTTCGATCGGCGCGTTCGATTCGTCGCCGCCGAGTTTCACATAACCGCCGAGCGGAATCGCGGAGATGCGATAGTCGGTGTGTCCCCATTTCCTGCCAATTAATCGCGGCCCAAAGCCAAACGAAAAAGTCTCCACGCGAATCTTCAGAATCTTGGCGACGATAAAGTGTCCGAATTCGTGCAGGGTTACGGCTGCACCCAGAACGATGATTAGTGGCAGTATCCAAGTGGTGATTATGTTCAGCATTTTTGCGGTGAATAACGTCAGGATCGAGTTTAAGCGGATGGTAAGAGATGCGTCAAACGGGACAAGGGTTGGGTCTTCAAGGCTTCACGCGGCGTTCGTTTCAACCGAACGATTCAAGATTTCAGTGATAACCGCTTCCGTGGCAAGCCGCGCATTGCGATCCGCGCCCAGTACGCTTTCCAGGGTATCCGCCTTACGCGATGAATGTTTGTTCATGACAGCTTCGATTACCCGCGGAATGTCGGTGAGCTGAATTCGTTCAGCAATAAAGGCACGCACTGCTTCCTCGTTGGCGGCATTCATCGCCGCCGGCATCGTTCCACCCGTGCGCAAAGCGCTGTAAGCGAGTGAGATACACGGAAAGCGTTCAAGATCAGGCGGCTCAAAGTGAAGCGACGCCAGCTTGGCCAAATTCAAACCTGCCAAGTCAGACAGATGACGCTCGGGATATGTCAATGCGTACTGAATCGCATGACGCATGTCCGTCACGCCCAGCTGCGCAATGATCGACCCATCGATCAACTCGATCATAGAGTGCACGATTGATTCCGGATGAATGACGATACTGATCTCATCAGCGTCAAATCCAAACAGCCAGTGTGCCTCAATTACTTCGAGCCCCTTATTCATCAGGGTCGCTGAATCGATGGTTATTTTTGCGCCCATGTTCCATGTGGGATGCTGGAGAGCTTCAGCGACCGAGGCGGATTGCATGGCCGATTTGTCCCGCGTGCGAAACGGGCCGCCTGAGGCAGTCAAAATTAAGCGACGCACCTCGGAGCGTTTTTCGCCGCGCAGACATTGATGAAGTGCGTTGTGCTCGGAATCGACCGGCAACAATTCAGCACCGGATTTTTCCGCTGCTCGAGTCATCAACTCTCCGGCCATCACCAAAGTCTCTTTGTTTGCGAGCGCAACACGTTTCCCTGCTTCCAGCGCACGCAAGGTTGGGACGAAACCGACGGCGCCGACCGTCCCCGAAACTACACAATCAGCATGCTCGTGGGTGGCAACCTCGATCAGCCCTTCTTCGCCGACGCGGATTGCAGGCGCTGAAACTCCACGAGTTCGCAGTTCGGTTCTGAGTTGCTCAGCCGTGTCGTGGGAATTGACTGAGACAAGTTCCGGCTTGAATTGATCGATCTGTTCCGTCAGCTTTTCGAAGTTACCACCGGCGCCAAGCGCGACCACATGAAATCGTTTTGCGCCCAACGACTCAATCACGCGTAGCGTGTTGCAGCCGATTGAGCCGGTCGAACCGAGAATGGAAACTCCGCGAGACGCCATATCTATTCAGCAGGTGGTGTAGTTTCAGGGGGAGAGCCATAAGCGGACATCAGATCGATAGTTCGCCCGTCGCTAACGTACTGGGCGCCCGTCACGCGCCAATCCCGGTTGTTTCGGTACATGAGATCGACCGTGGCGTTCACCGTCTTCCGTTCGCCATAAACCTTAAGGCTCAAAGTTGCGTCGCCATTTTGATTCCGCACGTTGATGTTGCCAGTGACGAATGATCCAAACTCTTTTACTTCGCCAATGTCTGCCTTTAGTTTTTGGTTATTTCGCAGGTAAGTACGCGCGGCGTCAGCGGCCTGGCTGTTTCCAATCGTGCGGAACGTGAACCAGAGAATGCCACCGACAAACAACGCAACGACAAGCCCCAGCACAGCTAAAATGCCGAGCACAATCGCAACAATCTTGGTGGTGCTCATGACTTAACGGAAATACGCGAGAGCAAAATAGTAGATGAGCGGCGCATTGAACAGCAAGCTATCAATTCGATCGAGCATGCCGCCGTGACCTGGCAGAATTTGTGCGGTGTCCTTTTTGCCAACGCTCCGCTTTAACGCGCTCTCGGTCAAGTCGCCGAGGACACCGACGATGTTCATCACAGCCGCGAGCGGCAGCGCGAGCTTCAACGGCAATTCGAGAAAGAACCAGTAGTGGGCCGCGGCCGCCAGCAGCAAACTCGCAAGCATGCCGGCGACGGCGCCTTCCCAAGTCTTGCCGGGGCTGACACTTGGCGCAAGTTTATGCCGTCCGAAGGCTCGTCCGCCGTAGTACGCCGCTGAATCAGACCCCATCAAAACAAGAAAAAAGAACGACAGTAGATGTTTCGACAACTGATCATTGAAGCCTGTTCTGCTCGCGATCAGGTGGCCGCCAAGCAGAAAAATATAGAGCACGCCGAACACCGTCACCGCTGATGAAGCAATCATCCTTTCGAATGGCGCTCCGCGTAGCATGGCTGCGACCAGTGAACAGATCGTAAGTGCCGCCAGCACGATCACAATCGCAAGAAGATCGGGCGGTTTATGCGGCTCGGTGAAATAGAAAACCACGAACAACGCGGAAGCCCCGAGGATTCCGGCGACCGGATCGGCACGGACTTGCTGAACGCGCGCGAGCATCCAGAACTCCAGCAGTGCGACCAACAGCGCAATCGCACCAAACAAGACAAATACCAATTCCAATTTCGGAACGACAATCGAGGCGATCAGAATCGGCAGTATCACCACTGCGGTTACGATTCGCGCAATCGACGGTGGAATCTTTGCGAGGAGACCAAGCGGGTTATTTTTGTTTGGTTGATTGGGCAAGAATGATCGCTGGGCCCCCTGACGGAGGGCTACTCACTATTTTGCGTTCACGACGAGCTTTAATCCGCCGAACCGGCGACGGCGCTGCTGGTAATCAACAATTGCTTCCAGCAAATGTGTGCGCCGAAAATCGGGCCACAGCGTCTCGGTAACATGGATTTCGGCGTAGGCACTCTGCCAAAGTAAAAAGTTCGAAATGCGAAGCTCGCCACTGGTACGCACGAGCAAGTCCAATTCCGGCAGCTGGTGCGTGTAAAGTTCCGCCGCGATGTCCTCTTCCGATAAATCTTCCGCCGTTCTGTCTTCGGAAACGAGCTTTTTCATAGCGGCGCGCGCAGCGTCCACGATTTCTGCGCGGCCACCATAGTTCAGCGCCACGCTCAGTACCATTCCGGTATTTTTCGCAGTCTGCTCGGAAGATCGAGTGATCTCGTTCCGGACATTCGCCGCCAAAGCGGAAGTTCGTCCGATCGTTTGAAACCGAATATTCTGTCGATCGATTTCCGCCAGTTCCAACCGCAGGTATTTTCGCAACATGCGCATGAGCGCGTCGACTTCATATCGCGGCCGTTTCCAGTTTTCGGTGGAAAATGCGTAGAGCGTCAGCGCTCCCAATCCCAGACGAGCTCCGGTATCGACCGCAGCACGCACGGCTTCTACGCCCGCCCGATGTCCGGCAATGCGCGGCTGCCCCCGCTTGGCAGCCCAGCGACCGTTGCCGTCCATAATGATCGCGACGTGCCGCGGAAGGCGATCCCACGCAATCGCAGAAAGCAGCCGCTCGTCGCGACTGCCCTTTTCGACAACATCCTTGAAGTCAGATAGCACTAAGAAAAACTAAGCCACCATCAATCTCAAAAGCGGCTCAATCTTACCGCAAGCCAAGCGACTGTCAATCATATTGGACGCTGCGCAAAGTTAATCCGTGAGGGGGCGCAGTCGCGCCAACAAGTTCGCGAGTGCCTGCATCAATTGCGCGTTTGATTGCATTTTCATCGAGTTCTCCGCGACCAACGGCCAGCAGCGTCCCGGCGATCGACCGCACCATATATCGCAAGAATCCATTGGCAGTGACACTTATTTCAATGAGATGACCACGTGCTCGCGCGCTCCAGTGGTCATCGACGTCGCAGCGGAAGATATTTCGCACACGCGATTCAGCATCGGATTGAGCCGCCGAAAACGCCGTCCAATCATGTTCTCCCAGAAACATAGGCGCAATACTTCTGATGCGTTCCAGGTCGAGGGGACGCGCTTCCTGTAGAGCATAACGCGACCAGAAGGGTGAAACCGTGGGACCATGCACGATGCGGTAACAATAGGTCTTGCTGCGTGCGGAGTAGCGGGCGTGAAAATCCTCTGGCGCCCAATCAGCGAACAGCACCCGGACATCAGCCGGCAGATTTCCATTGATTGCGTTTCTTAATTTTTGAGGTGTGATGTCGCGTTTGAGTTCGACGCTCGCAACCTGGCCTTCCGCATGAACACCCGCATCAGTTCGTCCCGACCCATGAACAGTAACGCTGCGGCCGTCCAGCAACGTCAGCACTCTCGTCAGTTCACCCTGTACGGTGCGCAACCCGTCCTGGATTTGCCAACCGTGAAATTCGGCCCCGTCGTATTGAAGGAGAAGTTTGAAGTTCAAATTGAAACCGTTTGGCGGCGGGTTGCCCGCCCTCGCTTGCTATGAAGGAACCGGCGCCCCCACTTCTAAACTGCGAGAATTTCTTTGCGACTCCCCGGCTTAACTGCAACTTCCCCGCGTGCGCAGGCTTTGCATGCCGCAGGCTCGACCGCCGGAACGCCCAACGTCGCAAGCGAAAATCTCGGCACGCCGACATCGGCCGCGCCGCCAGAGCGGTCAATGATCGAAGCCGCACTAATAACTTTCGCGCCGTGCTTTTCAAGCGCCGACACTGTATCTCGCGTTGATCCACCGGTTGTAATAACGTCTTCGATCACCAACACGCGTTCGCCATCGTTAACAGTAAAGCCACGGCGAAGCGTCATCGTCCCGTGCTCGCGTTCAGTCCAGATGAAACGCAGGCCGAGCTGCCGCGCCACTTCGTAGCCGATAATTAAGCCGCCAATCGCGGGCGAGGCAACCGTCTGAATTCCTTTCTCGCGAAAGTTATCAGCAATGGCAGCGCCAAACTCCGCAGCAACGTCTGGCGATTGCAGCGCAATCGCACACTGCAAATAGACAGAACTGTGGAGACCGCTCGACAAAATGAAATGCCCTTCGAGTAGCGCCCCGGTCCTTTTGAAAGTGTCAATAACTTTTTCCTGTTTCATGTTAGGGTCGCGTACGTGATTCCGTTAGAATGCTCGCGTGAATATTCCAGGCAATCTTATTTCCGATTCTACTCTGATAAACGACACTTTCGAATTTGTAAACGAAAACGGCGGCCGCGCCAGCTTCCTCAAGATTGCAGAAACAATCTTTAGCCTCGGAAACATTAACGCAGACCTGGCGGCCTCGCTAGTGCGCGAGTTGATTCAGAACGATCGGCGTTTTGTAGTTGAGTCAGACTATCTCTCGACGCAATCCGAGCCATTCCACTCCGCGTTGTTGCGTGATCTGGAATTCGTTGTGCTCGATGTTGAGGCGGCGCACGAGCGCAAAATGCCCGCGCGAATCATTGAAATCGGGGCGTATCGCGTCCGCGGCGGCGAAGTGCTCGACGGGTTTGAGACGCTGATTAATCCGGAAACAAGTGTTCCGAAGTTTTTAGCCAATCTGACGGGAATCTCTGACGAAATGCTGACGTCTGCGCCAAGGTTCGCGGAGATCGCGCGCGCGTTCCTGGATTTCATCGGGGATTCTGTGCTCGTCGCCCACAACGCAAATTTCGACCTGCCATTGCTGAATCGCGAAATTAATCGAGTTTTTGCGGGTTATCGGCTACGCAACGCGCACCTGTGCACTGTCGATCTCGCACGGCGACTCGTACCGCAACTCGACAGTCATCGGCTCGATGCTATAGCGGCGTATTTTCAGGTTGGTATTCCGCGTCGTCATCGCGCGGCGGATGACGCGTTCGCCACGGCCCGGGTCTTCCTGCGATTGCTCGATTATCTTAACGAAAATGGAATCAGCACTTTGTCAGAGGCGCGCCGGTTCCAGACAAAACTTCCCGAAGGCGAATTGCAGTTAGCTTTCGACGCCTGATGGCTCATTCTTCGTGGACTGCCGCATGAACGTGCGCACGATAAAGAACACGATTACCAGCACCGCCAAAGTGATGCCGATGCTTGGGTAGTAATGCGCCAGCAGCTCCTTTGCGTGCTCACCATAGTGCGCGGCGAGATAACCTTCCAGCAGATAGCGAAAAGTCCGTCCGGCAGCGATTGCGATGGTGAATCGCACGATATTCAGCCGAAAGACGCCCGATGAGACTACGAAGAGCTTGAACGGAAAGGGCGGCGGCAAAAGCGACGCCACCAGCACCGACATCACGTCGTATTTATCGATCAAATCCTTGACGCGCTTCTGCTTGGATTCCGAAAACTTCGCCAATGCGCGCTTTCCGGCGCGCTGTGAAATTCTGTAGAGCCCAAAGCATCCGAGCGTCGAACCGATCGTCGCAGCCGCAACATAGATCAGCATCCATGACGGCCGTGATGCCGCCAGTAACAACAGGACGGCATCGACGCCTCCCGGCATCGGGATCATTAGCGAATCGAGAAACGCTATCGTTAGCAGGCCAAACGGTCCAAAAGAGACGAGGTATTGCGATAACTGACCAAACGCGCTCGCAATCTTGTGTATCAGGGCTTTCAAAAATTATCAGTGCCTTTCATTAATCTTTATTGAGCAACTTCGAGTCGTCTACGGCCTGCCTCCCTCTGCTGCTTAACAAGTAAATCGCCAAACCAACAACTACGAGGGCGGCAACAACGCTAACTATCAACAAACCATTGTCTTTCAAAAATCGCAGCACGCGCTGACCATAGTAAACCGCGAGAATGCCTTCGGTGTAGTAACGAAGCGCCCTCGCAATCATTATCGTCACGAGAAACTTGCGTCGTGGAAACTGTAATGCACCGGCCGTGGCGACGAAAATTTTGAACGGCAGCGGCGGCGGCAACAGCGCAGGAATTGCTAACGCGAGAATTCCAAATCGCGCGTACGCGGCCTCAACACGTTGCACACGGTCGATGCGGAACCGTCGATGGAGTACTGCCAGGCCGCCGCGACTGAAAATCGTGTACAGCAACAGACAGCCGAGCACGGACCCAATCGCGGGAAAGATCGGAAAAAAGAAGGCACTCTGCTTGTGCGCGTAACAGCGCGCCACCACCAGATAATCGTTGATCTCCGGCAATGAAAGCAGCGACGAATCAAGCGCGCCGATTAATATCATCGCGGGTCCCGCAATGTATACGGGAACGACGACAATAAATCGTCCCACGCGTCGCGCGATTACATCGAGCCAATCAAACATAGTGACAGGTCACAGGTGACGGGTGACAGGAACTAATCGTTATCATCCTGTCACCCGTCACCTGTTATCTGTGTCCGCTACTGTGCTGGTTTGAAAACTGAAGGAGTATCGTAAGTGACGCCTACCGTGATCCCTGAGCGTGGACTCAAACTCGTCAGTCCCTTGATTCCGGCGAAATCGAAACGTAAACCTGAAGCCCTGACCTGCATTCCCAGGCGCGCTTCGGCTTGCGATTCAGTTCCCAGCGGCCCACTGCCCGGGCGCGTGTTCTGCCGACCATTCACTTCGCCCGCGATGCTGAATTGGCGGTTGACACGGATGATGCCGGCGAGTCCATAGGTGAACACGTCGTTCTGTGAAAACAGTTGAGTGGGCGCAGTGAGAATGCCGATGCCAAGATTTCCAAACGTGTTCACGCGCCCGTTCTGTCCGAACTTCTTCCCGATTAGGATCTGCCCATACGCGTTCGTTTGGTTCAGCCCGATCCCCCGGCGCTGACTGGAGTTCGGCAACTCCACGCCAAAACGAAAGCCGAGTGATGGTCCCTTCGCAGTCTCTTTCCGCAGCTTGATCTTTGTCCACAGAGTGAAGTCACCGAAGTCGTTGGTGGAGTTCGCTCCGGGCGCCAACTCAAGTGGAATTGCACTCGGTCCGCGCGAATTGATACTGAGAAAGTTTTGTGCCACGCCTTCGATCTGAAACTCAACATTCGGCGCCAGGCCGATGTTGATTCCGATGACACCGGCTCGCGTCAAATCACCCGTCAACCCTGACACCGGAAACTTCGCGTTTTGCAGGAAATCGAGCCCGACTTCAAAGCGCATCGATCCAGGAGGGATAATATCGACATCTTCCGTAATGAGTGGTCGTTGTTGTGCGCTCGCCGTGGTCGTGAGGCAAAACAGCACACCAAACAGCAGTGCTGGAAAAAGGCGCAATCTAATTTGATTACTCACGATGAATCGCCGGTAACGAGAGTTCAACTTTCGAGCGGATTGTAATGCGCTGCGGACTACGCGTCAACGCGAAAGATCCGCCGGATAGGTCACCAACCGACGTTCAGCTTCGGCGCGTCAGTGCTCCGGCGACAAATCCAAGCAACAGGCCGACGCCCAACGCCACACCGACCGACTGCCAGGGATTGCGCTTAATGTAGCGGCGCGACTCGTCGATATAGTCTTCGCCGATCTCATAGCCCTGACGAGCCAGTCTCTGCGCCTTCCGCTTTCCAATATCGACAAGGTCTTCAGCGATGACCTTTCCCTCAGCCGCTTTCGCCGCCAGGTGCGCGAGTTTTATTCCAGTGTTTTTTCCATCTTCCACGGTTGCAGTCCTCATATCGATCCCTCCATGTGAATCATAACGGAAAATGGCCCGGCACGGTTTCAAATCTATGGCGTTAGCGTTGCGTAATGGGCCGAATACGTGTGAGAAAAAAGTTCGCAAGACACACAAAAGTCCGCAGCTGCGACTCCGCCGATGCTCGGTCGCCGCAGCTAAGGAACCTTCGATGGTTTATTTATTAGAAACTGAAGGGCCGCTTGAGCACACGCCAGGTTGTCTTCAGCACGGCCACAAACTTGGGTTGCTTTTCGGCCGGCGACCGCTCTGGACGACGAGCGACTTCGCTTTGCCGCGACGGGTGCTCGTTCCGTAGCTGTGGGTGTGTCTTCGAAAGCGACGCCGGCACTTGCGCTGACCGGCGCGTCCGCGGCGGCACTCTTGTAACCACGCTAACTTTCGGATCCGAAGCCGACCTATTGAGAATTTCGCCTTTACTCTCTTTGGTCGGGATCTTCAGCGGAGGAGTCGCCACGTTGACTGCCGGCAAGGCGCGGCTTGATCGCAAGGTTGTTTGCCGGTAGCCGACAAATGCAGCCGCGACAAATAGCCCGAGTATTGCGAGCGCAGTCAGCGTTTTCGGCGATCTCATAAATCGCCGCGCAAATGAGCGGCGCGTAGGCAGCCTAATCAGCGCAAGAGATTCGGATTCGCGAACCAGCTCGGCTCCGTCGAAGTCGCAGACGAAATGAGAGTCGGGAAAACTGAAATTGCATGCCGGACAATGTTTCATGGAAAAACCTCGAAATGACTGAGGAGACAGTGGGAGCGCCACTAACAAGATACAGACATTCAGCGACGTCGACAAGAACGATTCTTTATTCGCGGTCACGCGTCAGCTCTTTTTTGAGAAAGAACAACTTGTGGCCGGGACTTATCTCCGGTAGTTCGCCGAACACTTCATAACCGAGCTTGCGGTAGAACGGCAACGCCTGAAAACTTGTAGTTTCCAAATAAACCAGCGGGTGCTCTTGCCCGGCGGCGTAAGCCTCGATCGCCGCCATAAGTTGCGAGCCAAAGCCACCGCCTCGGTGTTGTTCATCGATCCAAAGCGCATCAATGTGCATTGATCGGCCCCAGAGGCTTCCCTGCACTCCACCGACGATTCGACCGTCATCGCGCAGAAAACAAGCGGCGGAATGTGGTCGCTCATCGCCAGTTTTTTCTCGATTGAATTTTCGGACGCCGTCGAGAACGATGCGGAAATCATCTGCGCTTGGATTTTCGTCTAGTTCGATTCGTAGTTCACTCATGTCTTAAGTTTCAATTTTCGTCCCGTAAGTTTCAAGTCAGCAGAAGTTGCTGAGCACTCAGCACCAGACGGTATGCACTGCGCGAGAGTTCGTGTATCATCCGCGCGACTTTTCTTTAGACACACAATTTCTCATGACACCCCTAATTTCGATTAAACATTACGGACGTCTGCTCATTACGGCGCTTCTTTGCTGCTTGTTTGTCGCTGCTGGTCTCGCGCAAACGAAACAGGCCGATGACTACAACGGCATCTTCAAACCACTCAAGTGGCGATCGATTGGACCATTTCGCGGCGGCCGCTCAAACTGCGCGACCGGCGTCGTCGGTGATCCGAAAACATACTACATGTGCACGACCGGTGGCGGCATCTGGAAAACAGATGATATGGGCCTTAGCTGGCGCAACGTGTCCGACGGATTTTTCAAGACCGGTTCAGTCGGCGCGGTGGCCGTCTCTGAAAGCGATCCGAACGTCGTCTACGTTGGCATGGGCGAGCACGCAGTGCGCGGGGTGATGACATCCTCCGGCGACGGTGTTTACAGGTCGACCGACGCCGGAAAGACCTGGAAGAAGGTCGGCCTCGATGAGACGCGGCACATTTCGCGCATCGTGATCGATCCGAAGAATCCGAATATCGTCATCGTGGCGGCCCAGGGCGCGCTCTACGGATCGAATAAGGAGCGCGGCATCTACAAGTCGACGGATGGCGGGGCGACCTGGAAGAACGTGTTGTTCGGGAATGAAAAGACGGGTGCCTCGGAATTGTCGATGGACATGACGAATCCGCGGATTCTCTACGCGGCGATGTGGGAGCACGGACGTTTGCCCTGGAAAGTCATCAGTGGTGGCGCCGGCAGCGGTCTCTACAAATCCACGGACGAGGGCGACACGTGGGACAAAATGAAAGACGGACTGCCCGAAGAGATGGGCAAGATGGCGATCGCGGTTAGCCGCTCAAATCCCGAGAAGGTTTACGCGCTAATAGAGAGTGATTCCGACAAGGAAGCAGGTGGCCTGTTTGTTTCGAATGATGCGGGAAAGAAGTGGAGCCGCATTACCAACGATCATCGACTGCTCCAAAGGGCATGGTATTACATCGAACTCTTTATCGATCCGAAAAATGACGACACGGTGTATGTGATGAGCGCGCCGGCACTGCGATCCACGGATGGCGGCAGGACGTGGGAGACCCTGTCGGGAACACACGGCGACTTTCATGACCTGTGGATTAACCCGGACAATCCGCAAAACATGATCATCTCGAACGATGGCGGATCTGCCATTACGTTCAATGCCGGCAGAAGTTGGAGCACGCAACTCAACATGCCGACGGGCCAGTTTTATCGAATCAATGTCGACAATCAATTCCCTTACCGCATCTATGGCGGGCAGCAGGACAACACTTCCGTTTCGATCGCGAGCCGGGAGTTGGGCAGCGGAGGAATTACCACCGCAAGTTGGACACCTTCGGCAGGCGGGGAAAGCGCGTTCCTGGCTTTTGATCCGAACGATCCGAAACGGGTCGTCGGCGGGAGCTATCAGGGAACAATCGAAGTTCTGGACGTCAACGCGAAAGGTTCAACCCAAATCATGGCTGCGCCGATTCAATATCTCGGCATGGACGCGAAGGACATTAAGTATCGGTTCAACTGGAACTCGCCGATCATCTGGAGCAAATACGAACCGGGCACGTTTTATCACGGCGCGCAATTTCTTCTGAAGACAAGCGACTGGGGCAAGAGTTGGAAAGAAGTCTCTCCCGACCTGACGCGCAACGAAAAAGAGAAACAGGGAAAACCAGGCGGGCCCTACACGAACGAGGCAGTCGGGGCGGAAAACTACGGGACATTGAGTTACGTGATCGAATCACCACACGAAAAGGGCGTGATTTGGACAGGTAGCGACGACGGACTCGTTTATTTGACTCGCGACGGCGGTGCGAACTGGAAGAACGTCACACCGAAAGGCCTGGCAGAATGTCTGATCAATGCCATTGAGATTTCGCCGCATGACAAAGCCACCGCTTACATCGCCACTACGCGGTACAAGTTCAACGATCACCGGCCCGGCCTCTACAAGACGACAGACTACGGCGCGACGTGGACGAAAATCGACGGCGGAATTCCCGCGAATGCCTTCACACGCGTCGTGCGCGAGGACGATGTACGCAAGGACCTGCTGTTCGCGGGAACCGAGCTTGGCCTGTTCGTTTCATGGGACGGCGGCAAGAACTGGTCACCGTTTCAGTTGAATCTTCCGATTACACCCATCACCGATCTACGAGTGCACAAAGCGAACCTAATCGCCGCGACGTCGGGCCGAGGGTTTTGGGTTCTTGACGATCTCAGCGTGCTGCGTCAATACAACAAAGACATGCCGGCATTTAGCGTCTATCGGCCGGCCGATGCTTATCTGGTTAACGGCTCGAGTGAGCTTGACGAGACCAGCGCGGATTTCACCGGCGCCAATCGCCTTCGCGGCGTGAATCCTTCGACGGGTGTCGTCGTCTACTACCAATTGCCCGAGTTGAAGAAAGACGATCAGATCTCATTCGAGATCAAAGACGCTGAAGGCAATCTCGTGCGCCGCTTCTCCTCAAAAACTGACGAAAAATTCAAAAAGTACGAGGGCGCTCCGAAGGAAGAGCCGGTGTTGTCGAAAAACAAGGGACTGAATCGATTCGTCTGGGACGTGCGCTACCAGACGATGCCCGGAATCCCGGACGTAGACATGGAAACGAGTTATGCCGGACACAAAGCGCCTCCGGGAAGGTATTCGATTGCACTGAAGATGGGCAACCAGACGGTTGCAACCGAAGTTGAGATCCTCGCCAATCCGCTCTATCCAACCGACGCTGCAACGTACCAGCAATATCACAGCACGATGTGGGCGATGGAAAAGGAATTGACGACGATGCACCTGATGGTGAATGACCTCTACGGCAAACAGAAACAGTTGGAGTCGCTGCTCGCGGCACTGCCCGCGGGCGACAAATACAGTGCCATTAAGAGGGATGGAGAAGCGCTACTAAAGAAAATGAAGGCATGGGATGAAGACATGGTGCAGCGGAAATCGAAAGCATACGACGATGTCGAAAACTTTCCGAACAAGTTCACCGCAAACTACATGTTTCTCATCAACATGACTGAGAGTGACATACCGCTCGTGAACCAACCGTCGCTTGATCGGCTAAAGGAATTGAATGCTCAGTGGTTGAGATTGAGAGCTCGTGGAGACGAAGTCCTCCAAAAAGACATCTCAGGTTTCAACAAGCAACTTTGGGATGCGGGGCTGGGCGCGATTTGGAAATTCTAGTCAACGCAGCGGAGGGCGCCATGACGTCAGTCGCACTCCGGTACTCACGACCGGACCTCCCGCATTGGTACGCGTGACGCTTCGCTAACAATTCGTCACCCTAATATAAGCGTTAACAGCTCATCAACAAGGGCCGCCTGCCCGAACAACATCTTCTGCTTTGCGGCATCCGGCGGGAACCACTGCGCGCGGTCAACTTCAGGGAAACTTTTCATGCGACCAGATTTCGGCGGCCACTCTGTTTCGAAGTTATTGCTGTTGAGGGTTGCTGGATCGAAATCACCTTCGACCGCCCAGGCGTGAACAATCTTCCCGTTCTTCTGTTTGATTGGCTTTAGCCGTAGGTATTCACCGTGCGGCGGCGCGGCACCCAACTCCTCTTCGAATTCGCGCTTCGCGGCCGCCAGCGGCTCTTCATCGTCACCAAATTCGCCCTTGGGAATTGTCCACGCACCATCGTCTCGATTGCGCCAGAAAGGGCCGCCCGGAAGCTCCCGGGCGGCCCTCGCCGAAACACACTGACGAACTAGCTGGCGCTCTTGAACGCGCTGGGCTCTGCCACGAAGGAAGATGTCAAGATCCCGCGTGCGGCCCACCTCATGCACCTGGAGTCCGGCCGTATCGAGCTGCATCGCCGCGCGAACGATTTCTTGCGGCAGCTTGCTCGTTAAATTTTTTCAGCTCAGGAGTACGACATGGTATCCGTCATCTTCGAGGTCTGGCCTCATCCCGACCACCGCCAAGGCTATCTG